>Ga0163147_10000602_pt1 | contig 56444 bp, 41 predicted proteins | sample OliLakLV19MP6G1_FD_148597 | JGI IMG/M metagenome (GOLD analysis project Ga0163147, IMG submission 148597) | Freshwater microbial mat bacterial communities from Lake Vanda, McMurdo Dry Valleys, Antarctica- Oligotrophic Lake LV.19.MP6.G1 | ecosystem: Environmental > Aquatic > Freshwater > Lake >... | reverse complement strand
GTGCTACAAATACAAAAAGAACAGGCAGCTCAAATGCCCCTACTTTCAATACCCGATATTAAACTTGTGTTCGCTAAAAAATTAGCCAATAAACTTCATTCTGATCAAGGTATTTTGGACGCTTTAGCCCGAAGACACCTTAAAAGAAAAGTTGATTTAGATCGATTTTCTAAAGTGCCAAAGTAGAACTAAATAAATGAATTTCGAGCAAGGATTAGGAAATTTTCAAAATTTCCTAATCCTTTTTTAATTAAAAAACAATATAACCATTCAACAATATAACCATTCTTTCCCCTGCATTGTTACCCCAATCGTATGGACGATTTCATTCAAACATTAGCCGACCGATTACAACAACCCTTGCCCGGTCAAGACGCGCAGTTTAAGATGGCGCACGCCGCCCGACGCACCGCTGTAAGTACGCCACCCGATGCACGACAGGCGGGCGTACTCGCACTATTTTATCCAAAAGATAAGGAATGGCATCTTGTATTTATTGAACGGGATTCGTCCAATCCCAACGACCGACACGGCGGACAAATCAGTTTTCCCGGTGGAAAATATGAAGTAGGCGATGAAACCCTTGCCAACACTGCCTTGCGGGAAGCTCAAGAAGAAATAGGCGTTGACCCAGCTAAAATAGAAATACTCGGCGCGTTGACCAATTTGTACATTCCAGTCAGCAATTTTCAAGCAAATCCCTTTGTCGGATTCACATCAGAAACGCCCAATTTCGTGCCGCAGGAACGGGAAGTTCGCTCTATTCTCGAAGTGCCATTTTCCCTTTTACAACAGCCCGATATTATACAATACATTGATTTACAACTTGCTCAAAATATGACGTTGCGCGAAGTGCCGCATTTCAATTTGTTTGGCAAAGTCGTGTGGGGCGCTACGGCGATGATGTTAAGTGAGTTGCTGGAGGTAATACAAGAAGAACAATTGTAGAATGTTTCTACTATAAGACTAAAACATCGCGCATTCGTTTCCGTTGTATAAATACTTATGAAAATACCAACTTACACCCATTACATCCCGCTCTGCCTTTTTGCATTGCTTTTTGCTATGGCTTGCAATAATCAGCCCATCTCCAATACCGCCAATTTGATAGATAGCACGATCGTCGCAGACACAATAAAAGAACCAGAAAAACCAGAAATAGATACCGCAGCCTACAATGATTTGATAAAATACCTCGCCAATGGCGACACGACCGGCAAGTGGCCCGTGAAGGAACCAGCGTCGCCGTTGCTTGGTGCGGTTTTGCCGTTCAAGCGCGTGGTCGCTTACTACGGCAATCTATTTAGCAAACGAATGGGTATTTTGGGCGAAATTCCTAAACCAGAAATGCTCAAAAAATTGCAAGGAGAAGTAGCAAATTGGACAGCGGCAGATAGCTTGATTCCCGCTATTCCCGCCTTGCATTACGTCGCCGTGACTGCCCAAAAGCAACCCGGAAAAGGCGGCAAATATCGCTTGCGAATGCCATTTCATCAGATTGATACAGTATTGAATTGGGCTAAGGAAATTGACGCGCTTACTTTTTTGGATGTACAAATCGGACACAGTACAGCGAAGGACGAAACTTTAGCACTATTAGAATATTTAAAAATGCCGACTGTTCATTTTGGCATTGACCCAGAGTTTTCAATGTCAGACGGCAAGCGTCCTGGCTCCAGAGTCGGCGGTTTTCAAGCCGCTGAAATTAATGAAGTGATAGATATTTTAGCCGATGTAGTCAAGAAAAATAATATTCCACCCAAGATTCTCATTCTACATCGTTTTACTAAAAATATGATACGCGATTATAAAAGTATCAAAATCGTACCGGAAATACAAATCGTGGTGGATATGGACGGCTTTGGCAGCAAAGCATTAAAGAAAAATACGTGGCAGCGTTACATTTATCCAGAACCTATTCAATTCACTGGTTTTAAAATCTTTTACGGCAATGACAGTAAAGGCAAAAACACGATTTTCACGCCGCAAGAGTTGTTACGATTCACACCGAAGCCGATTTATATACAGTATCAGTAGGGAGAAGTCGGATTTTACAAAAATTCAACCGTGAGACTGTCTTGGTAAGGATTTTCTTCATGATTGACAACGTAAACTTTAGTGGTTAGCCAGTTTAGTCGCTTTTTAAGTAGATTTTCCAAATTTCGATCGGCTCGTTTTTCGCGCTTTTCCTGAATAGGTCTTGGCGTAGGACTTGAATTTTCTTCCAGCCAAAGCACTACTTGTAGGGTTTTCCTATTACTTCCTAAACAATCCAAATACGCTTTATACTCCGCAGAATGATGGGTAGAATTTCTTGCGCCACCTACAATTCCAGCTAAGGTATCTCGAACTTTCTGAGCCGTTTCATTAGCCAAATCTTCGGGCTTGGGGCGTTCATATCCTCTATAATTGGTCGCTTCAATGAATAATAAAACATCTTTGTTTAAAATACCAAGAATATCAACTCCCTTTGAGCCAAAAAAGGCTTGATTGGGTTGGTTACAATTTGAGCAAGTTATGACTTTTGTAATGGTAATAGACTTTTGTAAAATCTTATGCTCCGATTCTGCATCATATTTCATCAAATAGGTCCACTTTGTATCGTCAAAATCAAATCGCATCCGGCTTTGGGTGTCCTCAATGTGCATGACTTATACCAGTATGCAGTTGGCTGTACGCAGTTGGCAGTCAGTAAGTGATTGATTTACATGGTTTTAAAATAATTTAATACGCCATTTTAATTTCATTTTAGTATTATATCTTGATTTCGCTTCTGGAAAGGCGATATGCCAAATCATCGTAACTTGCAAATTCTCTTTGAATAGCATCATTCTGAATAGCTCCTAAGGTGTCGCCATACTCTATTTCGGTGCCGTTTTCACCTTTATACAAACCAAAAAAGCGCATGGGCGGAGTGGCTTTACCAGACTCTTTTTGGTATTCTTTGGGATATTCTGCCATGAGCGAAAGTAAATTGACCAGCAAATAATCATGCGTCGCCACAAAAATCTGCACGCCAGCATTAGCGAGGGTTTGTAAAAACTGGGCTACGACTTTGATGTATTTTGGATTTAAACCTGTCTCCGGTTCATCCCAAAACAAGATGGTGTCTTTGGTGAGCGAGCCGTTTAGAATGAGGTAGTAAAGCTGTCCCAATTTGTTGATGCCTTGAGCGACGACGGGTGCTTCAAGTTCTCTTCCACTATCCTGAGATATAAAAAACTTACCACCTTTTTTAAATACTTCAATTTTTGATTGAATTTTAATATCTTGTAGGAGCTCCTCAGCTTGCTCTAATTCCTGTCCCTTTAATTTTAATCCATCTAAAGCAATTGCTAAATCAAAATAAGTTTTGTCAAGTCCTATTTCCCTATTTTGGTAAAGATTTATAAAACCCTCAAAAACAGAAAGCATTTCCTGAATTGGGATGAAAAGAGCATTTGGATAGAATCCACTATCTTGATTTGTAGAAAGTTTTTTAGTAAATAAAATCTGTTCCTCTGTAAATTCAAGAATAAGTTTTTGCTCAATTTGTGTTATTATAACTTTTGCTTCATCCCCTAAACTATTTTTCCGCTTTAAATCAAACACCGATTCTATTCCAAAATACTTAGGGTCGTATCTATTATTGAGCGTAAAGTCCAACTCACTATTAGCTACTAAACGAATAACTTCTGTCCCAATTATACTATACATCACCTTCAATAAATGCGTTTTCCCCGTTCCATTTTCACCAATAAAAACATTAATACCAGTAGAAAATTCTAAATCTGCCCGCTCGAAGCAGGTAAAGTTTTCTAATTGGAGGCGCTGTATTTTATTTGGATTGTCACTCATATTAAAGTCAAAATGTAAAATGTAAAACCGAAAAATGTAAAAGTATCAACTCAAAAATTCCTTCAAATCATACCCAATCGCTGCGCAAAACGAAGGATTTTCCTTGATTTCTCCAACGCCCAATTGATATTTCAGCCAAGTATTTTTATCATAATTATACACAAACCCTTCATTTACTTCATAATCATTTACTAATTCTATCACTTTTTCAAAATCCTTTTTCGTACCTGTGTTCGTAGAAATTTCAATGATGACGACGTTGCGCTTATTGGCGTGGTCATACAGAAGCACGTCTGGCGTGGGACTGGTCTTGCCTTCGTCAATCATGGTTTCTATAAAAGGTTCATAAGCAATAGTTTGCATTTTGTAATATAAACTTCCCAATCCGGTCATTAGCAAACCAATAATTCGCTGGTGCGCTTTCGGAGCGTTGACTCCTATAAAAATGGTATTATCAAGCATTGTAAAAAAGATTTTAAGGAACCGATTTACAATAGTACAAAAAATTTAGAATAGCAGTTCGGAGGAACGTTAGCAAAAATTATTATCAAAAATAGAATCGCAAACCATTCGTCGAAATTCAGCGAATTTTCGCAAAAAATAAAACCGAAAATTGGGTATAAACGTTAAAAGGATATAAATTTGTAGCGAATTTTCGCTAAATCTTATTCTAAAACAACAAATCAGCAAGTCATGCAGGATACATTAGTGCAAAAATCAGTGTTGAAAGGTGGGGAGTTTATTGTAAAAGATGCCCAAGCACAAGATATTTTCGTGCCGGAAGAATTTGGCGAAGAGCAGTTGATGGTGCGCGATACGGTACGCGATTTTGTTAATAATGAAATTCTACCAAATGCGCAACGCATTGAAAAACAGGAAGATGGCTTGGCGGTAGAACTTTTGGAAAAGATGGCAGACTTAGGTTTGCTCGGTTCGCACATGCCCGAAGTGTACGGCGGATTGGAAATGGACACGAATACGAATACGTTGATTAGCGAAGCGGTAGGTCCCTCAGGGTCGTTCACGGTGTCGTATGCAGCGCATACGGGCATCGGGATGTTGCCGATTTTATATTTTGGAACGGAAGAACAGAAGCAAAAATATTTGCCGCGCTTGATTTCGGGCGAGTTGAAAGCTGCGTACTGCTTGACGGAACCGGGTTCGGGTTCGGATGCACTAGCAGCGAAGACGCGCGCGGATTTGTCGGCGGATGGCTCTCATTATGTGTTGAACGGACAGAAAATGTGGATTTCCAATGCCGGTTTTGCAGATGTGTTTATCGTGTTTGCACAAATTGATGGCAATAAATTCACAGGTTTTATTGTAGAACGCGATTTAGAAGGTTTGACTTTGGGTGCAGAAGAAGCGAAATTGGGCATCAAAGGCTCTTCGACTCGGCAAGTGTTTTTTGAAAATGTCAAAGTACCGGCGGGTAATGTCTTAGGCGAAATCGGAAAAGGACACTTGATTGCTTTTAATGCGTTGAATATTGGGCGATTTAAACTCGGTGCAATTTGTGTTGGTGGCGCAAAAGCAAGCAATACGACGGCGATTCGTTACGCTAATGAGCGCATTCAATTCAAACAACCCATCGCCAATTTCGGTGCGATTCAATATAAACTGGCAGAACAAGCCATTCAAATTTTTGCAGCAGAAAGCGCGGTATATCGAGTTTCGGATTTGCTAGAAGACCAGAAAACAAAATTTCAAGAAGCAGGCGAAGATTTTGGTCAAGCCAATTTGAAAGCCGCAGAAGAATACGCCATTGAATGTGCGATTATAAAAGTGGTGGGTTCTGAAATGTTGGATTATGTGGTGGATGAGACGGTGCAAGTGCACGGCGGCATGGGCTACAGCGAAGAAGGAACAGCAGCGCGGGCGTATCGGGACTCCCGTATCAACCGCATTTACGAGGGTACGAATGAAATCAACCGCTTGTTGATGGTAGACCAATTGTTCCGCAAGGCTTTGAAAGGTTCGATTGATATTGTCACGCCGGCTTGGGCAGTGCAAAAAGAATTATCTTCTATGCCTTCGATGAACAAACCGGAAGGCGCGTATGGCGAAGAACGACAAGCGATTCAAGATTTCAAAAAAATATTGTTGATGACGGCGGGTGCGGCTGCTAAAATGCAAATGGACGGTAAGCTAAACTTGAAAGAAGAACAGGAAATAGTAATGAATGTCGCTGACCTGTTGATTGATACTTTCATTGCAGAATCCCTCTTGCTGCGCGTGGAAAAATTGATTGAACTGAGCAAAAAGCACGATCAAGCTTTGTACGATGCCATTTTGCGCACGTATTTGCACGACGCGACGGCTCGCATCACCAAGAGCGCGACGGATGCGCTGGCTTCTTTTGCGGAAGGCGATTTATTGCGTACGTTCTTGATGGGCGTGAAGCGTTTTACCAAATATCCGGCTGTGAATGTGAAAGACACGCGCCGCCAATTGGCGAAAGTGTTAATTGATGCGAATGAGTATTGTTTCTAAGCAAATTATAAAAGAAATTTCTATAATGCCTTACGATTACAAGCGTCTTACCTATCGGTAGGGCGCTTTTTTTGGTTGTAAATACTGATTATTGCCAATATCTGTCATTTCGGGTTTTTATTTTCTAACTATCTGGTTTTAAATCGTTCTATCCGAAATGGAGTAAAAGCCTCCATCTTAATAATTTCCTTACAGATAAAAACACACTCATGACTAAAAGAATTTACTTTTTGATGATTTTATTATTTGTAACTTCCTTGGGGCTACACGCGCAGGAGCGCACTATCCGCGCTACGCCAGAGCGGAAGGCTGTTTTTTCACTTCCCAAATTTGAGGTGCAATCGCGCGTAGCCAATGATACGGTATTGTATCCTGCCGCTGCCGAGCCTTGCGGAAATTTTGTGAGAAGCTATGGAGTAGGTGCAGGTGGAGGATGGGGTTATGTAGCTGGTACGAATGGCTATGGTGATTTGGAAAAGGCGCAACGGCTGGTATACACTGCTAATAGCCCTTACAAAGTGTTAGAAGTTTGGGGCTTTTTTGCAGAGGCCGTAGCAGTAGGAAATGGTGCTTTGCGAATGAAAGTGTATAGTGTAGATCCCCAAACAGGTGGACCCGATACATTGCTAGGGAAGAGTAGTGACCTGAGAACCAGAGATTTAAAGATAGATACGCAGTTGGTGTTAGTTACTGTTTTTCCATTTCCTACTCCCGTTACGATTCGTAGGGATAGCTTTTTTGTAAGTTGCGATTTTTCTGACTTATATGCTGCCAGAGATACCGCCGCGCTTTTTATGACGAATGATACTTGTGGCTTTGGAGCAGATGCTTGGGAGCTTTTTGAGGATGGCGTGACCTGGGTACCTGTTGATTCTGATGATTCTTATGGAATAGATGCCAATTGGATCGTAGCAGCTGTTGTACAATTTGATGAAGCTACGGATGTGAATGACCCATTTGTGGCGCAACGAGGCTTGCAACTATTTCCTGCTTCGCCCAACCCGACTAATGACTGGATTAACCTTCCTTACAATATAGAAAACTCCAGCCGAGTCACGATAGAAGTATATGCAACTGACGGTAAATTGATACAACGCCTACATCGAGGGCAGCAGCAGCCTGGACGTTACACTGAAAAACTAAATGTACAGTCGCTACCAGCGGGTACGTACGTGTACGGCATTGTCACAGACGAAGCGCGCATCATGAGCCGATTTATAGTAAATCGGTGACAGGTAAAAGGTGATTGGTGAGACGTGATTGGTGAGACGCGATTGGTGAGACGTGATTGGTGAGACGTGATTGGTTGATTGGTAACTTACTGATAAATTTATAGCAAAAGAGCGTCTTGCTGAAAAGTGAGGCGCTTTTTTATTTTTGTCAATTTAAAAAACGGATGGCTTTTATATCAAACGTTTCCGACGCGCCGCTGTTTTCTATTATTAATTTGCCGCTTTCGCTAATGCCCGTGATTGTGCCCGTGAAGCGTGTGCCATCTGCTTTTTGATAGTTTGAAGATTCGTGAAAGCGATATAAATGAGATAAATATAATTCGCGGAGCGTATCGTTATTATTGGAATTTTTCAGGCTCAAATAACGTTGTTCTACTTGTTGACAAAGGTCTTCTACCAAGTCGTACAGAGAGAACGTATGTCCAGTTTCCAGCGCGAGGGAAGTTGCATTGGGTGCATTTTTAGAGAAAGTAGTTTGATTTACATTAATACCGATACCAATAATGCTGGCATGTAATGTATTTGCTGCAAGAGTATTTTGAATCAGCATTCCAGTTATTTTGCGGGTTTCTACATAGATATCGTTGGGCCACTTGATTTTTACCCTTTTTTTCGTGTACTTTGCAATAACGTCTCTTACTGCGATGGCAATAGCCATATTAAGATAAAACTGGTGGAGTGGTATTATAAATGTAGGATAAAGAATGATGCTAAGCGCAATGTTTTTATCGGGTTCACTTTCCCAGTGGCTGCCAATTTGTCCTCTCCCAGCCGTTTGCCGAAAGGTCGAAATGACAGTTCCTTCTATTGGTCTGCTTTTTGTTAACAATTCAGCAGCGTATCCATTCGTAGACGCTAATGCCTCAAATCCAAGTAGAACCTTTCCAACGAAAAGTGTGTTTTTGATATACAAGTGGTGCTTTTTTTATACTTTTAATCATTGAAAGATTTTGATATTAGCGGTAGGATGACCGTTATACGATAGTAACTCAGGCTAAAGCCTAAGTTACATGTTCAGCCTGAAGGCTGTTCTAATTATTTGCAAAACTAATAAAATCTAAATTTGAATTCTCAAATTGCCATCAAAGCGCGGAAATTATCCGCAGAAGAAACAAACAACCTGATTATTGACAGTATTCAGGACATCAAAGGAAAAAATATTATCCAATTAGATTTGCGACATTTGGGAGATGCTCCGGCTGATTTTTTTATTATCTGCGAAGGAGAATCTACGACTCAAGTAAAAGCGATTTCTGAAAATATACACCGCCGTACCAAAGAGGAGGCGTACTTTCCGCCAGTACACGTAGAAGGGCAGCGCACTTCCAAGTGGGTATGTATGGATTATTTTTCTACCATCGTTCATATTTTTCATAAAGAAACCCGTAGTTTTTACGAGTTGGAAGACCTTTGGAGCGATGCAAAGATAACGCAATACGAAAATTTATAGCTAAAACAAAGCTATTTGTCGAGAAACTGCAACGAAACGTATTTCGCTGCGTTTCTATCAGTAAGATATTTTTTGGTGTCAATTTAGTAAAAGTGTATTTTAGATGGAAAATCCAAGTAATAACAATAATAAAGAGCCAAAGGCAGGCAGTGGGTTTAACACGTTCTGGATTTATGGTATTATCGTCTTAGTGTTGCTGGCGCTACAAATTTATAGCACCGTAGATGCACAAAAAGAGCAGATTTCAATGAATCGGCTGGAAAAGATGATTATAGACCGGGACGTGGATAAAATTGAGCTTGTCAATAAAAACACAGCTTACATCTATCTCAAAAGTGATAAGATGGGCGATTCGGACTATAATGATGCTTCTAAAAGTAATTTGAGCGGCGACCGCTATAACTACTGGCTGGAAGTAGCTTCTGTAGATGCTTTCTACAAATTTCTCGAAGAGGTGCAGCTTCGCGCCAACATCCCGCGCAACGAATTTATTTACCCCACTCCAAAGACGAAGACCAATTGGGTACAACCGCTTTTAAGCTGGTTATTGCCGTTGGCACTTATTATTTTGATCTGGGTGTTCATTATGCGTCGGGTCAGTGGCGGTACGACGGGTCCGGGTGCACAGATTTTCAATATTGGGAAATCAAAGGCAACTTTATTTGACCAAAATTCAAAAGTCAATATCACCTTCCAAGATGTAGCTGGATTGGATGAAGCGAAAGAAGAAGTAATGGAAGTAGTGGATTTTTTAAAAAATCCGAAAAAATATACAGCACTTGGCGGTAAAATTCCAAAAGGCGTGTTGTTAGTAGGTCCTCCGGGAACGGGCAAAACCTTGTTGGCGAAAGCTGTAGCGGGGGAAGCGAATGTGCCATTTTTCTCTATTTCTGGTTCTGATTTTGTAGAAATGTTTGTAGGCGTAGGTGCTTCGCGTGTACGGGATTTGTTCAAACAAGCGCGGGAAAAAGCACCTTGTATCGTGTTTATAGACGAAATTGATGCCATCGGTCGTGCCAGAGGTCGCTCTAATATGCAAGGTGGCAATGACGAACGCGAAAACACGCTTAACCAATTGCTGGTAGAAATGGATGGTTTTAGCACGGATAAAGGGGTGATTTTGATGGCAGCTACCAACCGTCCTGATGTGTTGGATAGTGCATTGCTTCGTCCAGGACGTTTTGACCGGCAGATTGGTATTGAAAGACCTGACTTGCGTGGACGCGAAGCGATTTTTAGCGTTCACTTAAAAAATATCAAAAAAGCACCGGATGTAACGGGCTACGCCCTGTCAGAAATGACGCCGGGTTTTGCGGGTGCAGATATTGCAAATGTTTGTAATGAAGCAGCACTGATTGCCGCTCGTCGCAACAAGAAAATGGTGGATATGGATGATTTCAACTCCGCGCTCGACCGAGTGATCGGCGGTTTGGAGAAGAAAAATAAACTCATCTCCCCAGACGAAAAGAAAATTATTGCTTACCACGAAGCGGGTCACGCCTTGTGTGGCTGGTATCTGGAACACGCCTCGCCGCTGGTGAAAGTGACGATCGTACCGCGTGGTATTGGTACTTTGGGTTATGCCCAATATTTGCCAAAAGAAGAATACATAACGCGCACCGAGCAGTTGCTCGACCGAATTTGTATGACCTTCGGCGGTCGTGCTGCGGAAACGCTTGTGTTTAATAAAATTTCTACCGGTGCACAAAATGACTTAGACCAAGTGACGCGCATGGCGTACAGCATGACGACTGTATTTGGTATGAATGAAAAAGTGGGGCAGGTGTCATTTTATGGACTCACACAAGACCAGTATATGCAACGCCCTTACTCGGAAGATACGGCTACGCTCATTGATAGCGAGGTACGCCAGTTGTTGGAAGACCAATATGACCGCGCTAAAGATTTATTAAGAGAGCATCGGAGCGAGTTAGAATTATTGGCGAATGCTCTTTTAGAAAAAGAAGTATTGCTGAAATCTGATGTGGAACGCTTGATCGGTCGTCGTCCATATTCGATTGACCCGCTGGCGCATCCAGATGCAAATGGGATGCCGCACCCTGCTGCTGCCAGTGCTAATCCAGAGCCATCGAAGGAAGCATAAAGAGGGAGGATAGGAGAATGGGAAGATAGGAACGCTTAGTTCTTACACGCCTTACAGCCTTGGAGGAAGTACTGATAGGCATGGAAAAACAAAAATGGGAAGATAGGAATGTTTAATTCTTATCCTCCCATTTTTGTTTTTACTGTGAATAGGTTAGTTGTGAATAACGAAACACTATTAAATTATATATGCTCGGCTACTTATCTCCCTTATTTATGTAAATTTGTATTTTGACTTCTAAAACCAAGCACTTCTATTTTACCGTATCACAGTGAGTTGGTGCGTTCGTTGCTTGCCAATTTATCTCGTTAACACCTATTTTAAAATCTTTTTATGAAACACCTATTCTATTTTTGCTACTTACTTTTGTTAATAACTGCTTGTAATAAAAGCAAAACTTCCGAAAATGACAATACTGCCATTCCTAAATTGTTACAACGCAGCGAAGCCACGATGCAAGGCAAGGAATGGGATCAAGTGCAAAGTTTGTATGCAGAAAATGCGAAGCTCGTGCGCGAAAATCCGAATGACGTAGAAGCTTTACTCAATCTGTCAGAAATTTTCATTCAAGAAGCACGCGTCACCGGCGAGAGTACGCATTATTACAACGCTACCCTGAACGTATTAGGCCGAGTGTTAAAAAGCCCTTCTAAAAATAAAGACCAAGAATTTCGGGCTTTAGCGAATAAGGCAAGTGTGTTGTTGTCGTTACATCAATTTCAAGTGGCACTCGAAACCAGCCAACAAGCAGTTGCGCTTAATCCTTACAACGCGCAAGTCTATGGCACGCTCGTAGATGCCCATGTGGAATTGGGGAATTATGAAGAAGCCGTGCAAACCTCGGATAAAATGATTTCTATTCGCCCCGACCTTCGTTCCTATTCTCGCGTTTCTTATTTGCGGCAAATTTATGGCGACAACAAAGGCGCGATTGAAGCGATGAATCTGGCAGCGGAAGCCGGTTATCCGGGTGCAGAAAACACCGAGTGGGCGCGCGTCACGCTGGGTGATTTGTTAGTGAATGCTGGCGCGCTGCCGCAAGCCGAGCAGGTTTATCAATTGGCACTCACCAATCGCCCGCAGTATCCGTATGCGGAAATTGGATTGGCGAAAGTGGAGAAAGCAAAAGGAAATTATGATAAAGCCATTCAACACACCGAGACCGCGATTCGAATTATCAGTCTGCCCGGGTTTGTAGATATGCTGTCTGATTTATATGAATTAAAAGGAAATACAGAAAAAGCGACTGAAATACGCGGTGACATTGTAAAATTATTAGAAGAGGCACAAGCGGAAGAGCCAAAAGATGCACTCGTAAAGCATAATGGCGCAAGAGAATTGGCAATGGGGTATTTAAAAAATAATGATTTAGACAAAGCATTAGAAAATGCCTTAATAGATTTAAAAATGCGCCCAGAAAATATTGATGCCAATGAATTAGCAGCTTGGATTTACTATTTAAAAGGAGATTATAATAATGCCAAGGTTCATGCTGATAAAATGCTGAAAACCAATGTGAAAAATCCAAATACGCTGTATAAAGCGGGCTTAATTTATGCTAAGACAGGAGATAATAAAAAAAGTGATACCTTATTAGCGGAAGCAAAAACTATTTCACCATATATAGATGGACTATTAACAAAATATGCTACTACTGCTATGCCTAACTAACTTCTAATTAGTAGTTAGACCTAAATACACTGTAACAAAAGTTTTTAAATAGTTACCAGGGGTAGAGACCTGAACCAGTTTTATAAATAAATTTTTGTTACACTGTACTAAATAATCATCACAGCTAAATAGGTTATTGATTTGATGCTTCCTTTCTTAAGCTGTGGTCAATAGTCAATTATAAATGGTCAATCACTTAAAATATTATGAAAAGGTTTTTCTTTATTATATTCGCATTGATTTTATTCACATTCTCGGCTGCTGCGCACGTCATCCGGTATGATTTAGATAAAGTAGAAGACGGGCAAGTATTTTGGCACTATTTACTATCCGGGTTTGAACACATCATACCACTTGGGTTAGATCATATTTTATTCATTATTTGTATTTTTTTTATAAATAATAATTTAAAATCCATTATTTTACAAGCGTCTATGTTTACGCTGGCGCATTCCATTACTTTAGCACTTGCTATGTATGAAGTTATCAATCCGCCGGCACACGTCATTGAACCCCTGATTGCACTTTCCATCCTTTTACTTGCAATAGAAAATATTTTTATCACCACCGTGAAGCCCTGGCGCATGGGCGTCGTTTTTCTGTTTGGATTGATACACGGCATGGGTTTTGCGAGCGTTTTATCTGAGTTAGGCATTCCCAAAGATGCTTTTCTCACTGGTTTACTTGCCTTTAATATCGGCGTAGAATTAGGACAAGTAGCTATTATATTAGTTATGTATTTGTTGGTAGCCAGAAATTTTGCGAATAAAACATGGTATCGGCGGGGCATTGTGATTCCCGTTTCCATTGCCATTGCAGTCATCGCCAGCTATTGGACGATAGATCGGATATTTTAAATACTTTTGAAGAGAATATTATATTAGTTAAAGTAAATATTAAAGATTAGCTCAAAATTGTATTAAATCCATAACTGTTAACGTCTACTTCTTCCCCAATTCCACAATTTTCTTCTCCAACTCATACTCATCCCCCGGTACGTACCCCGAGTGCTCATACACCACATTTCCAGCGGCATCCAGCAGGAAAGTCTGTGGAATCGTTTGAAAATTGAGGGCGTTTTTCAGTTGTTGATTGGCATCAGAGAGAATCGTGTATTGCCAGCCTTTGGTTTCTACCATCGGTCCTACTTTGGCGAGGGCGCGCTGGGTATCAATGGTGACGGCGATAATTTCCACATTATAATCTTTTTGCCAACCTTCGTATAAATCTACGAAAGCATCCAGTTCGAGTTGGCAGGGCTTGCACCACGTAGCCCAGAAGCTGAGAACGACGATTTTTCCGGTTTTGGTGATGTCTTGAATATTGACCGTTTTTCCATCGAGGGTTTTCACTTCTACGGAAGGAATAGATTTTTGGGCGAGCAGCGACGAAGTGCAGCCAAATATCGCAACGGCGACAAGTATTCCGAATAGCTTTGTGTTCATGGTAGAAATATTGAAAAGTTTGTGTTTTTTGCAACTAAGCCTCAAAACTAACGTATTTGCCAAAAGGAAACCGTCCTTTAGGAAACATTTAACGCTTTTTGAAATGCCAGATAACTAAATGCCAGATGCCAGATTAGGAGATGCCAGACTTGCACGTACACTCACACTCACATGAATACATAAACACGTTAACACCTGAACACAACAAAATGAAACTGATTTTCATCATAATCCCTTTATTTTTAACCACCTGCTTATTTGCGCAAAGCAACCAAAATAGCCCGCAAATCTCCGGCAGTCTGGAAGCCAACGCTAATTTTTTCCTCCGCGACTCCACCATCGGTGCAGCAAACACGCCGCAATACGACCGCCAGCTCTACGGCGGCGAGGCGTGGCTCAATCTGGCGTACAGCAATTGGGGCTTCGATTTTATCGTGCGATTTGATTTGTTTAATAATTCTAACTTGCTCAATCCAACTGGTTCTTACACGGACGAAGGAATTGGGCGTTGGTTTGTCAATAAAAAAATTAATCAACTTGGCATTTCGGCGGGTTATATTTATGATCAGATTGGCAGCGGCATTATTTTTCGGGCATTTGAAGAACGACCGCTTTTGATTGATAATGCACTGTTTGGTTTACGACTCACTTACGACATCGCACCTGATTGGCAAATCAAAGGTTTCACTGGCAGACAAAAACAACAATTCGATACGTATAATCCGGTCCTCAAGGGATTGAGTTTGGAAGGTTTCGTTTCGCTCGGCGATTCTACGGACGGCATCACATTGGCGCCGGGCATTGGTGCCGTGAATCGCACGTTGGACGATGCTTCTATGAATTCGCTTGTAGCAACTTTAAACACCTATCCAAAAGAAGACCTTTTCATTCCAAAATATAATACTTACGCATTCACGGCTTACAACACGCTTACGGCTGGTGCGTTCACGTGGTATGTGGAGGGTGCGTACAAAACCAAAGATGCAATCAATGACCCGTTCGGAACGATTATTCGAGACAGTTCGACTGCGATAGGCGATAAATTTATTCAGCGCAGCGGCTCGGTTTTATATTCCAGTATTAGCTATGCGAAAAATGGCTTTGGCATTACGCTTGAAGGTAAACGGACGCAAAATTTCAGTTTCCGAATCCGTCCGCAAGAGCAATTGAACCGTGGTTTGATCAATTTTCTTCCGCCGCTCACGCGCGTGAACACGTATCGCTTGAATTCCCGCTACAATCCCGCCACGCAGGAACTCGGCGAACTCGGTTTTCAAGCAGACATCCGCTATTTATTCAATAAAAATTGGAGTTTTAATATTAACCTTGCTAACACCACTCGATTGGACAATCAATTGTTGTACAGAGAATTATACTTGGAAGTTGGTTACAAATATGACCGCACCTGGAATGTATTAGGTGGCTTACAATTGCAGACTTACAACCAACGGATTTACGAATTCAAGCCCGGCGTACCCAATGTGCGAACCATCATCCCGTTTGCCGAATTTTTGTACAAATTTGATCGCGTAAAATCCATGCGCATCGAAGCGCAAGCGATGCTTACGGGTGAAGATAAAGGCGTTGAACTGCGACAAGATTATGGCAATTGGCTCTTCGCGCTCGCAGAATTCAGCCTTGCGCCGCACTGGACGTTTACGGCTTCTGATATGTTCAATGTCAAGCCAGGACGCAATTCCCCGCAGGATAGCAAAGGCGAAAAATTGAAAATTCACTATCCGCGTTTCGACGTTTATTACACCATGCGCTCCAATCGCTTTTCGCTCAGTTACATCAAGCAAGTGGAAGGCGTGGTGTGTGCTGGTGGTATCTGTCGGTTGGAACCTGCGTTTAGTGGGGTGAAGATGACAGTGAATTCCACGTTTTAAGTTGTCTGAACTGTGATTTTTATGATTTTTGTGATGCGTATGATTTATGTAACGCACTGCGCCTCTGCGGTTAAAAAAATGTGGTAAGGATTGCAAAAAGGGAGAAATAGAGACCGAGTGATAGCGTAACAAAAACACGCTAACACCAAAACACAGCGAAAAACCACTTGATTAGAGAAAATATCTTAATATCCTAATATAATATCCCAACCCCAACCGTTAATAATCTGTCAATATCCTCATCCAACCATAAAACAATACAACAATATCCGTAATTTTGCACCGCCTTTTGAAAATGGGAAATGGGATAGGTGAAATGTGAAACGTCGGACACTGACATTTACACTTTTCTGACTGAATGCGAAGCAATTAAACAAACAAAAAGCCGTTAGTTTTCAGATTTTGGTAAGAGCAATTCCTATTACCTAAAGTCTAATCCCTAAGGTTTAATATCTTAAAAATAGTTGATACAATGTTAAAGCGACCTTTTTTCTGGATGCTGTTGGTAAGCGCCATGCCGCTGTTGGCACAAGCCCAAAAAAACAATGATCCCGTGTTGTTTACAGTAGCGAACACGCCTGTGCACGTTTCGGAATTCAAGTATATTTATTCTAAAACGAATGGGCAAAATGCGGATTACTCCAAAAAGTCCGTCGAAGAATACCTTGATTTATATACCCGATTCAAACTAAAAGTACAAAAAGCGAAAGAACTGCGTTTGGACACGCTGCCCGCCTTGAAGAGTGAATTGGACGGCTATCGGCGGCAGTTGGCAGATTCGTACCTGATTGACCGAGAGGTAACCGACCGATTGGTAAAAGAATTGTATGATCGAATTCAACAAGATGTGGATGTCAGCCATATCCTGATTGAAATCGGTGAACCAAGTATCGTGCCCGGTCCGGCAGATACGCTAAAAGCATATCAAGAAGCGGTAGAAATCAAAAAACGCTTGGACAAAGGGGAAGATTTTACGAAAGTAGCAAAAGAAATATCCGATGAGCGCTTGGCAAAAGAGAACGGCGGGCATATTGGTTTTCTCAACGCATCCGTACTGCCGAGTGGTTTTTATGAGTTGGAAACAGCTGCTTACACTGTCCCGGTTGGCAAGCATTCCGGTGTGGTGCGGACGCGTGCGGGCTATCATATTTTAAAAATTCATTCGCGTCGTCCGGCTCGCGGCGAGGTGGAAGTGGCGCACATCTTGGTGCGAGCGCAGGAAGGTACGTATGAGACCGCCAAATCAAAAATTGATAGCATTTATAAATCATTACAAAATCCGGGCGTGAAGTTTGAAGACATCGCCAAAGCTGCTTCGGAGGATGAACTCACGGCGACACGCGACGGTTATCTCGGCATTTTTGGCATTGGTCGGTACGAGCGTGGATTTGAGGATGTTGCGTTTGCGTTGGATAAAGATGGGGCTATTTCACAACCAGTGCGTACTTCTATTGGCTATCACATTATTAAGCGTATCAGCCGCCGCAGTATACAACCTTTGAACATCGAAAAGAGTCGTTTAGAGAATAAAATCAAGCAGGATACACGCTATGAGCAAGCGCGTGTGGGGATGATAGAGCGCATTCGCAGAGAGAATAATTTTAAAGAAAATGCGGCAGCATTGCAAAAATATATTGCTGCACAAAGCGATACATTTTTTACATTTAAATGGCGTTCGCCTGACGAAAAGTCGAACGAAACGCTTTTTACGCTTGGCACAAGCGAGAAAGGTACCGTTGGTGGTTTTAATGAATATATCAGTCGCTCTACGGGAAAGCGCATTCGCATGAAAGAAGATGGATTGGACAAGGCAGTTAAAACGTTGTACAAAGAATATTTGGATGAAACGACCTTGAAATTTGAAGAATCGCAATTGGATAAAAAATATCCTGAGTTTAAGTCTTTGATGCGCGAATACGAGGAGGGTATTTTGCTGTTTGAAGCGACTAAAAACTTAGTTTGGGACAAAGCATCGCAGGATACGGTCGGTTTAGAAAAATTTCACATAACGGTAAAAGACAAATATAAGTGGGAAGAGCGTGCCATCACCAATAATTATAAAATATCGGCAGAAGCCAGAGACCAAGGCACTAAAATCAGAGAGTACGCCCAGCAACACACGCCGGAGGAAGTATTGAAGAATTTTAATACGCCGGAAAAAACTATCGTAAGCGTGGAAGAGCGCACTTTGGAACGTAAACCCGGTAACAATTCCGTATGGCAAGTGGGCGATATGGGTACGGTGCAAATCAATCGGGATGGTACAGTGGCGTTTAATAAAGTAGAGAAAGTATTGCTACCATCTTTGAAAACATTGAAAGAAGCGCGGGGTTATGTAATTGCAGATTATCAAGATTATTTGGAAAAAATGTGGGTGGAGCAGTTGCAAAAAGAATACAAAGTGAATGTGGATAGAAAGGTATTGGATGGTTTGATTAAAGCGTAAAGTTGTGTCGCACTTTTAAAGTGTGGCATAACTATATTTTAATTGATTTAATTGGGTATTAGATGTGGCACATTTTAGAAATTCGCCACATCTTATCTGAAAGCCATGAAGGGTTTGACTTTTAATTGGATTATTTTTAGCATTCTTTTGCTGATTTCGGCGTGCCAATTTGTTAGTAAACCGGACCAGCCTGACCGCGTATTGGCAAAAGTGTACAATAAATCACTGCAATTATCAGAGTTGGATGGAATGTTTCCTGAAGGCACTACAAAAGCAGATAGTTTCTTGATTATCAGTGCATTTACGGAGCGTTGGATACGGGAAGCGCTGCTGCTGCATGAAGCAGAGCGCAACATTCCGAGTGATCTGAATATTGACAAATTAGTACGGGATTATCGTGCTTCCTTGATTCGCAATAATTATGAAAAAATTTTGGTAGAACAATTGTTGGATTCTACGATTTCGACGGATGAACTGGTTTCGTATTATAACAAACATCAAGAAGAATATCAGTTGGAAGATCCGATTGTACGTTGTAATTTTATAAAAATACCCTTGAGTGCGCCTAATCCGGCGTTAGTTCGTACTTGGTGGAATAATCTTTCTGACCCCGAAGACCGTTTGAAATTGATGGAATATTCTAACCAATATGCGAATATGCACCTTTTGGAAGACGAAGTGTGGTATCGCATCGAAGACATCGCCTCTGAGTTGCCACGCGGTACGATTTCTACAGAGAATGTGTCTCGGAGGGAATTGACAGAGCGCGGTGGCGATTATCAGTATTACTTGCGTATTTTGGAGGTGAAAAATAAAAATCAGATTGCACCGCTGGCTTTTGTACAAAATCAGGTGCGCCGCGTACTCTTGCGCGATCGGAAACAAAAATTGTTAGAACAGAAAAAAGAAGAAATGTATGACTTGGAAATGCGCCGCCGCAATATTCAGGTTTATACGCAATAAATAGATTCGTATTATGAAAAAATGGATTATTTTAGGAATTAGTCTTTCAATTATAACGACTTCGTTTGCACAACAAGCCATTATTGACAAAGTGATAGGAACCGTCGGTGGAGAATTGGTATTGTTATCAGAAGTGGAAGAGCAACGCGCGCTGATGTTGTCGCAAAATCCCAATTTACCAGCTGATGTCCGTTGCAATATTGTGGATGGATTGTTGGTGAATAAATTGCTGGTGAATCAGGCAAAATTGGATAGTGTGCAAGTGTCGGAAGAAGATGTGGAGACCCAGCTCACGGCTCGGATTGACCGGATTTTGCAATATATGAACGACGATATGACGCAATTTGAAGCGTATTATGGTCAGAGTATCAATGAAGTGCGCGAGCAGTTTCGGGAAGATTTGAGAAATCAGATTTTGATGGAGCGGATGCGGGGTCAGATTATGAAAGATGTAGCGGTGACACCTTCAGAAGTAAAAGATTTTTTTAATAATATTCCGAAGGACAGTCTTCCCTATTTTAATGCGGAGGTAGAAGTAAGTGAAATTGTGTACAAACCCAAAGTGAGCGCGGAAGAGCGGCAAAAGTCTATTACCAAATTGGAGGATATTCGCAAGCGGATTGTAGAAGGTGGAGAAGCGTTTGAAGGACTGGCACAGAAATTTTCGGATGATGGCTCGGCACGGGGTGGCGGCGATTTAGGTTGGGCAAAACGTGGAAAGTTCGTACCCGAATTTGAAGCAGCAGCTTATAATTTAGAGCAGGACGAAGTCTCTCCGGTAGTCGAAAGCGAGTTTGGTTTTCACCTGATTCAATTGTTGGAAAGGCGTGGGAATTCTATCCATGTGCGCCACATTTTGGTGCGACCAGACATTACAGACGCAGATTTAGAGCTTGCAAGCAATCGGTTGGACTCCGTGCGAAACTTGATTCTAAGCGATTCTACTACGTTTTCTTTTGCGGTGAAACGCTTTTCGGATAAAAATGTACAAAGTTATAATAACGACGGACGTTTGGTAAATCCCGCCAGCGGCAACACATTTTTTGAAGTAGGAGACCTCGACCCGGATGTGTATTTCGCCATAGACACCATGAAAATAAGTGGCGTCACTGCACCTTTTGAATTTGATAATGGAGCCGGTGAGAAGCAATATAGAATTATACAATTGCAATCGCGTACCGCGCCACACCGCGCCAGTTTGCAATTAGACTATTTTAAAATTCAGCAAGCTACGATTGAAGCAAAAAAGAATGAGTTTATCACTGAATGGGTGACCGATAAAATTGACAATACGTACATCGCCATTGATGCCTTATATCAAGGCTGTCCTATGCTGGATAAATGGCGAAATCTAAAAGTGCGCCCGTAATTTAGCATTAGGATGCATCGTCGGGAGAGCCTTAGTAAACTTTCAAAGTTTACTAAGGCTTTTTTCATTTTACAAAATTTTGATAAACCTTTTCAATTATAAATCTATTTTTACCTTAGTTTTAAAATCAAACTAACGAAGCTGTCAGCGGTTTGTAACTGCTGACTTATGAAAATAAGATGATAAAAACCGACGTACTCATTCTTGGCTCTGGCATCGGAGGCTTATCCACAGCGATTCAAATTGCGGAGCGACGACCGGACTTAAAAATCACGGTACTCACCAAAGTAAACGAAGGCGAAAGCAACACGCGTTACGCGCAAGGCGGCGTGGCGGCAGTGTGGGATGGCAAAACCGATTCATTTGAAAAACACAAAGAGGACACACTCGACGCAGGCGATGGCTTGTGCGATGAAAAAATAGTAGAAATAGTCGTCACCGAAGGACCCGAACGCGTGCAAGAAATCATCGAATGGGGCGCTCGATTCGACAAAAAAAAATCACAAGAATACGACCTTGGACGCGAAGGCGGACACTCCGAAAATCGAATTTTACATTATAAAGACCTCACTGGCTGGGAGATGCAGCGCTCGCTGATTGAAAAAACCGATACTTTACCAAATATAGAAGTGTTGGAACATTACTTCGCAGTGGATGTCGTCACGCAACATCACTTGGGCTACACGGTGACGCGGCTCATGCCCGATATTGAATGCTATGGCGTGTATGCGTTGAATAAAAAAACAGGCGAAATTGAAAAATTCTTATCAAAAGTAACGGTTTTTGCAACAGGTGGCACAGGTCAAGTGTATCGAAATACCACCAATCCAGTTATCGCTTCCGGCGACGGCATTGCAATGGTGTATCGTGCCAAAGGTTGGGTAGAAAATATGGAATTTGTACAATTTCATCCAACAGCACTTTTTAATCCAGCAGGAGAAAATCCGGTTTTTTTGGTTTCGGAAGCGGTACGCGGTTATGGTGCTATTCTAAAAACCCGCGCCGGAGAAGAGTTTATGCAAAAATATGACGAACGCAAATCCTTAGCTCCGCGCGATATTGTAGCCCGTGCTATTGACAATGAAATGAAATTGAGTGGTGAAGAATGTATGTTTTTAGATTGCCGTCATTTGGACAACGAAGGTTTTCTCGCTCATTTTCCCACCATTTACGAAAAGTGTTTGAGTATTGGTGTAGACCCAATGAAAGATATGATTCCGGTAGTGCCTGCCTGCCATTATATGTGCGGTGGCATCAAAGTGGACGAGATGGGACGCAGCACGATCAAAAAATTATACGCTTGCGGCGAATGTTCCAGCACAGGTTTGCATGGCGCTAATCGCTTGGCTTCCAATTCCTTACTCGAAGCAATGGTATTCGCTTATCGGATTCATGAAGATATTTTAGAAAACGTTGACCAGTTTTCCATAAAAGAAGGGATCCCTGATTGGAACGCATATGGCACAACCGACCCAAAAGAAATGGTTCTGATTACCCAAAGTCTCAAAGAAATGAAGGAAGTAATGAGTAGTTACGTAGGCATCGTGCGGTCTAATGTGCGACTCAAACGTGCGCTCGACCGTTTGTACATTCTTTATAAAGAGACAGAGGATTTGTACGAAACCACTACCCTTTCGCCGCAACTTTGCGAATTGCGCAATCTCATCAGCATCGCTTATTTGATAACGCGCTCCGCTTCCATGCGCCACGAAAGCCGAGGCTTGCATTACACCACCGATTATCCTGATAGACAGTCCTTTGTGCAAGTATCTTTGTTGTGAGGATAGGAGGATAGGAAGATAGGAACGCGAACACGTTTTATGGAGGGTGGGAAGATAGGAGGATAAGGAACGTGAGCAAGTCATGTCCTATCTTCCCATCCTCTTATCCTTCACTCTACATTGCAAACCGATATGCAACATTCACTTCAAAACCGACCGTCCGATAATCGCCAAAATCGCCGATATTGTAAGAACCCAACGCGCCGATGCGCCAATAATCCTCTTTTGCAAAGCCCCCGATGGTGATTAAACCCAACTGCACTGCGACTGTCTGATTGGTTGAATAAGTAACCGCCGTCCAGAATGCGCCTTTCATTTCCATTTTAATATTGACGCTGGCATTGATGTTGTTCACCGCGCTATAATTGACCCAAGCCGAGGGTTCTATGAAAATACGGTCTTTCACGAGTCGAGCGCCGATGAGGACATTGCCGTGTAGTTCGCGTTTCCAATTGGAAAGTCGGTTACTTTCTGTGATGACTAAATTCGAGGGGATTAACTGATTCACCGCTCCGCCGATGAAGAACGCATTTTTAGAATCGTAGGATTGGCGGCGCGTACCGGCGTAAGTCGTGTAAAAAAATCCCAATCCTGCATTGATACCAAGTGTACCATTTTCACCTGTTGGCACCAACTCGTCATCTGGGTCGTTGACTACAATTTCTAGTGCATCCACCGTGTATTGAGACGCATTCACAGAAGCACCGAGCGCAAATTTGTCATCCCGAGTCAGTCCCAAGTTGAATTTATAAGCATAATTGAAACCCAAAGTCGTGAATTGCAGCGGCTGAATCCGGTCGTGCATAAAATACCCACCAATACTCGTATTTGCACGCTCGAAAGGATATTGCACAGAGAGAATTGCCGTTTGTGGCGCATTTTCAAAACCCAACCACTGCTGGCGGTAATTGGCGGAGGCTTCCCAAAAATTGTAAGTAGCTGTCATTGCTGGGTTCCAGACGTGCGCCAGTTCGCCAAATGCGCTCCGGTCGGGGAGTTGCTGCGCAAAAAGGAAAGTTGGTAGTAATACTAAAAAGAGTAAAATTTTGTGCATCGGTTTTGGTTTAAATAATTGGGATATTATGATATTTTTTCGCTCAGAACTTGTCGCTCCTTACTACATCCCTCACCGCATTTTTTTAACCGCAGAGGGCGCAAAGGTTTTCGCAGAGAACGCATTGTTTATCTAATTCTAATTATCTTATAATCGTGTAAATTCTGATTCGTACAACAGGTAGTCCTCACCGCATTTTTTCTAACCGCAGAGCCGCAAAGAGCGCAGAGCGGATATGGACTTAGCGAATCATATCAATCATAAAATCACAAAAATCAAGGTTCAGACAATTGCTTGTTCATTCTTTCATTATTCATTCTTTAATTTCTTAGGATAGTCAGCGTCTGTTTCAAATCGCCCGTTTGAAAAGAAAGCACATAGAAATAATTGCCTGCCGGTAATAACTTTCCATTGCGGGTGCCGTCGAATCGCTCGTCGTCTTTCTGATAATTGATTTTTTGATACACCAAGTCGCCCCAGCGGTTGAAGATTTTCAGCGTATTAATTCCATATTTGGTGATGCCTTTAAATTCTAAAGCATCATTTTTACCATCGCCATTGGGTGTTATTAAATTGACGGCTGTAATATCTAATGGATTATTGGCAACCATTACATTCAAGGTATCTAAAATCTTACAACCATTAATATCGGTAATCATTACAAAATAAGTCGTGCTGTCTTCTGGCTCCGTTGTCGGGTTGGCAATGCGCGGATTACTCACCGAATATTCTGTCAAAAACCAAAAATAAGCGTCTCCGCCAGAAGCATACAATTCCAGCACATCACCGGGTGCGATGCACGTATCGGGACCCGCCGTTGCCGTCGTTTCTAATACTTGGATTTCTACACTTGCCGTATCCGCATTGCAACCATTAGAAGCGATAACCGTGTAACGCGAGGTGAAGAGTGGTTCTGCTACCGGATTTGCAATATCTAACTTACTCAATGTTTTAGAAGTGTCAATCCATTGATAAGTCTCGGCAGTCGTAGCACGTAATTGCAAAGATGCTTGCGGACAAACGGAGAGCGTATCGTTTTCAATTTCTAAACTAAAGGCATTGCCAGCTTGTACCTGAACTGTGTCGGAAGCGGAACAGCCAGCCGGATTCGTAACGGTCACGCTGAACGCACCCGGTTGGGAAATGGTGATAGACTGCGTCGTAGCTCCATTCGACCAGCGATAAGTAGTTTGCAAACCAGCATCCAACATCGTATTTTCACCTTGACAAATAAAAACCGTATCGCCTAATTCAACCTGCGGCGCATTCGCTGCGATAATGCTAAACGTGTCGGAAGTGCTGCAATTATTGGCATCGCGTATGGTGAGCGTGTAAGGTCCTGTTGCTAAATTGCTAAATTGATTCACATTGACAAAGTTGTTGCCAATGCTATAAGTGTAAGGTGCAGTTCCACCGGAAGTAGTAACTGTGGCAGTGCCGGTCGCTTGGGTACAACCCGATGGAATCGTTATAATCGTATCAATTAAAACTTGCGCTTCGGAGGACAAAATGCTAAATGTGTCAGACTTGCTGCAATTATTCGCATCGCGTACCGTAAGCGTATAACGTCCTGCCGCGAGATTGGTAAACTGATTATTGGTTACAAAAGTAGTTCCGAGGCTATAGGTGTAAGGCGCATTTCCGCCGGAAGCCGTGACGGTTGCCGAACCCGTTGTGCCGGAACAAGTAGTTGAAACGGCTGCAATGGTATCAATTAAAATCTGTGAATCAGATGTTATAATATTGAAACTATCCGAAACCGTGCAGTTGTTGGCATCCCGAATGGTGAGTATGTAACGTCCGGCGGCAAGGTTATTGAATTGATTGGTATTGACAAAATTGTTACCAAGGCTATAAGTATAAGGTGCATTTCCACCGGAAACTGTAATCGTAGCCGAACCTGTTGATGCAGCACAAGTAGTTGAACTTGTTGCAATGGTATCAATTAAAATCTGTGAATCGGATGCTATGATGTTGAAACTATCAGAAACCGTGCAGTTATTAGAATCCCGAACAGTGAGCGTATAGCGTCCTGCGGCGAGATTGGTAAACTGATTATTGGGTACAAAAGTATTTCCGAGGCTGTACGAATAAGGCGCAATTCCACCGGAAGCGGTTGCAGTTGCTGAACCTGTTGAACCGGAGCAGTTCGTTGAGTCGGTTTGTATCGAATTGATCGCCACAGCGGTAGCAGGTTGTGTAAGCGTGAGCGTTGTGTCCAACAAAATAGTACCGCCATTGCCCAGAATTTCTAATGTGTAGGTTCCAGCCGATAGGTTAGAAATGTCCTCTTGTTGGGATTGAAAATTATTGGGACCGCGCCAGCGAATAGTGGAGCCAGCAGGCGCATTTTGTAAGATGGCATTGATAGCGCCATCATTTCCGCCAGCGCAGCGTACATTTGTAATGCCGAGATTGGCTCGCAGCACGCCCATTCCACCAGCTATAGTGACTAATCCATTTTCTGCGTTAAGGGAGGTTTCTTCAAAACTTCCGCCCGTTGTAGCTCGAAATACCTGAATTTCAAGCGGCGTATCGGTAAAATTCACTTCCGTGAAAGTACCTGGATTACCTTTTACAAAGAAAATCAATCGCACGATAGACTTGCCATCTGCCAGCGTTTGCCCTTTGCCTTCAATATCAAACCAAGAGAAACGAAGGACGCCACTCGCAGCACCGTTCGTTCCCAATGCCGCAAAAGGTAAATCTTTTTGTTCAAAACGAGCGTATCGCAGCACGGCGGTGTCCCATTTCATAGAAAATTGGAGACTAACCAAATTCGTAAATTGACGGGTGGTAATGTCCAAGCGTAAGGTATCGTTGGTGGCGACAAGCGTGTCGGGTAGCTGCAAGACGAGTGGCTGCTGTGCCCATACCAAAGCGGATGTCAGTAAAGCCCAGAGGCTGACAATGAGCTTGAGTTGTTTCATAAATCGGTTTGGAATAAACGAAAAAGTATTCAGTTGGCGGTAGGCAGTGGGCAATTTAAAAAATAAAGCTATTCTACTAAACGACCCAATACGTACTTCCAACTTTATTTTGATAAAGAAGTCAGCGGTCAAAACAGAGAAAAAAGCGGCTCTCTTCCCGGTTCTGTCCGCTGACTTCTAAAAAATTATTCAAAAACAATCATCGGTTTCGTAGCTGCAAAATCGCTTGTGCGTAAAGTGTAGTAGTACACGCCTGCGCTCATGCTGGTTCTTGGCAATTCAATCTGGTTGTAACCTCGACTGTAATTACCGCTATACGTTTTTACGACTTTGCCCAATTGGTCATAAATGATGACTTCTGCTTGCATTTCCTTTGGCAAATCGAAACCAATCACCGTTTGCTGATTGAATGGATTCGGTACGTTTTGATACAGTTTGTAGCCATAAGTCGTTTCGTCGTCCGCATCCGTTGTCATTGTATTTTTGAAATTCAAACGAATATTGGATGGCTCGGCGATGCTGCTATACGCTTCAGAACGAATATAGCGGGAATTCACTTCTATCGCATTTGACAAATTATCCATATTTTCTAAAGCGACAAAACGCAAAGTGAAAAGCTGCTCATCCGGTCTGGTTGTAATGCCTTGACCATTCAAATCAAACCAACTCATGCGCAGTACGCCGTTGTTTGCATCGCTATCATTCAGCGCAATTTTTGCAAAAGTAGCATTCGTGCTGGATAATTCTATAAAATTCAACTTGTTAAAATCAAACGATAAACCCATCTGATAGCTGGCGATGCTGTAAAAATTATCACTTGTGACCGTGATTTCGACCAACTCACCGGCGCGGATTGGACGATTCTGTGCCCATAGATTCAGCGTATTATTATCTCTTTGTTCAACCGTATGTAAGCGCGCTGGATTGGCATGACCCAAAATATCGCCCACTTTCACGCCTACGAAGTTAGAAACGGTATCTTTTTTAATCATCATGGTATCGCGGCTGTGATATGGGAAAACGTTGGTCGTGTTGAAATCAATCGGCATCTGGTCGCCTGCGCGCACAAATACCCAAGACGGACAGCTTCCAAAGCTCGTGCTCGTGCCAATAATCAATCGCTGGATGATAAATAAATCAAGCGAAGAGAATTTGTTGTCACAATTCGCATCTCCGGCGATGATCTGATAAGGCGATACGATTTCCGCGGGCTCCATGCCGAGTATAAAACGCTGACCGGCAAAGAGTGCATAAGTAGACAAGCCATTTTCAGGCGTGCCACCCAATTTTGGTACAATGGAGTATTCTTTATTCAATGGAATTTCCGGCAATTTATAGCGACCTGCGGTATCGGTTTTTTCCATTTTTCTAAACGCCGTGCCGTTGATAATTTCTACCTCTACATTTGGCACACCGTCGCCCCAGTACGTCGTGATTTCTCCTTTTACAATAGCGGCACTCGCTACCGAAACCTGACCAGAAGTAATATAATGTTGCACCGCTGCCGGTTCGCCATTCACCATTCCTCCCAATTCTATTGGAAGCGGGTTGCTTACGATATTCAACACTGTAGAAGCACCCGAACTTCCATTTAATTGTACTGCGACATAGAATAAAATCTGACCTGAATCGCAAGGAACCCCCGCACCATTATTAGAAAAGTAGCTGAAAGTTTGATTCGCTGCCGAATATTGCGGGGAAATAGTGCCCGGCACAATGCCCATAATCGTCCCGACGCTTGTATTTGCAATACTCAAAGAACCGGCAAAAGAGACAATCGTACCCGTCACGCAGTTTTCAATCACGACTGGAACGTAAATGGTTGCGCCCGGCGAACCTGCACCATCTTGTATATCAATGACAGCTGCATTTTCCGGCGCGCCAATCGTTACCGTTTTACAAACTTCTTTCGTACCGCATGGATTCGTTGCTTTCAAACAAACATTGAACGAACCTGTGCCGCCATACGAGTGATTTGGATTATTAATATTGGCATTGCCATTGTCACCAAAAGTCCATTGGTACGTGCCCGGCGAAGATAGATTGGCAAAGGTAACGGACGAGCCACTTACGGTGAACGAGAAGTTAGCAACCGGTGCTTGATTGCTATTGGTTACGCTCACCATTTTCACCCGGCTACAACCGCTGTTTTCTGTGACTGTAACCGTGTAAGTGCCGCTATTTAAGTTTGAAATGGTATACGTTGCATTTGGAGAAGTGGTTGTACCCGAAGTCGCGCCATTCCAAGTATAAGTGAACGGACCTGTACCACCTGTAGCACTTAGCAGCACTTGCCCTGCCTGTCCGCAAAGCCCATTTGTAACGGTAGCCGCTACACTCAGACTACTTTCTCCGGCGATGACCTTTACGGATTCTGAATCCGCACAGCCGTTGGCATCTTTTACAGTCACTGCATACGTACCGCCGCGAAGATTTGGAATGGTGAATCGAGTATCACTTGTCGTACCTGAACCATTTATACCTTCGCCACTCCAGTTAACGGTATATGTTGGGCTGCCGCCGCTGATATTCAAAAATAAAGAACTGGTGGAGGAGCAAGTTGCACCTGTCAAGTCTGCCGTCACTTCCAGTACGCTTTCTGCGAGTGTGATTGCAATGGTATCTGTGAGTACGCAGCCCGTGGAACTTTCTAGTGTTAGAATATAATTGCCCGCCAAAAGGTTGGAGAGGGAAAGTAGTCCCAAGCTATCTGCCGTAAGTGTATCTGACAGCGTTCCGGTGAGAAAGATAGAAAATGGTCCTACACCGGCTGTAATGTCCATGTTTATGGTACCACTCGTATCACAAGTCCCGTTTGCGGTGTTAATAGTTGCCGCCAGATTGCCAACATTTGTTACCGTTACATTTTCCGTCTCGGTACAACCTGCTGCATTTGTAACCTTCACCGTATAAGCACCGGCGGGCAGATTTGGAATCGTATCTACACTGCCTGCAACGGTAAACGTGTCTTGAACCGCTCCAGCTAAAATCACCTGATAATTCGGTGCGCCGTTAAATGCAAGTCGAATGGCACCATTTTGGTTACAACTACCCGCAATAGACGTTGCAGCAACGATACTGGTCGGAGTGTCATAAATAGTAACCATCGTGCTGACGTAGCACCAATTGTTGTCTTTTACAGTGACTGTATATTTACCGGCAGGTAGATTTGGGATTTCAAAACCATTATTATTGGTTGTATTCATTCCATTTACCGGACCTTCCCATACTACTGTATATTGAGGAGTACCGCCATTGAAATCCACCCAAATCGAATTATACTGACCGCACTGATTTACAATTAGAGAAGCGTTCACGGTGATACCGCCTTGGTCTTGACCTACTTTTACTTCTTTGGTACTTGCACATCCGTTCTTATCGGTCACTTTCACGAGGTACGTACCGATTGATAGGTTTTGAAGCGTAAAGAGATTATCAGATGTAGTTGCCGAACCTGGAGCCGTTCCCGTCCAAGTAATCGCATAAGGCGCGATGCCGCTTGTGAAATTCAATTTGATAGAACCGGGCGATTCGCAGATTCCATTTTTCGGCGTGGCGGTGAACGAATTTTCGGGCGTTTGAGCAATATTTACTGTCTTTGTAGTACTGCACAAATTGCCATCTATGATACTGATAATGTAAGAACCGGCAGGCAGGTTGGTAAGGTCATACGCATTTGTACTTGTTGTAAACGAACCGTCTACCGGACCATCCCAAGTTATTTTGTAATTGGCCGTACCGCTATTGATAGTTAATTTAATCGTGCCATTTTGTCCACATAAAGTTTCCGAAAGTACGGCTGTAAAGGACAAATTATTTTCCGTAGAATTTACTTGTACCGTTTGCGTTTGGATGCAACCTTTTGAATCGGTCACTTTTATCGTGTAGGTACCTTTTGGCAAGTTTAGAATCGTGTAGCTACTGCCATTTGCGACAGCTAAGTTGCTTTGTGGACCTGTCCATTGAATGGTGTAAGCAGGCGTTCCACGGATGAAATTCAATTTAATAGAACCCGGAGCTTCGCAAGCACCATTTACGGAAGTAGCTATAAATAATTCGGTCGGTGGACTTTCAATAATTATCGTTTTAGAAGTCGCACACCAATTTCCATCAGTCGCTGTAATTTTATACGTACCAGCGGGCAGATTGGGGATTTCGTATTTATCATTGTTGGATGTAAACGAGCCATTGACGGGTCCTTCCCATTTGATAATATAGTTTGAAATACCACCATTTACATCCACCAGAATAGAGCCACTTTGGATACAAGTCGCATTTTTGACAAGCAATTCTAAGGAAAGCGAACTGTTGGCAACCAAGATTTGCGTGGTTTCCGTTACATCGCAACCGTTTTTATCTACCACTTTTACGGTGTAAGTGCCGCCGGACAAGTTAGGGATTTGATAAGAGGTATTTTCAGTAGTCGCATTGCCGCCTGCTGCGCCTGACCAAGTGATTTTGTACGGTTTCGTGCCGCCGTTGATTTTGATCTTAATGCCGCCTTTGGTTTCGCAAGCACCATTTTCTGGGGTCAAATCTATATCAAAGCCGTTTTCATTACCTGTGACCACCACAACCTTCATAAGCGCGCACCAGTTGCCATCTTTAATGGTAATGGTGTAAGAACCTGGTGGAAGATTACCAATGGTATAAGCGGTGTTGCTTGTCGTTTCATTGCCGGAAACGGGTCCTGCCCAAGAAATGATAAAGTTAGGTTTGCCAGTTGCAATATTGATTTTGATAGAACCCGGTTGCGTACAACTGCCGCCCTGGGGGGTAATAGAGCCGGTCAGTTCCGTAGTGCCAATTGTAACCGTCAAAGCGTGAGAACAGCCACTGGCGTCTTCTATTTTAATGGTATAAGTGCCTCCCGGAAGGTCAACGATATTAAAAGAAGAGGCATTCACGGCAACACTGCCGCTTTTCGGACCAGAAATGTAGACTTTATAGGGAGCCGTACCACTGAATGTTTTGATAGCAATAGACCCTGGACTCTCGCAAGCGGCTGCATTGGGCGTAGCCGTGAAGTAAAAATTACCGCCTTCCTGACCAATCGTAAAATCCTTGGAAATGGAGCATCCACTCTCATCTATAATATAAATATGGTAAGAACCCGGCACTAAATCTTTCAACTCAAAAGAGCCAGTTTGCGATTCAAATGTGCCGCTTTCTGCGCCTGATAGGTGAATTTTATACTTTGGAGAACCGCCGCCAACTATGACTTTTATTTTGCCAGCAGCACCGCAATTTGCATTGGTAATGGTGGTTTGCGCGGTAAGATTTCCACCGGAATTGATGGTGACGGTCTTCTTGCTTTTACAGCCCAGATAATCTGTAACAGTAACGGTGTAAGTGCCTGGAGGAAGTCCTTGAAGGGTAGTGGCAATGCTCTGCGTATTCAAATTACCGGAAACGGGACCCGTCCAAGATATAATGTAGCTTGGACTACCACCTGTGGTTTGTATATTGATAGAACCGCTATTTTGGCCACAAACCGCATTATCAGCAGTGAGTGTGAGTCCAAGATTACAGGAAGCCCCCGCGCAATCTACTAGTAACCTATAATTGGAAGTCGCGCCATTATAGCCATCCACTACCACATAATAAGTGCCCGGCTGTAGAGTGGCAGTGATAGATTCATTGTTGTTTCCGCTGTTTTGGCTATACGCCATACAACTGCTGCGGTCGCAAGAACTCAATAGAAATAATTCAAGATTGGCACTCAAACCAGATAAACTGATGGACACTGCACCAGCTTGTGTAATCGTGAAAGTGTGTACTTTCTCTGGTCCGTTATTTTCTACATTCAGGATGTTGGGAGCGCAGCCGTACAAAGAGACATTGTCATCGCCATCATGATTTTTTCCATTATAAGGTTGTCCGCATGTCAAGGAAACCGCATCTCCACAGTACAAATAGCCGCAACTCAACTCCAAACGATATTGTCCGGCAGCAGGCCCATCTACCACCAAATAATACGTGCCAACGGGTGCATCTTCCAATGCGATACCCTCATTATTGGTTTGCGTATTGTTGGTCGTGCTGGATTTTAAACACTTGATAAAGCTACAATCGGCAGACAATAAGAAAAGATCAAGGTCAAGACCCGGCGTCATAATTTCCAAGCCGATTTGAAGGTTACCGGCACTGGTTTTATTGATAATGTAGACTTTTTCCGGTCCGCTATAATTTTTACTACTACAAGGATAACTACCGATTTGGTTTCCGGCGTTGGTCGTGTTTTCACTCGATAAGAAATTACCACAATCCAACGGAGTTGCTTTATTGCACCAAGGAGTCGTATTGCCGCCACATACGCCCGGCGTAGTAGAGACGACACCTGCCGCCGCTGCTTTACAAGGGTTGGAATAAGTGACTCCATTACAACCACAAACCGGATTATATTCTAAAGTACAAACGGCATCTGGGTTGATGCGCGTAGGGTCTACGCACGCGGGCGCACATTTGCCCTTCGTATACACTCGAATGCCATTTGCTTCTGCTACATAAGAGTTTTTATAGGTTACATTGTTACAACCACATACCGGATCATTGGTCTGTGGCGTACTAAAGTTAATAACCCCTGTGCTTGGAACCAGTGTTGTATAGGCAGCAGTAATCACGTAATTGGGATCATAGCACACATAATTATTTTTGTTACATGGCCCTGGTTTGGTGAACACTACGCCTGCTGCGGCTGCAGTACATTCATTTTGATAGGTAACGCCATTGCAACCACAAACTGGGTCGTATACTGCCGGACAAATCGCATCTAGGTTAATCAAGGCAGGATTCACACAATTTTCGTAACAGACTCCCTCCGTATAAGCTACATTTGCTTTCTCTGCATAACAACTATTCAAATATACTTTCCCGTCTTTTCCGCATACTGGATTTACCACATTTGGGCAGGGCGTTTCTACAGGAGTGCCGCCGCCACCGTTACCATTTGGTTCCTCGTCATCCTCGTCATCGCCTTTTTCGCCAACCACATTTATTTTAAAATTGGCAGATGTGACGCTATAAGACTTCAACGTTGCGTCAATCACGCGCACTTTCTCTACTTTCAACTCTAAAGTCTTGTCATCATCGCTATCATTTTTCAAGGTAAATTCCAGTGTGCCGAATTCACCGGAGCTATTTACTTCTACCAAATCCGTGCGCGTAATGGCGATTTCAAACGTTCCATCCTGCTGTTGGTTTTTGAAAAAAAGATGAGATTTATTGCCGGTAGGATCTATCCAAAAGTTATTCAGTTTTGTAAAATTGATACCATCGGTGGTCACCAAAGCACGATTGTATTTTAGCACGAAGGCAATGCCATAAAAGTTTAATTCCTGTCTTGCGTTTGCTTCGCTGCGTTGTTGTTTAGAAAGGGCAACTTTAATTTTTACCTTACGTCCCGGATTGGCTTGACCATTGGCAATGTTGGAAGTCGTCAAATCCAGTTTGAAATCGCCTCCGAGTGCGCTCCATATATCCTCTGTGACTGGATCATGCTTTTTCCAAAAATTATCTTTTATAGGCGTAGTTGCATCGGTGAGGTCTACTTTTCCGTCGCCATTGCAATCCCCGTAGCCATAGTTCATACCACCCGTCTCTGGGAACGCTCCGAGCCAAGCTTGTACCATCGGATGTGCTTGCCAAGTGGAAGCGGTATTGGCACGTGCTTTTCCGGTTTTTCCGTACGCGACTCCCCAGTAGAGGAAGTCTACGCTATTGACTACCCCGTTGTTGTTGACATCGCCGGGCCAGACGGACTGCGCCTGCATTGTATCGCGACCTATTAAAAAGCAAAAAAATAGTGTGAATAGTGTAAGCGTTTTGCTCATAGCAGGATTATTTTTAGATAGTTTATGGTTTATGACTTGATTTTAGTAAAAAGTAACGCCCAGCAATAATTTATCACTGGCTTTTTTTTGATAACGATACACCTTGATTATTAGTGAAAATGCAAAAGAAATAACATCCACAAGTATGGTGTAAACCATGCAAGTGGTCGGTGTTCTTAACGGGTAGACTGGAATTCAGCAGCTTTATACACTAGAAGGGATGGAGATTAAAAGCCACTGTGCGTATTTAATTTGGTAAATTTACGAAAATAATCGCAGCGCACAATAAAAAATACCTAAATTTTCAAGCCGTAAGAATGCTACCTGACAAAAACCTACAAATACAATGTTATGAAGAACTTTTTTTGGTTTGTAACTATGCTGCTCCTTTTTTGCCAAGCGGTTCATTTTTCTGCGACAGAAGTAGAAAGCACTTTGATTACAAATGTTCAAATTGTGGATGGCACGGGCGCGGTGCCTTTTATAGGAGCCGTTCGGATACAAGGCAATCGAATTTTGGAAGTCGGTGATTTGCAACCAAAAGCAGGAGAACGCACAGTAGATGGCGGCGGCAAGGTACTCGCACCGGGTTTCATTGATACCCACAGCCATCACAACCGAGGAATGTTTGAAAAGCGTGGCATGGAGGAAGTGGTGAGTCAGGGCGTGACCACGATTGTAATCGGGCAGGACGGCGGCGCTTATTATCCATTGCGCGATTTTTGGAAACAACTCGACTCCATACCGATTGCGGTCAATGTCGCTTCTTACGCCGGTCACAACACGATTCGACGCAAGATCATGAGTGTTGCTACGCAAGCAGCCTCCAAAGAAGAAATTGTAAAAATGCAAAAAGCGTTGCGTCAAGAGTTGAAAGCAGGCGCTTTAGGACTTTCCACTGGTTTAGAATACGACCCGGGTATTTATTCAAATCGGGCAGAAATTTTGCAACTCGCCTCTGTGCTAGCCGAGCAGAAGCGGCGCTACATCAGCCACATTCGCAGCGAAGACGTGCAGCTTTGGCAAGCCATTGAGGAGATTATAAATATTGGAAAAACATATAAGATTCCAGTACAGATTTCGCATACCAAAATTGCGATGGTGAGCCAATGGGGAAAAGCGGATAGTTTGTTGCAATTATTAGACACGGCGCGTGCACAAGGCGTGGACATTACTGCTGATATTTATCCCTACGAATTTTGGCAAAGTACGATGACCGTGCTGTTTCCAAAACGCGATTTTACCGATTTAGCTGCTGCTAAATTTGCCTTGAGCGAACTCACCACGCCCGAAGGAATGGTCATCGCCGATTATGCTATTGATAAGTCTATCGTTGGAAAAACCCTCGCCGAAGTTGCAAAAGCGCGCAATCAAGCACCTGAAGTCGTCTATCTTGATTTGGTTCAAAAAATAGTAAAAGCCGATGCCGACGAAAGCATCATTTGCACCAGCATGAACCCAGCAGATATTGCCAAAATAATGACTTGGAAATGGACGAATATTTGCTCCGATGGCGCACTCAATCCTTCGCACCCGCGTGGAGCAGGCAGTTTTACCAAAATTCTACGAAAATACGTCCGAGAAGAAAAGCATTTAACTTTAGCAGAAGCCATTCATAAAATGACCGGTCTTGCCGCGCAAAATATGGGTTTTAAAAATCGAGGATTGATTAAACCTGGCTACTTCGCTGATTTAGTATTATTCGACCCAGAAACTGTGACCGACCACGCCACCATCGAGCAGCCTGGCGCGTTATCCACTGGCATTTTAAAAGTATGGACAAACGGACAAGAAGTGTGGAATGGACGTAAAACGACTGGAAAATTTAGCGGAAAGGCGATTAAAGCAGAATGAATGATGACCAAGAGAAAAAGAGACCAAAATACTATAACACCTTAACACTAAAACACACCTAAAAAATGAACGACCACATCCGCCAACAATTTCCTGCCTTACAACGCCTGCACAACGGCAAACCCTTGGTCTTTCTTGACGGACCTGCCGGTACGCAAGTGCCACAGCTCGTTATTGACGCGATTTCCAATTATTACAAAACCTCGAATGCCAATACGCACGGACAGTTCATCACCACCCACGAGACGGACGCCATCATGCACGCGACCCGCGAAAATATGGCAACTTTCCTCGGCGCAGAAGATGCACACACCATTTCGTTTGGGCAGAATATGACCACCTTGAATTTCTCGCTGAGCCGCGCCATTGCTCGCACTTTACAGCCCGGCGATGAGATTTTAATAACGCAACTCGACCACGAAGCCAATCGTGCGCCTTGGCTTGCTTTACGCGAATGGGGAATCGTGGTAAAAGAAGTTCGGTTGCAAACGGATGGTACATTAGATTATAAAGATTTAGAAAATAAACTCAACGACCGCACCCGCCTGTTGGCGATGGGCTACTCCTCTAATATTTTGGGAACGGTGAATGACGTACAATTGGCACGGAAACTGACGTACAAAGTCGGTGCTTGGTTATTGTTGGATGCTGTGCATTACGCGCCACACTTACCCATTGATGTTCAAGCAGTTGGGTGTGATTTTCTGTTGTGTTCGGCGTATAAATTTTATGGTCCGCATATGGGGATTTTATATTCCAAACCCGGCTTGCTTGACCGCTTGCCGACTGACCGTTTGCGCACCGCTTTCCAACACGCACCTTATAGTATAGAAACCGGAACTTTTAATCACGCAGCGGCAGCAGGTGTGAATGCAGCAGTGAATTTTATTGCTTCTTTGGGAAATGGTACGTTACAACGAGAAAAATTGCAAAACGCAATGACCGTCATTCATGAACACGAAAAAGGCGTATTTAAAAAATTATACGATGGCTTGTCGCAAATAAAAGGCGTTGAAATTATCGGGCTTCCAGCAAATACGAAATGGCGCGCACCGACTTTATCTTTTACATTAGAGGACAAAAATCCGACCGCCGTTTGTCAATATCTCGCCTCTCATAATGTGTGCGCTTGGGACGGGCACTTCTATGCCATCCGTGCGACCGAAGTGTTGGGATTACTCGAAAAAGGCGGCGTGACACGCTTGGGTGTTTCAGTTTACACCACTGCCGAAGAAGTAGATTATACGATAGAGTTAATAGAAAAATTGGCGAAAAATTAATTTACATTAGGCTGTAAAATAATAAGTTAAGCCAGAATCGTACTCAGTGCTTGTTCTACAAATGTCGGAAACGCCCGCATAGAATCCAGCAAACCGTCATTATCATATTGCAATAATTCCTCTCGCGTGTGCGTACCATTCGTGATGCCTAAAGAAAGTAAGCAATTGGCGGCTCTGCCCGATTGCAAATCAGAAGGCGTATCGCCAATGTTGACCACTTTTTTACTATCTGAAATATTCAACAGTGTCATTGCTTTCAGAATCATATCAGGATGTGGACGACCGTTGCCAGTTTCATCCGGCGTGAGCGAAAGGTCAATCAAAGAATTTCCATTACCTAAATAACGGTCATTCAATTCCTTATCCCAACCCAAGCGATTCAAAATAATATTAGTCACCTTACGATAAAAGCCGGTGGTAAGCGCAATTTTCACCCCTTTAGCACGCAGCCAAACAAACGTCTCCAACGCGCCTTCTGTCGGCAGCACGGGTTGTTTCAAATAATGATTTTCTAAAATACGTTGAAAGGTTTCATACGTGATTGCTACCTTATCTTTAAAATCAGGATGGGTTTTGCCAATCGCCTCGTCCCACAGCGTTTCCACCACAATCAATTTCGGAATGCCCTGCATATCAGTGATGCGGCGTGGACTGGCTTGGAGTCCCGTTTGCACAGCAGCCTCATAAAAGCAAGTTTCTACTTCTTTTTTATCTTGAACGGTCGTGCCTGCCATATCAAATACGGCTAATTCTATTGGAAACATGAGCTTGATTTTTAATAGTGTTTTGGTGTTATAATGTTATAATATTTTTGTCGCTCTTTACAGCCCTCACAGCATTTTTTTCAACCGCAAAGGGGCAGAGGACGCAAGGTATAAATCATGTTTTTCACAAAAATCATAAAAATCACAGTTCAGACAGCTTCTCATTATCATAATACAAATACAACACCAACATTTTAGCCGTTTGCTCCGTGTCATTATGTGGCACATGCGGAATGCGTCCATCGTACAATAACGTATCGCCTTGTTTCAGCAGAATAAACTCTTCGTCAATTTGATAGTTAATTTCGCCTTCCAGCACATATTTGAATTCGTATGCATCCACACTTACTTTTTGGCGCTGGGCATTTGGCAATATTTCCAACACGACCGCCTCCACTGTTAGTTTTTCAAACGCTTGTTCCAAAATAAACTGATAATTAAAGCCCACTGCATCCTCTTCTTTTTGAATGGACACTAAATCCGCTGCACTTTTATGAATGTAGCGGCTCGGTGGTTCATAATGTAAATTCTTAAAAAAATCCTCTGGTACCATTTCCAACGCCTGAATAATAGATAGCAAAACCGGTAAAGACGGCACCGTGCGCCCATTTTCTATTTTAGATAACAAGCCTTTACTAACGCCAGCAGTCTCCGCCAAATCGGTAAGTTTAGTGTGCCTTTCTTTTCGTAAATGCTTGATACGCTTGCCAATACCCGTCAACAGATACTTACTCATGGTATATGATTAGGCATTAAAGGTACAGTTTAGTTTCATCGTGGTAAATTTCTTTACCCTACAAATCGAATTTTTTACAATTAATTAATATCGCTTTCCCGCATTGCATGGCTCGATAAAGTATTTTTGTTTGATGCAATCGTTTTAATGACTCTAAAAAAAAGCGTTTATCGTTTGTAAACAAATTCAAATCCCCCGCGTCATGCAAGGAACTCAAAAGTTTGATGTAATTATAGTTGGAAGTGGTATCGTGGGACTTGCAATCGCCTACACCGCTGCAAAAAAAGGGTCAAAAGTTGCCATTTTTGAACGGCATCCGAAGGCACAAGGCGCGACGGTGCGCAACTTTGGCATGGTGTGGCCTATCGGACAACCCCCGCAGACGTTCGCTCGTGCCATGCGTGCCCGGGAGACGTGGCTCGAATTGGCACAGAAAGCCGATTTTTGGGCAAAACCTTGGGGTTCTTTGCACTTGGCTTACCATGAAGACGAACTGAATGTATTGGAAGAATTTGTCGCCACCACGCGCCACGTCGGTTATAAATGTCAAATGCTCACGCCAGAAGAAGTCATCAGCCGCAGCCCAATGGTGAATCCAGTTGGTTTGGAAGGCGCGCTTTTTAGTGCCACAGAAGTCAATATTGACCCGCGCCAAGCGACAGAAGCGATTCATACTTATTTAGCAACTCAATTAAATGTCCAAATTTTTTATAATACGGCTATTACAAATGTTAGCTATCCATGCGTGTCAAGTCCAAATAGTAAATGGAATGCGGAGCGTATTTACATTTGCTCAGGTGCAGATTTTGAAACATTATATCCAGAAATATTCGCGCAAAGCGGCATCACGAAGTGTAAATTGCAAATGATGCGCACCAAACCACAACCGCAAGGCTGGCAACTCGGACCCAATCTCGCCGCCGGACTCACCCTTCAACATTACAGTTCATTCGCGCATTGTGAAAGTTTGACCCTTTTAAAAAAACGTTTTGCAAAAGAATTTTCAGACTACAATCGCTGGGGTATTCACGTGCTGGTATCGCAGACGAGCTTGGGCGAACTCACCCTCGGCGACAGCCATGAGTATGGTTTAGATATGAATCCGTTTGATAAACAATTAATTAATGATTTGATTTTAAAATATTTGAAAAAATTCTTAAAGCTCCCGTCGCTGGAAATTGCAGAAACGTGGCACGGCATTTACCCAAAATTGACAGGGAAAACGGAATTTATTGCACAACCAGAAGCAGGCGTGACGATTGTAAATGGCTTGGGCGGTGCCGGCATGACGCTCTCTTTTGGTTTGGCGATGGAAGTGATGGGCGTGATGGAACAGGTGGCGTACTAAAAGTTTAATGTTTGAGGTTTAATGTTCAATGTTCGCTCTAAACTTAATGTTATGCGTATTTTATTTTTATTTTTTATTACATTCCAACAAACTGCTTTTAGTCAAATTACACCTTTGCCCAACGCGCACGCGCACAACGATTACGAACACACAAGACCACTTTTGGATGCACTCTCACAAGGTTTTACAAGCGTTGAAGCAGATGTATACTTGATTGATGGCGAGTTATATGTGTCCCATGATATGCCAAAAACAAAAGATGCCAGCCGAACATTGACCAAACTTTATTTAGAACCATTGTGGAAAATGTGTAAAGAAAACCGAAAAAAGATTTATCCAAAATATAAAGATAACTTTTTTTTAATGATTGACATCAAAGCGGATGGAGAAGGCACGTATGCGGTTTTGAAAGAGCAATTAGCACCGTTTGAAAAAATGCTCACACGCTACAAAAAAGGTCGGACGAAGCACGGCGCGGTTACGATTTTTCTCTCCGGTGCTCGCTCCATTGAGGCAGTACAAAAAGATAGAACGCGTTTGGTTAGCATTGACGGTCGCCTCGGCGATGTAGGCAAATACGATGCTAATTTTATGCCTGTGATTAGCGAGAGTTATTGGAATATTTTAAAATGGCGCGGCGAAGGAGAAATTCCAGCAGAAGAATTGCAAAAATTGAAAACATTGACGGAATCTGCTCATGCTAACGGTCAGAAAGTGCGCCTTTGGGCAACGCCGGAAAGTGAAAAAGTGTGGGAAACCTTGCAAGCAGCAGGCGTGGATTTATTGAATACCGACCAGTTAGAAAGATTGAAATTGTTTTTACTCAAATAATTCTGATAATTTGACTTCAAAACCGGGCAACACGTCTTCGCCTGAAAGCAGCTCGTTAAAAGAAACTTTAGTTTCGCTCCCATCTGATTTGTAAATGGTGGTTTGTTGTTTGATAGGGTCAATCAGCCACGCAAGCCGGCAGCCACATTCCATAAATTCTAAAATTTTATCTTCTATCGGTTTTACATTGTCATTTGGAGAACGCAATTCCATGATAAAATCAGGCACGACTGGCGCAAACTTTTTTTGCTGCTCTTTTGTAAGACTATTCCATTTTTCGGTGCTCAACCAAGCGGAATTTGGGCCATAAACCGCACCATTTGGCAACGTAAAGCCAGCATTGATAAAGGCTACGCCTAATCTGCGCTCTTTATTCCACAAGCCCAATCTAACATTTAGTTGTGCGCTTAAATTACCAATTTGCAAACTTTTTAGCGGCATAATAATGACTTGCCCTTCCGCATTTCGCTCAATTCTCAAATCCTTATTTAATTGACAAAAGTCAAAAAACTGGTTCGCATGCATATTTGGAAATTCAAGTGCTAACACACCTTTAAACGAGCTTGTAACTTTCCTCATTTCCATTTTGTTACAAAAATACAATAATTCTGTGGTGACTCCTATCCTCCCATATTCCTATCCTCCCCTAACTCACTTTACAATTATAAAACATGAATTTAATATTCACTTAATATGAAAATCGTTCATTCGTACAATTTTTCAATAATAAACCACTTATGAACAAAAATCTACTGCTCCTCTTGGCGCTGGGCGTGCTATTTGCTTTAGAATAATACTATGTGATTCAGTTATAAAAAAAGCCTTTTGATCGGTTGATCAAAAGGCTTTTTTATTTTAATTTAAGATTTAAAAACACTTATCACTGTCCGAATTACCAACAAAATCTCCTTTATAATTTTTAGAAACAGAAAGAAAATTGTAGCAGCCACTACCAATTCCGAAATAATAATATGGAGATGTGCTTCCATAAAAAGTATATGTATGTGCATCATTAAATACATCATAGGATGTAACAGTTGTCTCATAAGGAGCAGAGCCATTTATTATGAATTGAACTTTAGCATAACTTCCTTCATAAATAGGATTGCTTACTGTAAGTGAGTAGGTTGTTGGATATAAAACTTGAGCAGTAATTAAATCATAATTATTAAAGTCTTTACATCCATCATAGGGCGAAAACATAATAGAATTAGGATCGTTTGTAGGAGTGCCGGGAATCAATGTTCTATCTACGGTTAGTCCGCAAGATGTGCCTTGTGCACTCTCAGATTGATTATTGTGCCTCAACCCTAAATTATGTCCTAATTCATGAGTTGCAACTAATTCTCTACAACATTGGTCAGTACAAGGATTATTAGTTCTATTTATAGATATTAAATCTCCGATCACGCCATTAGAAGGAAATTTCGCTCTACCTCTTAAAGCACCAGAAGCAGGTGGATCTGGAAGATTTTTTAAACAAGTAGGTAATTGACTTGAATCGTCATAATATACTCTTATATTAGGCGAACTACAATTTAAACTAATAGTAACATTGCAATAAGATATATTGTTCCAATCATTTACTGCGGTTTGAAAAGCTGATACCCAGTCGGAAGATATTGCACCATCTAAACAAATTTTTATGTTTCCTACTGATGAGGTAGAGGGAATATGCGTTTTTTGTATAACATAACCTCTGGACGATACATTTTCTAAAGACTCAAGTAATTCTTGTTTACTGAATACCACATCTGTATTTGGTAGCGAAATATACTCGTCATCAATTATAGCTCCTTCGGTATTAAATCCCATTTCACAAACTTTTTCCAGTAAACGCGTAGATTCAGCATCTTTTGTAGCTTCACTTCTAATTTCTTCTTTAGAACACTGAGTAAACAATAGAAGAGTAGCGCAGAATAGTAGAAACATTTTAAAAGTTCTCATTTTTTAATTTTTTACACATGAGTAAATGAACGAATATTTACTTAATTACATGTTTTGTGTAATTTAAGTAACTAAATATTCACAAAATCAAAATTGCGTCCCATAAATTAATTAATTATTAAATGTATATTATTTTAATGTAAATAACTTGAGTATTATTACTCGAAAATTTACATTCATTAAACACATTACCACTTACTTCCGCAAGCGTTTTAGAATTGCCAATGTGGATAGTTTGAGCAATAATTTGGAAATGAATGTTTTATTGGATGACGGCGCCGTGATTTACATCAACGGCGCACCAGCTTTGACGTTGAATCTACCAACCAGTGGCGTGACGAGCGCAATTTTGGCAACTACAGAAGTGCGCGGCGACGCACAATTGGCGTATTTCACGTACGACATTCCAAAAACGTTATTAAGAACCGGTGAAAATATCATCGCAGTAGAAGCCCACCAGCGCAGCGCGAATAGCCCCGATTTAGCATTTGACTTAGAACTGCGCGACCGTCAAGCGACTTCTAATGCCAGCAATTTAGGTTGCAATGGAGTAAATGACACGCACATTGGCTGTTTTACTTCCTTGATTCCGCGTCCTCAAAATGATACCGTAGCCGTTCCAAATGCAACCCACGCATTCCAATACATCGCCGCATTCGGAGATGCTTACAAAGGTACGCCGGGTACGATTCCATCCAATTTTGACTTCACGGGTTACGTGCCTATCAACGGCAGCAGCACGCGCGGCTATTTGTCTATCAACCACGAAAAAGATGGCGGCACGGGCGGCGTTTCGATTTTAGAAATTCAACTGAACCAAAATACAGGTCTGTGGGAAACGTTAAATAGCGGTCCCGTGGATTTTAAACCAGTTGTTGGAACGACAAGCAACTGCTCCGGCACGGTGGCTTCTTGGAACAACGTCATCACTTGCGAAGAAGCGGTTTCTAATACCGACACAAACGGCGATGGCTACCATGACTACGGTTGGGCAGTCGAACTCGTACCTTCTACCCGTATGGTGCGCGACTTCGGCAGAGGCAAGCAAAAATTATGGAAATTAGGTAAAATGGACCACGAAAATGTCGTCGTTGCAAAAGATCAAAAGACCTTGTACGAAGGGGAAGACGACCCGCGCGGCAGTTTGTTCAAATTCATCGCCGCCCAACCGACACGTTTGGACAGTGGCTTATTGTACACTTTAGTATTAGACAGTGCTTATGTAAATGGCGAGCCACGCGGCACGACGGGTCGTTGGGTTCAAGTTCCAAACTCGACACCTACCGAATGTAATAACGTGAAAATGACTTCGGCTACATTGGGTGCAACGCTTTTCAATGGTATTGAAGATGTGGAAATTAGCCCGATTGACAGCATGATTTATTTCACGGTGAAGGGCGTTGGTCGCGTGTATCGCTTCCGCGACAACGGCACGACGATTTCTAATTTTGAAACTTTCGCTGGTGGCAAAAATTATCGTATTACAACAGATAGTAATAAAATCGTGACCGAACCTTGGGGCGGTGGCAATGATAACTTGTCGTTTGACGACCGAGGCAATTTGTGGGTTTTGCAAGATGGCGGTCGTAACTTCACTTGGGTACTCCGCGCAGGTCACACACAAGCCAATCCAAAAGTGGAAATTTTCTCGCACACGCCCGTTGTAGGCGAGCCAACTGGTATGACGTTTACACCGGATTTCAAATATGCGTTTATTTCCATGCAGGAAGGTCGAGGTCAATTGCCACAAAAAGATGTTTCTGGTGAAACTCGGACTTTCGACAGAAGTGTGGCGTTAGTTTTCGCGCGCAATCAATTCCTCGGCAAATCATTGGTGGATGCGGATGAACCAAGAATTCCATTCGCAGCGCAAGTGACGGTGTATCCAAACCCATTCAGCCAAGAGGTTTCGATTGAAATCGCTAATACGGATGCCGCGTTGGTACAGGTAGAATTGTTCGATGCTTTGGGCAAATTGGTCAGAACGGCTGCGCAGCAAAGTCCGGCTGGCAACACTTGTCGCTTCACGATGAGTGCCGACCAAGCAGGCTTCTACTTCGCCCGTGTGACGGTAAATGGACAATCGCAGACGTATAAATTGTTGAAGCAATAAAAAAAATCATCTGATGACTCCAGTCACCAGATGATTTTTTCAAATTAAAGCGTCGGGCGTTCTTGCTCGGCGCTTTTTATTTTGAAACAAAAACTTTTAAAATTGACAAAATGTTTTCGCGTTGCGTTTGTCTAATTATCGAAAAATAAATCCGTAGTAAATTTACTGTTTAATTTAAATCGAATCTAAATTACAAATTCCTTTGAACCCCTTGTCGAATCAGGTGGTTTAATAGTTGACAAACCTTTGAAAGACAACATTTTTCTACTTTTTGCAAATAAATAATTTACTACTTTTGCATCAAATTAAATCAAAGGAATGACGAACACACCAATAGATTATATAGGCATAGCGATGATGTTTGTGGTAGCGGGCGGTTTTGTAGCCTTCACGATGGTTGTGACACACTGGCTGGGACCCAAACGCAAGTCGAAGGTAAAAGATGAGACGTTCGAGTGCGGCATTGACGTGCAAGGCAATGCGCGTGTACCGTTTTCTGTAAAGTATTTTTTAGTAGCGATTTTGTTTGTATTATTCGATGTCGAAGTGATTTTTATGTATCCTTGGGCAGTGAACTTTAGAGAGCTTGGTCTATTCGGCTTATTGGAAATGTTTACGTTCATGGGCGTGTTGTTGGTCGGCTTCTTTTACATTTTGAAAAAAGGCGCATTGAAGTGGGAGTAGTTGGGATATTTAAATATTAGGATATTTTTTTCGCTTAGGACAGATTTAGGTATTATAATATTTTTAAATTTTAAAATGGTTTGGTGTTAATACAGAAGCGGTCTGCGCAAAGAGGGACATGAAACATTGACACACAAACACCTGAATACAATTAAAATGGCATCAGCAGTTCTTCAACCAGATATAACGATTTCGCCCGATTTTGCACCTGCGGGTGTAGAGGGTGCGGGATTTTTTGCCACTTCGTTTGATAAAGTGGTAGGCTTGGCACGTAAAAATTCGCTGTGGCCGCTGCCGTTTGCGACTTCTTGTTGCGGCATTGAGTTTATGGCGACGATGGGTGCACATTATGATTTGGCACGATTTGGTTCCGAGCGATTGAGTTTTTCGCCTCGACAAGCGGATTTGTTGATGGTAATGGGTACGATTGCAAAGAAAATGGGTCCGATTTTGCGCCAAGTGTATGAGCAAATGGCAGAGCCGAAGTGGGTACTTTCTATGGGCGCTTGCGCTTGTAGCGGCGGCATTTTCGATTCGTACAGCGTGTTGCAAGGTATTGACCGCATCATGCCCGTAGATGTGTACATTCCCGGCTGCCCGCCAAGACCGGAACAAGTGCTGGAAGGCATTTTAAAAATCCAAGAATTGGTGGGCAATGAATCATTGCGTCGCCGCAACTCGCCGGAGTATAAGGAGATGTTAGCAAAGTATGGAATCGAATAGTTTGGAATTTGGAGGTTTGGAAGTTCAGACTTGATGTTGACATTTTTTATTTTCTGTTTGAAGTTTAAAACGTATAAAATGTGCTGTTTGCACCTCGCGCTAAGTCTCTTGGTCACCGAGTCCCTTAGTCTCCGTCTTGCATCTTGCATCTAAATATCTGGCATCTAAAATGAGTGTACAAGAATTGGCATCTTTGGTAGAAAATAAGCTGACGGAGCGTTTCAGTGAGGCACTGCTGATGACGGAAATTCATTACGATTTTCCGGTATATTACTTGCAGAAAGAACGAGTGTTTGAGGTTATAAAGTTTTTGAAAGAAGACGAGGAGTTGAATTTTCATTTTCTGACCACGATGTGCGGCGTACATTATCCTGATAAGAAAGGGCAAGAACTCGGCGTGATGTACCAATTGCACAATATGCCCGAAAATCGTCGCATTCGTTTGAAAGCGTTTATGCCAATTGAGGAGCCGGTGATTGATTCGCTCACGCCGCTGTGGAATACTGCGAATTGGATGGAACGTGAGGCGTACGATTTTTACGGCATTCGATTCACTGGGCATCCGAATTTGAAGCGCATTTTGAATATGGATGAAATGAATTATTTCCCGATGCGCAAAGAATATCCATTGGAAGACGGCGGGCGGCAGGATAAGAATGATGCGATGTTTGGAAGATAAATTTAATCAGACCATAGATATTAGTGATTATTTGGAAAAATTTTGTAGGTGCGCGATTTTGAAAAATAGGCTGTCCCAATAAACTTTGAAAATTAACGGCGGATAATACGGAATTTATTTGCATAATCACTATTAGACGATAGATTTTAGACCGCTCTTGATTTTGAAGTTTTCTGTAAATTTTAATTCAAATGGGAGGCAAAATGTCCAAGTTATAAAATCTATCGTCTAAAGTCTACTGTCTAAAAAAAGATATGTTAATAAGCAATCCGACCACGGAACAAGTAGGAGAAAAGGAATATTCCATTCTGAATTTGGGTCCCACGCACCCAGCGACGCATGGTATTTTCCAAAATGTAATAAAACTCGATGGCGAAATCGTAATGGAAGCGGAGTCCACGATTGGCTACATTCATCGCGCGTTTGAAAAAATTGCGGAGCATCGTCCATTCTATCAGATTCCGCCGCTTACTGACCGCATGAATTACTGCTCCTCGCCCATCAACAATATGGGTTGGCACATGACGGTGGAGAAACTTATCGGTTGTGAAGTGCCGAAGCGGGCGCAATATATGCGGGTGATTATCATGGAGTTAGCTCGTATTTCCGATCATTTGATTTGTAACACAATTATCGCTGCGGACACTGGTGCCTTGACGGGTTTCTTATATATGTTTCAATATCGGGAACTGATTTACGAGATTTATGAAGAGATTTGCGGGGCGCGTTTGACGACGAATATTGGTCGAATCGGCGGTATGGAGCGCGATTTTTCACCTACAGCTTGGGAGAAATTGCAACGTTTTATGAAAGAATATCCTGAAAAACTTCGTGAATTCAACAAACTCGTGGTGCGCAACCGCATTTTCATGGATAGAACGATCGGTACAGGTCCGATTACCGCGGAAAAGGCATTAAACTACGGTTTCACAGGTCCAAATTTACGCGCAGCCGGAGTTGATTATGATGTGCGTGTAATAAATCCGTACTCTTCTTATGAAGATTTTGAATTTGATATTCCACTCGGAACTGCAGGTGATACATATGACCGTTTTATGGTGCGTTCAGAGGAAATGTGGCAGAGTTTGCGCATTATAGAACAAGCGATGAAGCGACTGCCAGATGGACCGATTCATGCGGATTTGCCAGAATATTATTTACCGCCGAAAGAGCAAGTTTATAATAATATGGAAGCGCTTATTTACCATTTTAAAATTGTAATGGGCGAAACGGAAGTTCCAGTGGGTGAAGTATATCACGCAGTGGAAGGTGGCAATGGCGAGTTGGGTTTCTATTTAATCAGTGATGGTGGGCGTGCACCGTATCGGTTGCATTTTCGTCGTCCGTGCTTCATTTATTATCAGGCTTACACCGAAATGATAAAAGGTGGAATGTTATCGGATGCTATTATTACATTGAGTAGCATGAATGTAATAGCGGGTGAGTTGGATGCTTAAAATTGTGTTCATGTTTTTATGTGTTCGGGTGTTCATGTCCCGCATCACACGAACACTTGAACACAAAAAAACGAGTGAAATAAAGTTTACAACTGCAAATAATGTGTTCAGGCGTTCATGTCCGCTCGCCCGAACACGTTAAATCGAACACAAGAACACATGAATACACGAACACAAAAAAATGGGTGAAATACAGTTTTCAGAAAAAACAATGACTCAAGTACAAGACTTGTTCAAACGCTACCCGAAAGGCAAAGGCAAGTCGGCGATATTGCCCATTTTGCACTTAGCACAGGGAGAGTTTGAAGGCTGGCTAAGTGTGCCGGTGATGGATTATGTGGCTTCTATTTTGCAAATTCATCCGATTGAGGTGTATGAAGTGGCTTCGTTTTATTCGATGTATAACCTCAAGCCGGTCGGTCGTTGCCACATTGAAGTGTGCCGCACGAGTTCTTGCTGGCTGATGGGCGCGGAGGATATTATTCGGCATTTGGAACAAAAGTTAGGCATTGAAGTTGGGGAAACCACGTTTGACGGGCAATTTACATTGAAAACAGTGGAATGTCTCGGTGCTTGCGGCTACGCGCCCATGTTTCAAGTGGGCGATAAATATTATGAAAACTTGACGATTGAAAAACTGGACGAATTGATAGAAGTATTCAGGAATGAATATGCGGAGCAGTATTCGGCTTATTTGTAAGGATGGTACACTGATTGTTACGATGTTTAAGATTTAACTAACTTTTAGACATAATGTATCATAATCACCTTAAAAAAATCAGTGTTTTATTAAGATTTAAGAGTTATGGGCAGAAAGTTATTATTAGAAAAAGACCACATTCCGGGCATTCAGGGTTACGAGGTGTATCGTCGGGAAGGCGGGTATGCTTCAGTGGAGAAGGCGTTGAAGGAAATGTCGGCGGAGTTGTTGGTGGAAGAGGTGAAAAAATCGGGTCTGCGGGGTCGCGGTGGTGCGGGTTTTCCAACGGGATTGAAGTGGTCGTTTTTGGCAAAGCCGGAAGGTGTGCCGCGTCACTTGGTTTGTAATGCGGATGAATCGGAGCCGGGAACTTTTAAAGACCGGTATTTGATGGAGCGGCTTCCGCATTTGCTCGTCGAGGGCATGATTGTGTCGTCGTTTGCGCTGGGCGCGAATCTGTCGTATATCTACATTCGGGGGGAGTATGCGTACATTTATAAAATTCTGGAACGGGCAATCCAGGAGGCGTACGCGGCGGGTTGGCTCGGGCAGAATATTTTAGGGACGGGGTACTCGCTCGATTTGCACATGCACATTGGCGCGGGGGCCTACATCTGTGGAGAGGAGACGGCGTTGTTGGAAAGTTTGGAAGGCAAGCGTGGGAATCCAAGGATCAAACCGCCATTTCCGGCAGTTTCGGGCGTGTGGGGAAGACCGACGGTGGTGAATAATGTGGAGACGCTGATGGCGGTGGTGCCGATTGTGAATCTGGGCGGCGATGCATACGCACAAATTGGCTTGGGTAAGTCAACGGGAACGAAACTAATTTCAGCGAGCGGACATATTAATAAGCCGGGCGTTTATGAAATTGAGATGGGCGTTCCGGTGGAAGAATTTATTTATTCGGATGAATATTGTGGTGGCATTCGCAATGGTAAGGAACTGAAAGCAGTGGTAGCAGGAGGGTCGAGTGTGCCGATTTTGCCAAAGGAATTGATTTTGAAAACGGCGGCGGGCGAGCCACGTTTGATGACGTATGAAAGCTTGGCGGATGGCGGTTTTCAGACGGGCACGATGTTGGGTTCGGGCGGTTTTATTGTGATGGATGAGAGTACGAGTATTGTGAAGAATTTATATACATTTACGCGGTTTTATCACCACGAAAGTTGTGGTCAGTGCTCGCCGTGCCGGGAAGGAACGGGCTGGATGGAGAAGATTTTGCACAATATTTTGGATGGACACGGCACGATGCGGGATATTGATTTGCTGTGGGATATTCAGACGAAAATAGATGGACGCACGATTTGTCCGCTGGGCGATGCGGCGGCGTGGCCCGTGGCGAGTGCGATTCGGCATTTTCGGAGCGAATTTGAAGATTATATTTTGAATCCGCAAGTGGATGTGCGGCATTATTATCGGTTGCGGGGGATGGAAGCGCCGAGGGAATTTGCGATGGCGTAAAGTTGTTATTGGTGATTTGTTATTTGGCGCTTGGGACTTAATGAAACACGGATTTTCACGGGTGCGACGGATGGTGGACGGATTTTTTGCGCTTGTTTTTGCCCTCATAGCATTTTTTACCGCAGAGCGCGCAGAGATTTTCGCAGAGGGCGCAAGGGCTCTTGTAGATGTAGCGTGATTTTGGGAAATAGTTTTAACGTTATTTTTTTGAAAACGGGTGTCGCGTGAGGGATAGGAGCGATACCGACCGTAGGAAGGTAAGAGCGGATAGCCCGACCCCGCTGATTAGAATTGTTTTTTTGAAATAGGATGATGTTGGCGGGGGCACGCCCAAGTGAAACCGCAAAATGTAAAACTCGAAATGTAAAATGTAAAAGGGTGGAACGTGAAACTTCCAAACTTCCAAACTTTAAAAGAAATATGCCGAAAGTAACGATAGATGGGACGGAAATAGAGGTGCCGAATGGGACGACCATTTTGCAGGCGGCTCGCATGATTGGTGGGGACTTGGTGCCTCCTGCCATGTGTTATTATTCTTCTTTGCCGACGAGCGGTGGTTATTGCCGCACTTGTCTGGTGAAGGTGGCGCAAGGCTCGACGGCGGACCCGCGACCGATGCCGAAATTGGTGGCTTCGTGCCGTACGAATGTGATGGACGGAATGGTGGTGCAAAATGTGACTTCGCCCGAAGTGCTGGAAGCGCGCGCGGGGGTGGTGGAGTTTTTGTTGATTAATCATCCGTTGGATTGTCCGATTTGTGACCAAGCGGGGGAATGTCATTTGCAGGATTTGGGGTATGACCACGGGAAGGCGAATACGCGGTATGAGTTTGACCGGCGCACGTTTGAGCCGATTGATATTGGGGATTTTATTCAGTTGCACATGACGCGGTGCATTTTGTGCTATCGCTGTGTGAAAGTGGCGGACCAACTCACGCCAGAGCGCGTGCATGGGGTGCTGAATCGGGGAGATGTGTCGGAGATTAGCACGTATATTTCAAAAGCGATAGAGAATGAATTGTCGGGAAATATGATTGATGTGTGTCCGGTGGGGGCACTGACGGATAGGACGTTCCGGTTCAAGCAGCGGGTGTGGTTTACCAAACCGATGGATGCGCATCGGGATTGTCCGACGTGTGCGGGCAAGGTGCGGCTGTGGTTTCGGGGCGAGGAGGTGCTGCGGGTGACGGCGCGAAAGGACGAGTATGGCGAGGCGGTGGATTTTATTTGCAATGAGTGTCGGTATCATAAAAAGGCGGTGTCGGATTGGACGATTGAGGGGATTGCGAAGATTAATCGGCATTCGGTGATTTCGCAAAATCATTATGAAGAGTTGCGCTCAATACAGTTGGAGACGCGGATTCAGCAGCGGATGCTGGAGGGCAGTGGGGTGAAAGTGGATTTGGGGGAAGGGGCGTTAAATCCGAATAATGTGGTGGGGGAGGAAAGGGATGTGGTGACGGTAGCCCCCTAAATCCCCCCGAAGGGGACTTTCGCTCGGGGCGGCACTTATGGCATAATTGGAACGCGGATGACACGGATTGGGCGGATTTTCGCGGATATTTTTCGGTCGATACGTTTTTTCTCCCGCAGATTTCGCGGATTTCGCAGATTTTTGTGGTTGATAAGGTTTGATATAAAATGAAAATGTAAAAGGGCGGAACGTCAAACTTCCAAACTTCCTTCGGTCGCCATAGGCTTGCCGAAGGCAAAGCAAAACTTGAAACGGATATGGTGACGGGATTTTTGGTTTATAAGTTGATTATGGTGTTGGTGGTGTTTCTGGTGTCGCTGGGAGTAGCGGCGTATTCGACGTATGGGGAGCGGAAGTTCGCGGCGTTTTTGCAGGATAGGATTGGTCCGAATCGGGCGGGTCCGTTTGGGTTGTTGCAGCCGATAGCGGATGGGGTGAAGATGTTTATGAAGGAGGAGTTTATTCCGGCGGCGTCGAACAAGTGGCTGTTTATTTTGGGACCGAGTATTGCGATGTTGACGGCATTGATGACGGGTGTGGTGGTGCCGTGGGGCAGACCGCTGGTGATGAATGGCGAGGTGTATCCGATGCAGATTGCCGATATAAATATTGGAATTTTATATGTGTTTGGCGTGGTTTCGATTGGGGTGTACGGGATTATGATTGGCGGCTGGGCATCGAATAATAAGTATGCGTTGCTGGGGTCGTTGCGGGCTTCTTCGCAGATGATTAGTTATGAAATTGCGATGGGAATGTCTATCATTGCGGTCATTATGATGACGGGGACGTTGAGTTTGAGTGAGACGGTGACGAGTCAGGGAGCGGTTTGGAATGTATTTTATCAGCCGCTGGGTTTTTTGATATTTTTGATTTGTGCGTTTGCGGAGACGAATCGCGCGCCGTTTGACTTGCCGGAGAGTGAGACAGAGTTGGTGGGCGGCTATCACACAGAGTACAGTTCGATGAAGTTGGGTTTTTACTTGTTTGCGGAGTATGTGAATATGTTTATTTCGTCGGCTATTATTTCCACGATTTATTTTGGCGGGTATAATTATCCGGGCATGGAATGGGTCAGTGAGCAAGTGGGTCCGATATTGGCGACGATAATTAGTGTTTTTGTGTTTTTGATCAAAGTGTTCTTTTTCATTATGGTGTTTATGTGGGTACGGTGGACGTTGCCAAGATTTCGGTATGACCAATTGATGAATTTGGGGTGGAAAATATTGCTGCCATTGTCACTGGCGAATATTTTGTTGACGGGATTGGTGATGTATGCGTTTGGGTATATAAAGTAATTGGTTAGAGGTGAAAGGTAGGAGGTGTTTTAAGATGCTTGCCTTTGTTGAAAATTTAAAATTAAAAAATTACGACGGATGAAATTAACGAATCGTTCGAAGGTGGTTGTGAATAAGGAGATGACGACGATGGAGAAGCTGTATCTTCCCGCGATTCTCAATGGGATGGGTATTACGATGAGCCACTTGTTTAAGAAAAAAGCAACGGTGAGTTATCCGGAGCAGAAGCGCGAGATTGCGGCGGTGTGGCGTGGGCAGCACGTATTGAAGCGCGATGAGGCGGGCGCCGAGCGTTGTACGGCTTGTGGATTGTGCGCGGTGGCGTGTCCGGCGGAAGCGATTACGATGCAAGGCGCCGAGCGAAAAAAGGGCGAAGAGCATTTGTACCGCGAGGAAAAGTATGCAGCGATGTATGAAATTGATATGTTGCGGTGTATTTTTTGTGGCTTGTGCGAAGAAGCGTGTCCGAAAGAAGCGATTTTTTTAACGAATAGATTGGTGGAGACAGAATACGAGCGGGATAGTTTCACATACGGCAAGGAAAAATTAACAGAGCCGATGGACCCGACGAAGCGCATTGATGTGACGAAGCGGCAAACGCCTTCGGTTTTAGAATTTAAAGAACATAAAGAATTCGGGCATAATCGTACTTTTGAAGATAAAAAAAGAGGGTGATGAGGTGATGGGGCGATGGGTTTATCCCTTGTTTATCACCCTGTGACCCTATGACCCCATAAACCGATAAAATGAGTGCTGAACTTGGTTTTTATTTCTTAGCGGCGGTGAGTGTGATATGTGCCTTGATTGTGGTGTTGTCGCGCAATCCGGTGTATAGTGTGCTGGCGTTGATATTGACTTTTTTTGCGATTGCGGGACATTATTTTTTAATGAACTCGCAGTTTTTGGCGGCAGTACATATTATTGTGTATGCAGGGGCTATCATGGTGTTGTTTCTGTATGTGATTATGATGTTGAATTTGAATATGGAAACCGAGCCGAATAAAAATCGGACGTGGAAAATCGGCGCGGGTGTGGCGGCAACGCTCTTACTAATAGTGCTGGTGGCTTCTATAGGTGGAGCAAGTGCGATGACTGGAACGGCGGCTGCGGAAGATAATATTGGCTTGGTGGAGAATCTGGGTATTGTGTTATATCGGGATTATTTGTTGCCGTTTGAGGTGTCAGCGATATTGTTTTTGGCAGGGATGGTAGGGGCGGTGATGTTGGGGAAAAGAGAAATCAGGTGATAGGGTGATGGGAGAATAGGGTGATTAAAACCGCAAAATGTAAAATTTCAAATGTAAAAGTGCGGAACGTCAAACTTCCAAATATAAAACTTCCAAACATAAAAAAATGAATGGATTACCGGTTCCGATGGAATATTATTTGATTCTGAGTGCGGTGCTGTTTAGTATTGGGGTGCTTGGCGTGTTGGTTCGCAGAAACGCAATCATTATTTTTATGTGCGTGGAGTTGATGCTCAACGCGGTAAATTTGTTATTGGTTGCTTTTTCAAAAGTTTGGTCGGACGGTGGCGGACAGGTTTTTGTATTTTTTATCATGGCGGTAGCGGCGGCAGAAGTGGCGGTCGGATTGGCAATTTTGATGATGGTGTATCGGAATACGAAATCTACGGATATTGATTTTCTAAATAGGTTGAAGGGGTGATTTGGTGAGAGGTGAAGTGGTGAAAGGTGAAACGTTTAGATTTGGATTTGTAGTTATACTTGGAATTACAGTAAAAGTTAAGCTACGCTTGGATTTATAAAGATGGCAAGTGAAAACTTTGCGTCTTTGCGTGAAATTAAACGAAAAGCCTGAATATGTCTCAGTTGGTTTGGTTGGTGCCGGTTTTCCCCTTGGTGGGATTTTTAATAAATGGGTTGCTGAATCGCAGCTTGTCCAAAAGCGTGAGTGGTTGGGTGGCCTGCGGCAGCGTGTTGGCATCGTTTGTGGTATCGCTGTTGATTTTTATGGAGCAGCATGAGGAGCCACAAGTGGTGACGCTCTTTCAATGGATAAGCGCCGGTGATTTGAATATTACTTTTTCCTTTCTGGTGGACCCGCTTTCAACTTTATTTTTGCTGATTATCACGGGTGTCGGCTTTCTAATTCATTTGTATTCAACGGGTTATATGCACGACGATGACGGGTATCGGCGGTATTTCGCCTACCTAAATTTGTTTGTGTTTTTCATGTTGTTGCTCGTGTTGGGTGATAATTTTTTAGTCATGTTCATTGGTTGGGAAGGCGTGGGACTTTGTTCTTACCTGCTGATTGGCTATTGGTTTAAAAAAGGCGATTATAATAACGCGGCGCGGAAGGCTTTTGTGATGAATCGCATTGGCGACTTGGCGTTTTTGCTGGGTGTGATTTTAATTTTTGTGACGTACGGCGCGATTGATTTTCAAACCGTTTTTGCAAATGCAGGAACCGCTTCGGTTGGAATTATTACTGCCGTTACCATGCTTCTTTTTATAGGTGCGACGGGTAAAAGTGCGCAAATTCCGCTCTACACTTGGCTGCCCGATGCAATGGCGGGTCCGACTCCGGTGTCGGCATTGATTCACGCGGCGACGATGGTAACAGCAGGAATTTATATG
>Ga0163147_10000599_pt1 | contig 56526 bp, 41 predicted proteins | sample OliLakLV19MP6G1_FD_148597 | JGI IMG/M metagenome (GOLD analysis project Ga0163147, IMG submission 148597) | Freshwater microbial mat bacterial communities from Lake Vanda, McMurdo Dry Valleys, Antarctica- Oligotrophic Lake LV.19.MP6.G1 | ecosystem: Environmental > Aquatic > Freshwater > Lake >... | reverse complement strand
CCACACCGTTTGCAAAAGCATGGTGCTGTCTTTGCCTCCGCTGAAACCAATTACCCAAGGTCTGGTCGGGTTCTCGTCATAGAGATACTGGTCAATGATTTCGTTTTCTAAGTGTGCTATGTTTATTGCCATGAATATGCTCTCCTGTTAGTTTGATTTGGGGCTTGAAAATAAAAATTATCCCAGTAAAAAAAAATTGAAAGTTAAGGGGCTTCTCAAAATAATGAGAATTGCTTACAGTTTAATGTCATTGCGTCCCGTAAATTCCTCAAATTTCTGACTGTGAGGCGGTAAGCAGACAGCGCGATTCCAGATATTAACGTAAATCAGCCTCTACTCACCCGCTGCTAAAGCACATCTCTGTAAATCCGAACATCTGCTTCGGCAAGCTAAAAACCGGTTTTCAGTCAACAATTTTTCCTTCTCTCTTTCACACAGGCTAATTTACTTCAGGGGGATGCCGAAATCCCGCACTTGCGGGAGCAGGACACGCGCAAACCGGTGAATACCCCTTTGTGTTTCCCCTAAAAGGGGAAAAGCCACGCGCAAAAACCATCATCCCCTGCCAAGCACAAATGCCTCCCGCAACCCCTTTCGCTCATGCGCAAAAGCATTCGCGCAAGGGGGACTTTATGAGCATCAAAATCTTTAATTTTGCCCGCAGCTTTTTATAAACCATTTCTGAATTTCTACTATCATAGATTAAACCAACATGCCAAAAGACACCTCCATCAAATCCGTGCTGATTATCGGCAGCGGACCCATCATTATCGGTCAGGCTTGCGAATTTGATTATTCCGGTTCGCAGGCTTCACGCTCATTACGCGAAGAAGGAATTGAAGTAACGCTTATCAATTCCAATCCCGCCACTATCATGACCGACAACATGACGGCTGACCACATTTATTTATTGCCGCTTAATGTTGAATCCATCCGTCAAATTCTGGAAGAGCAAAAAATTGACGCGGTGCTTCCCACGATGGGTGGACAAACTGCATTGAATCTTTGCAAGGAAGCAGACGAGTTGGGCATTTGGAAAGAATATGGAGTAAGACTGATCGGAGTGGATATTGCCGCAATTGACATCGCGGAAAATCGCGAGAAATTCCGGCAGTTGATGATTGATTTGGGAATCGGTGTGGCGAAATCAAAAATTGCGAATTCGTTTTTGGAAGGAAAGGAAGTAGCGCAGCAAATCGGCTATCCGTTGGTGATTCGTCCTTCCTACACGCTGGGTGGAACAGGCGGCAGTTTCGTGATGAAAAAGGAAGAGTTAGACGAAAAACTGCAACGCGGGTTGGCAGCTTCACCGACTCACGAAGTGTTGGTGGAGAAAGCAGTATTTGGCTGGAAAGAATTTGAATTGGAACTGCTGCGCGATTGTAATGACAACATCGTCATCATCTGCACGGTGGAAAATATGGATCCGATGGGCATCCACACGGGCGATAGCATCACAGTCGCTCCCGCGATGACGCTTTCCGACACTGCCTTTCAGAACATGCGCAATCTGGCGAAGCTGATGATGCGCTCACTGGGAAATTTTGTAGGCGGCTGCAACGTGCAGTTCGCGATACATCCTGAAACAGAAGAACTGATTGCGGTAGAAGTCAATCCCCGCGTGTCGCGCTCCTCAGCGCTTGCATCAAAAGCAACCGGATATCCAATTGCAAAAATTGCTGCAAAACTTTCCATCGGTTATTCCTTGGATGAATTAAGAAATCAAATCACAGGAACAACATCTGCATTTTTTGAACCTGCCTTGGATTATACGGTGGTGAAAATTCCGCGCTGGAATTTTGACAAGTTTCCGGGTTGTGATGAAACACTTGGGTTGCAGATGAAATCGGTGGGCGAGGTGATGGCAATCGGAAGAAGTTTTATTGAGGCGGTGCAGAAGGCTTGCCAGTCATTAGAAAACAATCGTATCGGCTTGGGCGCTGATAACAAACAAACTTCGCGGATTGAAGATATCGTGGATGGATTGGAACATGCTTCGCACGACAGGATATTTAAAATAAAGGAAGCGCTCAGTTTAGGCATACCGCTGAAAACGGTGCAGAATCTTACGAAGATTGACCCGTGGTTTTTGCAGCAGATTCAAAGATTGGTGCAGGCTGAACAAGAAATAAAGAAATTTGAACTGAACGAAATCACGCCTGCATTTTTCAAGGAAATAAAACAACTCGGTTATTCCGATGAGCAGCTTGCGATTCTTGTAATGGATGATGTAACGGAAGATGAAGTCTATGAACGCAGAAAGGAACTCGGTATAAAGCGCGTTTACAAATTGGTGGACACCTGTGCTGCTGAATTTGAAGCGAAAACACCTTACTACTATTCCACGTTCGATTCTGAAAACGAGAGTATTCGTTCCAACAAGAAGAAAGTAATAGTGCTTGGTTCGGGTCCTAACCGCATCGGGCAGGGAATCGAGTTTGACTATTGTTGTGTGCATGGTGTGCTCGCCATCCGTGAATGTGGTTACGAAGCCATCATGATTAATTGTAATCCCGAAACGGTATCAACGGATTTTGATATTGCAGACAAACTTTATTTCGAGCCTGTGTTCTGGGAACATCTGCGCGAAATTATTGACCACGAGCAGCCCGAAGGCGTGATTGTGCAGCTTGGCGGACAAACTGCTTTGAAGCTTTCAAGGAAGTTGCATGAAAAAGGAATCAAGATTATCGGCACATCATTTCATGATATGGATTTGGCGGAAGACAGAGGAGCGTTTTCTGAGCTTTTGAAAAGGCTCGATATTCCGTATCCCCGTTTTGGTGTTGCGCACAATGCAGAAGAAGCGCTCGTAGCGGCAAAACAAGTTGGTTATCCGGTGCTGGTGCGTCCCTCTTATGTGCTGGGCGGACAGCGGATGCGCATCGTGATTAACGATGAAGAATTAGAGCGCACCGTGTTGAATTTATTAAAACATCTGCCTGATAATGTAATCCTGATTGACCATTTTCTCGACCGCGCTGAAGAAGCGGAGATTGACGCGATTTGCGATGGCGAGCAGGTGCACATCATGGGCATCATGGAGCATATCGAGCCTGCGGGCATTCACTCCGGTGATTCCAGCGCGGTGTTACCGCCCTTCAACCTTCCCGAAGAAGTGATTGAAACGATGAAAGCGTACACCCGACAGTTGGCAAAAGCCCTGAATACACGCGGGCTTATTAATATCCAGTTTGCAATCAAAGACGGTAAAGTGTATGTGATTGAGGCGAATCCCCGCGCATCGCGCACTACGCCTTTCATCTGCAAGGCTTACAAGATTCCGTATCTGAATGTTGCAACGAAAGTGATGCTGGGCGAAAAGAAATTGAGCGACTTCACCTTTGAGCCGAAGCTTGTTGGCTACGCGATTAAAGAGCCGGTATTCTCGTTTAATAAATTCCCCGAAGTGAAAGTGGAACTCGGTCCTGAAATGAAATCAACGGGCGAAGCAATTCTGTTCATCAAAGATTTGAAAGACGATTATTTCAGGAAGCTGTATAGCCAGAAGTCAATGTATCTGAGCAGGTAGTTTTTCTCGGATAGCGGAACAGCAAGAGTACCAAATTCTTTAAACTAACTTAGTGAACAAACCTTGAGCTATAATCCCTGTTGTCTTTTTGGAGCGAGGATATAAGTTCAAGTTTTACAGCAATGAAAATGAAGAACCGGCTCATGTGCATGTTACCAAAGGCGCTGGCAATGCAAAATATTGGCTTGAGCCGTCAATCGAAGAAGTTTATTCCTATGGATTTACTGTTCGTGAGCGGAGAGAAATAAAAAAGAGTATCCGCTCGAACTCTGATTTGCTTAAAAAGAAATGGCATGAGTACTTCAAAAAAAATAGTGAATAAGCGATCGCCCGATCCGTTTGACAAACTGATTTTTGAAAAAGGGGTGCGCGCTACCAACGTGGTAGCCGACAAGAAACTAAATATGCTTCTTGTCATTCTTAGCAACTCAAGGGTGCTTAAAATCCGACTTTCTGATTACGATAGGTTGCGGAAGGCATCGCAGGCACAACTTAACAAATGGAAATTAGTTGGTAATGGCGTTGGCATTGAGTGGACGGAATTAGACGAAGACTTATCACTTAAAGGCATCATTAAAACAGCCGCCATCAATTCAGCTTTGCAAAGCCTTGAAGGAAAAGGAGAATATAGTTTTGTGGCGTAAAAACCTGTTTGGACAAATTGTAAGCGCCATTTACAATTTGTCTAAAATTTGAATCACGATTTCTGCGGGATTTAGATTATCCGTGTCAACTACAAACTGGTAGTTTCTTAAATCGGTAAAGTCCGCTCCATAAACTTTCATAAACCGCTCTCTCATCGCGCTGTTTCTTTTTCTGATGCTTTCCGCGTTTTCATTCTCTCTGCCCGATAGCGCAATTCTTTTTGATGCTGTTTCATCTGATACTTTCAGGAAAACGTGAAATGCGTTTTTGACAAAGTGAAAGCCAAGCCGGTAATCTATCACCGCCCGTTCTGCTCTCCGGCATTTTTCAATGAACGACTCATCCAATTGCCGGTCTATCTCAGGTCGCTGTTTACAGATAGCCTGAAATGCGTTGATGTCGGCATTGAATTTTTCCTTTGCATATTCTCTCGAATAGTCGCCCATTGATAAATACGCATAGCTCAATTTCTCCGCAAGCAATTTTCCCACGGTTCATTTCCCGGAACCGGCTAACCCGCTTAATGTGATTTTAGAAGTCCGGGGTTCTCTTGTTTCTTTTAACATGACAGTTCTGATTTTATATCGGAAACCTGATTAATCCATCATCAGGTACTACAGATGTTCCCCATTCATACAGGCCTCCTCTTTCTAAGAATCTTTCCATATCAAACTCAATTTCCGCAAGGGCTTGCTCAACTTCCACGGATAAAATCGGATTGCTGTAACGATGCCTGAATTTTGAATTGTCGAAAAATCTCCCTGCCGGGTCAACCATGATGTAAGAACCCGTCACCAATCCATTGTCTTCCTTGACGACTTCTGTTTCGCTGTTCAACACGATATTCTTTTTCAGAAACTCGAAATAGTCATCAATGGAAATAGAGAACTCCTCAATAAATTCATCGTTTTGCCCCTTGACACTCTTTTCAATTTTATCGGTCACCCATCTATGTTTACCTGCCTCTTTCTTTGGGCTGGTATTGCTCAGTTTAACTTCTATTATCATTAGAGTATGTTCTTCAGGGGAGTAGGCTATACAATCAACGTCTCCATTTATGTCTTCCGGAAATTTCATTTCACTGATAACGTAGGCAGAGAGATGTTTTTTAATAAAGTCTTGGATTGATTTCGTAAAAGATTCTACCCTTGCAGATTGATTTTTTGCGATTTTTATGATTCAATTGAGTAGATTGGAAAACACTCTTTTTTCTGTCGGCTTTCGCCCAATTCAAGAGTGAGGTAAAACGCTTTTACTAAAGCAGATGGAAGTGGATTTAACTTTATTACCTCTGCCTTGTAATCTTCAATCGCTTTTATCAGCAATTTGTCTAAACGAGGAAGAAAGTTGTCTGGAATTTTCATTGTCATTGGCTGTTTGATTAACCGTAAGGTTATGCCATAATTGACAATGAATGAAGAACGGGAACTAAGGTATTACTTTTTCTGATTGACAAAAATAATTTTAACTACTGCCAGCGTCAACTCCTAAGGCACTACCGATTCGCTATTTTTGAGCAAACACTTTCATCATGCCCGACCGCGCACTCTTCATCCAAAAAATCCAACAATCCTATTCTTCCGCAGAGCCGCACATCTATCTTGGCGCGGGAGTGTTAGAGCAGGAAATCATTGCAGATGCAAAAGTGAATTTGCCGTTGCGCATGATGAACCGTCACGGGTTGGTGGCGGGCGCAACAGGCACAGGGAAAACAAGAACGCTTCAACTCATTGCGGAGCAACTCTCCGATGCGGGTGTGCCTGTTTTTTTGCTTGATGTGAAAGGCGATTTATCGGGATTGAATAAAGCAGCAACCATAAATCCCAAGTTGGAAGAACGCGCACAGAAATTAGGAATGGCTTACGCGCCAACGGGTTTTCCTGTGGAGTTATATTCATTGAGCGGAAAATTAGGTGCTCCGATGCGCGCAACTGTGCTTGAGTTTGGACCTATTCTGCTTTCAAAAATTTTTGAACTCAACGACATTCAAACAGGAACATTATCAGTCGTATTTAAATATGCCGATGATAAAAAACTGCCGCTTGTTGATTTGAACGACATGAAAAAAGTGCTTACCTATCTTGCAGATGGTCCGGGGAAAGAGGAAATAAAAGATTCTTACGGGAAAATTTCAACCGCCACTTCGGGAACAATTCTCCGCAAAATTGCCGCGCTTGAACAGCAGGGCGTTGGAAGTATTTTTGGCGAGCCTTCTTTTGATATTGATGATTTGTTTGAGCGCATTGACGGGAAAGGCGTAATCAGCTTGTTGAATATTTCCGATGTGCAAAGCCAGCCTGCGGTGTATTCTACTTTTCTGCTGAGTTTGCTCGTGGAGATTTATCAATCAATGCCTGAAGCGGGCGATTTGGATAAGCCGAAACTCGTTTTCTTTTTTGATGAAGCGCATCTGCTTTTCAAAGACGCGCCCAAAGCTTTCCTCGAACAAATTGAACAAGTGATTCGCCTCATTCGCTCCAAAGGTATTGGCGTTTTTTTCTGTACGCAATCACCGATGGATATTCCTGAAAGCGTTTTGGCGCAATTGGGAAATCGTGTGCAACATGCGCTCCGCGCATTTACACCAAACGATGCGGATAAACTGCGCAAAACCGTGAAGACCTATCCGCGCTCTGAGTTTTATGAAATTGACAAAGCGCTTACTTCCATGGGAATCGGGCAGGCGCTAATTACAGTGCTGAATGAAAAAGGAATTCCGACTGAAGTTGCAATCACGCATCTTGTTCCTCCGCGCTCCGTGATGGGACCGCTGCCGGAAAATGAATTCCGCAATTTGTATTTGTCGTCTGATTTTTATCGCAAGTATGAAAAAACTGTTGACCCGCTCAGCGCACATGAAATTCTTACGGAGCGATTGAATAATCAAAGAGTTGAAACCTCGCAGCAAATTCCAACAACACAATCATCACGCAGCGCGAAACAAGAAAAAGGAATGGTAGAGCAAGCGCTCACCAGTTCAGTCGGACGGCAGATAGGAAGAGAATTAGTGCGCGGGGTGTTTGGAATGTTGTTTGGGAAAAAGAGATAACCTTCTTTTATTTCTGCACCACCACTTTTCCTGAAGCCGCCACTTTCCCGTCATTCACCAGACGATAGAAATAATTTCCGGTGGAAAGATTTTTGGTGTTCAATGTGAACTGCCTTTCCTTCAAGCTATTCACCAACAATACTTCTTTTCCCTGCAAATCATACACGCGGAATTCTGCATTTTTCAACGCAACATCCGGTCCGATGTGAATCCAAGCTTGCTGTTGAATCGGGTTCGGATAAATTTTTACATGCGCATCGTTGAACACGCGGTCTTGCAAAATGCCGATGGGTGTTTGTGTTTTTGTGAAAAAGATGTACGTCACAAACATTTCATCAGTCGTTTTTAAACCAAAGCCCACCGTGTCGCCCGTGTTATTATTGAAAGTAGCTTCGTGAATCATCCCGATAGTTTGGTCAATAGAAAGAGGCGGATCAAAATAGCGAAGCGGTGGATGTTCCCAATCGTAGAATCCCTGATTAAAAGTGTGCGTCACATTGTAGCTACCGTTGTAAATAATTTGTCCTTTCGAGCCGTCAGGATTGCGCAGAAAAACATTGTAATCGTTTCCGATTTGGTGTGTGTGCGCCTGAATGCTCCACAAGTTCCAATAAAAAGTCGAGTCTGGACTGTATTGCGTAATGCGCAGCGTAGTGTCTTCACCTGTTGGCGTAATAAAAAGACTAAACACATCCCAGCCGCCCTGATAAACGGGGTGTCCATCATAGCGCACGGGATAGGAAGTCATCGGAATCGTGCTTGAACTCTGCGGGCGCGTATAAATATTGTAATAAAGTTCTGCCGCGATAATTGAGTCGCTATAATTCAAAATATGGTAGCTGATACTCAAAGCAGCGTTCGCATTCCACATCAATGCTGTTCCCTGCGGCAATTCCACTTCAAGTGAGTTGGGCCATTGCGCCACTACATCAGCGCTGAAAAATAATGCCGCAGCATCACCGATATTGTTTACTTTTTTCAACCCGTTAAAAACAGAAGTGTCCTGACCGGGTTTGTATTTAAACACCGCCATGTGGTGCGACTCTTTGTTCATCTCCACGTGCATGCGATGCACTTCCACATCAATTGGATTATTCATTAAAAACTTACCATCAAACTCCACTTCAACTCCGGGCGCAAGAAAAATAGGACCGTAATAAATCTGGTAACCATCCGATGGGTCAGGTATCGGCAACGCGGGTGTTCTTGCCTCAGCAAAGCCGTTGTAGTAATCCGTAATCAGTTGTTCGTCTGCATAGGCATAGCCGGTATCTTCAGCGCCAAAGTTGATCCACTGGCGAATCATTTCGCGCTCCACTTCGGTGAGCACGGTGGTATCTTTCGGCATCGGTGCGCCAAAGCCGTTAGGCAGATGCACATTTACATCAAGCCCCTGGTTTATTTTTCTAAACATAAAACTCATGCGTGCATTGCCCGGGAAAATGCGCTTGTAGCCCATTGAATCTGCCGCATCGTTATCAGGCGTTACGTTGATGAGATTTGCCAGCACATCTTCCTTCGTGCCGTCTAAACGCATGTTGCCGTCAGGGCTGCCGTAGTTATGGCAAGTGGGAGAACATTTAGTTTGAACAATCTGGTAAACACGGTCGAAGGTTGTTTGCGCTAACAGCGCTGTTGCAAAAAATGTGAACAGGAATGTGGAGAGGATGTGTTTTTTCATAGAGTTTAAATTCTTGCCTACCAAAAATACCTATTTTTGGCAGCCATACCTAAAACCATTTTACCAATGAAATCAGTTGCAAATTTTATTCTGCTGTCGTTCTTCACTTTTATCGCATCAGTTTCTGTTGCGCAAATTCCAAATGCCGGATTTGAAACATGGACATCCGTTGGTTTTCCTTCTTACCAAAATCCAACAGGATGGGGCAATCTCAACGGCTCCACTTTTTTGGGCGGCATTGGCGCGCTTACCTGCGAAAGAGGTTCAGGAGGCGATGTGCATGGCGGCACGTATTCCATGAAGCTCACTTCAAAATCTATTTTGGGATTAGGTGATGCGCCAGGCATTACTGTTACCGGAAATATCAACACGAATACACAGGAATTTGAAGGCGGTTTCGTTTATACGCAGCGTCCTGATTTTTTAGCAGGATGGTATAAATATTCCCCTCAGCCGGGCGACAATGCGGAAATCAGGGTTACTTTTTGGAAAAGAACAGCGGGCGTAAAAGAAGAGATTGGCGAAGGCGTTATTCTGCCGAATACTGCCGTTTCAACTTTCACGCGCTTCTTGGTTCCTATTACCTATACCAGCGCCAATGCTCCTGACTCCGCAAGAATTAATTTGATTTCAACCAACACCAACAATATTCAAATCGGCAGTTCACTAATAATTGATGATTTGGAATTTATCAGTTGCTCAGGCTTCAGCGTTTCGCTTTCACCTACTGATGAATCTTCACAAGGCGCAGCCGATGGCGCAGTAAATGCAACAGTAACAGGCGGCACACCCAACTACACATACAGTTGGGATAATAGCGCAACCTCTGAAGATATTTCAGGATTGGCAACGGGCAACTATTGTGTAACAGTTACCGATAACAATGGCTGCACAGTTTCTGAGTGCGCATTGGTGTCAAGTCCTTCCTGCTCAAGTTTTTGGGTGAATGTAACGGATACCGACCTCTCAACGGTAGGCGGCAATGACGGCATCGTGTATGCTGATGCAATGAATGGAACTGCTCCTTATTCTTACAACTGGGATACGCCCGACACCTTCGGATTGGAAGCCGGAACCTATTGCGTTACTGTTACTGATGCAGCAGGCTGTGTTGCTACGGGCTGCGTTGATTTGACTGACCCTGATTGCAGCGCATTTTATATTACTACTGAGGGAACTGACGCATCAAGCGGTTCTGCAATTGATGGCACAGCTTCCGTAACTCCGAATGACGGATTTGCGCCTTTCCAATATTCATGGAGCAACTCCGCCACTGATTCATCGCTCACGAATCTTGCCCCCGGTCAATATTGTGTAACAGTTGCGGATGACATTGGCTGCACCGCGAGTGATTGCGTTACCATAGGACCTGATTGTGCCGGATTAACAGTGAGCGTAACTGCTACTGATGAATCACTTGCAGGCGCAGATGACGGAGCAGCGGTTGCAACAGCAAGTGGCGGAACTTCTCCCCTTGCTTTCGTATGGAGCAATACTGCAACAACAGATTCTATCGGTGGATTAAGCGATGGCGTTTATTGCGTTACCGTTTCAGATGCGAACAGTTGCACCGCAACCGCCTGCGATACGGTGGACGCAGGCGGTGTTGGGATATTCACTATCGAAGAGGCTGGCGTAAGGATTTTCCCCAACCCGGCTCAGCATATTGTAACCATTGAATTAAGCAACCAGGAAGCCTTCCGCTTCCGCCTGTTTGATGCAAAGGGAAAGATGGTGAAGGAAGAAATGCTTTCGTCAAAAACCAATGCGATTTCTATGGGTGAACTTCCTTCGGGAAATTATGTGGTTGAATTGCAACAGGCAGCAACCGGAAAATCTTATTCCGGAAAACTGTTGAAAGAATAACTGAATCATAGTTGTCTGGTTCAGACAACATCTTTTAGTTATCCACACAGTTTCGCGCATCTTGAAAACCCGATTTTGACGTTGGTACTGGCGTTCTCTACCTTTGAACCCCATTAAAAACTATCTTTAAGATGATGCTGGAACAACATATCGAAGCCCTGATTTTTGCGAGCGAGAAGCCGGTGACGCCAAAGGAGATAAAAGCCTGTTTGCAGGAAGCTTTCGGGTGGGAAGTAAACGAGGAAGAATTTGAAAAAGCCATTGAAGCCATTCAGGAAAAATATCTTGCCGATAGTTTTTCTTTTCATTTGGTGATGACGGGAGGCGGCTATGAGTTTATGACGAAAAAAGATTTTGCCCCGCTCATCAATACTTTCCTGAATCAAAAAGCAAAAAAGCGACTCACCCGCGCTGCGCTGGAAACACTTTCCATTGTCGCTTACAAGCAGCCTGTTACCAAAGCTGAAATCGAGCAGATTCGCGGGGTAAATTGCGATTATGCCGTGCAGAAGCTGCTCGAAAAAGAACTGATTGTAATTGCAGGTCGCGCAGAAACAGTAGGACATCCGCTCACCTACGCCACCAGCGAGCAGTTCATGGATTACTTCGGCATCAACTCACCGGCTGATTTACCCAAGCTGCGTGAAATAGAAGCAGGGCATGACAATGAAATCGGTTCTGCGCCTGAAGTGGAAGAAGATCGTGAAAATTCATTACCCGAAGAATCAGCAACAGACGAATCCACGCCCGAACTATCCGCAACTGAGCCTGAAACGCAAACAGTAGAAGTAGAAGAAAAAACTGATGTTGCCGAAACAACGGAAACGCCCGTAGCAGAAACGGAGGATGAAAATGAAGAAGATGAAACGCCTCCCGCACCGCACCCTGAAATGCTGATGCCCCGGAAAAAATCCAAATCAGAAGTTGAAAGGGAAGAAGAAGTGAATCACGGGGATATTTAAATTTTTCCCCGCAAATAATCGGAGATTAAACCTCACGCAAAAAGCGCAGATAAAACTCTCAGCGGGAATCTGCGGCTCTAAAATCAGCGGGAAATGTTTCCCCTATCTTTGCCCCATGCAAAAGAAGACCAGCAAGAAATTTCTTCCTAAAGAATCCTCTAAATCTATTTTTCGAAAACCCCGCACGGAGGGTGATGACGAAAGAGTAATCCCTTCCGGTAAAAAATTTCTGCCTTCAAAAAACCGTGATGGAAATGATTTTGAGGGGGAACGTTTTCCGAAGAAAAGAAACGAGGGCGGCTACGGACGAGGCAATAATCAGCGCAGAGAAAATTCACGGGATGATTGGCAAAAACCAAAACCACTTTATTCAACAGGAGGCAAGAAGCGTTTTTCGCGTGATGAAGAGCCGCGTCCTTTCCGCGCGAAGAAAGATTTCAATCCCAAATTTTCTGGCAGAAAAAATGATGAAGGCGAATATAGAGGTAGCAATGAAGGCAAGGGAAACGATGATTTCAAAGACCAGAGAGAATTCAAAAAACCCAAGCCTTTCCTCCGCTCCGAAAAGCAGGATGGATTTTCACAGAAGGATGATGTGAAGCCATTTCGGGAAAAGAAAGAATTCCTTTCAAAGCCTCCACGCAGAAGTAATGATGATGTAAACCCTTTTCGCGAAAAGAAAGAGTTTTTGTCAAAATCTCCCCGCAGAAGTAATGATGAAGGAAAGCACAGAGAGCGCAGAGAGGAGCCGCGTCCTTTTCTCCGAAAAAAAGCATTTAACCCTGATGCTCCGCGCAGCAGGGAGAATGCGCGTGAAAATCCAAAGTACAGAGCGAGCAAAGCTCTGGAAGGGTTTTCGGGCAGAAATGATTCTAAAACCTTTCGGGAAAAATCAAGCTACGATTCAAAATATGCCGGAAAGAAATCTTTTCAAAAAAGCCGAGGCAAGCGCACAGAAAAACCGGAATCGAAATCAATTCTTGATGAGCCCTGCCGCCTGAATAAATATCTCGCGCACGCGGGCATCGCCTCGCGCAGAGAAGCGGATGAGTTGATTAAAAGCGGATTCGTAACGGTGAATGAGCAAGTGGTTTTAGAAATGGGACATAAAGTGCAACCGGGCGATGTGGTAAAATTTAAAAAACGAATTCTCTCGCCTGAAAAGAAAGTTTACATTTTGCTCAACAAACCAAAAGATTATATCACGACAGTGACCGATGATCGCGGTCGCCCTACAGTGATGGAGTTGATACAAAACGCTACCGACATGCGCATCTATCCCGTGGGCAGACTTGATAGAAATACAACGGGCTTGTTGCTGCTAACAAATGACGGTGAGCTTGCCCAAAAACTTACGCATCCAAGTTTTGAAGCGAAGAAAGTTTATTTAGTCTCGCTTGATAAGCAATTAACAAGAGAAGATATGAAACTGATTGCCGATGGTGTACAATTGGAGGAAGGCGTTGCGATGGTGGACGCTGTGGAATATGCCGACCCGCGCGACAAAAGCAAAATCGGAATCGAACTGCACATCGGCTGGAACAAAGTAGTGCGCAGAATTTTTGAAACGCTCGGCTACGAAGTGGTGCAGCTTGACCGCGTTTTCTATGCCGGACTCACCAAAGACGTTCCCCGCGGCAAATGGCGGATGCTTACGGAAAAGGAAGTGATTATGCTGAAGCACTTTGCTTAAGCGCATAACCTCTCTGACAAATCTCATAAGTTGTGGTGACTTACGTCATAACGGAACGTCTTCTTCTTTCCAACCTTCGCAGGGTGATTACTAACCCTTTAAATTTTCTAAAATGAAAACTCCAATTAGAATTTTATTTCTTGCCACATTTGTTTTGGTTTGGGCATTCAACTCATGCACTCAAAGTGAGCAAGCTACGCCACAAACTCAGACTGCCGTAGTGGAGGAAACTCAGCCTGCCGGAGGCGGTCAATCAGCCGTAAAAGATGACGAATCGGCAAAGGACATCGTGAAGGTGGCAGCAGGTTCGGCAGACCATTCAACGCTTGTTGCTGCAATACAAGCCGCAAGTTTGGTTGATGCGCTTTCCAACGCTGGTCCGTTTACTGTATTTGCTCCCACCAATGCTGCATTCAATGCGCTGCCAGCAGGAACAGTGGATAATTTGCTGAAGCCTGAAAATAAAGAGCAGTTGAGAAATATTTTATTCTATCACGTAACTCCGGGTGTGTATCTCGCTGATGCGTTGAAAGACGGGCAGAAACTTGGAATGGTAAATTCCCAAAATGCAACAGTAAGTGTGAAAGACGGGAAAGTGCAGATTAACGGAATTAATGTGGTGGGTTCGGTACGCGCATCAAATGGTATTATTCATGTGGTGGATGCGGTGATGTTGCCTCCGGCATCAAATTGAGTTGCAAAGGCAAGTTCATAATTTTCTTAAATCATAAGAACGATACTCCGGACTCCCTCTTCCAGCGGGAGAGGGACGGGAGAGGTTTAAAAAAAGAAAGGCTTCCCACTTATGGCAGGAAGCCTTTTCTCTTAGGGTATCTTTCGCCAAAAACTTATAGAGTCACATGCTCATCGCGGTTCACGTTTTGATAGTTTTCATTTTCGCCATAGTCCACGCGCATCGAGCGTTTTGTGTCAGCCAACACAGCGCGGTAATGCCTGATGGTGTCTTGCAATTCGGTGATTTGGGACTGTAACTTGATTATCTTGTCTTCGAGATAACCCATTACGTTAGTGGTATTCTCATCCATAGATTTGGTTTTAAGATGAAAAATTACTCTTTCAGTTTAAAAAAAACATAGCGTAGTTATCTACATCTTTCCGAAATTGTGTCGCTTTTAGCATAACCGACTACCGCAAAGGCGCAGAGACACAAAGAGAAATTACTCTGCGCCTTCGCGTCTTTGCGGTGAAAATTCTTAAACCAAATATCAATGAGCTATCAACTCTCACAACATTATCCGAAGAAGCGCGCATTTATCACCGGGGGCGGAGGCGCACTGGGAAAATCATTTGCCACGCATCTTGCCAAAGACGACTGGAATATCGGCATCACCGACATCAGTGCCCAGGCTTTGGAAGCAGCGAAACAAACCGTTGAGACAAACGGGGGAAAAGCGTTCACCTATCAATTTGATGTAAGCGATAAAGCGGCTTACAAAAAAGCGTTTGACGATTTCGTTGCAAAAAATAACGGCATTGATTTACTCGTGAACAATGCAGGCATTGGCGATGGCGGTTTGTTTGGCGTGTATGAATTGGAAAAATGGGATTGGATTACAGGCATCAATCAAATGGCGGTGGTCTATGGCTCGCACTATGCGGCAGAGGTGATGAAGCAACAGCGCAGCGGACACATCCTTACCATTTCAAGCGTTGCGGCAGTTGCCTGTATGCCGAATATGTCCATGTATAATGTGACGAAAGCAGCAGCGCTTGCGCTGGGTGAAAGCATCTATGCCGAGTTGAAACCTTTTAATGTGAAAGTTTCCGTTGCGATGCCGGAGTTTTTCAAGAGCGGAATTATGCAATATGCAAAGGGCGATGAAAACGCTACAATGATTGGAAAAAAGAAAATTGAGAAAGCGCCAATTTCATCAGAAGAAGTTGCGGACTATATTTTAAAACAAACAGGCGCAGGAAAATTTTACATCCTGCATCCGTTCAAAGCGAAGCTGGCATTCTTTGCGCGAAATCATTTTCCGAATTATTTCCTCAACATGAAATACCGCGAGTTTATGGAGAAGAAATGGGTGAAGGCGATGGTGGGGAAATAAAAACCGGAAGACTTCATTCTAAATTGTCCGCTTGAGTTCACCTATGCTTGTTCCATCTTCTTCCAGAAAGAACTTTTTGTTTTATCTCCTTTTGGTGGCAGTTCCGTTTATCGCTTTCTGGCAAATCGGGTTGATGCAAAACACGATGAAGTGGGACATGCTCGACCAATTTTTTCCTTATCGTTATTTTCTTTCGGAATGTCTTGATGCCCGCATAGTACCCGCATGGAATCCTTACCAGCATCTTGGTGCGCCATTTCATGCCGACCCGCAAAGTGGATTTTGGTATCCTGTTGCCTGGCTGCTTGCGTTGACAAGGGACTATGACATCTACACAATGAATTTTGAATTCATCCTGCACATTTGCGTAGCGGGGATTGGATTTTTCACCTTACTGAAAGGCTTTGAAATTGAAAGTGAAACCGCCTTGCTCTTCAGTTTTGCCTTTCAATGTTGCGGAGTGTTTGTCAATAATGCACAGCACCTTACTTGGATTGTTGCATTGGCTTGGCTTCCGTTTGTTGTGCATCATTACTTTAGAATACTCGAAACGGGAAAGATTCAACATGCAGTAGCGACCGCATTTTTTATGCTGCTGATGCTAACAGGAGGTTATCCGATTTTCACTGTTATCACAAATTATTTTCTCGGAGCAGTTTTCTTGCTACAGATTTTTAAATCCGTAAAAGAAAAAAATTGGCAGCAGGTAAAAAACATTACTTCGCTCAATGCCTTGATGTATCTCGTCTTTGTAATTCTTGCCTCAGGCTATCTGATTTCATTTTGGAAAGCATTGCCGTACATCTCACGTGGCGCAGGTCTCACGCTTGAAAAAGCGATGGAAGGAGCGCTTCCGGTGAAGGCGCTGGTATCATTGCTGTTCCCGTTTGCCACTACAAAAAACGAAGGCGTGTTTCTCACTGACCTTTCCATGCTCAATGTTTATATCGGTCTTGTTCCGTTGTTGTTTGCAGGCGCAAGTATTTTCTATCTAAGCATTTCAAGAGTAAGGCTGTTCGCCATTTTCGGAATCATTTGTCTGCTCGCAGCATTGGGCGATGCTACCCCGGTGCGAGAAATGTTCTATCATTATTTGCCCGCAATGGACAAGTTTAGGTTTCCAAGCATCTTCCGCGCTTTCTTCCTATTCAGTTTTCTGATTGCAGCGGCTATTTCATTTCAAAAATCTATTGAGCGCTGGGCTTCATTGAAAAAATATTTTCTGTCAGCTTTGGTGTTGCTGGCGATTGCAGTTATCGGCACTCATTTTTATGTGCTGGAGAAAGCGAATCATTTCGTGAAATTCCCTTCGCTGTTCAACGTGCAGGATTATCTGGCTTTTTTTGAGCGAAGCAATCTTCAGCAGAGGATAGCAATTCAAAGTCTGATTCAGTTTGCGCTTCTTCTGCTTTTAATCGTTGTCTTTTGGAGGATGAGAAATCAATCGAAACTTGTTATTGCGCTTATCTTCATCACCGTTGCCGACTTGTTTCTCAGCGTACAGTTCAATCTTCCGGCAACTGCAATTTCTGAGGTGAGAGCGGATAGTTTTCAAAAGCAATTGGATGAGATGCCGAAAGAGTTTCCTATTCCTGCCCTGTTTCCCATTCTTGAAGTGCCTGCATATGACAAACGACTTTCTCCATCATGGTACAATCAAAATATTTTCACCAAGCAGCCTTCTCATCACGGATTCAATTCTTTTCAATTAACTGATTATGCAAACTTCTACGACTCTCCTACTCGTGATTCTGTGCTGAAACATCCGATAGTTTTTCTGGAGCCTGCATTGCAAGATCAAGAAATACGATTAACGAAATTTGAACCCGGAAGAATGGAAGTCAGCGTATCCTCCGAAAAGAATTCAAGATTAACACTGCTGCAAAGCAGCTATCCGGGTTGGCTGGCAACTATAGATGGCGTTCCTACAAATTTTGAAAAAATTGAAATTCCATTTTTGTCGGTTGCTGTTTCACAAGGGAATCATTTCATTCAATTCAAATACGCTCCCGCCTACTTGATTCCCGCTATGTTCATTGCCGGAATCGGTTTCTTCCTTGTAATGATTTATCTGGCAGTCGGATATTTCAGGAACTAAAACTTTCCAATACTTCGTGCAGCACGTGGTGCGAAGTGACTTTTCTGAAGTTTTGCAGGTGCAATTGATAGTACAGCAACATTTTTTCGAGCAGAAAATTCCTGTCGGCAACATTCATTGGCACGTACAGTTCTCCCGCCAATAATTTTTTTAGATTCTCCGTGTGCGGTTGGGCAACAAAGTAGCTATGCACCGGAATCTCCCTTGTAAAGTTTCCATCCTGCAAGTCGAAGTAGGCACAACTATCGTCCATATCGGTGTTTGGAAAAAATCCCAAATGCTTTGTGAAGCCAAGCAAAAAAGTAAGATGTAAATTACTTTCTGCTTTCGGTGATTCGTCAAGCGCAACCAAAGTTTGTTCGATAAAATAATACAAGTTGTGATTCGCTTCTTCTTCCTGAATGCATTTACCAAGCACTTCCGCAAGAAAAAGCGCGATGGAGCTTTTGAGAATATCGGTTTGAATCGTTTTAAAAATAAAGGCAGGACGAAACTCTTTCAAATACTGAAGCCCCTTATTTTCCCGGTGATACATTTCCAATTCCAGGATATTCATTACGCTGAACAAGGCTGCTTTTCCACTCTTCCCCGCAGAGCGAACTCCTTTGACGATAAACGACTGCAAACCGAAATCAGCGGTGTAGATTTTGGTGATGATGCTGCTCTCGTTAAATTTGATGGTGTGCAGAACAATGCCTTTCGTTTTGTGAATCATTCGTAACTCTTGCAGCGCATTAATCTTCTGAATTTGAATCTCTCAGGAAAGTTAAACAACCCGTTCAAGAAAATTTCAGACACCTCCGCACTTCTGGTTGTGATTCTTGTTCAGGTTTGCCTGATAAGTTTTGTGTTCGACAAAATCATTTTTCAGGGAACACAATATGTCTTTAGCGGTGGCTATGACGGAGCAAAAAACTACTTTACACTTCAGGGATACGTTCAACAGCAGCCAACAGATGCCTGTTTGAAATTCGGGTTAATGAACTACCCTTATGGTGATTTTATCTACTACACGGATAACACGCCTTTAATTGCCTTGCTGGAGCGTGTTGTGCTGAACGACATGCTGCATCAGTCCGCGCAGGCAATCTGGTATTTTAACTTGTTTATCCTTGCAGGAATCATTCTAAGCAGTTTGATTCTTTATAAACTGTTTCGTCAGTTCTCCATCGGGATTTTGTTCGCGATTCTTCTCAGCGTATTCCTTCCCTGGCTATGTCCGCAAATAATGCGGCTGGGCGGACACTTCAACCTTACGCTGTCTTTTATTCCGCTTCTGATTATTTATTTACTGGCAAAGCGAAACAATAATTCTGCGGGGCTTCTCAGAAACGATATCTTGCTCGTGCTGGTAATTCTGCTTTCCGGATTTGTGCATTTATACTTTCTGCTACTCGCCTTAGTTTTTGTTTTCTCCTTTTTCTTCTTTAGCGCATTAAATGATGTTCGCATGAACCATCCGTGGATGCCGGGTTTTATTCGCGGGGGAATCCTCTGCATTGCAGCGCTCGTTCTTTTTTATTCAATGCTTCAACTTACTGATGATTATTACGGACTAAGGCGCAAAGCGGCAGAGGGATATAATTTTGACGACTGGAAATTACATCTCAGGGCATTTTATACGCCTTACTTTTTTCATCCATTAAGCACACTGTTTTCAGGTGAACCTTTGCCTTACGAATCTTTCGGCTATCTTGGCTCGGGTACGCTTATCGGCATTGCAGGTGTTTTGCTGTTTTTACTTACACGCTTTAGAAATTTCAAATCTCACATACTACAAATCAGAGCTAACCCGAGTTTCCGAATCATCTTGCTTTTGCTTCTTGCTTCTCTGCCGGGTGTACTTATTGCACTGGGTGAAAATGTTCATATAGCCAGAGACTTTTCTGTTACAAACTATTTGAACCCATTTTTTTATCTCAGAAAGATTGTTCCGCAGGTTACGCATTTTCGATGTCTCGCAAGATTTTCGTGGTACTTTTTTTGGTGTGCGAATTTGTTTGTGTTCTATTTTGTAGTTGCGCTTTACTCAAGAAAATATTTTAAAATTCTGCTTGCACTGATGTTGATTGGCTTTTTCGCTGATACGTTTTATTCCGTAAAATATTCGACTACTGCTTACGAAACGCCAAATCCTTTCAATCAAATTGCTTTGGAAAAAACTGCTGAATCATTTGGAACAATCAACACAACAGAATACCAGGCGCTCTTAACATTTCCTTTCTATCATGTCGGTTCTGAAGATTACAACTACACGATTGACCCGGAGGATAACTATTGCATCAAAACGATGCAACTGAGTTTGGCGACCGGTTTACCGCTCATCAACTCAAAAATGTCACGCACGCCATTACAGCACACTTACAATATTTTTTCATTGTTTAAAACAAGCATCAACGATTCGCTGCTCAATCAATTAAACAACAAACCGATATTAGTTTACCTTGATAAATCATTTTACAAGAACAATACGCTGCTCCTTGATAAAACTCCGGCAACAGAACGGACACGAGCTTGTCAGGAAACACAGCATGAAGCTGTTGTTGGAAACAGATGAGTATGCGTGGTATGCATGGGACATCCTCCCGCAAACATTTTAAATCTATCTGTTTGAATAAAATTTTAAAAACATCTCATTTTTGGATAAAAACTGAGCAGGTTCTCTTTATCATTTTTCTTGTCGCACATCTGCTTCCGTTATGGGCAGTAAAATATTTTCTGACAACGGACGGACCGAGTCACGTCTATAACGCTAAAGTGCTTCTGGATTTTTTTACTTCCCACAATGTTGACTTTTATCAGACGTATTATGCTGTTAATGCAGTGCCTAACCCCAACTGGTTCAGTCACCTTTCTCTGTCTTTCCTTCAGTTTTTCCTGCCCGGATTTGTAGCAGAAAAGGTTTTCCTCTCTGTTTATGTTATTCTGTTCGTATTCGCAATACGAAAACTTGTTGCACATGTAAACAAGGAGAACCTCTTTCTTTCGTGGATAGGGTTTCCATTCATTTACAATTATGTGTTACAGTTAGGCTTTTACAACAGTTTATTCAGTATGGTATTGATGTTACTTACTATTTACGTTTGGGTTGTTGTAGCTGAGAAGTCAAAAATGAAAATCCTAATGCTTACAACCTTGTTTACCCTCCTGTATTTCACACATCTTGTGGGATTATCTTTTGCAATTTTCTTTATTGCATTAATAATACCATTTCAACAGAACTGGCATCAATCCGGAATCTCTTCTCTTTTATCAGACCTCGCAAAAAAGTATGCAGGTTTAGCAGCTACTGCATTCCCCGCATTCATTCTTGCCATTTATTACTTCAACAATATGGGAACCGGAAGTTTACCCTCTCCGGACTCCACCAAGAAACTTTACCATGATTTTCTTGAATTATCTTCTCTCTTCTGTATGGTTGGACGCGAGAAACCTTTTTTGATTGCAACTTCAATTGGGTTTGGGATTCTTGTCCTGTACGCGTTTTACTGTAGGATATCCAAAAGGAAAATCTCACAAGCTGACGGATTCTTCCTCTGTTTTATTGCAGGGTTAATAATCTACTTCAACCAACCAGGTGGAATGGCGGGTGGATTTCTTTTGAAACAACGATTACAGATCATCCCTTTCATCATTCTTCTGCCCTGGCTGGCTACGGCACACTATCCAAATTGGATGAAGAAATGGGTATGCATATTTTTTTCTATTGCCTCTTTAATTCTGATTGGGATAAGACTGCCGCACCATGTTTCTGCTTCTAAAGCAGTTGAGGAAATTGTCTCTGCAGAAGCATTCATCAAAAATAAGTCAACCATTCTCCCGTTAAGTTTTTCCTTTAATGGGAAAACTGTTGAAGGGGAATACATCGCAAACAAAGTATGGTTGTTTGCACATGCCGCAGACTATTTAGGCTGTGGAAACAAAGCATTTATTATGTTAGGAAATTACGAGGCGAACACCCCTTACTTTCCCTTAAAATGGAAAGTCAATAAAAATCCTTTTTCAAAACTTGGAATCATTGAAGGGTTTCCACCTGATATTGACATCAGCGGTTATTCTACAAAAACAGGCAGTCATGTTGATTATGTAATGACACTTTTTCTTGATGAGGATAACGAGTTTGTTTCCCACCCCAATACCAAAAATTTGCTGGCACAATTAAGCGAATCCTATGAATTGGTTTATCGTTCGGAAAGTGAACGAATTAAACTTTATAAAAGGAAGATACTATAGCGCTCAATTAATAATCAGCAGCTTCGCCACATTCTTTGAAGATCCGTCATCATTTGAAGTAAATACAAAGTACACGCCTGTCTTCGCACGTTCGCCATTATAGTTTCTTCCATCCCAAACAGCTTGCCCGCCAAGCGCGGTGGTTTCATAAAAAAGCATCCCGCTTACATCAGTGATTTTAACATTGGCATTATTTGCAAGCCCTTTGATGGCAATTGGTCCTTGATAATTCTCACGCACGGGATTTGGGAATACGAGTACGCCTGAATGTTCCTCGCTTCCTTCTATAGCTTCGCCACGCAAGGAAACCAACCCTTTGTCGGTGCCGATAAAAACTTCTCCGCTCTGTCCGTCAATGGCGATGTCGGTAATTCCGTTTGATAAAAGCGGGCTATTGTCAACGGTGTAGTAGGCAATCTGCTCTGTGCCATCTGGCGATAGAACAAAAACTCCATTGTTCGTACCCACCCATTTTCTGTTTGCGCCATCAATGGCAATGGTATTCACGCGTTCTGTTTCAAGCAGGTAGCCCGCAACACCATTTACCGTTACGATAATTTGTTGCGCTTCGCATCCATCCTGCGTCAGCACGGAATAGGGACAATAAAACACTGCAACACCCTGCGCAGTACCCGCCCAGATTTCTCCTTCCAAATCTTTTGCAAGACAAAGCACATCATTAGTTGGAAGATTTCCTGCGCCCTGCCCGCTGCGCAGAATTTTTGAAAAATTGGGTTCTTTAAAAACATAAATGCCCTGATTGTTGCTCTTTGGAACCGTAATCCATTTTTGGTCATAATCATCTACAATAATTTGAGTAAGACCATTTTCATCAATTCCAAAAACCGAATAAGCCCCCCATGTACCCTCGGCATTTTTTACAACCAATGGTTTTGGAGAACCAAATGAAGTCATCCAGAGATTTTCATTAGAATCAAAAGCAAGTCCGCCAACAATGGTACGAACGGTATCTCCCGTAACCCCTTCAAGCGCTGAATTATCTTTATTGTAAACAGTAATGCTCCCATCGCTGAATTCCACCAATCCGCCCCACCATGAGCCATAGTAGATTTTATTCTGTGTGGGATGCGCTGCAACATCATAAAGGCTTAGATAATCTATCAATGCAGGAGCATTAAACTCATTATAGGTTTTCCACCAATTATCCTCAAACACAAAAAAACCGTCACGATTCACGGGTGAGCCGGTATATCCGCTGCCGCCTGGAGCTACGCCAACAATTCCACTTTCAACCGATATGTTCTGCACTTTTGTGGTGGCAGACAACCCTTGGGGATAAATTGGAGGATAGATGGTTCCGTTCTGCACTTTAATGAGTCCGTTGAGAAAATCAGCAATCCAAGCCGTGCCGTCCGTATCAACATACGCCTGAAACGGATTTCTTATTTCCGGCTGATACAGGCTGGTGTCGCAGCACACAAAATCATCGCCAACAAGCAATGTTCTTCCGGCAAAACCATTGCTTTCGTTTACCTCACAAATCGTTAACTTCTTGTTCGCGGCTGTCAGGTTAATGATTTCCCATTTCGGATGACTGTAGAAATAATTCCATGCAACGCCATCGTTTTTGTAAAGCGTGTCATTCACGGATGCGAAAATCTGCCCTTCAAAAAATGTTACCTGATTTGTACTCTTCGCTGGAAGTCCGGTTTCAAAACTCCACTCTGCGTAATTGGCGAGGTTCGGTGAATTTTTGCTTGCTGACTTTAACCCTTCTTCCGTAGCGGCATAAAATTTTGTGTTGTCTTCGGTGAATGAAAACACTTTTTTGGCAGCGCCATTATTGCCGATGCGCCACGTGTCTTTTATTTCCACCTTGTCCATATCCATCACGATGATGCCAAAACTACTGGCGAGGTAGGCGAGATTCCCGCTGAAATATACGCTGTAAATTTTCTTCTCACCGACAATCTGTTTCCGCTTGATGTCTGAAATATTGATGATGGTGTTGTTCCTGATAAGGTCAATATTGGTATTCTCATACACAACCAGCAGCGTTTTATTAAATGGGTTGTAACTCACCAAACTCACCCCCACATCACTTAATCCGGTGACTTTGTCGTATTGCCGAAGCGAGCCTGTTTCCTTATCATAAGAAAAGAAAAAGACGTTTCCCGAAAGATAGACGCGGTCGCCTGCATCCGTAATACTCGTTACATTTTGGTAAGGAACGTGAATACGCCAATCACCAATTCCAAGTGGAATTTGAGGAAAAACGCCAGTTGGCAGAAGCAGTAAACAGAGGATAAAAACTCTCAGCATGGGCAGCGCTAAAACGTAAGAGGCGTATGCGGTATTGTTTCATTGCGAAAGTAAGCAACAATAGGCGTGATTTGTTAGCTTTGCGCCTCCATTTTCAAAAATGAACTACCGCGAAGCTAAAACGCTTGACCTGCCTGCCATTGATAGGGAAATCCTTGCCTTTTGGGAAGAGCAGGATGTTTTCAATAAAAGCGTTGAGAACCGTGACAGCAGCAACCCGTTTATCTTTTACGAAGGTCCTCCTTCCGCCAATGGCATGCCCGGCATCCATCACGTGATGGCGCGCACAATTAAGGATTTATTCTGCCGCTATAAAACACTTAAGGGATTTAAAGTAGAACGCAAAGGTGGATGGGATACGCACGGCTTGCCCGTTGAACTTGCAGTAGAAAAGAAGCTCGGAATTAAAAAAGAAGACATCGGAGTAACCATCAGCATTGCAGATTATAATAAAGAGTGTCGCAACGAGGTGTTGAAATATAAAGATGCGTGGGACGACATCACCCGCAAGATGGGCTACTGGGTGGATTTGAACAATCCCTACATCACGTTTGAGAACGATTATATCGAAACGCTCTGGTGGCTACTGAAAGAACTTTACAAAAAAGGCTACTTATATAAAGGACTGACAATTCAGCCCTATTCACCCGCTGCCGGAACGGGATTGAGTTCGCATGAATTGAACTATGCAGGTTCATATAGAAATGTAAAGGACACTTCGGCAATAGCTCAGTTTAAGATTAAGAATCCAGAAGAATTTTATCAGGGGAATATTACAACTGAATTTTTCTTTTTAGCATGGACTACCACTCCTTGGACATTGCCATCAAATACAGCACTTGCCATAGGAGAAAAAATTGATTACGTCTTAGTTAAAACTTTCAATCGCTACTCTTTCAAAGAGGAATGTGTAATTCTGGCTAAACCACTTTTTCCAAAATATTTTTTCTTTTCTGACCAGATAGAAGAATTAAAAGTTGGAAAAGCAAATCATCCCAAAAATGAAGTAGGGACTAATGATCAAAATTATTACCTATCAAATCCCAAACATTTAATCGTAGGAGACTTAATTAATCACTGGGAAATAATTGGTGAATTTAAAGGAAAGGCTTTTGACGGTATCCGTTACGAACAACTACTTCCTTTCATAACTCCTGCTGATGATGCGTTCAAAGTGATTATGGGCGATTTTGTTACTACCGAAGATGGAACAGGTATCGTGCATGTTGCCCCGGCTTTTGGCGCTGACGATATGCGCATGTCGAGAAAATATAACCTCGCTGTGCTTACGCTCGTGGACAAGCGCGGTCGTTTTTTGAACGAAATTCAGGATGGCGTTTTTCTTTACGGAGAAGAGTTTGTGAAAGAAGCCTATCTAAGCGATGAAGAGAAACAGGCAGAGTTTCAAAAGCAAAAACAAACGCTGGAAGCTAATAACAAGGTAAAAGATTTAAAGAAATACCTGAGCGTTGACGACCGGATTGTGTTGAAATTGCAGGAAGAAGGAAAACTCTTCAAAAAGGAAAAGTACGAACACAACTACCCGCATTGCTGGCGCACCGACAAGCCGATTATTTATTATCCGCTCGATAGCTGGTTCATTAAAACCACTGCAGTGAAAGACAGGTTAGTTGAACTGAATAAAACCATCAACTGGAAACCCGCTTTCACCGGCACAGGCAGATTCGGCAACTGGCTTGAAAATCTTGTTGATTGGAATCTTTCCCGCTCGCGTTATTGGGGAACACCTTTGCCAATTTGGAAAACCGAAGATGGCAAAGAAGAAATCTGCATCGGCTCGGTTGCTGAGTTAAAAGCCGAAGTTGAAAGATCAGTGAAAGCTGATTTCATGAAAGAATCCCCTCTTGAGGGCGGTGAATTTGACTTACATAAGCCCTATGTAGATGAGATTGTGCTGGTTTCACCATCCGGCAAAAAAATGTTCCGCGAGCCTGATTTGATTGATGTATGGTTCGATTCAGGCGCGATGCCTTATGCGCAGTGGCATTTTCCATTCAGCCTCCCCCCTGCCCCCTCCAAAGGAGGGGATGGCAAGGCTGCAAAATGGCAAACAGCAAGAGCGTCATCTTATAATTTGCTGAAGGAATTAAAAGAACAACGATTAAAACATCAAACCGAAGCGGAAGCAATTTTATGGGACTTGCTTAAAGCGAAACAGTTGGATGGTTTCAAATTCAGAAGGCAACATATCATTGATGAGTTTATAGTTGATTTCGCTTGCCTCACAAAAAAATTAATTATTGAAGTTGACGGCAAATATCATTTCACGCCTGAACAGCAGGAAGCAGACAAACTGCGCACAGAAATATTAGAGGGCATGGGCTATAAAGTGATTCGTTTTCTAAATGAGCAAGTCACTAACCATCCCGAATCTGTTCTTGATGTGGTAAAGACGGCTCTTGCGCGTTTGCCAGCCCTCCCCTTAGGGGAGGGTTTGGGAGGGGCTTACCCCGCTGATTTCATTGCTGAAGGCGTTGACCAAACGCGTGGATGGTTTTTCACGCTGCATGCAATTTCTGTTTTGCTGTTTGATTCGGTTGCTTTTAAAAATGTGCTTTCACACGGGTTGCTGCTTGACAAAGACGGCAACAAAATGTCGAAGCGTCTTGGCAACACTGTTGACCCGTTTCAAACTATTGCCAAGTATGGCGCTGACGCAACACGCTGGTACATTATTTCCAACTCACAGCCGTGGGAGAATTTGAAATTCGACCCAAGCGGCATCCAGGAAATTCAGCGCAAGTTTTTCGGAACACTGTTCAACACCTATTCTTTCTTCACGATTTACGCCAACATTGACGGGTTCAATTATAAAGAGCAGGATGTTCCGGTAAGCAAGCGCCCCGAAATTGACCGCTGGATTATTTCGTTGCTGAACTCGTTAGTAAAGGAAGTGGAGTTACTGTATGATGATTATGAACCGACCCGTGCGGCTCGCCTCATGGAGCAGTTTGTGGATGAGCACCTGAGCAATTGGTATGTACGCTTGTGCAGACGCAGGTTTTGGAAGGGAGACTATTCAGAAGATAAAATCGCGGCTTACCAGACATTATATGAATGTTTAGCAACGCTCACCAAGTTGATGTCGCCTATTGCGCCTTTCTTTTCTGATTTTATCTTCAGGAATCTGAATGCAGTTACCTCGAAAGAAAAAGTCGCATCCGTGCATCTTGCTGATTTTCCGGAGGCTAAGGAGAACCTGATTGATAAGGAACTGGAGCGCAGAATGCAGGTGGCGCAGGATATTTCATCGCTTGTGCTTTCGCTGCGCAAGAAGGTGAACATCAAAGTGCGCCAGCCGCTCAATAAGATTTTGCTGCCCGTACTTGACGAGCAATTCAAAAAGGATGTGGGGCGCGTAGAAGATTTAATTCTGTCGGAGGTGAACGTGAAGGCTTTGGAATATTTGGACGACTCCAGCGGAGTGATTAAGAAAAAGACAAAAGCCGACTTCAAAAAACTTGGTGCGCGACTCGGGCAAAAAATGAAAGCTGTGGCAGCTTTGGTCAGCAATTTATCGCAGCAGGAAATCAGAACATTGGAAAAGCAAGGAACGCTGGATTTGAATGTGAATGATGAAATTATTCCACTCCAGTTAGATGAAGTTGAAATCACGTCCGAAGATATTCCAGGCTGGCTCGTGGCAAATCAGGGTGCGCTGACCGTTGCCCTTGATGTCACGCTAACCGATATTCTGAAGGAGGAAGGCAACGCCCGCGAGTTTGTGAATCGCATTCAGGGTTTGCGGAAAGAGAAGGCATTTAATGTCACCGACCGCATCAAATTACAGGTAGAAAAGCACGAGGAAATTAGTTCCGCTCTGATAAATTTTAAGGATTATATTTGCGCGGAAATTTTAGCGGAAGAGCTTGCAGTTGTTGATTCTATCGCTGATGGAAGCGACATTGAAGTGAATGAAATTTCTTTAAAAGTAAACATCAAAAAAAGCTGATAACATGGCTGTGAAGAAAAAGACAGTGGCTAAAAAACCGGCAAGTAAAATCAAGCCTGCGCCTAAAAAGAAGGTTATAAAGAAAACTAAAGCGGTTGCCGGGAAAAAGGTTGTTGCAAAGAAGATTGTTAAGAAAGCAGTTACAAATAAAGTATTAAAAAATATTGTAAATGTTGCTGCAAAAGCGAAGCCTGCACCAAAAGCAAAATTGATTGTGAAAGGAAAAATGAAAAGCAACCCGTCAACAAAAACTACTTATAGCGATAAGGAACTCGCAGAATTTAAAGCCCTCATCACCGATCGGCTGGAAAGTTCTCGCAAAGAGTTGAAGTATTTGCATGAGCAAATCAACCGGACGGCTGAAGTAGGCAGTGATGATTCCAATAAATATTCAGGACTGGAAGACGGCACCGGAACTTCCGAAAAGGAATATCTCAGCCAAATGGCTTCGCGCCAAATCACCTACATTGACCATTTGGAAAAAGCCCTGATTCGCATTGCGAACAAGTCGTATGGCATTTGCAGAGTATCCGGCAAGTTGATTAATAAAGAACGACTCAGAGCCGTGCCTCATGCTACTTTGAGTATCGAAGCCAAGAAAGCGCAAGCATCTACCTAAATCTCGCTTTTTGAAAAAAGCCTATTTTCCCGCAGTCCTTATTTTGTTGGTATTAGTAGCCGACCAGCTTCTGAAGATTTGGATTAAAACCAACATGTATCTCGGGCAGGAGTACTTCGTATTTGGCGATTGGTTCAGAATTCATTTTACAGAGAATGAAGGCATGGCATTCGGACTCACGCTGGGTGGCGATTACGGAAAAATAGCGCTTAGTCTCTTTCGCATCATAGCAGTACTCTTCATTGGAGTATATCTTTTTCATTTGCTGGATAAAAGCACTCCGAAAGGCTTGATTGCAAGCATTGCCCTCATTTTTGCAGGCGCGATGGGCAATATCATTGACAGTGTTTTTTACGGAGTTGTTTTTTCGGACAGCATGAGCAAGGTCGCCACATTTCTTCCAGAGGCAGGAGGTTATTCCTCTTTGTTTCATGGCAGGGTGGTTGACATGATTTATTTTCCCTTCTATCAAGGTTACCTGCCCGGCTGGGTTCCTTTTTGGGGCGACACTTACTTCATTTTCTTTCGCCCGGTATTTAATATCGCTGACGTGGCTATCACCGTTGGTGTCTTCATGATTATCATCTTCCAGAAACGCTATTTCAAGGAAGAAGACCAGGAGGATGAAGCGCTTGAGCAAAAATCAGAATCACCTCAAGTTCAGTAATTCGCTCGTTTCAGCGCATTTTTATTGCTCTTTTAAACTCTACCAAAACCTTTGCGGCAGGGGTAAAAATGACTTTTTCTAAGACCAAAACATTTAGCAGCAAGTGCTACACCCGCAAGCCCTCTGTGGATAATCTCCCTTTAAAGTTCTAACTTCAAGCAGCATTCACTTATTGAATATTCATAGTATTGTAATTGCTTTGCCCTAAGCAATTTTTGATTCTCCATAAATTTTGCGCCTGAAATGAAACTCAAGTACTACAAGCATTTTAGCTTCGTCCTCGTTTTGCTGCAACTAATAACGCCCACCATTGCGCAAACGCTCACCGATGGTCCCATCCAGTTCCAGATTCGCGTGCGCGAAATCAATACGCTCGTGAGCAGTTCTGACGGATCAGCTTTAGGAGTCGGGTTTGCACCTGACGATTTCACTTATTTAGTATGGGCGCGCGACAATGCTGATTTGGATGGAGCGAGTTGGCAGGGCGGGCAGTGTCTTCAATCGAATTTTGACCCGCCCGCGCCTTCACAGGATTTGAACACTGTTATTTTCAATCATACCTATCCGGGAGCAAATGTGCCTGAGTTTTTTGATATACGCATTGATGCGTGGGAAGATGATTTACCAACGGATAATCTTGCAGGTATTTGCAACAGCGGTTCTCGGTGCGCCTACAACTGCTGCAATCAATGTTGCGGTGTGGTAGTGTTTGGTTCCTGCGTAGGTTTGGAAGAAGAAGATGACGATCGTTGTGATGCAAATCCGCACAGAACAAGTTTAACTTATCGCCAAGGTTCGCCCTGCCGCTGGTTCAGTCACGGATATGTTACGGGCGTTTGCAGTAGTTACCAGCCGAGAATAGAAACTTATTGGCGCTACACGCGCGGAGAAACCTGCAACAATCCGCTTCCGCTTGGGCAGTTGAATGTGGGCGGCAACCTGACACACTTCAACAGCAATGAATGTTACGGCAATGATTATGGCGACCCGGGCAATGATGTGTTTTACAGCTTCACCGTAACCCAGCCGATGGGTGTGCGCATCTCTTTGTGTGGCGCAATTTGGAATACAACTCTGTATTTGCTGGATGCAAACTGCAATCTCTTGTATCAAAATCTTGATGCGGCAAACTGTCCGCCTCAATCTGAAATTAATGAAAATTTGTGTTCTGCCGGAACATACTATGTGGTGGTTGATGGAAGCACTTCTGTAGAGCAAGGATTATTCAATCTTGTAATTGCCGAAGATCCCGCATCAGGCTTGAATGCAAACGTCACGAAAACCGATGTGGTGTGCAACGGGCAATCCAACGGTTCCGCAACTGCAAACGTATCAGGCGGCACTCCGCCTTACACGTATTTATGGACACCGGGCGGACAAACAACACCCGCTATTTCAAATATTCCTGTTGGAAATTACAGTGTGCGCGTTACGGATTTTCGCGGCTGTGTGGTGAATGAAGCTGTTACTATTACTCAGCCCAATCTTTTAGGAATGACGGCAACAGTTACTGACCCTGTTTGCAACGGCAGTTCCGATGGAATGATTTCCGTGCCGCTTGCTTCTGGTGGTGTAGTGCCATACGAATATTCCGTTGGCGGATCGTTTCAGCCTTCTTCTCTTTTCACTGGATTGGTTGCAGGAAATTATACCGTCACCACCCGGGATGCGAACTTGTGCATCGCAACTGCAAATGTCACGCTCACCGACCCACCTCAAATTCAGGCAAACACCAGCAGTACGCCAGTTTCCTGCGCAGGCTTTGATGATGGAACTATTATCGTGGCGCCAACTCTGGGTACTCCCGCATACTTCTGCTCGCTCGGCTTTCCGGTAGTGTTTACACTTTGCACCGGCACGTACAGAAATATCGCGCCCGGTTCTTATGTGCTCACAGTACGCGATGCAAATGGCTGCGAAGTGACCGAACTTGTTGCGGTTGACCTCGTTCCTGCGCTCACCATCAATCTTTTTTCAAAAACAGATTTGAGTTGTAATAATTCTGCTGACGGCACTTTTGAAGTTGTTTCAACAGGCGGCACTTCACCAATTGAATATTCCATTAATGGAGGAGTGAATTTCCAAAGCAGTCCCATTTTCACCGGCTTGGATGCTGACCTTTACAATGTGCTTGTGCAAGATGCGCAAGGTTGCCAAAATTCTCTCACCGTGCAGGTGGATGAACCTTCACCATTAATTCCCTCCGTGCTGTTTCAAATTCCTGTGACGTGCAACGGGCAGGGCGATGGATTTATGGTAATCACCGCATCGGGCGGCTCCGGTCCCTATTTCTATTCGCTTGACAGCGTAAACTTTTATCAGAGCGGAGCTTTCGATAATCTCACAGGAGGTCCATATCGCTTCTACGTGCGAGATGATAACGATTGTGTTGCAACGCTTGATGTCATTATGCTTGAACCGGATACAGTTACGGTGAGTGTTGTTTCCAGTGCGAATGCAAGCTGCGATGGAATCAATGACGGTACGTTTACGCTTGGCGCAACAGGAGGCACTCCGCCTTTTAAATTTTCATTGAATAACGGTCCGTTTCAAACCAATGCTACGTTCAATGGTCTTGCTCCGGGTGATTATCTCCTTGGAGTAGAAGACAGAAGCGGTTGTCTTGCGTTTGATTCAGCTTCACTTGGCTCCAACGTGCTGCTTGGAATTTCAGTTACAAAAACGGATGTGCTCTGCAACGGGAACAACACAGGTGAAATCAATATCGCAGGTTCTTCGGGCGTTGCGCCTTACACCTATTCCATCAACAACATTATTTTTCAACCAAGCGGAACATTCAGCAATCTGACTGCGGGAAATTATACTGCCATTGCGCGTGATGTGAATGGATGCCGCGCAGTAGAAGCAGTAACGGTTACGCAACCACCGGCATTAACTGCAACAATAGATTCCATCCGCGATGCTTCATGTCCGGGCATTCCCGAAGGCGCGATATTTATTACGCCTCAAGGCGGAGACAGCATCTATACATTCAATTGGTCAAATACAGCCGTAACGGAAGACATTGTGAATGTGATTGGCGGAAATTATTTTGTAACGATTACCGATGGCAACAACTGTTTCATCGTGCTTGCCCCGCGCATTGACCAGCCCGCGCCTGCATTCACCGACATCACGCGCATTGACGATGTAACCTGCAATGGCGAAGCAGATGGTTATGTTGACATGGACATCGCGGGCGGTGTTCCTCCGTTTCAATACAACTGGTCGAATAATACAACCAATCAGGATTTGCTCAATGTATCAGGCGGAACGTATTATGTAACCATCACCGATGACAGCGGCTGCGTAAAATTTGATACTGCATCTGTGATTGAGCCTGCCGTGATTACTTCGTCAATCGTTGCTACGCAAGTAAGTTGCGCAACGAGCGCAGATGGAGATGTTGACCTCACGGTGAGTGGCGGCACACCTCCTTATGATTTCTTTTGGTCAAATTTTATCTTTACAGAAGACCTCACAAATGTTCCAGCCGCAACCTACACGGTGCGCATCAGCGATGATAACGGATGTTCCACAACAAATTCAGTAACGATTTCTACTGCTCCGGGATTAACGGCAACGCTGAACATCACTGACCTCACTTGCTTTGGCAGCGATGATGGCTCGGTTGAAATTATCGTGAATGGCGGCACACCGCCCTATGTCTATGATTGGTCAAACAATGAAACAACAAGCGTCATTTCAAATCTTGCACCCGGTATCTATGATGTCGCGGTGGTTGATGCGATTGCGTGTTCGGGAAATTTTTCCGCGCTCGTAGATGAACCACAGGAACTGAAAGTAAATGTTTCTTCTACAAACGTGCTGTGCAATGGCGACAACACGGGCATCGCGATTCCATTTGTTACTGGCGGCACAGGTTCCTATACTTTCTTGTGGAGTACAAACCCACCTGATTCATCTGCTGCGCAAACAAGTCTGAGTGGGGGCGCTTATGTGTTGGAAGTGCGCGATGAAAATGATTGCATCGCAACAGCAATCGTTGACGTGAGCCAGCCGCCCGCACTTGCAATTGATGTGCTGGGCACGAATGACGTGTTGTGCATAGATGGCGATGATGGCGAAGTAACAGTACGCGCAACAGGCGGTGTGGCTCCGTATCAATATTCTGTTTTTGCAAACCGCTTTCAAAATGATAGCGTATTCATCGGACTTGAAGCAGGCGATTATGGCGTGATGGTGCTGGATGATAACGGCTGCATGTCAACCAATGCTTTCACGCTGCTGGAATCACCGGGCTTTGAAGTGAATTTGCCTCCGTACATTTTTATTTCATTGGGCGCAAGCGATACGCTGAAACCGGAAGTAACCTCACCGCTTCCGATTATTGGCTATTACTGGTCGCCTCCCGATTATCTCAGTTGCACGGATTGCCCGAATCCTGTTGTTGTAAATCCCGCGCAGGAAACAAGCTATACGCTGGAAGTAACCGATTCAAACGGCTGCATCGCTACGAATGAAATCACAGTAGTGGTGAAAACAGAATACGAAGTATTTATTCCGAATGCCTTCACTCCAAATGGCGATGGAAATAACGATGTGCTAACGCCCATTGATTTCGGAGCGGTGCGCACCGCAACATTCCAAATCTTCAACCGCTGGGGCGCGCTCGTGTATGAAACCACCGACATCAACAAGGGCTGGGATGGCACGAAGGGCGGCAAGGAACAGATGCCTGCCGTGTTTGTGTATTACATTCAGGGAGAATTTTTGAATGGCGAAGCATTTGACAAGACGGGGAGTATCACGCTGCTGAAGTAGTTTAACTCAATTCCTTTCTTCCCAAAGCGTTTCATTACTTTTGGACGTGTTTAAAATTCATTTAAATCCTTCCCGCGAATCGTCTTTACTGCGCAGGCATCCGTGGATTTTTTCGGGAGCAATCGAGCGGGTAGAAGGTAATCCTCAATCGGGCGATACGGTAGAAATTTTTTCTGCAAAGAAACAGTGGCTCGGCAGAGGGGCTTTTTCTCCGCAATCACAAATCCGTGTGCGCGTATGGACATTTGATGAACAAGAAAAGATTGATGCTGCCTTTTTTCAGAAAAAAGTAAACCGCGCCCTTCTGCTTCGAAATGCAATTTTACCGGGAGCATCTTCTTATCGTTTAGTTTATGGCGAATCTGATGGCTTTCCCGGACTCATCGTTGACCGCTATCATGATTTTTTAGTCGCCCAATTTCTTGCAGCAGGAGTTGAAAAGTGGAAACAGGAAATTGTCGCAGCGCTGAATGAGGTAATTCCCAATAAAGGAATTTACGAACGCTCGGATGCAAGCGTGCGCGAGAAGGAAGGATTGCCTCTGCAAAAAGGATTGCTCACCGGTGCCGAGCCGCCCGAGTTGATTGAGATAGAAGAAGGCGATTACAAATTTTTAGTGGATGTAAGAAACGGGCACAAGACAGGATTTTATTTAGACCAGCGCGAAAACAGGATGCTCGTTGCAAAAAATGCGAAAGGCGCTGACATCCTGAATTGCTTTGCCTACACAGGTGCGTTTGCGGTAGCTGCATTGAAAGGCGGAGCAAAGCATGTCACGAATATTGATTCTTCTGCCGACTCGCTGAAGCTTGCAGACCAAAATACAACACTCAACAAACTCGATTTATCTAAAACAGAAAATGTCGTTGGCGATGTGTTTTCGGTGCTGCGTAAATACAGGAGCGAACAACGCAGGTTTGACATCATCCTCTTGGACCCGCCAAAACTTGCCGAATCGAAACAGCATTTGGAGAAAGCTGCCCGCGCTTACAAAGACGCAAACCTTGTTGCGTTTCAACTGCTGAACCCGGGCGGCATGATATTTACTTTCTCCTGCTCCGGCTTGCTGGAAGATATGCTCTTCCAAAAAATTGTTGCCGATGCGGCTTTGGATGCGCAGCGAGAAGTAAGCATTCTTCATCGCATGTTCCAATCGCCTGATCATCCGGTTGCGTTGAATTTTCCGGAGGCTGGTTATTTGAAGGGGCTGGTGTGCAGGGCGGTGTGATATGCAGGGACACGCTTGAGGGAACAAGGGGGCGCTTATTCCTTTTCTTGAAAAAGCGGCTTCACTCCGTGGGTGCGGGCATATTCCAGAATTTGTTCTGCCTGCGAAACATCCACGTATTGGTAAGTCTTTATCGCGCGTATTTCTTTCCAGATTTTGTGCTGCTTCGATGATTTGCTGGCAGGCTCTTTTGAAATAATAAATGCGTGTGCAGGCTTACCCTGTTCAACATACGCAAGGTAAAGAAGGAGCAACTGGGCAAGATCGTATTCAATGTTATGGACTCGTTTTTCCAAATCAATACTTTTTGCATAAACAGGTTTTTCGTTCATGCCAATCAAATCAAGGGTTACGGGCGCGACTAATTTCTTTACATCGTCTGAGGTGATTTCGCGGTCAAGAAAAAAGTGGCTGATAAGTTGGGAACGGTGCTTTGTTTTAAACTCTTCCATGCTGTTTCTTTTCAGCACAGGCTCAATGAGCACATCATTATCATCAATATATTTTCTGAAAAGTTGCTGAAAAACTGCCGGGGTTGTTTCAACGTCTATTGATTTGGGCGAGGAAAAAGACAGAATGTTATAATTATGCTTGTGCAGGTATTGAAGATAGGGTTCTGAAAAAGTATTGAGCGTCATTTCACGCGAAAGCGGGTATTGATTTCCGCTTCTGCCTGCGATTTTATTTTCAGTATCGGCAGTTACTTCAATATTCTTCAAAGCATCTTTCAACAAGCGAAACCCTGTATCGGAAAGCAGGGATTTAGCAGCATCCAACTTGTTTTTGGAATAATTGAAATAGACCTTGCCCTCGCCAATCAGCAGAAAACCGATGGTGAGCTTTTCGTCAATTTCGGGACGAATCTGCGCGGAAAGAATAGCGTATTGAGTTGCCATTTTACATTCCCTGTTTTTTACCCGGTGGGGCTCCGGGATGTTTCGGCTGTATTTCAGCGCCTGTTCAAGTTAATCTGAATGATTTCAAAAAATGCTTTTTTGCATCGTTCAAACCACTCTTCGCTAAAAACGATACGTTTTAAGTATTCGTCTTGTTGCCCGATGTTTATCCTCCATTCATGCGGAACCTCTTCCAATATGGCGGCTAACCGGGCTTTGCAACTCTGGGTGCAAAGATACCAATTTTGAAAAAGCGGCTCATAGAAGGCTCTGTCGCCCAACTCTTTCTTGCTGAATAATTTAAACAGCAGCGGGCTTGACAAGATTGAGGCTTCTTGCGAAAGTTCATACAGCCCTTTATCAAGATTGCCACCGTTAAAAATCTGCTCATGGTCAAACGCCACAAAATGAAGGTCACCGTTGCCTGTAACAAAGAGGTTGTAATGCCCGGGGTGGCGGTCGTCATTTGCAAGCCATAAATCAAAAAAAGCGATGCTGAGAAAGTCCTGTCTTTCTGCATAACGGTTGCTCTGATAATCATTCATGCTGTGATAAAACGCATCCAGTTCTTTGTATTCGCGCTGATACAGCGAGCCGAAAGCGGGGCAATTCAAATTCATGTTCACGCCAAGTTCGGCAGGCACATGTTTGAGCCGGATGTTTACAAAAGCAAAATCAGGCGTGGGAACATTCCAAATTTTAAGAAACGAAGACGCAAGATATTCGCGAAACAGGCGGTCGGCTGAGGTAGCCCCGGTGTTGTATTTGCACACGTAATAATTCAGGTCGCTGCAATGCGCCAGCAGCGGGCGGCATCCGGTGTCGAATACTTTTTCGATAGCTTGTATGCTGTGGAGGTAGGGCATGATTCGCGCAGTTTGATTTATGCGCCCTCCACAATTTTTATCTCCTCCTCCGTAAGCCCATACAGCACATACACCGCTGCATCTATTTGCGCATCTAAGGCTTCGCATTTGCGCGTGTAATATTCTTTGTCTTTATCGGTTTTGGCTCCGCTCTGTTTTTGCTTCGAGTCGAGCATTTGGGTAACGAGGGAAACGATCTGGTCGTGTTGGTGTTTATCGGGTTTATTAGAGAGATTTAATTTAGGAATAGGCAATTGATATAAATACATGGGCTTGTATTCGAAGTATCCATTTTGTTTTGTGGAAGCAATAGATTTTAAAAAGAAGTCGCATGGTTTGGAATTTATAATGCCAATAAGAAAAGTATCGCTGGATGGGATGATACTTGTTTTGTCATTTGAATAAAAGCCTTCATTATCATAAGTATAAGAGGCAACCTTGGCGATTGCGGGAATAATAATTTTGGGTTGTTCAAAGGCAGAATAATAATCACAAGCGCGAAGCTCCCACCAATAATCGCCTTGGTCGTCTCGTTGTGTTGCAGTTTTTTCATAGTTGGCAAGATGTTTCGCTACTGCTGTATAATTACTTTTTAACCAATGCCAAGCATCTTTAGGTTTATTACCTTGAGAATTTGTAAACCCTTTAGGTATAAAAATCAGATACCTGCCATTTGTCGGCTGTTGATACCTCTTCACATCTCTTCCTGCTAAAAATGGCTTAATTATTTTGGCACTGCGGCTATCTTCTTTTATTAAACCGCTTTTAGTGGCTTCATTAATAACAAATGCCTCGTTAAAACCAGTTTTAAGCCAATAATAAATTTTTCCATTTACAAACTCTTTAAGCGGCACAGATTCTTTAGCCATTTTTTTTGTTAAAAGAATATGTTTAGAGTTAGCGGTATTCCATCCTTCAGATGTCAATAATTTCATAGGAAAATCTTCGCCATGCTCATCTACATAATCTTGCAACGAAACGAAATCAAGCGTCTTTACATTCGTAACTAAAAATTTTCCTTTTCGATTAGGAGTTGCAAGCACAATACACGGATAAGTAATCGCTCCGTGAAATACTTGTAAATCTCCAAAGTCAATAAGGTCAGTAATTACATTTTCCAAATAGATTCTGAGCGGCTTGCCATAATTTGCACGCATCCATTTATTATTTGCAATATATCCTACTCTGCCTGATTTTTGATTTAATAAACTCGTTGCTCTTTCAAAAAAATATACATACAAATCAGCGCTGGCGTTAAACACCTGATAACGCTGTTTAAAATATTTCTTTGTTCTCTCCTCAATTAATTCCTGACGGACATAAGGCGGATTTCCCACAATCGCATCAAAGCCGCCATTCTTAAAAACGTCTTTAAACTCCGTTGCGTAATCAAACGGGTTTAGCTTTTTTAGTTCTTCGTCTGCAAAGAGTTGCCCGCTTAATATATCAGAGCCGATAAGGCTGTTGCCGCATTTGATATTGCCGGAGAGGTCGGGCAATATTTTATCTGCGCCAAAGAGCCGCCCTTTTTTATGCAGGTGCTTGGCAACCGTTACTACGTTTTCATTTTCGAGCATCTTTAGATAAAGCGAAAGCTGCGATACCTCTACAGCCTGCGCGTCAATATCAACGCCATAGATATTATTGCGCAGGATGTCTTGCTTCTGCTCAATGCTGAGTTGCCACACGCCTTCTTCGTCTTTGCGGCAGCCGTCTTTTTGGGCGGCTACAATATGTTCGTACTTGTTGTAATAAAGCGTGTGATAATCGAGCAGGTGTTCATACACCGAAATAAGAAAACTGCCGCTGCCACAGGCAATATCGGCAAAGCGCAGTTTGGCGATTTCTTTGGGCTTAAGCCCCACCCCGACCCTCCCCGAAGGGGAGGGAGAACCGCCAATGATTTTGCCTACCGTGTTTTCTACGATGTATTCTACAATATATTTAGGCGTGTAATAGACACCACCCGCCTTGCGCACTTCGGGCTTCTCTTCAATTTTTACGCGCTTATCAGTGGCATGCACCACCTTGCCAAGAAACCGCTCGTAGATGCTGCCGAGAATGTGAATGGGGATGTAGCGAAAATTATAATCGGTGTTGAGGTGGCAGATGTCGCGGCAGATGTCGCGAAACATCGTTTCATCAGGACCTTTAAAATGGTGGTCGTCAATAAAATGTTTCTTGAACACTACTCCGTTATATTGAGTATTCAACAAAAGGCAAGCGGAAATGAAATCGCTCCAGGTGTTTCCCTTTGCGCCAAACTTATCAATGAGATAATCCTCAAGAATTTCTTTGTCTTCAAGAAAGCGGATAAACACAAGGCGATCAATAATGCGCTGCGTGGCTTCGGTGAGTGCTTCGCTTTGCAGGTCTTCGTTGTTTTTCTTTAATGCCTTGGCGAGTTCTTCGCGCAGGTCGTCAATGTAAGCGAGAAAATCTTCATCAACAGGGCGAAACGCGCCTTTGAACAGACCAGTTTGAATGGCTTTGCCTTTGGGCTTGCGCAGTTGCTGCACATAGGCATCAAGGTTTCCTTTTTCTATTGCCTCGCGGCTAAAGGTGAAATAGATTTCGGCAAACTTCTTTTCGTTGGCATAATCGGTGAAGTGATATTCTTTGTGGTCGCCCGTGAAAGCAGAGCCATCGTTTGCCTTTGCTTTGTTGCGCGTGTCGAGAATATGCAACTGCTGAAAGTCAGTAAGAATGGAAACAGGCAACCCTGCATTCCATGCGTATTTGATTGTTTGCAGATAATGCAATTCGTTTTTAATATCAACGGAAGGCTTTTTCGCTTCTACAAAAAAGACAGGGTTTTTAAAATCGGGGGCTTTGCGAAAGGCATAATCCACTCTGCCTTCGCGTTCTGATTTCTCCACTTTCACTTCCTGATGAAACGGGTCGCGCTGTTCGCGGTGGCTCACATCCCATCCAAGCGCATCAAAAAAAGGATTGATAAAATCATCGCGCACTTCCTGCTCCTTATAGTCGGTGCGCAGATAGCGCGCACTGTGCTTTTGAAAATCTTCAACAAGCACTTTTACTTTTTTAAAGGCAGATTCGAAAGAAGTATCCATGCAATAAAAATAAGATTATTTGAGGCTCTGTTTATTTTTCCCTCTTCGGAAAATCGCCTGCTGCCCGCAGGCGCATTCTTTCAGACCGCCTCACCCGCACACTCTCCAAATGGAGAGGGGTGTTCAAATTGCATCAGAAGCAAAACAGGCTTCCTCTAAAAGAGAAGAGCATTTTCCGAAGAAGTCTATTCTTTTTTCACTTTTGCCTCCACACATCTATTTCTATAGTTCTTTTAAAAACTAAAATTAAGCGTCATTGCGAGGGAATTTTAGCTTGTGTACAGGCTATTCCCGAAGCAATCCCCTTCTGAAAGTCTATCAGGGGATTGCTTCGTTCGCAAAGCCTCACTCGCAATGACGGTAGTTTTTCAAAGCTCCCTTCTATATAAAGAGCGTTTCCTTTCGCATTCAGGAACAATAATGCGCTCCACCGTTTCTGATAAGGGCTGCTCCCTTTCCCCCGCAGGCTAATCCGTGCCTCTAAAACGATGCAGCGGAACGATGAAGCCATAGGGAGGAACGGATGAATGCCCGTGCGTAACTCCACAGCGACAAGGACTAACGCCCTCGCCAAGAGGTGTGCCTCCGGAAAGTCTATCCGTTTCTGATAAACGCTTATCCATTATTTCGAAGCCCTTATCCGTCCCTCCGAATCGTTCATCCGTTTCTCCCAAGTGCCGTTCTGTTTTTCCGAAGCGCTTCTCCCTTTCTCTAAAAGGGCTATCAACCTGTTTAGCGCCCTTTTTAAAATTTGATTACGTAAAACTACCTACGTTAAAACACTTATATTTTTTGGGTTCCGCTACGGTATTTTACGTATTTTAAGATAAATACGCTGATTTTAAAACTTTGCCTAAACAATTAACCATGTTTAACGTAAAGAACAAAAATCATTTCATAACCTAAAAAAAAAGGAGGATTTATGCAGTTAATTAGAATTGTTCTCTCAGTTTATCAGAAGCTTTCTATCGCAAATTTTATTCTTTCGATGGAAGCCATTGTGAATGCCGTTAAAAACAATCCGCACTTCCCGTCACCGCAGCCTACGGTGCTGGAATTGGAAGCGCAAGTGACGGATTTAAAAACCATGGCAGCCGCAGTGAAGCAAGGTAATTTAACCGTGAAGCCGAGCAGGGATTTGGCAAAAAGTACCCTGTATGCTATGATTCAGCAGCTCGCGGCTTACTGTAATTACACTGCGATTCAGAGCAGCGCTTCAAAAGAAGAAGCTGTTGCGAAAATCCGTTCTGCCAACTTTTTTGTGGCTGAGCCGGGTGCCAATGTGGGTCCGCTGCCAGCGCCCGGCAATGTGCGTGGCAAGTCACTGAGTGGGGCTTGTGAAATTGAGTTTGACTCAGTTCATGGCGCACACATGTATCTGGTTTTGAAAACTGACGGGCTGCCAAGCGAAACTTCCGTGTGGACGGAAACGCTCACCACGCGCGTGAAGCACAGGTTTGAAAACCTGAATGCAGGGCAGTTAATCTCAGTGCGCGTGTATGCGCTCGGTCCTGTAGGCAAGGGCGCAGCGAGCGACTACTGCACGGTGATGGCAGGCATGTAAGAGCCATTGATATTTTTTCTTAAGCGTCAAAGCCTCCCCCACGGGAGGCTTTGGTGTTTTAGGGCGATGGTGAAAATTCCGCCCGCAGTCTTTTTTAAATCAAATTCCCCGCCTTCAGCCGCTCTGCGTTTTCCGCAAGTTGCAAAGCGGAAATCAAATCTTCGATACCTCCGTTAATCACCGCAGGCAGATTGTAAAGCGTTAACCCGATGCGATGGTCAGTAACACGGCTTTGCGGAAAATTGTACGTGCGAATTTTTGCAGAGCGGTCGCCCGTTGAAACCATCGTTTTTCTTTTTTCCGAAATCACTGCGAGATGTTCTCTCAGGCGCATCTCATAAATTTTTGTGCGCAGCAGCTTCATCGCGAGGTCATGATTTTTCATTTGCGAGCGCTCCTGCTGACATGCAACTACGATACCTGTCGGCAGGTGCGTGAGCCGCACGGCTGATTCTGTTTTGTTTACGTGCTGTCCACCCGCACCCGATGCGCGATACGTGTCGCGCTTAATATCTTTTTCATTTACCTCTACATCCACTTCATCAGCCTCGGGCAACACGGCAACAGATGCTGCCGAAGTATGCACTCTGCCCTGCGCTTCTGTTGCCGGAACGCGCTGCACACGATGCACACCTGATTCATATTTCAACACGCCATAAACACCTTCACCGGTAACTTCCGCAATGATTTCTTTATAGCCGCCCATCGTGCCTGCGCTCTCGCTCACCACAGCAAGTTGCCAGCCTTTCGCCTCAATGAAACGCATATACATTCTGAACAGGTCGCCCGCAAAAATGCTTGCCTCATCCCCACCTGTGCCGGCACGGATTTCAAGCATCGCATTCTTCTCATCTTCGGGATCTTTTGGTACAAGCAGTTTTTTAATTTCTTCTTCAAGAATTGCCTGTTTCGGGGTTATCTCTTCTAAATCCGCTTTTGCCATTTGGCGTAACTCTTCATCTTTTTCATTGTCAAGCATTGCTTTGCTATGTTCAATGTTGCTCATCAGGTTTTTGTATTCTTCGTAAACGCGCACGATTTTTTGTAAGTCTTTATACTCTTTGCTCAACTTGGAATAGCGCGAAACGTCCGAGATAATCTGCGGGTCAGTCATCTGCTGGGCGATTGATTCCCAGCGTTCTTTTATATGGCGGAGTTTGTCAAGCATATTTTAGTTTGGGGTTTAACGTTTAAGGTTTAAAGTTTTGTTGAATGGCAACTTGAAACTTCAAACCTCAAACTTCAAACTGATTAGTACGAATAGACTTCTAATTGATTTTTCTGCAACACAAACAATCTGTCTTTTTCGATTGCCGCATTTACGCAATCGGTTACAGGCAATAATATTTCTTCAAAATTGAACGTGAGCAGGTGATAGGAAAACAATTTCCCCTCTTTGAAAAACAACAGGCGGTCTTGTATTTTTTGAAATTGATTCAGCCCTGTGAGCGGGAGGGTTTTGATATACGTGCCGTAAATATCAAACACGAGGATTCCCAATGCAGGGTCATTCACATAAAGGAAATTGTCTTTCTCCATCAGAAAGTTTGCGCGCACTGATTGCCCGATAAGCGCGTTCAAATCTTCGCTTTGCATGAGTACATTCATATTCGCGTCAATCTTACGCAAACGATAAAGCACTGCGTCATAAATCCAGATGTTGTTATCAAGGGCGACACAAGCCGCGCTCACTTGATTGCTGCCAAGTTCCAGCAGGTTGATTCTCCCCGTTTGTGAAAGCGTATTATCCAGGGTGATGATGGTGGAGTAATCTGCGTAATACACAAGAATTCTCAGCGCGTTGTTCGCGTCAACCGATGTAATTGTTCCGAGCGCGTTGTTGTTAAACTTGAATACTACTTCACCTTTTTTGTTGATACGCAGCAACTCTTGCTTTTGGTTCACTGCATATCCATAGCCAAGCCTGTCGGAAGTGAGCAGTGTTGCCTCAATAGGAATGGTTTTCAAAAGCTGATAGTCATTTGTCTGCGCGGGGAGCAACGCAGGAAAAAATAAAAAAAGTAGAAACAGCAAGCTCCCTGCGCTTTTCAATTTGAAACCCCTAACTCGTAATCCGTAACTCGCAACCATTACTCTATTTAAATTTCTTTATTTCAAATTTCTCTCCGTCAAATTCGGCATATGTGAACCAGGTCATCCAATCTCCCAAATTAATAAAACGACTGGTTTCATTCAGCAAGAGTTCCTTCGGAAAATGGCGGTGTCCGTAAATGAAAAAATCAAAGTGCTCTTGCTCCAGCATTTTGCGTGAATGAATCATAAGCCATTCTTTATCATCTCCTTTCCACTGTTCCACTTCCCCGCCTTGTGAAACATAGCGGCTGCGCTTCGACCAAAAATCTGCAATCCAAATTCCAATATCGGGATGCAGCCAGCGAAACAAGAACTGGCAAAATCTGTTCCTGAAAATCTTTTTCAGAAACTTATACCCGTGGTCGCCCGGACCTAAGCCATCGCCATGTGCGATATAGAATTTTTTTCCTTTCAGATTTTTCACCACCGCATCATGATAGATGGGAATGCCCAACTCTTTTTCAAAATAATCTCGCATCCACACATCGTGATTTCCTGTGAAAAAGTGAATCAAAATACCGGCATCTGAAAGCTCCGCAAGTTTGCCGAGAATGCGCGTGAAGCCTTTCGGAATTACCTTGTTGTATTCAAACCAGAAATCAAACAAATCACCAACGATGTAAATTTCTTCCGCCTGCGTTTTAATTGTATCAAGCAACTGTACGAGCAGCTTTTCGCGGACAAGACTTTCCTTGTGATTAGGAGTGCCGAGGTGCGCGTCAGAAATGAAATAGACTTTTTTGCTGCTCACAGAATTGAAGAGGAATTGCTTCTCCGCCTCAGGCGAATCACAATGTCGAAAGCGAAATTACAAAACGCTAAGAGACGCCTGTTTCACTCACCGACTGTTGCTGAGAAGGCGGTTGAGTTAGCGCCTGCGCTGTAGAAGTATTTTCGGGAGTAGCCGATGTTGCTTCTATCGCTTCTTCATCATACACATGCTTCGGCTCATACGGTCTTTTGCCAATAAGCCGTTCAAGGTCAGCTTTGTAAAGGATTTCCTTCTTCAACAATTCCTGCGCAAGAATTTCCAACTCATTCTTTTTCTCCCGCAACAGTCCTAACGTGCGCTGATGACATTCTTCAATCAGCTTTTTCACTTCTTCGTCAATAATCTTCGCAGTGTCTTCGGAGTAAGGCTTGCTAAAACTATAGTCGCTGTTCGGGTCGTAATAAGAAACATTCCCGATTTTTTTATTCATGCCATAAATAGCAACCATCGAGTACGCCATTTTCGTGATTGTCTCCAAATCGCTTTGCGCGCCTGTGGTGATGCGCCCGAAAACTAATTCTTCAGCAGCCCTGCCGCCCAGCGCCATGCAGATTCTATCAATTAACTGTTCGGTGGAATAGAGATATTGTTCTTTCGGCAAGTATTGCGCAAAGCCCAGCGCAGCCACGCCTCTCGGAATAATAGAAACTTTCACCAACGGGTCGGCATATTCAAGGAACCATCCACACACTGCGTGACCTGCTTCGTGATATGCGACAACTTTCTTCTCTTCGGGAGAAATGATTTTATTCTTTTTTTCCAAGCCTCCAATCACGCGGTCAATGGCATCATTGAAGTCGTGCATATCAACCGCTTTTTTATTTCTTCGCGCAGCAATCAACGCAGCTTCATTGCAGACGTTTGCAATCTCTGCGCCTGCAAAACCGGGCGTCATCGTAGAGAGACGCTTGGCATCCACATCGGGACCAATCTTGATAGGCTTCAGATGCACTTTGAAAATTTGTTCTCTGCCAACGAGGTCAGGTCTATCAATTGAAATAATACGGTCAAATCTTCCCGGACGCATCAACGCAGAGTCAAGCACATCAGGGCGGTTGGTTGCCGCCATAATAATCACACCGGCATCAGTACCAAAACCGTCCATTTCAACAAGCAGTTGATTGAGCGTATTTTCGCGCTCATCATTTCCCTGCATCACGCTTCTGCCGCGCGTTCTGCCCACTGCATCAATTTCATCAATGAAGACGATGCAAGGCGCTTTTTCTTTCGCCTGCTTGAACAAATCGCGCACACGCGAGGCGCCCACGCCTACAAACATTTCCACAAAATCAGAACCTGAGATTGAGAAGAACGGCACTTTCGCTTCACCTGCAACAGCTTTCGCCATCAATGTTTTTCCTGTTCCCGGAGGTCCGAAAAGAATTACGCCTTTGGGAATTTTTCCACCCAACGCAGTGTAGCGCTGCGGATTTTTCAGGAAATCCACCACTTCCATCACTTCTTCTTTTGCTTCATCCAAGCCCGCCACATCTTTGAATGTGATGGTGATTTTTGCATTTTCATCCACCAGCAGCGCTTTCGATTTTCCGATATTGAAAATTTGTCCGCCCGGACCGCCCGCGCCACCGCTCACTCTGCGCATAATGAATATCCAAACGCCAATCAGCAAAGCAAGCGGAATCAGCCAACCGATAATGTCTTTCGACCAATCATATCTTTTGATGTAGTCAAGCGGCACAATTTCATCAGGCTTAAAACTTTTTTGCGCAGCATCCATCTGCTGCTCGAAATAAGTCGGTGAACTGATTTTGAATTGGTAGTGGGGACCTTTATTGATGCCGCCCCATGCGTTATCTTTTATGTCTTTGTATTTCTCGTTCTTCAGGCGGTCTTCCTTAATATACACTTCCACCACTTCGCCATTCACCAGAACAAGTTTTTCGGCATCATGACTTTTCAGAATTTCCTCCTGAAACTTCCGAAAGTCAATGGTTTCAATGGTGCTGCGGAAGCTGAAAAATTGGAAAGCAAGCAAGAGCACGGCTATCACAGCATAAATCCAGTAGTAACTGAACTTGGGCGTTTTGGGAAGCAGTTTTGAAACAGGCTTTTTCTCTTTCTTCGGTTCGGGAGCTTTCTCGTCTTTATTTTCTGTGTTGTCCATGGTTGTTATTCGTGTTCTGTTCGTTCGGCATCTTGCCATAAATCTTCTAATTGGTAGAATTCTCTTCTTTCTTTTAGAAAAATATGGACAACTGCGTCAAAATAATCAATTAATACCCATTCGCAATTTTCAAACCCTTCAGAGCGCACGGGATTTTCTTTTAAAACTGCTTTCACCTTTCCCTCCACATGGTCGGCTATCGCTTTCACCTGCACTCTTGAGGTGGCGTGACAGACAATAAAAACATCTGTGACCGCATCTCCGATTTTTCGCAGGTCAAGGCTTACCACCTCTTCCCCTTTTTTATCTAAAATAGCGTCAACAATTACTTTGCTCAGCGCGGGTAACTTTGTCTTTGATTTTGGTTTCGCTTTAACGGTAGTAGTTCTCAAAAATGTTGGTTGTGTCTCTTTATATTACGACTTTAGGAAGTCACTAAAATTACTCATTTCCCCTTGAACACCATAGCAAACAGCCGCTTTATCGGAGAGGTTCTGATTGAGTTGCCATCCGTTGATTCCACCAACGAATACGCGAAACAGTTGTTGTCAAAATCCAAGCCAGCGGAAGGAACTGTCATATTTACCCGCAAACAAACTGCGGGAAAAGGTCAGTTTGGCAAGAAATGGGAAAGCGCAGCAGGTGAAAACCTGACATTCAGCGTGATTTTGTATCCTGATTTTATCGAAGCGGGAAAAGCGCACTTGCTGCATTATGTGGCATCGCTGGCGCTGCATGACTTTTTTGAAAGCCTGCAAGTGCATCCGAAAATCAAATGGCCCAACGATATTTACTGCGCTGACAATAAACTCTGCGGCATTCTGATTGAAAATGCGCTGATGAAAGAAAACCTGAGCTATTCGGTGATCGGCATCGGCATCAATGTAAATCAAACTGTGTTCAGTCCCGATATTCCGAATCCCGTATCGCTGAGGATGTTGCTTGGAAAACACTTTGATTTAACTCCGTTATTACCAGATTTTTTTCCTTTTCTCGAAAAGCGCTATTTGCAACTCAAAGAAGGAAACATTGCTGCAATAAAAAAAGCGTATCAATCACACCTCTATCGTTTGGATGAAAAGAAAACTTTCAAAACTTCTACCGAATCTTTCGAGGGAATTATTCGAGGAGTGGATGACAGCGGAAGATTAATGATTGAGGTGGATGGAGAAATGCGTTACTCTACAACCGATTTTATTCTTTAGGAAGAAAAACCGCAAAGGCGCAAAGAAAACTCATCCTCTGCGTCATAGCGTCTTTGCGGTTTACATCATTTTCCGGAAGACAGCCACGGAATAAATGCGTTGGTACGTTTGGCATAATCCTCAAACTCGGCATTGCCTTCGTATTTTTTCTCCAGCATCACAACACCTGAAACTTTAAGTAAAAGGAATGTGATGAGCAGTGGGCTGATAATTGAAATCCACCAATGCCCTGCTGAAATGCTTACGATGAAAATGCCCCACCAAAGCAACGCTTCACCAAAGTAGTTGGGGTGGCGTGAATATTTCCATAATCCGCGCGTCATGATTTTTCCTTTGCTGCCGGGTTCTTTTTTAAACTGCATCATTTGATAATCACTTCTCGCTTCAAAATAAAAACCAACGCACCAAACAAAGCATCCTACACTATCAATCCATGTGATGTTATTCGCAGGAAAAGCATTTACAACAATCAGCGGCAAGGCAATCAGCAGCATCAAAAAACCTTGCAGCATAAACACTTGTAAGAAACTTCGCCAAATGATATGCTTGCCCCACTCTTCACGCCATTGGCGATACCGATAATCTTCGCCCTTGCCTTTGTTGCGAATGAAAATATAACCGGCAAGCCGCAAGCCCCAGCATAGAATCATTGCACTAAGTAATAACTGACGCGGAGAATATATTCCGGATGCAATCATTCCGGCAACCGCAATCAGGATGAACCCGATGCCCCAACCAATATCTGCAATGCTGTTATTCTTAATGATTTGCGCAACGAGGAAAAGGGCAGTCATATAGACGAAAACAAATAGCGCGGAAAGTTGGATAAGTTCAGGCATATTTCAGACGAATCTAAAACAGAAAACCCTTACGATTGTTTAATCTATTTCACTTCCGGCTTCATCTGCGGAAACAGAATCACATCCTGAATGGAACGCGAATCTGTCATGAGCATCGTGAGGCGGTCAATGCCGATGCCGATGCCGGCTGTGGGCGGCATTCCATATTCAAGGGCGCGAAGAAAATCTTCATCAAGCATCATCGCTTCTTCGTCACCGCGCGCTTTCAGTTGCAGTTGTTCTTCAAAACGCGCACGCTGGTCAAGCGGGTCGTTCAACTCGGAAAATGCGTTGCATAGTTCTTTACTGTTGCAAATCACTTCAAAGCGCTCCACCAATCCGGGTTTGCTGCGATGCTTCTTCGCAAGAGGCGACATCTCTACGGGATAGTCCGTGATAAATGTAGGTTGAATCAAATGTGGCTCGCAAAGTTTGCTGAACATTTCATCAATCAGTTTTCCTCTGCCCATTGTTTTGTCCACGTCCACTTTCAGTGAGCGGGCAGTTTCAAAAATTTGCTGTTCATCCATAGCAGAAATATCAATGCCGCTGAATTTCTGAATCGCTTCATACATTGTTAAGCGCAGCCAGGGGCGCTTGAAGTCAATTATGTTCTCCCCCACTTTCACCTGCGTGTTACCATATATATCGAGCGCAATTTTTTCAACCATCGCCTCCACCAAATCCATCATCCAGATATAATCTTTGTACGCCACATACAATTCCATCATGGTGAATTCGGGATTGTGTGTGCGATCCATGCCTTCGTTGCGGAAATCTTTTGAGATTTCATACACGCCCTCAAACCCGCCCACAATCAGCCTTTTCAAATACAACTCATCGGCAATGCGCAGATACAAAGTCGTATCAAGTGTATTGTGATGCGTAGAGAACGGACGCGCAGCAGCGCCACCATAAATCGGTTGCAGCACAGGTGTTTCTACTTCGAGATAGCCTTTCCCATTTAAAAATTCGCGCATCGAATTAATCAACTTCGTGCGCTTGAGAAACACTTCGCGCGTTTTTGGATTTATAATCAAATCTGCATAACGCTGGCGATAGCGAAATTCCGGGTCGGTGACTTCATCAAACACTTTTCCATCGGCTTCCTTCACCACAGGCAATGGCTTGATTGACTTTGCAAGCAACTTGAATTCCTTTACATGAATTGTAATTTCACCCGTTTGCGTGGTGAACACAAATCCTTTGATGCCGATAATATCACCAAGGTCAATATTTTTTTTGAAAATGGTATTGTAAAGCGTCTTGTCTTCACCAGGGCAAATCTCATCGCGCACGATATAAAATTGAATCTTGCCTGTTGAATCCTGAATAACGGCAAATGCCGCTTTGCCCATGATGCGCTTTGACATTAACCGACCGGCAATGCTCACATTTTGAAACGCTTCTTTATTCGCTTCAAACTCTTCACGGATTTGTTTGGTGGTTACGTTTACATCAAACAGTTCAGGTGGATAAGGATTAATACCTAATGTCTTGATTTCCTCAAGCGACTGCCTGCGGATTTGCTCTTGTTCACTCAGATGCATGGATGGAATTTTCTTTCAATAAACAGGGTGCAAATCTAAAGGAAAGTCGTCAGTCAGGATTTGCGAATTGTTTCAGCTTTTCCTGATTCCCGCAGCGCGTGTGAACACATAGCTGATGCCCATTTCAACAGAACTAAGCGAAGAATACATCTTGCCGTAGCCCACTTTCATATCATCGCCATAGAAAGTGTAATGTCCTTCAATCGCCCTGCTTCTGCCGTAATCAATGCTGCAACAAATCTTCAGGATGTTCTCACTTTTGAGAATCAGCCCGTAGGAAAGACCGGCATGGAGCATGAACAGCGGACGATCCTGGTAAAAGAGTTTCATCTCAAACACGCGCTTCATATCAGTTCCGTCAAAATAGTTCAGCGTGTTGATTGTTCCGGCAGGAATGAAGAAGGTGATGCTCCCGCCCACATCCGCTTGCAGCAAGCTCCGCTTTGAAATAAAAAAGCGCGGAGTGAGCAGCAGCGGAATGCTGAAAAAGGGAATCATTTGCACATAATCCCTGCTCACGGTTTTCTGAATAGCAAACTCTCCGGGTGTTGCCGCTGCATGATAACCGAAATTTTTAATGCCCATGCGCGAGCCTGAAGCGATGCCGATGTAAGGATTAAAATTGTACGCATAATCGAATTGCATTGAAAAGCCGGGCAGCGTCCGCATCTCAAACTCACCCAACCCTGTGTGGCTTTCCTGTTTTGCAAGCGTTACGGGAAATGCGAATCCTGCCGATACATGATTTTTCAAAAAGAGCAGTTGAACCGCATCGGAGATTTTTGCCTGTGCGGCATTACAAAGCAAGAGAATGGAAAAGGCAGGGCAGAGCAATTTTTTCACAAGCGTGAAATATGGCGATGAAACGGAGCGGGCGCGTTGCATATTGCAATGAGTTGAGCTTTTATTTTACAACAAGGAGGAATACGCTGAACCCGTCTATTTGGGTTGCTTTGGACTTTCCCCTGTTTAATTGCCTTTGATTTTCGGCTTTGGCTCGCCTCATTGCTAAATCATAAATTTGCCATTCATCGCTTTCTCTTGAGCAAACACCGTCTTCTTGTTGATTTTGATTTTGAGTTTAGTCTCATTTGCCTGATTTCATCTTTGAAAGATTACCGTCTTTGCTGGGCAATCAATCGCTCATTGAATATTGAACTATCGCGTGAAGATGAACTGAAAATCAGCAATGAAAAAAAACGGAAGGAAGCGTACTTCAATCAATTTCATTACGAAGACCCTATCAATTTTCTGCATTATCATCTTCTTGCGAATAAATCAGCGGGCGCATTTTTGCTGCCTGAATTGAAGCGGGTGGATTACCTGCTGATGCTGCGCGGGGACGCAGCAGAGGAAACGAAAGAAGAAATTTTGCAACAGTTAAAAAATCTTGCAGGCATTGAAGCGCTCTTTGCCGCCAATCCTGCCGAACTCCGTTCTAAACAAAATCTTATTCTCGAATGACACGCAGCTACAACAGAACAAAAATTATCGCCACAGTCGGTCCCATGTCGCGCAGATATGAAACGCTCGTTGATTTGGTGAAAGCAGGCGTGGATGTTTTCCGCATCAACTTTTCACACGGCACACACGAAGAACACAAGATTACGTTCGGCTACATCCACAAAATCAATCAAACTTTCGGATTGCGCATCGGCATCCTTGCCGATTTGCAAGGTCCTAAAATCAGGATTGGCGATGCAAAAAGCGGAGTGATTCTTTCAAAAAATGACATTGTCAGAATCACCAATAAGCAAAGCATCAGCACCGAGACCGACATCTTCGTGAATTATAAAAACCTGGCGAAGGAAGTGAAAGCGGGAGAAAAGATTTTGATTGATGATGGCAAGATTGAATTGCAGGTGCTGGAGACAAACGGAAAAGATTCTGTGAAAGCAAAGGTGTTGCACGGAGGCGAATTGCATTCAAAGAAAGGCGTGAATCTGCCTGACACAAAATTGTCGGTGGCGGCTTACACGAAAAAAGATTTGGATGACTTGAAGTTCGCATTGGAAAATAAAGCAAGCTGGATTGCGATTTCGTTTGTGCGCTCCGCAAAAGATATTACGCACATACGCAAGCATATCAAGGATAGGAACGCTGTGAAGGTGATGGCAAAAATTGAGAAGCCCGAGGCGATGGAGCATATCGAAGAAATCATCAAAGAAGCAGATGCCATCATGATTGCGCGCGGTGATTTGGGCGTGGAAGTGCCGCTGGAAAAAATGCCGTTCATTCAGAAATCTATCGTGCGCAGATGTATCCGCGCATCAAAGCCTGTGATTGTGGCAACGCAAATTCTCGACAGCATGGTGACGAACGCCCGACCGACCCGCGCTGAAATCAATGATGTTGCAAACGATATGATTGATGGCGCTGACGCGCTGCTGTTGAGCAATGAAACATCTGTGGGAGCGCATCCCGTGAAAGTGGTGGAAACGCTGGAACGCATCATGAAATATGTGGAGTCAAAAGAAGTGGTGTATAACAAGAATCTCATTCCGCAGAAAACATCAAAATCATTTTTATCGGATGCGGTGTGTTACAACGCCTGTAAGATTGCCGAAGAATTGGGCGCTAAAGTAATCGTGGGGATGACACGCTCCGGCTACACCGCGTTCATGCTTTCCAGCTATCGCCCCCATGCAAAGATTATTATTTTCACCGACAACGAAGCGCTGCTTGCAATTCTCAGTGTGTCGTGGGGCGTGTATCCGTTTTACTATAATGGATTCGTGAGCACAGATGAAACCATCAGCGATGTCATCAAAATTTTGAAAGAGAAAAAGCTCGTAGCACCCGGAGACATTATCGTGAACACCGGCAGCATGCCAATTCAGAAACAGTTGCGCACGAATATGCTGAAGGTTTCTATGGTCGAATAGTAGCAATAATTTTAAAGAATTAATAAGTAGAAAATGCCCCTCAACGTAAAACTCCTTGCAGAAATCTGTGAAACAGCCGGTGCGCCCGGCTATGAAGAGCGCATCCGCAAAATCGTGTTGCGCGAAGTGAAATCTCTTGTGGATGCTATTTCCATTGATAACATGGGCAACGTCATCGCGTTTAAAAAAGGCAAAGGCAACAAGAAAGTGATGGTTGCTGCGCACATGGATGAAATCGGGTTCATGGTGAATCACATTGATGATAATGGCTTTCTGAAATTCACCACGCTTGGCGGCTTCGATCCGAAAACACTCACCGCACAGCGCGTGATTATTCACGGCAAAAAAGATTTGATTGGCGTGATGGGTTCAAAGCCGATTCACGTAATGTCGCCCGAAGAGCGCAAAAAGAATGCTGAAATCAGCGATTTCTTCATTGACCTCGGCATGCCGAAAAAGGAAGTAGAGAAATATATTGAAGTTGGGAACCCCGTTACCCGCGAGCGCAAGTTGATTGAGATGGGCGAATGTGTGAACTGCAAATCGCTCGACAACCGCGTGTCGGTTTTTATTTTAATTGAAACGCTGCGCGAAATGAAAAAGCCCGCGCACGATGTGTATGGCGTGTTCACTGTGCAGGAAGAAGTGGGTATTCGCGGGGCGATGGTGGCTGCGCATCACATCGAGCCTGACTTTGGTTTCGGTTTGGATACTACTATCGCGTATGATGTTCCGGGGGCAAAGCCCGAAGAGATGATTACAAAACTCGGCAAAGGCGTGGCAATAAAATTAATGGACACTTCGGCTATTGCCGATGCGCGTATGGTTGCGTTCATGAAACAAACCGCAGCGAACCATAAAATCACATGGCAGCCCGAAATCCTCACCGGAGGCGGCACCGACACTGCGGGGATGCAGCGCATGAGTCCACGCGGAGTGATTGCGGGTTGTGTTTCCATTCCAACGCGCCACATCCATCAGGTGATTGAAATGGCGCACAAGAGCGACATCAGGGGTGGTATTGACTTGCTTAAAAATTGTCTTCAGGAATTGAACAGTTTCGACTGGAGTTTTAAGTAAGCGTTATCTATCCAGCAGGATGTAGTTTCTTGGCGCAAACAAGTGTCTGCCGTTCCGCAAGTGGTTTTCAACGAATGAAAGTGCGCGGTTTTTCAGTTTCTCGTGTTTATGTTTTTCCCTGATGAGCGTAAATTCCGAAGAATAGTTAAGCGCATCTGCCCAGTTGAATTCTTTTATCCGCTGCTGCATCACTGCCGGATGACTTCCTTTAAAAAGGGGAATTCTTCCCAGCGGTCCGTAATCAAATTCAGCAGGTCTGCTTCGAAACATTTCATGCACAATCATTTCGCCTTTATGAATTGTCGCAAGTGATTTTGTTTTCTTCTGCATAAAGCGGGGCGGGCGCACATAGCCATAATGATAGATGTGTGCATCCACCATTGCAACTTTCAGTTTAGTGGTGTCTTTTTTCTGACGATAATTTATTCCTTCAAAATTCGGGATGCGCCTGAACGACTGCGCTGACTGCCACGAATGAATCTCTTTGTCGTTCCGCACGATGCGTATTTCCTGCTGATACCATCCATGCGACCGGTGACAATGATTGTAATCGCCCCAGAAATGGTAATAATCAAACAGCAATCCTTCTACTTCTTTGTCGTGCAGCAGTTGTGCGCAGCGGGTTTTTATTGCGGGTAAATCTTTTTCATGCACAACTTCATCTGCCTGCAAATAAAAAAGCCAATCGCCTGTGCAGGCATTTTTCGCAATGTCGGTTTGGTGGGCATTCTCCATGCCGCGCGGATATTTTTCCAAATCCCACACCGTGCGGATGATTTTGATTTTGTCTGATTGAATGCTTTGGATTTCTTTTTCGGTTAGATCGTCTGCATCGCAATCGCCAAGCGCTATAACGAATTCATCTACCAACGGAAGAATGGACTGGATTGCTTCCTTTACAGGATAATACAATTTCACGCCATTCTTCACCATCATAAATCCGCTGATGCTCATGCTGCGTTGTTTTAAGTAAATTGTCTTAATACATGCGAGCGCAACTCCTGCATCCAGAATTGGAGATTTTTCTTTGGCTCTTGCAGTTTGCCATTCCACGATTCGCCCATCCGGAGATAATATTTATAAAAGAAAGAAGGCAGGATGCCCCACTTTCTCAGAAAAGTTTTTCTGCCGTCATTTTTTGGGATGCGTCCCGTGGTCTTGCATTGGAAGTGATACACCCTGCTTTTTCCGATGCCCTTGAAAACTCTACAGCCTTGTTGCCATACTTTCATGGATAAATCAGGATCAGAATACATGCCCGGTGAAAATTCTTCGCTCATTCCACCGACTTTTTGCCAAAGCGCTTTCGGAAGTAAAACAGGGGGACATGATGCTCCACACCAAGCAAACTTTTCCAAATCAGCTTGGAGTAAATTTTCTTCCTGAAAGTTTTCAAGGGCATCTCCAAAATTCTGCACAATTACACACGAATTCCCCGACTCGCGGGGTTCAATCATCGTTGATGAAAACATAAACGATTGACTGCCCACTTGTTCAATTTCTTCCGAAAGAAATGTATCCCATTGGGGACAGGCATACATGTCATCATTCACGTAAATAATGAAATGGCGCTGCGCAAGCTGCGCAGCTGCATTCAACGCTTTGCAGACTCCAATATTCTCAAGGCTGAAGGTGTGTTCAATTCTGTTTGCCTGCACCCAAATGAGCGTTCCATCCGCGCCTTCATTTACATGAACGATGATTTGATGTTGAACTGAAGAATTCTTTTGAATGCTTTCAGTGCAAAGCTTTAAGTAACACAAATTATTCCAAGAGGGAATCAGGATAGAAAATGGAGCGGAAGCCATCTGTGCGATTGCACGGGAAAATTACAAGGTGCGCTTCACTTCTGTTTCTTCGTAGCTCTCAATCAAGTCGCCTGCTTTGATGTCGTTGTAATCTTTAATGAAGATGCCGCACTCCTGCCCGGAGAGCACTTCGCGCGCTTCGTCTTTGAAGCGCTTGAGCGTGTCAACGACACCGGTATAGACAACGATTCCATTGCGGACAAGGCGGATTTTCGACTTGTTGGTGATTTTGCCGTCCACCACCTGCGAGCCGGCAACAGTGCCGATTTTGCTCACCTTGAACACTTCTTTCACTTCGGCAGTGCCGGTGACTTTTTCCTGGATGGTGGGTTCGAGCAAGCCTTCCATCGCTGTCTTGATTTGGTCAATCGCGTCATAG
>Ga0163147_10000596_pt1 | contig 56766 bp, 51 predicted proteins | sample OliLakLV19MP6G1_FD_148597 | JGI IMG/M metagenome (GOLD analysis project Ga0163147, IMG submission 148597) | Freshwater microbial mat bacterial communities from Lake Vanda, McMurdo Dry Valleys, Antarctica- Oligotrophic Lake LV.19.MP6.G1 | ecosystem: Environmental > Aquatic > Freshwater > Lake >... | reverse complement strand
GATCGCTCCTGAAAGCAAAATCCACAAATCCCAACACCGAAATCCTCGAACTCTGGGCGGATATTGACGCTTTTGAGGAAAAAGTTAATAACTTGTGGACAACCAATTCCGATGATATTATAACACAAACAAGCCGCGAAAACAACAATCGTCCTGTAGAAATATTATCCGAAACTTCTCCCCCACAGCGTGCAGTTAAAACCGACAAATATTTCGGACAACCGCGCCAGCAAATAGTGGTTGCTGTCACCCAGAATTACCAATTTAGCGGCCCTTGGAATTCTCAATCATCAGAACTGCATAACTTTCAGCGAGCTTTAGAAGAATATGCCAGAGTTCGCAATTTAGGATTTGGCAATCCTTCGGGATGGGCTTTTAAAGTTATTGACGGCATGACAAAAGGCTTAACTTCGACTTTTTGGGACGAATTTATCGCCGGAATTCCTTTAGGAGAAAGTCAGAAAGTTAAGCGAGAGTGGGAAATTGAGCCGGAAGTTCCTTATCCTGCTTTTGAAGAGGAGCGAATTCAGTATTATGTGCACAAGGGCGAACCGCTGGAAGCAGCAGTGTCTAAGGCTCGTGCTGACTTGAGAAACCCGGTTTTGGGGAAGGATTTGTGGGAGGGTTTTTTGCGAAAGTGCGATCGGATTGCCGATGATGCGCTCAAAGCTAAAAATCTAGGAGTGCAGACACCTTATCTGCCGCCTTCTTTTACAGAAAAACCTCAATTTACAAAAGAAAGTGTCATGAAGAAACTGGAAGCGATCGCACCTCAACTTTCCCTGACACCATCGACTGCTCACACCCTTCCCATCGGAACTTTAGAACAGCAGGAAAGTCAGGAAACAGAGTCAGATTTACTCGTTGAAGCTCCCAGTATTGAATCTTTACAGAAAGCTTGCAAAACTCCTATGGGTCGGAGTATAGTTGAAAAACAAATCGCTGCTAACCCAGAATGGGGCTACGAAATAGTTGACGGTCAGATTATAGAATCAATTCCTTTTTAGGAGGCAACCATGCAACGAATTAGCGAAATAGATGTATTTGGTTTAGAAAGACCTTCTCTCTCAGAAGAAGACAGAAAAAAGCTGCGGCGGGAAAAAATGCAGCAAGAGAAAGAGGAGGGATATCAAAAGTTAGCTGATCTGTGTTATTTAGGTGAATATGACAGGGCAAAGCAACTGGCAAATAAACACTATAATTGGGGATACGAAATAGTTTACGGTATTGTGGCGGAGAGGATAGATTAAGATTTATTTAATGGTAAATCAGCAACTTTACTGAAAAAGCTTTAGGAGTTCCCAAAAATCTAGTTCGCGGTATTTGATCCAAAATTGAGCGACATCGCTTTGTCTGAGTAGCTGGAGAGAGTTGTCATGATAACCTGTATTTTCAAGCTCAGTCATGAACATTTCCCAGTTAGCCTTAACCTCAAAAAATGGAATTTGTTTAAGTTTATCTGCTCTGATGAGTTCTGCTTCCTGAATCTCTAAGGCAGTTCCTACTAATTCAGGAAGTTCTAAACGGAGCGATAATTCTCTTGCTTCTTCAGGGTTCATGGGTTGTGCTACTCAACTACCGGAATCTCTATGTTAAAATTGTAATATAGACTTAGATAAATATCAAGCTATGACTACTATTAATGCTAAAAATCTAACGCTCAATGAAGTTAGTGAATTTTTGAAGTTTCAACAACTCTTTAATAACCACACGTACCCAAGTTTATTATCATTAGAAGCACTCACCGAGTTTGAACAGCTAGAACTCGTGCAAATCCGCAACGATTTTCGCGAATACCTTTCTTTTGAAAGAGTCTCAGAAGGGCTGGTACAAGCTCTGACTACCTTTCCTTTGATGCGATTGGCAGGCTTTTATCGATCGCCATTAAAGATGAGTCTAGAAGAAAATATTGCTAATATTACTATAGAAGATGAAGACACAACGATTACAGGTCGATTTGACATCTTAGCAATCAATAAAGAGAAACAAATCGCCGCTGATATAGCATTTTGGATTTTAGTAATAGAATCTAAAAACAATCTAATTGCTCCTCGTGCTGGTTTGCCACAACTGCTAACTTATGCTTATAAAAGTTTAGAATATCAAGAGTCTGTCTGGGGACTTGCAACCAGCGGAGAGTTTTATCAGTTCCTTAATATCCGTCGTGGAAATCCACCCACCTATCAGTTAATGCCCTTTCTGACTTTGATGGAACCCGAATCTTCAGTTGTGTTGCTGCAAGTTTTGAAAGCTATTTGTAAAATCTAGCAATCCAATCTTCAACCCGCGGAGGCGGGTTTTGTTTGTATAGATGCGGTTTCAACCGCCGTCTCTTCAACCCGCGGAGGCGGGTTTTGTTTGTATAGATGCGGTTTCAACCGCCGTCTCTTCAACCCGCGGAGGCGGGTTTTGTTTGTATAGACGCGGTTTCAACCGCCGAGTCTTCTGCTTCCTTCCTCGCAATGACGGAAATACATTATCGCCATAAAAAAAATGAAGCAGGGAGAATTCCCTACCTCAATTTTTAGCTAACTTTTTCCCTAAAAAAATAGGGCTGTTAAAACTTAGTAGCCTCTGGTGTTTGGCTTGTGCACGATGAAGCTCAGCACTTGGCACTGCTTCACGTTGTCAAAACCCATGACGCGGATGTAAGACTGAGAATTTTCTTGGCGGCAAGCTTGAATTTCACTCATGATTTCTTGGACGCTGCGAGCACCAAACAAAGGCAATTTCCACAAAGTCCAGTAGCGCATTTCAGGGGCAGAGGTTTCGTTGAATTCTACGCCGGGAATGTAGCCTTGATCCAAGATGTATTGCAGTTGCTTGGCAATTTGGGCGTCTGTCAGCGGGGGCAAATAGGACAGAGTTTCGTAACGACGCTCTTTAGGTAAAGTCTTCATTTTGTGTATCTCTAAGGTGTGTGTTTGATCGCACTTATCGATCGATTAACTCGACAAATTATCCAGATTCGGTTCAGAATCTATTGAGGATGTTTCAGGATTACTGCTAGAAACAGACCAATTAAGTTGCGTAGTTCGCTCTAAATGCTGGCGTCTGTGTTCCATATTTGCCTGTTGAATGCCAGTACAAACCATTTCTGGCAAAAATTCCGTCACATCGTGAGCCAGATACTCTCGTACCGTCATGATCCGAAATCCGAAATCTTGATTTTCCCTCAGCAACTCTTGAATGTAAGCTTCTCCATCTTGGATTTTGCCCTTAGTGGAAAAGTCATTCAACCAGATTGCCTGAGCAGGATTGGTTTCGCTCAACTGAGCGACTACAATCCGCACGGATTGATAGGTTAGGTAACTTGCCAGCACCTTAGCGGTGTCTTTCGCAACTTGTTTGAGATCCATTTTTGACCCCAGCCCTTAAGAGTTTTGGATTGTTAATTTTAGATTTTGGATGCAAACTTACTTGTAAATCTTCTTCCAAGATAAAGACATAACAGTAAGTTTGCTACCTAAAACCTAAAATCTCCAACCAAAAATCATCAAACGGTATCCATTGCCTCGAATTCAAACTTGATTTCTTTCCAAAGTTCGCAAGCAACAGCCAATTCAGGGCTCCATTTGCAAGCTTCGCGAATGATGTCTCCGCCTTCGCGCATCAAGTTGCGACCTTCGTTACGTGCTTGGACGCAAGCTTCCAAAGCAACGCGGTTAGCAGTTGCACCAGGTGCGTTACCCCAAGGGTGGCCCAAGGTGCCGCCGCCGAACTGTAAGCAGGAGTCGTCGCCGAAGATTTCCACCAAAGCCGGCATGTGCCAGATGTGGATACCACCGGAAGCAACTGGCATGACACCAGGCATGGAGGCCCAATCTTGGGTGAAGTAAATACCGCGGCTGCGGTCTTCTTCGATGTGGTCTTCGCGCATCAAGTCTACGAAGCCCATCGTGATGCCTTTTTCGCCTTCGAGTTTGCCCACAACTGTACCGGAGTGCAGGTGGTCGCCGCCGGACATCCGCAAGCACTTGGCAAGCACGCGGAAGTGGATACCGTGATTTTTTTGACGATCGATCACAGCGTGCATAGCGCGGTGAATGTGCAACAGAATACCGTTGCGACGGCACCATTTAGCCAAGCTGGTATTTGCAGTGAAACCACCGGTTAGGTAGTCGTGCATGATGATCGGGGTTTTGATTTCTTTGGCGAACTCAGCCCGTTCCATCATTTCTTCAAAGGTAGGGGCGGTTACGTTGAGGTAGTGGCCCTTGACTTCGCCGGTTTCTGCTTGTGCTTTTTCAATAGCTTCTTGAACGAACAAGAAACGATCGCGCCAACGCATGAACGGTTGGGAGTTGATGTTTTCGTCGTCTTTGGTGAAGTCCAAACCGCCGCGTAGAACTTCGTAAACGGCACGGCCGTAGTTCTTAGCAGACAGACCCAATTTGGGCTTAATTGTACAACCGAGCAAAGGACGGCCGTACTTGTTCAATTTGTCGCGCTCAACGGTAATACCGTGAGGAGGGCCTTGGAAGGTTTTCAGGTAAGCAATGGGAACCCGCAAGTCTTCTAACCGCAGAGCACGCAGAGCTTTGAAACCGAAAACGTTACCAACCAAAGATGTCAGCAAGTTGGTGACAGAACCTTCTTCAAACAAATCCAAAGGATAGGCAATGAAGCAGATATATTGGTTGTCTTCGCCGGGAACTGGCTCGATATCGTAGCAACGACCTTTGTAGCGATCGAGGTCGGTCAGGAGGTCAGTCCACACAGTTGTCCAGGTGCCGGTGGAAGATTCAGCAGCTACAGCAGCGCCTGCTTCTTCTGGGGGAACTCCCGGCTGAGGTGTGACGCGGAATGCTGCCAAAATATCTGTATCTTTCGGCGTGTAGTCCGGTGTGTAATACGTTAGTTTATAGTCTTGAACTCCGGCTTTATACCCAGCCTTTGATTGAGTTTGGGTTTGCGCGTAAGCCATATCTCGCTTCCTAGTATTCGCTTAATTTTTTTGCCCGATCGCAGGCTCTTAAAAATATATCAATAAAGTGGCACTGTCAAATTTTAATATTCTTTTAATCCTCATAAGTATTGTTTATTTTACTTTACATTAGGCAATGTTTTGTAATATATCTTATAAAATGCAAGCGGCGAAGGATGCAGGGGGAAAGGCTAGGGATCGCAGAGGGGGCGGGGAAGTTCGATCGCGCAAAAGATATTTTGCAGCAAGCCAAACAACCGATAAATAAGGTTTATGTAAAGAATTTGATCCGGGAAAATCAGAATTGGGAATTGGGAATTGGGAATTGGGAATTGGGAAATTGGGAATTAGTTATAAATACTTAGATTTCGTGGTTGTAGTTGAAATCGATCTCAACTGCAATTCAGGATTGTAGCAATCCAAAATCTAAAATCCCAAATCCCAAATCCCGTGGGGGGCTAGAAACCCGGTTTCTTAGAAAAATTTAGGTTGAGTAACGAGAAATCTACAGAGAAACCGGGTTTCTGAAGTCGCAAGTGCGATCGCGAACTAATAGACCTCCCAGACCACCAAGTCAAAAATCCGCACCATAGCACATAATATGGACAGGGACTTGTGCAGCAACCTGGTGTATCAACCAACGCAAATTCGTGGTTACAGCAATTAAACCTCGCTTAAAACCGGGTTTCTGCGTTAGCTGCGCGTAAGTCTACTAAGCATATTTAGCCCCATTTCTAGTCTGGTTGTGCCCCATCCCCCTTCAAAAGCCGTCCACTGCATCAATCCAGATTGCCCAAGGCCTTACCCTCAGACTTGGGGCAACAATTTTTGTCAGAGTTGCGGAACCCCGCTGCGGCTAAAAAATCGTTACATACCTCTACAAGGCCTCGGTACCGGGGGTTTTGCAGCCATCTACACAGTTTGGGACACAGAAACTCAAACCGAGCGCGTCCTGAAATTGTTGCTAGAGACTTCCCCGAAAGCGGTAAAACTGTTCGAGCAAGAAGCTTGGGTTTTGGCACTTTTGCGGCATCCTGGTGTGCCGAGAGTCGAGCCGGACGGTTATTTTCATGTGCAAACCCAAAATTTTGCAGGCGGGGATGGAAATACCGCAGCGAGGCGCTTACCTTGTTTGGTAATGGAAAAGATTCACGGCAAAACTTTGGAAGAAGTTCTCGAAGAGCACCATCAGGGATGTCCGCAGGAATGGGTGTTTAGTTGGCTGAGTCAAGCTGTGGAAATTTTAGAGGAGTTGCATCGGTGTCAGATTATTCACCGCGACATTAAACCCTCAAATTTGATGCTGCGAGATCCAGAATCACCACAAGCTTTACTGAACAATGGTTTGGGCGGCTTGCAGTTGGTGACGATCGACTTTGGGGGTGTTAAGCAAATGGGTGGTGGGGAATCGGTGGGGAAAGATTCTCCGAGCTCGACGCGGTTGATTTCGCCCGGGTACAGCCCGCCGGAACAAATTGTGGGCGGTGGTGTGGTGCCGGCGACGGATTTTTATGCGCTGGGGCGGACTTGTATTCATTTGCTGACGGGGAAGTATCCGGCAGAAATTGAAGATCCGATGACGGGGGAGTTGCGCTGGCGACATATTGTGTCTGTGAGTCCGGCTTTTGCGAATTTGTTGGATGATATGGTGCGATCGAATATACAGCAGCGTCCGGCTTCGGCTGCGGATGTTCGATCGCGCTTGCAGGAGATTTATGCTAGGAGTAATGGCAAAATTGCGACCGCCCCAATCGGTCAAGCTATTGTGGAATTCTGCCGGCAAGTGGTGGTGGCGGGGGCGCAAAAAACCGCAAGTTTGACGGTTTTGCTGTTCGGCGCGATCGCCCAAATCGTGGTAGCTTCTCTGGATACGGGCTGGGAAATGGTGCTGGGTGCCGTTGGTGGAAGTGCTGGGGCGATCGGCGGTTTGGTTTTGGGTTATGCTTCGCCTATTGGCCCGGAAATTGCCAGTTTTCTGAATGAAGGTTTGCAGCAATTAATTCCTAACATGACTTTCGCTGTCGGGCCGGAAGTGCTGCTGTTTGCGTTTGCGGGGTTCGGAACTGCGATCGGTTTGACTGATGCGGGGAGTTTTCGCCAGCAAAAACAGTATTGGCTGTCTGGATTGATGGGAGCTCAGGGTTATTTGTTGGCGGGTTTGTGCTGGATGGAAGCCACAGCTTCTAGTGGTGTGCAGGGGGTTATTTTGGGAGCTTTTGCGATCGCCTCTATGACGGTGGGAATGGGTTTGCGGAGCCATCAATTAGTTCACGCTTTGGTAGTGGCTGTTTTCTCTACGGGAATGTTTCTGTTTCTGAATGCTTGGAACATTTTTCCGGGGAGTTTCTTTGGGATTTTGTCACTGTCTAACGCTAGCTTCGGCTGGTTGCAGGTTTGGGGATCAATTGTGTTTTTTGGTTTGTTGGGAAGTGCGATCGGGCTTTGTTTGGGAGTGAGTCATTATTTAGTTGTGCCCGTGCTCAGGTGGTTGGGCTGGCGGTAGAAATTAACACCAAATCACTATGCTAATCGAGTCGCTGTCAATTAAACCCCTCTCCAGATTTTTAATCGTTTGTACTCTGGCGATCGCCCTTGTGCTCGGTGGGGCCAATTTAGCCAAAGCCGAATCACGCGATCAAACCGTAGATAGATTAACGGATTTCTTGTTCTACAAGGTTAATCCTGAACTCAACAATCGCAAACTGCAAGCGGGCGATCGCAACTATATAAATGAATGGCAGAGATTACGCACAGCAATAGATCCACGAGTTAAGCCCGCACAAGAAGTTTGCAATAGTCCTGGCCCAGGAGATATAGGATGGGAATTCACAGTAATTAACGGCGAGACATACGAGCAAACCTACGATCGCTTTGCAGATATAATTTTTTATAGCCGTCATCCTCAAACGACAGGACAGCAAATTAGTAGAGGTGATAAAGCCCGCAGCAATGAATGGTTAGCAATTCGACGCGAAATGTATATTTCCAATTGTGGACTGTGAGACTCGATCGCCTGACACCGCAGCATCGATCGAAGATAACTCCTAGAGTAGAGGTCATCTTTACACAACTCTGTAAAAAGAAAGGTTTTTAACCGATGAGTATTAAAAATTGGATATGCGATCGCACTCTTGTTACAACCAGAATTATTCCAGCCTTGCTTGGACTAATCGCCATTGGATCTACAAGTTTTGCCAGTGCTGCCCCACAGCAACAAATTTTCAGCATAAATAGTGCAAACATCGATACAGGAAGTACAAAAAAATCCCTTAATAATCCTGAAAAAAATTCAACAATCGTTGCTTTAAGTGAAGAAGTTCAAGTTAGCCTTGAAAATTCTGTAAATTCCCCTAAAAAAATACCTCTTCAACAAGGTATGCCATACAAAGACGCGCGTCAACTCCTGATTCAACAACAGTGGCAGCCCAGTTTACAGGGTCAACCTAACCTCAGAGATCGTTCTGTTAAAGAGCTATTTGATTTAGGATATAAAGAGATTAAGGATTGTTCTGGTACAGGAGAGGGGCCTTGTCGTTTTGAGTTTATCAATCAACAAGGAGAACTGCTAGTTATAGTCGCTACGACAAGAGGTTATGAAAATACAAAACGTTTTGTGAGGAATTGGTGGATTGAGAAAAAGACAGATAGCAATCAACAAAAATCGTCATCAAACATAATTCAAGAAGGTCGTTATTGGTTGGGAGGTACAGATCAGGGTTTAGAGGTCAAGGGAAAACAATATCGATATTATGACGAGTCTAATATCGATCGACCGTGGCAACCTCTCTCTGTGTTACAATATATCAAAAAAGGCGTTGTGTTTGATGGAAAAAATTATTGGTGCTTATCTACGCTCGCACCTAAAAGTGGAGGAATTTCTTGTTCTAAAAATGGATGGTAACATAAGATTTATTACCAGCTAGATCGGGAAAATTGACAATTTTTATTAGGTTTAATCGTGCTAATTAAATCACTTTCAATTAAGTCAAGATTGAAGTTTTTAGGGGTGTGTGCGTTAATAGCCATTGTACTCGGTGGTTCCAATCTAGACAGTGCTACAGCGCGCGATTATGAATCACGAACTCAAGTTGTAGATAGGTTTACGGATTGGTTTTTTTATAGAGTGAATCCTCAATTAGGAGGTCGCAAATTGCGATCTGACGATTCTTCTGCCTACATCCGCGAATGGAATGCTATTCGTACTACAGTCGATCGAGAAATGATTACTACACCAGGAGATTGCGTCGGTGATGCTTTCTGGGACTTCGATTATCGTTCTCATGGGCGATCGCTCGATCGGATTGCAGATACAATTTGGGATATCCGCGATCCATCGGGTGACAAAACTCGTGCAGATGTTTCTAAACAAGAATGGCAGAAGCTTCGTAATTCAATAATTAGAGAGCATTTTTGCTATTAATTTGCAACATTTGTCAGCAGAAATTTAGCAATAAATAAAAAGCTCGCTCTCAGTTACAAAGATTGTTAAAATAGAGAATATACACCCTTGATTGGATATAATTTCGTCAAAAAGCAACTAAAACATTCTATAGCATAACAAAAAGGTAAAAAAATGGGCAGAGTTACCGCAACAATAACCGTCACAAACGAAGTAGACAAGATGCTAGCAGAAAGAGGCTTTATCCCCGCAGAGCAAACACGATCTGTCACCATCGATAACGTGCTAGTAGATACAGGAGCAACTCGGCTCTGTTTACCAGCAGATATTATCAGTCAGTTAGGTTTAACCCTAGTTGGTAAAATTCAAGGAAATACAGCAATAGGAGCCAGACAATTTCGTCTGTTCAAAAATGTGGGTCTTGCCGTAGCTGGACGAGAAGGCAGGTATGATTGTGTAGAAATTCCCGCAGGAGAAGAACCTTTACTCGGCTTAATTCCTCTCGAAGATTTGGGTTTAGAACCCGATTTGAAAAATCAGCGGTTGATTGTTTTGCCGGCGGAGGGAATGCAAAGCTATATTCGCGTGTAAAATCCAGATAATTTCCATCTCTTTAGTCAGCGCAGGCGGACTTGGTTTGTGTAGAAGCGGTTTCCAACCGCCGAATTATTTAAATATCTAATTATCTAAGAGTCAACGAAAATGTCAGTCACTACTCATCAATTAATTCAGTGGAAACAACAAGGGCGGTCAATTGTTGCCCTGACAGCTTATGATTATGCGATCGCCCAACTCATCGATCAAGCAGGCGTAGATATCATCCTAGTCGGCGATTCCCTCGCCATGACAGTCTTAGGCTACGAAACAACCCTACCCATAACCCTCGATGAAATGCTGCACCACGCTAAAGCAGTGCGTCGCGGTGTTAAACAAGCATTAATTGTTGTAGATTTGCCGTTTTTGACTTATCAAGAAAGCCCCCAGCAAGCCATGCACTCGGCCGGGAGAGTTTTGAAAGAAACCGGCGCTCAAGCTGTAAAATTAGAAGGTGGATATCCAGCAATGGCCGCCACAGTTTCGCAGCTAACATCCGCCGGAATTCCAGTTATGGGGCACGTCGGTTTAACTCCGCAGTCGGTACACCAACTCGGCTACAAAAAACAAGGAAAAACGGCCCAAGCAGCCGATCGCATCATAGCAGAGTCGATCGCGCTTCAAGAAGCCGGTGCCTTTGCGATCGTCTTAGAACACATTCCCGCAGACTTAGCCGCTCAAATTACCCAAAAACTAACTATTCCCACCATTGGTATCGGCGCCGGGCCACACTGCGACGGACAAGTTTTAGTTACTTCCGATTTGTTGGGACTTTCCGAAAAACAGCCGCCTTTTGCGAAAGCTTACGCCAATTTGCGAGAAACAATTACTCAAGCTGTACAAGATTATTCCCTTGAAGTTAGAGAAGGCAAATTTCCCGAATAGGTTCGTAGTGAGGACTTGATTCCTTAAAAATGAGGACTAAAATCCTCACTACAAACCTAATTTACACTTTCGGCTGGCCCTCTTCCTCTTTATTTTTCTCCTGATCAACAGCTTCATCATCAGATTGAGTGATGCCATCCTTAAAACTACGCAAGGTTTTCCCCAAAGCATTTCCTAACTCAGGAATCTTCTTGGGGCCAAAAATTAGAATAGCGACTACCGCAATAATGCCCATTTCAGGCAATCCCAGACCAAACATACAAAATCTCCTGTAAAACTGGCTCGATCGTAAGTCAATCTACTGATATTGTTAAAGTATCTACCTTTTTTCCTGCATCCTGCAACAGTAGAATCAAGTTTTATTAAGCTATCCCCCGATAAATAGGAATGTTAGAAATATCCCAGCCTTCTCTGCGCGACCAACAGCACCATCTCATCCGCGATTTAGCAGACCGGATGGAAGCAGTATGGCACCGCTATCTCGACCTCGAACCCTACCACCTGCCCGCTGAGTTGGGATACGTAGAAGGGCGATTGGAAGGAGAAAAACTGATCATTGAAAACCGCTGCTATCAAACGCCCCAGTTCCGCAAAATACACCTCGAACTCGCTAAAGTCGGGCCGGTACTTGACATACTGCACTGCGTGATGTTTCCCAGACCGAATTATGCTTTGCCGATGTTCGGTACGGATATAGTAGCAGGAAAAGGCCAAGTTAGCGCCGCGATCGCAGACCTTTCTCCCCTCAATCGAGATCGAACTTTGTCGGAAACCTACCGAACCCAACTGGAAATTTTGCCGATCAAGCAATTTTCTTGTCCCCGCCAAATTCCCGAATGGGGGGATATTTTCTCAGAATTTTGTCTGTTTGTGCGACCAGAGTCGATGGAAGAAGAAAACAGATTTCTGGACATAGTTGAATCCTACGTTGAAATTCACTGCAAACAGGCAGTCGCTTCCCAACCAGTCTCTGCCGCCGAAGAATCGAAAATTCTCGACGCTCAAATTTACTACTGCACCCAGCAGCAGCAAAACGACAAAACCCGTCGCATACTAGAAAAAGCTTTCGGTAAAGATTGGGCCGAACATTACATGACCGAGGTGCTTTTTGATTTCCCTAAATAGCTGAAATTGGTTTACAATACTTAATAGTAGGTGGAAAAAACTTAATCAGGAAATCACCTACTTTATAAGTCATGGGAAAGGAATCACGGGTCAAGGATAAATCATTTTTAAAACCCCCTGGGCGAGGAGTCATAGGTTTAGCGATCGCGGCCACTATCATTACCACAGGAGTCGGTTTTTGGCAAGTATCTCAACTTAGAAAAGCCGAAGAGTTAAAGGCGGCGGCTGCAACGGCTGCTGCAACTTCCGTCGCCACCCGCACCAGTGTTACCGCTTTGGGTAGGTTGACTCCCCAGGGGGAAGTTATCAAATTGTCGGCCCCTTCGGCGTCGGAGGGAGCAAGAATTGAACTGTTGCAGGTGGAAGAGGGCGATCGAGTCAGTCAAGGACAAATCATAGCAGTTCTCGATACGCGCGATCGGCTCCAAGCAATCCTCCAACAAGCCGACAAAGAAATCAAAGTCAAACAAGCAGAATTAGCGAAAATTCAAGCCGGCGCAAAAACAGGCGTTGTCGGCGCTCAAAAAGCCGAAGTTGCCAAGTTTGAAGCACAACTGCAAAGAGAAACCGAAGCCGAAGCAGCGAATGTCGCCCGCTTAGAAGCTCAACTGCGAAGAGAAACCGAAGCCGAACAAGCTAACGTCGCCAAATTCGAGGCCGCGCTCCGAAGAGAAACCGAAGCCGAACAAGCTAATCTTGCCAAATTTGAGGCACAACTCGAAAGAGAAACAGAGGTGCAGCAATCCAAATTAGCTAGGCTAGAAGCTCAATTGCGCGGCGAAATAGCCTCTCAAAACGCTACAGTCGATCGGCTAAAAGCCGAATTAACCAACGCCGAAGCTGAGGAACAACGCAATAAAGAACTCTCCGAAACAGGCGCAATTTCTGCTTCGGCATACGACACCAAACGTTTAGCAGTAGAGACGGCTCGCCAGAGAGTAAAAGAAGCGCAAGCTATATTAGAAAAAACAGTGCAAACACTGCAAGAGCAAATAGTCGAAACCAAAGCAACAATCAAACAAACAGTAGAAACAGGCAAGCAGGAAATCAATCAATCCCGAGCCAATCTCCGACGCAAGTTAGAAACAGGCAGGCAGGAAATTAACCAAGCTAGAGCCACCTTAAATCAAAAGATAGAAACCGGTAGAGAACAAATCAATCAAGCCGAAGCAATACTCAAACAAAAAGCAGAAACCGGCCAAGAACAAATCAATCAAGCCAAAGCAAATCTAGACCAAATTACCGAAGTCCGTCCCGAAGACGTGCAAGCCGCCCAAGCCGCCGTCGAAAGTGCGATCGCCACCAAACAAAAAGCCCAAGTAGACTTAAACTTAAGCTACGTCAAAGCACCCGTATCCGGCTACGTCCTCAAAGTTCACACCCGACAAGGAGAAGGCATCAACACTCAAGACGGCATCGTAGAATTAGGCCGCACCGACCAAATGTATGCCGTAGCAGAAGTTTACGAAACCGACATCGCAAAAGTGCGAAACGGCCAGCGCGCTACCGTCAGCAGCCCCGTATTTGCAGGCAATTTGGAAGGAACAGTCGCTCGCATCGGCAAACAAATCGGCAAAAAAGATGTCCTCAATACAGACCCCGCCGCCGACACCGATGCTAGAGTTGTAGAAGTCAGAATTCGCCTCGATCCCGAATCGAGCAAGAAAGTTGCAGCCCTAACAAACTTGCAGGTTGAAGTCAAAATAAATATCTAAATTTTACCTTGACAAAACTTACGCATGGGGACTCAAGAAACCGGGATTTTTACCGATATTAAGGGTTTGAATCAAATATAAGGGTAAAAACGAGGTTTCTCAACACCCGTGCTTAAGTCCTAAAATTATTCAATCCCAAATCCAAATCTAAAATCGACTGTTATGGCCAAAATACCACTAGCTTGGGCACAATTGACGCGCGAAAAAATGCGCCTAGTAATCGCGCTAGCCGGCATTGGCTTCGCCGACTTGCTGATGTTTATCCAGTTCGGATTTAGAGATGCGCTCTTTGAAAGTTCCATCAGCTTTCATGCACAGTTAAAAGGCGATATTTTTATCACCAGCACCCAGTCAACGGCTTTAATAGCCATGAAAAGTTTTCCCCATCGCCGTTTGTATCAAGCTTTGAGTTTTAATGGCGTTACCGGAATCAGCCCGGTATATCTAGGCTTTGGTTTGTGGAAAAATCCCGCGCCAGACAAAAACAATACCCGCCAACTGATGGTAATCGGTTTTGACCCCAATCGTCCCATCTTTGAGCTGCCGGAAGTCAAAGATAATTTGGACAAAATTAAAATTTCAGATGTCGTTTTATTCGATCGAGCTTCGCGCCCGGAGTTTGGCCCAGTAGCAGAATATTTCAACCAGGGAAAGCCTGTGGAAACTGAAATAGATAACCGCCGCGTTACTGTAGAGGGGTTATTTACTTTAGGAGCATCTTTCGGTGCTGACGGCAATATTATTACTAGCGATTTAAACTTTCTGCGGATTTTTCACAGCAGAAGAAGTAGAGGTTTAATTGATGTCGGAATTGTTCACTTGCAGCCGGGAACTAATGTCAAAGCAGTTATTGAAAAAATGAGGGCAAGCTTACCGCAAGACGTGACAATTGCTTCTAAAGAAGAGTTTGTCGCTTTTGAGAGAAAATATTGGGAAGAAAGCACGGCGATCGGATTTATTTTCACTCTCGGCGCGGCAATGGGATTTATTGTCGGCATCGTGATTGTCTATCAAATTCTATATACTGATGTTAATGACCATTTGCCAGAATACGCTACGTTAAAGGCGATGGGATATAAAGACGGTTACTTTTTGAGTGTGGTTTTTCAAGAGGCTTTAATTTTGGCAATCCTTGGTTATTTGCCAGGACTTGGGATTTCTGTGGTGCTGTACAATTTAGCTAGAACTGCTACGAGTTTGCCGATGTACATGACTTTGGGGAAAGTTGTAACTGTGTTTACAATGACAGTGGTCATGTGTACTGTATCGGGGGCGATCGCAGTTAGGAAGTTGCAGGCGGCTGACCCGGCGGATATTTTTTAAGGAAGGAACAAGGAAGAAGAAAGAAGAAATAAAGAAGAGAGAAGGAAGAAGGAAATACCAATTACCAATTACGAATTAACAGCTACAAATTACCAATGAATACTTTACCTGTTGTCTCAATTAAAAATCTCAATCATTCCTTCGGCGAAGGACAACTTCGAAAACATACCTTATTTGATATCAACCTAGAAATTTATCCGGGCGAAATCGTGCTGATGACTGGGCCTTCAGGGTCGGGTAAAACAACATTGTTAACCTTGATTGGAGCTTTGCGATCGATCCAAGAAGGTAGTCTGAAAATTCTCGACCAAGAATTGCGGGGAACGCCGAAAAATAAATTAGTTAAAGTCCGGCGCGACATCGGCTATATTTTCCAGGCTCACAATTTGCTCAAATGTTTAACAGCTAGGCAAAATGTGCAAATGTCTTTAGAACTGCACAGTCATCTTTCTGGGCAAGAAACTCAGGATAAAATAGAGGGAATGTTGGAAGCTGTAGGCTTGGGAGAAAGAATAGATTATTACCCCGACAGTCTTTCTGGTGGCCAGAAACAAAGAGTTGCGATCGCCCGGGCGTTAGTCAGCCAGCCGAAATTAGTATTAGCAGACGAACCCACAGCAGCACTAGACAGTAAATCAGGTCGAGATGTGGTAGAAATTATGCGAGGTTTGGCCAAAGAACAACACTGCACTATTTTGCTTGTCACCCATGACAACCGCATTTTAGACATAGCCGATCGCATTATTCACATGGAAGACGGCTACCTCGCACAAGACACATCAACAACGGTGGCAACCGGCGTTATTTCGGGAAAATAATATTAACCCACCTAAACTTATTTCCGAGAACCGGGACGCTTTCCTCCTACCTTGGCAGGACTTTTTGTTGCACCTTTGGCTGGAGTTTTAGAACTACTTTTGCCACTTTTTTGACCCTTAGCTCCTACCAATTGGCTATCATTGGCATTTGTAGGTCTACCGGCAGGCGTTCTCGTAGTCCTAAAGGTAACATTCACCCCTTCATTCGACTGTTCCAACACCAACATCGGCGTCGGCTTGGCTTTTTGATCCCACTCAATATGAACGATGCGACCTTGAATTGTCGGCTGCCAACTGTCGTGGTCGTCAGAAGGACTCAGATAAGTTTCCAAACAGTCAATAATTTGATTAATTGTCGCCGATGTTGCCTGAGTCGGCAGTTTCATCAGCTTAATTTGAATCCGAAACAGCACTCGTTTTTCTATTTTTACTGCGGGATCGCCAGTTTCGTATTCGATATCAAACATCGAATCCACTTGCCTGCCGCTGCCGGCATTCCCGTTTTTATCTCCCACTGCAGCCTGAGTCGGACGCAGGGCAATACTAATTTTTTCTTTGACTTTTACCTTGATTTGGTTGACAATGGCAAAGTGAAAGACTTCTTCCGCCATCCGCATTCTCAGGTAGTCTAAATTAAAGTCTCGCGAGTGGATAAGGTCGGGATTCTTTTCCATCTTTGACATGGTTTCCAGAGCCATTTTGTATTTTTTCTGGAGTTCTCGATTTCTAAACTCCTCAAATTTGAGCTTTTTGCTCAAATCGTTGAGTTTTAGCTTGGTAAACACCGCTAAACCGATAAGCAATAACAACAGTAATCCCGACGCTCCCATGAAGAGTTGGTCTGAGGACGGATCTCCGGGTTTAGCCTGTTTAGGTTTGGGAGAGGCTACTGCCAACCTTGGTTCTACAAGGATTATTTGGGTTGACATGGGCTTTTAAAGGGTAAAATTTGACGCTATATTTCTACAGGACTCCAGAGTAGAGCTGGTAGTGCAACTGGATCAACCAACATTGACATCATTCCACCATCATCTTGGTACAACTGGATTTCTGCAACCGGAGCACGCACCCTCTAATTAATACTTTATCTTTAACTGCAAGCAGGTTTCCGAAATATCGGAAAATCCCGCGCTGGCACTGGCCAATAGAAATGGTGAATTGTCTGTAATATATTATACCAATACAGCTAAAAAAATGTTTGTTCGGCGGTCTCCGTTTCTAGCAAAATAAAAAGAAATACACATAAATTAATAGTAACTCTGAGAGCGAGCAGGGGAAAACATCAAGGAGAACAGCCGATCGCCCGCACGATCGAGGGGCGGACGTTAAAAGAGTGATAATTCCTACTGTTGGCTCACTCCCGCCGTGCAAGCCCACCGGGCGGCTTGCTGTGAAAGTCGAACTGTGGTGCGATCGAACAACGTCTCCTTAGCTAAGATTACAGCTAATACCACCAATATTCGATCGTGACCTACGAACCCCTGCACCACAAATATCGCCCTCAGACATTTGCCGAATTAGTCGGTCAAGAGGCGATCGCCCAAACCCTCACCAGCGCCATCCTACAAGAGCGCATAGCACCAGCATATCTATTCACCGGCCCCAGAGGCACCGGTAAAACCTCCAGCGCCAGAATTTTCGCCAAATCCCTCAACTGTATTTCTACGGTTGCCCCCACCCCCACACCCTGCGGCAAATGCAACGTTTGCCAAGAAATTGCCCGAGGTTCGACACTAGATGTCATCGAAATTGACGCCGCCAGCAACACGGGAGTAGATAACATTCGGGATTTAATCGAACGAGCTCAATTTGCTCCCGTACAGTGCCGCTATAAAGTATATGTAATCGACGAAGTTCATATGCTCAGTACCCAGGCATTTAATGCCTTATTAAAAACCCTAGAAGAACCGCCCGATCGCGTTGTATTCGTTCTCGCAACAACCGACCCACAAAGAGTATTACCAACTATTATTTCTCGTTGCCAAAAGTTCGACTTTCGCCGCATCCCCCTCGATGCAATGATTGCTCATTTGCACAAAATTGCCCAATTAGAAAACATCAATATTGCTAGCGATGCAGTACAAATGGTTGCTCAAATCGCCCAAGGTGGTCTGCGAGATGCCGAAAGTTTGCTCGACCAACTAAGCTTATTTCAGGGTGAAATAACAGTCGAAAAAGTTTGGGATTTAGTCGGCGCAGTCCCCGAAAATGACTTAATGGATTTGCTGCAAGCTATTGATACAGATAACGCTACAGCATTAATAGACATGACGCGCCACCTCATGGATCGCGGTCGGGAACCGCTAATCGTGCTGCAAAGTCTCGCGAGCTTTTACCGAGATTTGCTAATAGCAAAAGCTGCCCCGAAACGGTCAGATTTAGTAGCTTTAACATCTGCAACTTGGGCAAAACTGGGGGATTTTGCCCGCAATTGGGATGCCGAGTTAATTTTGGCAGGTCAGAAACATTTGCAAACCCACGAAGTGCAAATTAAAAACACTACTCAGCCGCGTTTGTGGCTGGAAGTAACGCTGTTGGGATTGTTGCCCTCAGCAATTAGAACTCAGCAGCAACCGGCAGCCGAACCAGGTAGAAATATTGCTCAATCCCAAATTCACCCCCCCCAACCCCCCCTTGCTAAGGGGGGGAGCCAGACATCTAATATAGAACATCCTCCCGCTGCCCAACCTCAAAATCCTCCACCGGCTTCACAGCCTGTGGCTAATCGAATAGAAAGCACACCTCCTGCTGCGATTCCCGCACCTGTACCAACTGCTGAAACGAATCAAACAAATTATTCACCGACTAATTCAGCAGATGAAATCGATTTAAATCGAGTGTGGGAACAGGTACTTGACCGCGTGCGGCCGCATGGCACTCAATCGCTGCTTCGCCAACATGGACAGCTAGTAATTTTTAGCAATAATACTGCTCATGTTAAGATTAGTTCGCAGCCGTTGCTCAATATGGTTAAAGACAAAGTAGCTAATATTGAAGAAGCTTTTTTGCAAATTTTTAACCGTCGAGTAACAGTAAAAGTGGGCTTGACAAATCCCGCTGAAACTAATAGTTCTCGCGCTAAGGATTTGCCAAGTTCTAACGGACGTGTTGGCGAAAATCCCATGAATTCTCATCCTGTGAGTGATGCGGGCCAACAGGTGGAGAAGTCGGCGGCTTCTGAGATTCCTGATGATTTTTTTGGGCATGAGGGAGAAGAGCAAAAACACCCGCCAGCGCCTGAAAATACCGCCGTTAATGTGCTGGCAATTTCCGAATCGCGATCGCCCACAAACGGCTCTACAGACTCTCAGAATGACTCTAAAGCTCAGGCTATAGCGGTGCGTGATGACGCTCAATATGTCGCGAATACGGCTAGGCAATTGGCTGCTATGTTTGACGGGGAAGTAGTCGATTTGTCGGATGACTTGGAGATTTGGGAGTCGGAAACTTTTAGATTGGAAACTCAGCAGGATTTGCCGGAGTTATCTTCTGAGTTAGGTGAGGATGATTTTATCGATTGGTAAATCGGAATTGGGGATAATACCAAATCCGCGTTACAGCCTCTATGACTCGGCGGTTGAAACCGCGTCTACACAAACAAAGTCGGCCTACGCCGACTAAAGAATAAAGGAGTTGTGAAACACAGATTTGGTATAAGGTTTTTGTAGTAAGGAATGCAAGTCCTCAGATTTTGGAAGGACTTGCATTCCTCACTACAAACTAATTGTAGTGTGGTCGATCGCCCTAAAAGACTTATTGACAATGTGAAAACTTTTAAGCCGATTCCGGTTTTGGCAGCGAAGACGGAAGCACCAACAACTCAGCAGTCGATCGCTTCTCGACCATTTCCTTAGTAATCATACACCGGGAAACATCCTTGCGCGACGGCAACTCGTACATCACATCCAACATCAACTCTTCGACAATTCCCCGCAGCGCCCGCGCTCCAGTTTTGCGACGATATGCCTCCTGGGCGATCGCCCGAATCGCATCCGGCTTAAAGTCCAACTGCACATTATCCATCTTTAGCAGCTTTTGATACTGCTTAACCAAAGCATTGCGCGGCTCAGTCAAAATCGCCATCAGCGTTTCCTCATCCAACGGTTCCAATACCGCCGCCACAGGCACCCGCCCAATAAACTCAGGAATCATCCCAAACTTCACCAAATCATCAGGTTCCAGTTGCTTGAGTACATCAGCAGCCCGCTTTTCCTTGGGCTGAGCCTCTCCGGGCTGAATAAAACCCATTGACTTTTTACCCGTTCTCTGCTCTATCACTTTCTCTAGACCGACAAAAGCGCCGCCGCAGATAAACATGATATTGCTGGTATCAATTTGGATGCAGTCTTGATAGGGATGCTTGCGGCCGCCTTGGGGAGGTACATTGGCGATCGTCCCTTCCAGCATTTTCAGCAGCGCTTGCTGCACGCCTTCCCCAGACACATCCCGCGTAATCGAAGGATTTTCGCTCTTGCGGGCTATTTTGTCAATTTCATCAATATAAATAATTCCGCGCTGCGCCTCTTCCACGTCCATATCTGCCACCTGCAGCAGCCGCAGCAAAATATTTTCCACATCTTCCCCGACATAGCCCGCTTCCGTCAGCGTCGTCGCGTCAGCCACCGCAAACGGCACGTCTAGCATATCCGCCAAAGTCTGAGCCAGCAGAGTTTTTCCGCAGCCCGTCGGCCCGATTAACAAAATATTCGATTTTTGCAGTTCTACTTCTTCCGGCGGGTGCTTGCCACTATTTTTGGCATGGATAAAACTCAGGCGCTTGTAGTGGTTGTAAACCGCCACCGAGAGCACTTTTTTCGCCTCTTCTTGCCCGATCGCATTTTCGTCGAGGTAATTTTTAATTTCCCTCGGCTTGGGAATTTGGCTCATCGACATACTTTTGCCCGAGGTAGCGCGGCGCTTTTGCGTCGTTTCCTGCTTCGGGGCCACCGCCGCTGCGGGCACTGTACTCGAATCAAACAACTCCTCATCTAAAATTTCATTGCACAAGTCCACACATTCGTCGCAGATATACACCCCGGGCCCTGCGATCAACTTGCGTACTTGCTCTTGAGACTTGCCACAAAACGAACATTTTAGATGGGAGTCGTACTTAGACATAACAGCCTCTTAATTCAGTGCAGTGACATTCTCTCCCGCAGCCGGAAGGTTTTCCTTTTCGATAACTCGATCGACCAAACCGTAATTTTTGGCTTCCTCGGCTGACATAAAAAAGTCGCGCTCTGTATCAGCCTCTAATTTGTCGAGTGGTTGACCTGTGTGGTGCGCTAACAGTTCATTCAGCTTACGCTTATGATAAAGGATTTCCTTGGCTTGAATCTCAATATCAACTGCTTGACCTTGAGCGCCTCCGAGTGGCTGGTGGATCATAATCCGGGAACTCGGAAGAGACATCCGCTTACCGTGGGCTCCTGCTGTCAGCAGAAATGCGCCCATACTCGCGGCCAAACCGTAACAAATCGTCACCACATCCGGGCGGATTTGCTGCATGGTGTCATAAATTGCCATGCCGGCCGTCACCGAGCCGCCGGGGGAATTAATGTACATTTGGACATCTTTTTCTGGGTCTTCGGCATCTAGATACAATAGCTGAGCCACTATCGAGTCAGCCACTTCATCGGTTACGGGAGTTCCTAAAAACACAATTCGCTCCCGCAGCAAGCGCGAGTAAATGTCAAAAGCCCGTTCGCCCATCCCCGACTGTTCTAGTACCATCGGCACTACATTGCTGGGGCTGGAACTGACATCAAAATCGTTATAGCTTGTAATTAGGTAATTGGAAGATTGAGATACAACCATAAGACACCAGTCAAGGATTCTAGACAATTTGCTGCTGCTGATGAAAGCTTTAAATTAAGCTGCCAGCTTTTAACTATTATGCCTCTTCTGAACGGAGATCGGGGGAATGCCGAGTTTTGAGTGAGTGAGATTGCTTTCTGTGCTCGGCGCAACGCGGGCGTGACTCGCAAGGCTCGCGGGGTGAATGAGTTAAAAGACCTACTTGTAAATCATGGCTGCTTCTAGTGGACACCCCGAGCTTTTAGTGAGGAGCCGGCGCACCCGGAGCCTGTAGTTAAGGATCAGGTGCGCCGTTAAAATCACGGTTGATTTCATGCCCCAATTAGGACATTTGAACACATTAAGTTCTATTCTTCGCCTACGACTTCCACGTCGATGACGCTCGTGGCTGCTTCAGCAGAATCTTCAGCGTCTGATGCTTCCGCTTCTTCGTCTGCTGCTGGATTCAGAGAGCCTTCAGGTACCAGTTCGATTGTGCCTTTTTCTTCCAACCATTTCAGAGTTTTTTGTTTGAGCAAGTCTTCTGCTACAAATTCCCGCAAGTTTTCAGGGTCAAAATTTCCTTTAGGAAACTGCTTTCTGATTTTTGCTACTTCTGCTGCTACTTCCGAGTCTTCCACAGACAAGGATTCGAGCTTGGCCACTTCTGCCAGAGCTAGAGACTGCTTCAGCTTCTCTATTGCTTCCGGGCGCGAGCTTTCCCGCAGCGGGCCCATATTTTCTTCGGTAAACAGTTGGTTGATATCTATGCCATAATTTTTCAATTGCAGCGCTTGTTGGTTCAGCAAATAATTGATTTCGCGATCGACCATTGTTTCTGGGATTTCCACATCTATTAGCTGCACGATGGCTGCTGATATAGCTTTTTCCTTATTAGCTGATGTCTTGTTTTCTTGGTCGGCTTTAAACCTAGTTTCGAGCGATTCGCGCAGTTCTGCTAAAGTTTCAAACTCACTGACTTCTTGGGCAAAGTCGTCGTCCAACTCCGGCAATTCTTTTTCCTTAAGTTCTTTGAGAGTAATCGTAAAAACTGCTGGTTTTCCGGCTAATTCTTCGCTGCTGTACTCGTCTGGGAACTGCAAGGAAACTTCTCTAGTTTCTCCTGGATTCATCCCGATCATGCCTTGGATAAAGCCCGGTACAAACTGATTTTCCGACAATTCAACTTGAAAATCTTCTGCTTCGCCGCCGGGAATTTCTGCGGGAGTTTCGCCTTCGGGCGCTTCCGCAAATCTACCGACGAAATCAGCCAAAGCCACGTCTCCCAACTGAGCTGGCCGGCCTTCTACGGGGATTAAAGCAGCTTTGTCCGATCGATATTTTGCCAGTACCTCATCTACCTGAGCCTCATCATACTTAGCTTCTTCTGCTTGAAGCTGCAAACCTGTGTACTGACCCATTTTCACTTCTGGTTGTACATCAACCTTAGCCGAAAAAACCAGAGGCTGTTCTGGATCGAACTTAGCTAGTAATTCTTCAAACTCAGTGCTCAGTTCAAAACTGCCAATTGCCGCAATTTTTTCTTGTTCGAGGGCTTTTTGCAGCGAATCATTAATCAAATTTTCCAAAGCCGTCGCCTTCAAGCGAGTCTGGCCTAGGCGCTGTAGCAAAACTTGCCGGGGAACTTTGCCTTTGCGGAACCCAGGAATATTGACCTCGCGAGCGAACTGTTTAATTACCTGCTCGTAAGCTTGTTTTGACTTTTCTGATGGGACTTCGATTTCCAAACCAATTTGGCTGGCTGGAAGTTTTTCCTGGGTTACTTTCATCGGCTTTTTTGATATTTAACAATAGTGTAATAAAATACATACAAATCTGACTTTGCCTGCATTTTAATTTTGTACGCTTTGACTCGTAACGGCACAACTACAACACCTTTACCGGATGAGACTGTAAGTCATTGCCGGCTACTTTTTTGGCTCTTGCCAAATAGTTTTGGTTTGAGGATACTAGCTTTTGCTGCTAGGAATGTGGAGGTTAAGTCCACTAATTGCCGATGCACCATAGCACATATCGCCCTGTGATGTCAATCTTGCCGGCCTCTGCGGCTAGTTAAAGTCAATGGATGCGCCTGCGAAAATGCAGATATATCGCAAAACTTAACCGGATGCGGATTGGGCGTGGGCGAGTGGCAAAAGATGCTAAACTGGCATTGGGTACGATCGCACGTCGCAATCGGGAAGTTTGATCGCCCTTTTAGGTTAACTGCACCATTGCTATCCTCTCATGCTCCTGATATCGCATAACATTAATTAAGTTTGATATTGAGAATTGCAGTTATTTAAATTTTTGATTTCGATCGTTTAGACTTTAATTTGTGGAGGAAACTAACTTGTCTCAATCCTATCGAGTTGCCATTTTAGGAGCTACCGGCGCAGTGGGTGCCGAGTTGCTAGAACTATTGCACAGCCGGAGTTTTCCGATTTCTAAGTTGAAGCTGCTGGCTTCGGAACGTTCAGCAGGCACAACCTTGCCTTTTGGCGGTGAGATGCTGCCGGTCGAAGCAGTTTCGGCGCGATCGTTTGATAATGTAGATCTAGTGCTCGCCTCCGCCGGAGGCTCTACTTCTAAATTCTGGGCTCCGAAAGCCGTGGCCGCTGGGGCAGTGGTAATCGACAATTCCAGCGCTTTCCGCATGGATGCGACGGTGCCGCTAGTGGTTCCCGAAGTCAATCCCCAAGCGGCTGCAGCTCACCGAGGTATAATTGCTAATCCCAACTGCACGACTATTTTGATGGCAGTTGCTGTTTGGCCTCTTCACAAAGTTAGGCCAGTAAAGCGCATAGTTGTAGCGACTTACCAGTCTGCCAGCGGGGCGGGGGCAAGGGCAATGGAGGAAATGAAAGCTCAAGCAAGAGCAATTTTGCAGGGGGAAACGCCCAAAACAGATATATTTCCCTACCCCTTAGCATTTAATTTGTTTCCGCACAACACCCCGATTAACGATTTGGGGTATTGTGAAGAAGAGATGAAAATGGTAAACGAAACTCGGAAGATATTTGGTACGGACGAGATTAAAATTACGGCAACTTGTGTGCGGGTTCCCGTACTGCGAGCTCATTCGGAAGCGATTAACCTAGAGTTTGCAGAGCCTTTTAGCGCGATCGAGGCCAGGGAAATCTTAAAGCAGGCAAGCGGGGTTAAGCTGGTAGAAGACTGGCAAGCTAATTACTTCCCGATGCCCGCAGAAGCCAGCGGTAAGGATGAGGTGTTAGTTGGCAGGATTCGTCAAGATATTTCTCACCCCTGCGGGTTGGAGATGTGGCTGTCTGGCGATCAAATCCGCAAAGGGGCGGCTTTAAATGCGGTGCAGATAGCTGAGTTGCTGGTAGAAAAAAATTTGTTGCAAACCCAAGTGGCGGCGGCTTCTAATTAGGGGGAACCCTGGCAACTTGGAAATTGAAATTGGGGATTTTAGATAAATCTTTCATCTGAAATCAAAAATTTAAAATCAAAAATCAACAGTCTAAAATCGGAGAAAGTGTGGTAAAGTTTGGACGGGTTCTGACTGCAATGATTACGCCGTTTAAGGAAGACGGCAGCGTTAACTATGCGGTAGCAGAACAATTGGCAGTTCATTTAGCCGATCGCGGTACAGATAGCTTGGTAGTGTGCGGCACTACTGGCGAGTCTCCCACTATGACCTGGGATGAAGAGTACGAATTATTTCAGGTGGTGCAAAAGGCGGTGGTCGGTAAGGCGTTGGTAATCGCAGGAGCCGGATCGAATTCTACTTCAGAAGCAGTCGCAGCTACCCAAAAAGCAGCTAAACTAGGGTTAGATGGCTGTTTGCAGGTAGTTCCTTATTACAACAAGCCGCCGCAAGAAGGTTTATATAATCATTTTCGGGCGATCGCGCAATCTGCTCCAGAATTGCCTATAATGTTATATAACATCCCCGGTCGCACTGGTCAGAATATGTTGCCGGAGACGGTGGCTCGATTGGCCCAAATCCCCAACATTGTGGCCGTAAAAGAAGCAAGCGGCAACTTGGATCAAGCAAGTCAAATTCGGTGCTTGACATCCCCTGAATTTGCGATCTATTCTGGAGATGATTCCCTAACTTTGCCAATGTTGGCGGTAGGAGGATCTGGTGTAGTTAGCGTAGCCAGCCATCTGGTAGGAGAGCAACTGCAACAGATGATCAAAGCTTTCGAGGCCGGTCAAGTTCAAGTCGCTACCCAGATTCACTTGCAACTTTTTGACCTGTTTAAAGCTCTTTTTCTCACCACAAATCCCATTCCCGTCAAGACAGCTCTCAAGCTTCAAGGCTGGGATGTAGGCTCCACCCGTCCGCCCCTGTGCGATCCGCCCGTTGAGGTAACTCAAAAGTTAAAGGACGTACTGAGTCAGCTAGCAGCAGTATCAGCTAGCAAGACGAGCGAGAACGAGTTTTCAGACAACTGAATATTGGTTGTTATCAGTCATTAGTTCAGAGTCATCAGTCATTAGTAATTAAGTGTTAGTAAGTAGCTAACAGTCAAGAATTAAAGACTGAAGATAGAAGAATGAAGGCCCAAGACAACTGACTGTACGGGATAGTAAAACCCGCGAGGGAGTTTTCCATAAATATTTGGAAAAATATCGCCCTACCGACGAACAGTAGACGAAAGACGACAGACCACAGACCACAGACCACAGACCAATAACAAAAATAACTAACAAAGGATACGCATGATCAAAAATACAACTGCATCTGCTCTAAAAGTAATTCCCCTCGGCGGGCTTCACGAAATCGGTAAAAACACTTGTGTGTTCGAGTACGGCGACGAAATCATTCTTTTAGATGCCGGTTTAGCGTTCCCCACAGATGGAATGCACGGGGTAAATATTGTCCTTCCAGACATGACTTACCTGCGGGAAAACAGCCACAAAATTAAAGGTATGATCGTGACTCACGGTCACGAAGACCACATCGGCGGTATCCCTTATCACCTCAAACAATTTGAAATTCCCGTCATTTACGGCCCGCGTTTGGCGATGGCTTTGCTAGCCGGAAAATTGGAAGAAGCGGGAGTATCTCACCGCACAGAATTAAGGACAGTTAGACCGCGGGATACGGTGAGAATTGGCAAGAATTTCTTAGTCGAATACATCCGCAACACTCACTCAATGGCCGACAGCTTTACGGTGGCGATTCACACTCCAGTCGGAATTATCATCCACACCGGAGACTTTAAAATTGACCACACTCCTGTAGACGGCGAGCATTTCGATTTGCAAAAGCTGGCGGAATACGGCGAGAGAGGCGTGCTGTGCTTGATCAGCGATTCTACTAACTCGGAAGTTCCCGGTTTTACCGCTTCGGAACGTTCTGTTGCTCCGAATTTAGACAGAATTATCGCTCAAGCAACGGGACGGGTACTGCTGACGACTTTTGCTTCGTCGGTACACCGATTGCAAATTGTTTTAGAATTGGCTAAGAAAAACAATCGGTTTGTGGGAGTGGTTGGTCGGTCGATGCTGAACGTCATCGCTCACTGCCGCAATCTCGGCTACATCAAATGCGAAGATAGTCTTTTCAAACCTCTGAAAGAAATCCGCAATTTGGCTGAAGACAAGGTTTTGATTTTGACTACGGGTTCCCAAGGCGAACCGATGGCGGCGATGACTCGGATTGCTAACGGCGAACATCACGAACTGAAAATCAGAAAAGGCGATACAGTCATTTTCTCAGCTAATCCGATTCCGGGAAATACGATCGCAGTGGTAAACACGATCGATAAACTGATGATGCTGGGAGCAAACGTGGTTTACGGCCGCGATAAAGGCATTCACGTTTCGGGCCACGGCTGTCAGGAAGACCAAAAGTTAATGATTAACATGACTCGTCCCAAGTTCTTCTTACCGGTACACGGGGAACACCGGATGCTGGTTCAGCACTCCAAGACGGCTCAAAGCATGGGCATTCCCGCTAGCAATATGGTGATTATTGACAACGGCGATGTCGTAGAATTAACTGAAAATTCGATGCGACTTGGTACTAAAGTACCTTCAGGAATTGAATTGGTCGATTCTTCTCGATCGGGCGTTGTCAAAGCGAACGTGCTCAAAGAACGTCAACAGTTGGCTGGAGATGGCGCGGTGACAGTAGCTGCGGCGTTAAATGCAGAAGGCAAATTGGTTGCTACGCCGCAAATACACTTGAAAGGTGTAGTCACATCAGCCGATCGCGAACTGCTACAAGAATCGATCACACAAACGATTGAGACTATTTTAAGCGATCGTTGGTCAGAGTTTGTCAGACCTTCAACAACTTCGGAATCAGGAGTTGATGTGGACTGGGTAGGAGTGCAAACGCAAATAGAGCGGGCAATTCAGCGCGTACTGCGCCGGGAACTTCAAAGCAATCCCATGCTAGTATTCCTGATGCAAATTCCCGAAGGAGCATTATTTGTGAAATGGGAAACAGCAGCAGTAGCTCCCGGTTCTCTAGAAGCACCCAAGCTATTAGGAGGGTCATCCTCGACATCAACGCCAGCGCCAGCGCCAGCGCCAGCGCCAGTTCCTGCTAATGCAGTAACAGGTCGCCGTCGCCCCCGGACAGCAGCAAAAGTCGCTTCCGTCGTTTCCTAGAATTAACAATTCCTGGCCAAGCCAGGGATTTGTTTCTCAACTGCGGATCAACGCAAATAAACGCAGATAGTGATTAATTCTATCTGCGTTCATCTGTGTTTATCTGCCACCATCGGCGGTTTAAATTTGTTTCTCAACCGCAGATGAACGCAAATAAACGCAGATAGTAACTAATTCTATCTGCGTTCATCCGTGTTTATCTGCCACCATCTGCGGTTGCAAAATTAATCAACCGCCAGCAACTGCTGGAACAATGCTAACTTCATCGCCATCTTGAAGGGCTGTTCCTGTGCCTTCCAAAAAGCGGATGTCTTCGCTGTTGACGTAGAAATTCAAAAATCTGCGGGGTTCTCCCTTTTCGTCGCACAAGCTTTTTTTGATGCCGGGACAATTTGTTTCCAGGGATTCAATCAGTTCGGAAATGTTATCGCCGCCGCATTCGATGGTGGCTTGATTGTTAGTGAATTTTTGCAGGGGAGTGGGAATTAAAACTTTGACGGTCATTTTTTTAGTCCTTAGTCAGTAGTCAGTAGTCAGTAGTCAGTAGTCAGTAGTTCTCAGTCAGTAGTCAGTAGTCAGTTGTCAGTAGTTAGCAGTCAGTTGTCATCAGTCAACAGCCTGATAGCTAATGACCAATGACCAATGACCAATGACCAATGACTTATGACCAATGACTTATGACTAATAGCTGTTAAACCGAAACTTGTTGCCATTCTAAGCGTTCGAGGGTACGGGCGCGTTCGAGGGCGCGCTCGAAGGCTTCGAGTTTGGGTTCGAGGGTGATGGGTTCGCCGATGTAGCCTTGGACGGCTTCCTGAGTTTTCAAGCCGTTGCCGGTGATGTAGGCGACGGTGGTTTCGTCGGGATTGATTTTACCTGCTTCTACGAGTTTCTTCAAGACTGCGATCGTCGTACCGCCTGCGGTTTCAGTGAAGATGCCTTCAGTTTCTGCTAGCAGTTTCATTCCTTCGATGATTTCGGTGTCGCTGACGGATTCGATGTTGCCGTTGGTTTTGCGGGCGACTTCCAAGGCGTACATACCGTCGGCTGGATTGCCGATCGCGATCGATTTAGCAATAGTATTCGGTTTCACCGGTTTGACGAAATCGCGGCCTTCGCGGAATGCTTGGGCGATGGGGGAACAGCCGTCAGCTTGGGCGCCGCTGAACCGAACTTTCTTTTCATCAACTAAACCGACTTCGATGAATTCTTGAAAACCTTTGTAAATTTTTGTGAACAAAGAGCCGGAGGCGAGGGGGGCGACGATGTGATCGGGCAATTGCCAGCCTAGTTGTTCAGCAACTTCGTAGCCTAGGGTTTTCGAGCCTTCGGAGTAGTAGGGACGCAAGTTAATGTTGACAAATCCCCAACCGTGTGTATTGGCGACTTCGCAACAGAGGCGGTTAACTTGGTCGTAGTTGCCGTGAACTGACATGACAGTTGGATTGTAAATCAGAGTGCCGAGGACTTTGCCTGCTTCTAAGTCGGAGGGGATGAAAACTACGCAATCGAGACCGGCGTGGGCGGCGATCGCAGCGGTGGAGTTAGCTAAGTTGCCAGTGCTGGCACAGGATACCGTTGTGAAACCCAATTCTCTCGCTCTACTGAGGGCAACTGACACCACTCTGTCTTTAAAGCTGAGAGTGGGCATATTGACGGCATCGTTTTTAATATAAAGATTTTTTAGACCGAGGCGGCGCGCCAAGCGGTGGGATTTTAATAGAGGAGTCATCCCAGTGCCGACATCGATGACGTTATCTGTAGCGACTGGTAAAAATGCGCGGTAGCGCCAGATCGAGTTGGGGCCGGCTTCGATGGTTTGGCGAGTGACGCTGCGGCGGATGGCGTCGTAGTCGTACTTGACTTCAAGCGGGCCAAAACAGCAATCGCAGACGTGCTTAGCTTGGAGTTCGTACTCTTCACCGCATTCTTTACATTTAAGGGCTGTGAAGGTTGCTGCTGTGGATTGGGTTCTGGTGGCCTGGGTCATAGCTCAACTCTCTAGTTTTGCGATGTTTTCTAAATTCTTGTGCAAGATTAGCACGGTCAATTTACCCCCGTCAACTATACCCGATTTTTTTAGTCGGGATTGATTTTTCGGTTACTTTTGAGTTAAACAGTGGTGTATTTAACTTTGATGTTGAGGCGGGCGGGACGCCCACCCCACAAGGATTTGACTTGTTTTCAGGATCGGGCTCTTAATCCAGATTGTCAGGCCCGCAGGCGAGCCTGAGCTAGCTCAAGGATGATTTGCCGACGGAATTGTTACAAAACTTAATAAATCTTTTTGGGGCTAACAATTGGGCAGTCGTGCGATCGAACACAACTACAAAACCTCGAATTTTTGATTAACCAACTTAGCCTACCCGCCGCTGACGGGGGGGATGAGTACAACTTCGTCGCCGTCTTGGAGGATGGTGTCGGGGGAGACGAATTCCAGGTTGAGGCCGAAGCGGGTGCGATCGCGCCATTGTTCTAATTGAGGATATTGGGCGATCGAGCTTTCGAGCACTCTTAGCACTGGGGTTTCGGGAGGAAGTTCTAATGTAAGTTCCGAAACGCCGTAGGCTTCACCGAAGGCGGCGAACAGTTTAACGGTGACGGTAATCGAAGAGTTAGACACGGTAGTTTAGTGCGATCGACGGTTTGGCAATTATCAACTACACCATACAATTAATTAGGAATTAGGCGCGCCGAGGCTTAGAATTGAAAGCGGCAACCTCTAGTTAACTTTTACCCCATCGGGTAAAGATGATAGTTGATTGCAGCAAAAAGTCTTAACAAGATTGTATGCCGATCGCTCTCACCAACCAGGCGTTAGAAGCAGTTAGCATCCACTTAGATGCAGCTAGCTAAAGTCTAGTTGGCTGCTGTTGAGGCTAATGCGAGAATAATTTTTGAGGATGCGTATAGATACTTTACGGTAATTGTGGGAGAGTACAAAAAGCTCGCACTACATTTAGCCGGCAACAACGCAGACAAGGCCTTGTCAACCCGCTTCTCCTGACTAAAAATCAGGTTATCTAGTGCGGCTTGGAATTACCTAACCTTTGCCCTGCTTAGGAAGCTAGCCGTTCTATCTAAGAAGAATACTGAACTTAACGCGATAGAAATATATGGCAAATAACGATTTTAAAGTGCTTCAAATTATTGAAGCTAAAGGCTGGTATGCCTTTGGGAGTACGAAGCAAAGCCAGCACGTTGAGAGATGGGTAAGACCTGTCGTGTGTTGGGTTTTAATAGAAGATAAAAAAAAGCGACGGGTTGTGACAGCTACCGCTAGCTATCAGATCCAGATTGACGACAAAGAAGTCGAGTTTTTTGCCCACGAAAGCGAAATTCAAGATCTGGAGAGTCTCCCGAAGTCTGTCTCGGTATCGGAATTTCTGAAAACAGAAGATTGAGAGAAGGGCAGAAGGAGATAATTTAACAAGTTATTAATTATTCCTTAGTGATTCCTTAAACTTGCTGTCGGATTCTATTGGAATTAGAGGCAGAAGTTCTAGATTGGGGACAGGGGGAGACGAGGACAGGGGGAGAATTTATACTTTTGCCTTGCCTTCTACATCTTGTCCCCAATGCCTCAAGTAGCCCAAAAAATAAAGAGGCCGGAAGATTGCTGGCATTGCCAACACGCTTCCGACCTTGCTGAATAACAGGGTATGCATATGTTTTTAAAGTATGGCAGGCAGGCTTTTGAGATATCAAGAGGACTATTGCAATCACCCACTTTTGCTTTCAGGCTGTGTTTGCAAGGCTCCTACTATTTTAGACTGAAAATTTGAAAAGTGAGAGGGGGCGAGGGTTACAGGTTAAGGATTCTAGCTGTTTATCTGTAGCGGGTGCTACAAAAAATGGTGGCATTTGCGGACGATCGCACATTCTCCCTAAAGTGTTTGCACTCAAAGCAGAAAGTTCGATCGCCCCCTGCAACTGCTGCGACTTTAAACCCCACTAGCGACAGGTTCAGGCTTCTGCTGCCGCATCCGCCGCCCCAGCAGAGCCATACGCACGCCGCCGGCCGGCCCTAAAGTCACCCCTCGGCGTTTGGCCTGTACGGGCTTTTTCTCGGCCAATACAAGGTCGAAATTCCGCAAAATGGTTGCCAGCACCAGTTTCATCTCCAACTGCGCCAGCGCCAAGCCGATACAGCGGCGGCTGCCGCCTCCAAAGGGCAAATACTCATAAGGCGAGAATTGCCTCTCCAAAAACCGTTCCGGTTTAAATTGCAGCGGTTCTGGATACAAATCCTCCCGTCTGTGAGTCAAATAAATTGAGCCGACGACAACCGTGCCCGGTTCGAGTTGATATCCCATCAGTTCCACGGGCGTGAGAACTTCTCGCGCAAACGTCAGCATTGCCACCGGATAAATTCGCAGCGTCTCCTGACAAACTGCACTCAGGTAAGGTAAGCGGAAAATCTCCATCGGGTCGGGATTTTCCCCCAAACTGTCCAATTCTTGCACCAACTTCTGGCGTACCGAGGGCAAGTGGTGAATCCAGTAAAACGCCCAAGCTAGGGCCGTTGCTGTGGTTTCGTGGCCTGCAAACAGCAGCGTCATCAACTCGTCGCGCAATTCGACCTTGGTCATTGGTTGCCCGTTTTCGTCGCGGGCGGCCATCATTAAGCTGAGAATGTCGGTGCGGTTGGCGTCTGGTTGCAGTCTGCGTTCTTCAATTTCCGCGTCCATCAGTTCCTGAATTTTCCGCTGCCGCTGTTTCATGCGTCCCCAAGGACTCCAAGAGCCCCAATCTTGCTGCATCCAGCCGAAAAACAGCATACTCGATCGCAACGGAGAACCCGTCATATCCATAACTGAGGCAAGTAGGGGCTTAATCTCTTCCAACCGCGGCCCGTCATCGAGCCCGAAGACAGCTTGCAAGATTACCCGCATGGTGACTTCCTGCATGGCGCTGCGGGCCACAAAAGGTTGATCGACAGACCATTTGCTGGCAACATCTTGAGCGATATCGCAAATTAGTTGGCCGTAATTCCGCATCCGTTCCCCGTGAAAAGGTGGCATCAATAATTGGCGCGATCGTTTGTGCCTTTCTCCAGAGAGGATAAACATGGATTGTTCTCCCATCAAGGGTTTTAGGATGGTGTTCAGGCTGCCTGGAGCGTGAAGCGCGTTGCTGTTGAGCATCTCCTGGACAGCTTGGGGGTGGTGGATCATCACCAATGGTTTCCCGTTGTTCACTTGAGCTGTGAAAATGTCGCCGTATTGTTTGGCACATTTATCCATGAATGTCAGGGGATCGCCGATCCATTGAATTAGCTGCACAAAGGGTGGAGCTTTGGGGCCGTTAGGTAGTGTCATAGGAATTACCGGGGTTTGGATCACAGGACTTAGCAGGATCAACAAATCTCAAAGGGTTTGAAGATTTGTTCAATCCCTCCCAACCCTTGTTTTTAAGGGGATAATTGCGTAAGTCCCATCTCCAATAATTTTAATAGCTTATTCTCGAACGGTGTTCAAAATATCCTCTCCAAGCTCTGTAAAACGAACAGTTTTAATTTGCCAAGGAGCATAACTGGTTAAAGTTTGGCGCACGCCCCCGAACAAACCTAACATTTGACAACTGGACAGATTTTGCAATTTCTGCCGCGAATTTCCGGAGGCTCGCAGATCCACGGTAGCTATTCCGAGGTCGCGATCGATCTTGAGGCGATAACCAGCCAAACCAAGACTATCGAAAATCTGCTGCTTTAACACTTCATTAACCGCCGATGACATTAACTGGTTCTCTGGGCCTGTAACTGTTTCCGGCTTCAGAGTTTGACACAAATTATCTACCTTATAAACCGTAATGGTGGCAGTATTTTCTGAGAGGGCAGCACTGCCTAAAACTGAGGCAACAGAGTTAGAAGGCTGCGTTAATTGACTCGATCGAGCCTGAATTTGATTTCCCGTTAGCTGTAGGTGTTGGAACTGAGGGGCGCTTGCTGAGAGTTGGCTCTGGTTTTCGGTTGAGGTAGCTGCATCTGAGCTAGAACAACTGCTACCGCCCATCAAAATTAACCAAACGCCTAAATATCCTAACTGTTTGCAGATACGGTTCATAGTTTTTAATACTCAACTAAACTTCAGTGTACGGAGGGTGAACTTTGGTAGTAGAAAGCAGTTAGTCCCTGATTACACTCACTTAGAAGTATTTCTAGGTATCCGTAATACGGAGATGAAAACAAGTTAAGAGTTCTGGTCAATACCTTCATTTTCATGTTCGATCAATCTGGCACAGGAAGTATTAGTCCTCATTTGTGCAACCCTGCCGTCTCCGTATCTCAGCAGATCAAGCTAGGGACCCCGATCGCAAAGTGATATCAAATACCGTGTCAGTAGGTGTGATGTACCGTTGCAATTCGAGCCATTCCAATATCTGAGGTAAAGAGCCTCTTTCCGGTTTGTGACAGCCCGAGCTGGATTAGTAGTAATGAGGACAGAATTCAGACTTGCGCGCGCATTTTAAGCTCGCCTTCGGAGCGGTTTTTGAACAGCGCCGAAAGCGCGGTTAGAGGGAATGTGCAAGTCGCGAACAATATCAGGACTTACGCATCAAGACCAAAGAAACCGGGTTTTTTAACCAGGCATAAGGGCTGCAACGCGTGTTTTCGTAAAAAAACCTGGTTTCTGGTGAAGTGTCGAATCACATAATTCCGAAGTCAGCGGATCTGTAATGAACCAGCGCTTCAAGGGTGTTATCCCAGCATTTGGGAATTTTTGTGTCGAATCCCATCAAAAAGAGTGAGAACATCATGAAACAGCAATTATTGACAAAAGTTTTGGTGGCAACAGCGATCGCCCTCAGTGGCCTGACGGTTGCTTCTCAACCGAGTTACGGTCGGCGAGCACCGGGGGAAAGTGGATTTTGGTGTAACACCTCGACCGGTGCGCCGGTGACGGTGTACAAAAACCCTCAAGGTGCCGTAGAGCCTTGGATTGAGTGGACTTCCGATTATTTCTCCGGTTCTGGCTACGATCCGGCAACTCGGTGCCAATTAGTGAGTCAACGCCTCGAAATCTATCGCCGCCAACGAATGCTTAAGTACATTACTGCGGGCCAGATGAACGGCCAGAACGTCATCTGCACGGCGAATCAAATCAATGGGCTGTGTCAAAATTTGATTTATACCCTCAGACCCGGCCAAGACCCGATCGGCTCTTTGTATAATTTGTTGGCTTGGCGCCAAGGATATGTCGGGATGCCGTCTTTTGATGAAACCAGTAAAATTCCTTACATTGATGTCAGCGAAAAGCTAGGGGAAAACATGGATGATGAGGCGCAACAGCCCTCTTTTTCCCCGCCGTCGGGACAGCCTTAAAGATGGGCAAATTTTCCATCCCATCGCCACTTCCAAGGGTTGAGGTGGAAAACTTGGCGCATCAAACACAGGTACGCATCCAGACAGCGAAATCTTCGGGTTCTAGGACGATCGTCCGTCCGGCAGCAGGGTCAAATAGAGTGCTGACTAACTGGCAGGTGGTGGCGATCGGACTTGTCACCGACGACGACCTCCTCCACCCACTGTTAGGAGTTCCGACGCGGCTGGGCGATACCGATCTGGCGATCGTTCAGTTTCGCAGCGCGATCGAGTATAAAATAGCACCACTCATCATTGAACCCGAAGCGGTGTCTGAGCCAATGCTGGCAGTCGGCTTTCCTGCGGGTGCTGAGGTTGGGGGTTGGGCGGTGACGCTGGCTTCGTTTCGGTGCTGCTACCCAAATCTTTGCCTCAAGGTTATAGCTTGGGCTATACAAATGAGGTTAAAATCGGCATGAGTGGCGGCCCGATTTTTAATGCCAAAGGTTTCTTGGTTAAGATTAACGGTAGGGGCAAGTATCGAGATCCAAATTTTGGCGTCTATGCTTTTGAAGATGGAAATGAACCAACAGCGGAATTATTGGAGAAAATGGTTAAATCCAGTTGGGGAATTCCGATCGGTATATATTTGCAGTTCGCCTTGTCTTATCTAGGGAGTTATCGATGAATGTGTGGAGTTTGCGGTTTGACGCGCTGACAATCATCTTGACAGGTGCATTAACAGTGACGGCAGTTGTCAGCCAACAATATGCTGCCTGTGCCAAAACAGCCGAAGAAATTGCCCAGCTAGCGACATTGACAACCGTGGAAGTCAACAACACGCTGGGTTTTTTTGCTAGTGGATCGGGAGTAATTATTGCCAAACAGGGTAATATATACACTGTTCTGACAGCTAATCATGTGGTGGCAAGCCTCGCTCAAAAATACAGCATTCGCAGTCATTTAGAGAAGGATTATGCTGCGATTAGAATACAGCGCCTACCAAAAAATGACCGCGATATAGACTTGGCTTTGATACAGTTTCAGAGCCGAGAACAGTATCCAGTAGCACCAATAGGCCAGTCAGAACGTGCTGTTGTCGGTTCTGCTATTTACGTTTCTGGCTATCCGCTGCCAATTTCGGGATTTGAACGAAAACTTGAGTTTACTACTGGTATCATCTCTTCTCGCTTGGGCAGCGCCTCATCAGGGTATCGTCTGCGTTACCAAGCTGTAACCAGGCGCGGGATGAGCGGCGGGCCTGTATTTGATGCGGATGGCCAGGTGGTAGGAATTCACGGCCAGGGGGATACTGTTGGCACAATTAGAAGTCAGTGGAACGGTCAGATTGAGGAGATTAAAACGGGGTTGAATGCAGCAATCCCGATCGATGCTTTTAGGGAGTTGCTATCACAAAATAAGCGTAACGGCTTTGATATTCTCAGCAATCTTTCTATCAGCAACGCCTCTGGTCAAAACCAACCGAATCGGGGTTATGGAGGATTTGTGTGCGATACCTCAACGGGCGAGCCGGTGACTGTGTATCAAAATCCGCAAGGGTTCAGGGAGCCTTGGATTCGCTGGAATTCTAATTTCTTTTCTAGTTCGGGCTACGATCCTCTAACTCGCTGCCAACAAGTGACTCAGCGCCTTGAGAATTATAACCGCAATAAACAGCTAAATTATGTGACTGTGGGTATTGTAAATAACCAGAAAGCGATTTGCACGACTAGCCGCGTTAATGGGCCTTGCGAAGGTTTGATCTACACCCTGCGCCGCGATCAAGATCCGACTCCTGCACTTAGCAGTTTTTTTGTTTGGCTGCGGAATCAAAAGGCACAGCCTTCTCTTTCTGAAAGCGGTACTGTGCTTTATATCGATGTTCGGGAACGGCTGGAACAATTTTAGATTTGGGATTTGAGATGGATTAGTAATGGGTAAACACAGAACCCCGACTTATGCAAAAAGTCGGGGTTCTCAAACAACTACTTATTAGCTTAAAAATTGAGATATTTTACTTATTTATCATTGACATAATAGAACTAATGATTTTTTGGAACACGGAAGCTATAAAATTACTCTTACATTAATCCAATTCAAATTTTTTAGGTATCAAGCATGACAGCAACTACCCCGCAGGCAACGTCAACAACGCCCGCTTTTTGTGAAGGCATTCAATATTTTGCTGAAACAGTCCCTGGTTTTGAGACTTACGGCAAAGCACCTGCGATCGCCCAGGGGAGCAAGTCGATCGCCGATCCTGCCGATCCCGTCGCCGTCTTTCAAACGATGCTGGGAGCAGACGCCCTGCGCTACCTGACACTGCAAGTCACCGCCAGCAAGGCATCGGGACATCCGGGGGGTTTTGCTAGCCAAGCTGAGGCTTACGCAGCGTTGGTAATGCTCGGACACAAGAACATTGTCACCGAAGTCGGCCATCACGCGCCGGGATTTTACAGTGCCATGTTTCTCGATCGATCTTTGGAGGATATGGGAATTGTCAACGTGCAGCAAGTGCGCGATAAATTCCGAGAAAAAGACGGTTTGTTAGGACATCTTTCCGGTTTCATTCCCGGCCTTTTAGCACCAGCGGGCCCCCTCGGACAAGGGCAGCATTTTGCAATGGCGGGAGCGCTTTTGCACCCCGGAAAACTGTTTGCTTTCACAATGGGCGACGGCGGCATGGGCGAACCCTATCCGATGAGCAGTATGGGGCATTTCCACACTGCTTATCCCAAGGCTACTAACTTTTTACCAGTGTTAGTTTGGAACGGATATTCTCAAGAACATCACAGCATGGTTTCGACTAAAACTAATGCTGAAATGATTGCTTATTGGCAAGGTAACGGTTTTGAAGAAGTTATCTTAGTTGATGCTAAGAAATTTGACGATAAAAATCAACCGGAAGCTTATGTTGACAGCACTGCTTTTTCACTAGAACAGCGCATGGCATTTACCAAAGCTGTTTTACAAGGAGTTGACAAAGCGGCAAAATCTGCTCTCGGCGGCAAATTAACTGTGTTTATTATCAAACAGTTAAAAGGTGCCGGCGTCCACGCATTGGGCGCAAAATCTCACAATCTTTATCCAAAAGATACGCTGGATGCTCCGCACATTATCAGCGCTTTAAAAGAGCGCGCTTTGACTGCTGAGGCTTGGCAGTTGGTGCGGACAAATTGCGAGCGCGCTGGTGGCGGGCCTGCGGCGAAAACCGTTGTTACTGAGTTTACATTGCCACTGGCAGATTTAGGCGAATTGCCTTTAGAAGAATTTGCGGTTGGCGGAGACTCGAAGATTTCGACAACAGCAATGGGACGTTTGGTAGCGAAAGTCGGCGAGTGCGATCGTACTTTTCTTGTCACCAATGCTGACGGTAATGAAGCATCGGCAATTGCCAACATCAACCAAGCTCTCAAAATCATTCACCCGACGACAGATGACTTGTACAATCAATCGCCAAACGGTCAAGTTTACGAACCTTTGAGCGAAGATGCTTGCGCGGGTTTAGCAGTAGGTTTATCGCTATTTGGAGCGCGGAGTTTGTGGTGTTCCTACGAATCTTTTGCCATCAACGGTTTACCAATTTGGCAAACTGTAACCCAAGCAATGGCAGAATTGCGCCGTCCAACTCCGGCAACTGTCACTTTATTTACAGCGGGTGCATTGGAACAAGGCCGCAACGGTTGGACGCACCAAAGACCAGAAATTGAGGCTTATTTTGCGGCGATGATGCGGAACGGAAATGTGTTTCCTTTGTTTCCACCGGATGCTAACAGTATTCAAGCTTGTTACGAGTGGGCTTTGACTGCTAGAAATAAGGGAGTTGTGATTACTGCAAGCAAGTCACCGCTGCCAATTCGCACTACTTTTGAACAGACTCGTCAAGGTTTGGAAGATGGTGCAATTGTGCTGCACGAAGTTGATTCTCCCCAAGCTGCCCACAATCAAGGGGGGAGCAAGAAAGTTGTGTTTGCAGTTGTCGGCGACATGACGTTAATGCCAGTGTTTGAAGCAGCCGCATTTTTGGAAACAGAAGGGATTGGAGTGCGGATTGTTTCTGTTGTGAATCCTCGGCGTTTGTACCGCCCAACAGATGTTGCTTGGGATACTTGTTCGGAAGCTGACGGCGGCTTTTTGAGCGATGAGAATTTTGCCAAAATGTTTGGCGGAGATGCCTTGATTGGCGTGACAGGCGGTGCTTCTGGGATGTTGGAGCCGGTGATGCTCCGCAGCAATTGCCCGCGGGATACTTTTGCTTGGAAGCGGGGGGAAACGACTGCTAGCGCTGGTCAGTTGATGGCGTTTAATGGGTTGACTGCTGAGGCGTTGACTAAAAGGGCGATCGAGCTAGTTCATTAAGCTAGAATGTGAGTGAATGCCCCTGCCTGGTTTGTGCTGGGTAGGGGCTAGTAATATTCAAGTAGGATGGTGATACCTGTGACTGCACAACTTTTAAAAGAAATAGGTACGCTTGCGGAACAGCGATTGATTCTTCCCGGTTATTATACTTGGGAGCAATTTGAGGCGATCGAATCTTTGATGGCAGACTCTCCGGGTTTACGGATAACTTATCTTGATGGGTGGATCGAGTTTATGACACTGGGCGAAGCACATGAGACAGTCAGTTGTATTCTTAATTTTTTGCTACAACTCTACTTTTGTGAAATGGGAATTGAATATATTCCTGTAGGTAGTGCGACTCGCAGAAACCGGGCAAGAGATGTATCATTTGAACCAGACGAGTCTTATTATATAGGTTCAATAAAAGAGCATCCAGATCTAGCCGTGGAGGTAACGATGACTAGCGGTAGTACAAATAAACTAGCTAAATATCTGCGACTTCGCATTCCAGAAGTTTGGTTTTGGGAAAATAATCGGCTTTCTGTTTATGGGCTGCGTGAGGATAATTATGAGCAAATTTCAAGAAGTGAGTTGCTACCGGAATTGGATTTAGAATTGTTGGTAAGCTGCGTTTTAATGCCTTCAAGGATTGAGGCAAGGACAGAGTTTCTTAATGGGGTTCGGCAAGTGGGTTGAATGCTGAGGACTTGATTGGTTAAGCTACAATGTGACAGACAAACATTGGCTCTCACAAACAACCTTTGCGCGATCGGCTCCAAGGATTTGTTAGACTTGTAAGTGTAAAGTTACTAAGCTCAGAAATATGAAAATTTATAGCTTTTATATGAAATCTCTTAGGCTCGGAATTATTGCTATCTCTATTCTCGACAAGCGCGTGAATCAGCGTCAATCCCTTGTCATCAGCGGCACGATAAATTCTATTTTTTTAACCGCAGATGAGGGCAGATGCAACACGGATTAACGCAGATGAATTAGATCGAATCCGGTTGCACCGTCCGTGATTTTTGGCGGTTGACTAGATTTGACGCCCGACAATGCTAGCGGATTTGATATGATACGATTCTAGAGCTATACGTGCAGCTTGAACCTAATGCTGAGGGGAGAATTCATTCTTAATTTTTTCCTGGTTGGCTGTTAAATAACTTTGCTTTGTTAGCTGGAAATTTAGCAAGAGTGCTAGAGGTTTTGCTGCGGCAGAACATCCATGTTTTGTGAAAAATTGGTCTTAATTTTATTGCTTTTTTCCCCGCAAGCCATCAACCAAAAACTCATCATCGATCGATCGCCCGCAGCGACAAACTCATCCCGCGAAACCAGATAGCTGGCTATTTCCGAGTCGGAAATCAACCCTTGTTTGACCAATTGTAACATGGGGCCGGAGTCCAGTAAAGGTTGAAACGCTTCAATTCCTATGATATCGCTGTGGCTGACAACCGCTTCTAAATCAACGCTAGCAAATCCAGCTTGTTTGAGAATGCGGCACAGATTTCGCCCGATCGACAAATTGCCGTTTCGAGATGCCATTACCTGCTTAAATTTCTCCCTAACAATCTGGACTGACAAAGGTGGATTTGTCAGCCAAAACAAATCCGCATCGCTATCGACAATCACCAGTTTACCACCCGGTTTCAAGATGCGGAATATTTCTCTCGTTGCTGCGACGGGATCGGGGAGGTGGTGGAATCGGAATGATTTTACCACAGAGAGCGCAGAGTACGCAGAGGAAGAGAGGAGAGTGATGAATAATTCTGATGAAGTGCGGATTTTACCGGAACTGCGCTTTAGTGCAATTCTCGTTGCTGACATCCACAACCACATTTGGCGGACAGATGCAGGACGGAAGCCCGGTAATGCCTCTATTGTAAGAAGAGGACGGATTACCTAAACTGACGATGTTGTGTGCCAACGAATTAACTATGCCTCAGATTTTACCTCAACCGGAGAAACGAACATTTTTAGTCGTGGATGATCATGCGATGGTTTTAGGCGGCACGCTTAATATTCTGAGGCAGGAGTATCCACAAGTCGAGATTGTGACAGCTTCAACGGCTCAGGAAGCCCTTGAGCAAATAGCGCAGACAACCCCGGATTTAGTAATTGTGGATTTGGTGATGCCAGAGACGATCGGCGAAACTGCCCATGCCAATTCAGGGCTTCAACTCCTCAAAACGCTGATGGATCAGTATCCAAGGTTGAATATTGTAGTCCAGAGCGCTCATGTTCGGACTTTAGTTTGGCTGAAACCGTCGATCGACAATCACATGGGCGGATTCACAGTTGTTGATAAGAGTCAGCCGATGAAAGACTTGCTGGCGATGGTCGATTGGGCGCTGCATGAGCGGATTTATACACCCAGAGAGATTCGCAATGGGCTGCAACTTAAACCTGCCTGGATGGAGGTGTTGCAATTTGCTTTTCAAGAGAGCTTACAGGATATTGCGATCGCCAAACGAATGAATGTTTGTGAACGTACTGTGCAATACTACTGGACTAAGATTCGAGATGTGCTAGAAGTATATCCCGAAGATGACAAAAATCTGCGGATTCAAACGGAAGTGCGGGCTAGGGAAGCAGGATTAATTGATTAGTGATCTCAAGTCTAGTTAATTACTTATAAATCCTGTATGGGCATCGGGCATTGGGCATCGGGCATCGGCCAAACAGTCGGACAAAAGTATTATGACTATTCAACCGGAAACGAGATGAAGCCCGATCGATGGCAAGCGGCGAAAACAGAGGTTACGACTTGGCGGCGCGGATCGCTTCCAGGGTTGATGGTGATTGTCGCTGTGATGATGGCTAGATTGAGCGGTGCGCTTCAATTTTGGGAGTTGGTGACGTTTGATCGATTTTTGCTGCTGCGTCCTCCTGAGCCAATGGATGAACGGATTGTAATTGTCGGCATTACTGAGGAAGATATTCAACGGGCCAAAACTTATCCGATTCCCGATCGCGATATTGCCGATTTACTCAAAGGGTTGCAGGATTACCAACCGATCGCGATCGGGCTGGATATTGTCCGCGATATTCCGGTTGAGCCGGGTCATGCTGAACTAACATCGGTGTTTCGCAGCAGCAAAAATGCGATCGGAGTGGAGATTGCTTTGCCCGATCGCAGTGGCTTTACCGTGGAACCTCCGCCCGCACTACCACCCGAACAGGTTGGCTTTGCAGATACGGTTCTGGATGACGATGGCTATCAGCGTCGTAGTTTGTTAGGCGCTCACAAGTCCCCGCAGGATTACCGTTATTCGTTTCCCCTACGGCTGGCAAAAAGCTATCTCGCGACAAAGGGAATTGAGCTAGAAGATGGAATTCGCGATTCAGACGCGAAGCGCTTTGGCAGCATTGAATTGACGAGAGTGCAGCCAAACTCTGGCGGATATGTGGGGGCGGATGCAGGTGGCAACCAGATTTTGCTGAATGTTCGCAGCGGGAAACTGCCGTTTCGAGTCATTTCTCTAGCACAAATCAAGAAGGGAAAAGTAGAGCGGAACTGGATTAAAGGCAAAATTGTGCTGATTGGGATCATGTCTTTTAGCGCGAAGGATTTGGCAAGTTCAGGTGCGATCGCAGGCATCAATCCCGGACGGATTTACGGAGTCGAAATGCAGGCCCACGCTACCAGCCAGATTATTAGCGCGGTACTTGATGGGCGATCGTTGATTCGGGTTTGGACTGATGGCTGGGAAATGCTCTGGATTGGGGCCTGGGGACTCTTGGGGATGAGTTTGGGGCGGTTTCTGCACTTGCCCTGGAAAATCTTGTTGGGGCTCTTAATCGCCAGTATTAGCCCGATCGCGATATGTTACGGATTAATTCTGTTGGGGTGGTGGGTGCCGATCGTACCTGTGTTATTGGTGCTGGTGTTGAATGGGACTGGCTTGATGGCAGCGTTATTTTACCGCCACGAACAGGAACTCCGACTGCGGTTGGAAGAACGTCAATTTGCGATCGAGCAGACCTTTAATGCCATTCACAGCGGCCCGTTACAAACTTTGGTGGGAATTTTGAGAACCGCTCAGGGAGAAGCCACACCATCGCCATTTCTACCGGAGTTGCAACGCCTGAGTCAAGAATTGCGGGCAGTTTACGGCTCAGTGCAACGAGATGCGATCGCAGATGAACCGCATCTCCGCATGGGAAGTGCGATCGAATTGGCCCTGCAAGCCCCGTTGCATGAATTGCTCTACAAGGTCTATTCCAACGCGCTGGAACAAGAATTGCCCTACCTCAAAACGATCAAATTCAAAATTGTACAGTTCGATCCGTTGAACACCTCGCATCTGCGGTTGGAACACAAGCGAGCACTCTGCCGCTTTCTCGAAGAAGCGCTCTGCAATGTCGGCAAACACGCGATCGAAGCGACTCGCTTGACTGTAATTTGTACTCAAGAAGGCGATCGGCAAGTGATTCGGGTGGCAGATAATGGTAGGGGGAAACTGTCTGATACAGAAGCGCTTAATTCCGCTGAAACGAACTGCGACAAGGAGATAACCGAAGATATCAACTCTAAACTTCAACCTTCAGGATTAGGAACCCAGCTTGCAAAGAACTTAGCCAAACAATTAGGTGGAACGTTTCGGCGCTACCCGAATCAACCGAGGGGAATAGTGTGCGAATTAACTTGGTCAGCAAAACGGCGCTGGTTCTGGTGATTATCGTTTCACTCAGCATGACAAACAAGCTTTTATCGTAAGCGATCGATCGGACATGATATAATTACCCTAACCTGACATAATATCGTATCCGGTCGATCAACTGTAACTGCGATAGCAGTATTTTTGTATTGTTGTGGTGATACTGAGTAGTAACGATCCGGTCTTTCAAGAAGTTGTTAGGATCGCCATTGGGTTTGGCATTTTTGATTGTATTCCCTGTGCTAGAGCTATCAAAGAATTTTTGGTAGAACAGGGAGTTCAGGGAAAGCATATCAAGCTGGATACTGGTTCACAAGATCCGCTCTACGGACGTATTTATGATGATAGTGTAGGTGAACTGATTGCCACGACTGGACACCATGAAGGAGTTGTAGTTGAAATTGAGGGAGAGGAAATTATGGTTGACAACATTCACTCTGAAGGAATTCCTCGCTCGGTTTGGATGCAAAATCTCTATTCGCCTATTCTGGAAGTTGGTAGAGAATTTCAGGTAACAGAAAAGATGTTTTAGCGTTAACTTTTTGGGAGTTGGATATGGATAATTTTTACGATTTGCTACAAAAGATTAAAAAAAGACCTGCCATGTATCTGGGCAGACATTCTATTTTCAGTCTTCAGGCATTTTTGGATGGACACTATTTTGCTAGGCGCGAACTTGGCGTACCTTTGACGGAACAAGAATCGGAATTTCAAGAATTTCTGCAATGGCTAAGACAGAGATTTAAGGTAGAGACGGGACAATTATGGGCAAGTATTTTGCTTTTCCATTCCGTAGATGAACGCGGTGCAGTCGAGCGATTTTTTAGCTTGTTTGAAGAGTTTGTCAATCGGGAAAAAGTGAGAGAATTTGATGATAAACGGGTTGAGAGTGGTAGGATTTTGTGAGATATCTGAATGGCGATCGCGCTTTTAGTATCTCAAATCTGCTGGCGTTAACTTAAGCTGTCAGTCCACCCAGTCCTTCCGTCCACCCGGCAGTCCGCCAGGGAATGAATTCCCTGTCTAATAGCGAAAGTCCTCTCAAAGAGGACTGAAGAACTCATTAGTCGTCTGAAGACTACTTGCGCTTTGAGGCAGGGGTTTAAACCCCTGCCGGACTGCCGGACTGAGGGTTTGCCCTTAAGCTGACACCACTATCTTTGCACCTTCCCGCAAACGAGGCTTGCGGGCAGTCCTCTATTATGTTTTTCTATTGCTAATTACAGTTAAAGATAGTTACAGGGAGGATTCAGATGATAACTCACGGATTGAAGCGTCGAACCATTTACTCTGCGGTCATTACGAGTTTAATCCTGAGTGTTTCCTTTTGGATCGCTCCTGTAGCGCTGGCAAAATACACTCCTCCTAAAAACCCTTCTAAACCGAAAGAAACCGGGACGAATACCACTCGCGGCGGCAGTTGCGAAGCTAATTCATCGGCGAGATTGACTGCCTTAGTGCCGTTCAGCCATGTGGGAGAGACGATTTCTGGGCATCCCACCTTTACCTGGTTTGTACCCGATCGCACTTCTCGTCCGTTGCAATTCCGGCTGTTTACTCGCACGGGACAACCGCTCTACAGAACCGAGATGGAGAGTCAGCCAGGAATTATGTCGGTTGCTTTGCCCCCAAATCTGCCCCCACTGTCGATCGGGCAATCCTATCAGTGGCAAGTGGTGTTGGTGTGCGATCGGAATATTCCTTCGATGAATGTGGTGGCGACGGCAGAAATCCAAGTGGTGCAGCCTGCTGAATCGTTGCAGACTCAACTTGCAGCCGCGTCAACTCCCCAACAGCGGATCGACTTGTATGCGAAGGCTGGGCTGTGGTACGACGCGATCGCCGAAGCGCGCAAAGCCTCTGAAACTTCTCAAAACCAAACGCCCGTGCTGGAATTGCTAGATTCTCTGGCTAATTCGGAAGCTGAACCTTTGAAAGATTGGAGCGATCGATTGCGACAAATAAGAGCGATCGAACAACAACGCCAACTCCCGCCACCCAAACCCTAAAATCCCATGCAGCCTTTCTCGCTAAAACTGCTCAAATTCAGTAATTGTAAAGTGCGATCGGGCTTCCTGTTTCCCCTCGCGTTTTGCCTTTTGTCTGTTGGCTTTTACATTCCTCCGCATTTCTCACTCCCGGTTGTTGCTCAAACTACGGATGCTCGTGAAGCAGAGGGCGATCGGTTAATACAGCAGGGGATTCAACAGCAGGAGACTGGCCAAGTCCCAGCAGCGATGAATTCCTGGCAACAGGCACTGCAAATTTATCGCACCATCAAAAACCGCGAAGGGGAGGGTTGGGCATTAGGCTTTTTGGGAGTCGCATACCACAATTTGGGCAACTATGCCAAAGCGATTGAGTATTCACAGCAGTGGTTAGCCATCGCCCGCGAAATTAAACACCGCCTTGAGGAAAGTACTGCATTAGGCTTTTTGGGAAACACTTACAACTATCTGGACAACTATGCCAAAGCGATTGAGTATTCACAGCAGAGTTTAGCCATCGCCCGCGAAATTAAAAACCGCCGAATTGAAGGTGTGGCACTGGGCAGTTTGGGAATGGCTTACCGCTCTATAGGCAACTATGCCAAAGCCATTGAGTATACACAGCAGCGCTTAGCGATCGCCCGCGAAATTAAAGACCGCAAAGAGGAAGGTGCAGCACTGGGCAATTTGGGAGTCGCTTATAGCTCTCTGGGCGACTATGCCCAAGCCATTGAGTATACACAGCAGAGTTTAGCCATCGACCGCGAAATTAAAGACCGCAAAGGGGAAGGTAGGGCACTGGGCAATTTGGGAGTCGCTTATAGATCTCTGGGCGACTATGCCAAAGCCATTGAGTATACACAGCAGAGTTTAGCCATCGCTCGCGAAATTAAAGACCGCAAAGGGGAAAGTGCAGCACTGCTGAATTTGGGAAGTGCTTACATCAATCTGGGCAAATATGCCAAAGCCATTGAGTATACACAGCAGAGTTTAGCCATCGCCCGCGAAATTCAAAACCGCCAGGGGCAGGGTCTGACACTCAACAACCTCGGAGTATCGTTCTTAAAGGCTGGCAATCTAACAGAAGCTGAAAAAATGCTGTTCGATGGGATTCAAGTTTGGGAATCGATGCGTCAAATGCTCGGCTCCAACGACGCGAATAAAGTCTCCATCTTTGAAGGACAAGCTATGACTTATAGGACTTTACAACAAGTCCGGGTGGCTCAGAATAACCCGATCGCCGCTCTAGAAATTTCCGAGCGGGGACGTGCTCGTGCTTTTGTCGATCTCCTGACAGAACGCTTATCTTCAGGTTCTACCAATCCGGTTATTAACACTTCTCCCAACCAGGATCAAATCCGACAAATCGCGAAAGCACAGAACGCCACTTTGGTGCAGTATTCCATCATCTACGATGCCTTCCAGATTCAGGGCAAACTAGAAGGGCGCGAATCCGCGCTCTACATCTGGGTGATTCAACCCACGGGTGAAATCACGTTTCGCGAGGTAGACCTCAAACCCCTCTGGCAAAAAAACAACGCCTCTCTGGCCGATCTAATTATTGGCAATCAGGAGTTTCTTGCCGTTCGCAGTCGTAGCAGTTTCCCCGCTCTCCAACCCCAACCAGACTTACCGACACTACATCAATTGCTGATCGATCCCATTGCCAGTCTCCTACCCAAAGACCCCAATGCCCATGTCATTTTCATTCCCCAACGATCGCTCTTCCAAGTGCCCTTTCCGGCTCTCCAAGATGCCAACGGCACTTACTTAATCCAAAAACACACGATTCTCACCTCCCCGTCGATTCAAGTTCTGGCATTAACTCGACAACAGAAGTTAGCACAGAAGCAACCTAACAGCAGTAACGCTCTAGTATTGGGCAATCCCACCATGCCCAGTGTGTCTCCCTCTCCAGGAGAACCCAAACGGCAATTGTCTCCTCTACCTGGAGCCGAAGACGAAGCTAGAGCGATCGCCCCTCTGCTCAACACCCAAGCGATTACAGGCGCGCAAGGTACAAAAGCTGCGATCGTCCAAAAAATGCCCCAAGCATCGATTATTCACCTAGCAACCCACGGATTGCTGGATGATCTGCGCGGATTGGGAAGTGCGATCGCCCTTGCTCCCTCTGGCAACGATGATGGCTTATTGACCGCAGAAGAGATTTTCGACATGAAACTGCAAGCAAGTTTAGTCGTTTTGAGTGCTTGCAACACTGGAGAAGGCCGAATTACCGGGGATGGCGTGATTGGTTTATCGCGGGCTTTGATTTCGGCAGGAGTGCCGAGTGTAATTGTTTCTTTATGGGCGGTTCCCGATGCGCCGACGGCCGAATTGATGAAAACATTTTATCAAAACTTGGAGAAGAATCCCGACAAAGCACAGGCATTGCGGCAAGCAATGTTAACCACGATGAAAACTCATCCCCAGCCGCGAAATTGGGCGGCATTTACTTTAATTGGGGAGGCAGAGTAAGTTTTTCAGGACTTATATCAAATTCGTTAGCATCGGAATTATTCATCTCTCTCTTGTCTCCCTCTACGTCCTAGAAGAGTTAAATCATTCCAATTAAGGCCTAACGCGAAACTGGCGGCTGCAAAACTTCTGCTTCCTTCTCGATTTTAGCTTCCTCCAAAACCGGCTCTAAAACCGGAGAAGGAATCGGCACTTCTTCAACTACCTGATGCTTTTCCAAAGTCAAGCGAGACTGGGAGGAACCCGACAATCTTTTCAACAATTTCGGTGTCGGATCGTGCAGCAAATAAATAATTCGATCGCCCGCTTCCCAAATTTGAGCGGCCGAAACTACTTGCAAGTATCCCTGTCTTTCCACTAGCAGCGGCGCTAATTCCCCGCCTTGCACCAAAGCTTCCAAGTGAGCAATCTGAAACTTCAATCCCTCGCTTTTTAACTCGGTTTCTCCCAATTTTACTTCGCCGTCGGTCAAATATTCGTTCCAATCCTTCAGCGGCAAATCGGAGACAAAGGCTTGATTGATTTTATTCTGATTTGCAGGCGCATCTCCCTGCGGATCTTTGGGAAACATTGCCAAAACCCTCGGCGGTGCAAATTCCTCGGCTGCTCGTTGAGCTAACACTAAGTTTACTTCACCGTTGTTAGTCATTGCCAAAAAAGTTCCCATCGAATCAAGTCCGGCTTCTTCTAAAATGCTGTGATCCAGAGCACTGCTTAAGAACACTCGCAAACCTTCTTTTTCTGCTTGTTGGCAAGCTTCCGGGTTGGTGTCGATAATTGCCACCGATTCTCCGCGTTCTTGAAATAAGCGAGCAATTAATCTGCTCAAAGGATTTGACCCCACAATTGCTGCACCGGTTGCTGATTTTGAGGTGACACCCAACAGTTGAGCTATCCATCCGGCTGTCAGCCCCTGGACGAAAACTGTCATAATAATTGTTAGGAAAACTAAGGCTTTAATTGAGTCGCCGCCGTTGATTCCTCGCTGGGTGAGCAAAATTGCAAATAAAGATGCGATCGAAGCTGAAATAATTCCCCTCGGCGCTACCCAAGAAGCAAATAATTTTTGCCTCCAGTTTAGCCCGCTGTTGATGGTGCAAACCCAAATGTTAATCGGCCTCACTATCCACATTAAAGCTAAAACTGTAAACAAACTTCCCCAACCGAGGGCGACCACACTAGCGAGGGATAAATCTGCCGCCAGCAGCACGAACAGTACGGATATAGCCAGGATTGTGAGCTGACCTTTAAACCTCCTCAGCAGCCTTTCTTCCGGGACAGCAGCGGCTCTGAGGACGATACCTGACAGCACACTTGCCATTAGTCCTGATTCGCTGCGGATTTCTTCTGATAGGCCGAATAATCCCCACAAACCGGCTAAAACTACTAAATTTTTTAGGTCTTCTGACAAGAATTTCGCTCGCTTGAGAATCAGTCCCAGCAGCCAACCTCCGGTAACTCCGATAACTGTGCCAATACCCAGCCGCACGATTAAATCTCTGAACAAAATCAGCAAGTCGGTATTGCCGTTTAAAACCACGTTCAATACCAATACTGCCAGAATTGCCCCAACGGGATCGACTAAAACACCTTCGCCTTCTAGCAAGGCGGCGACTTTTTTGTCAACGGATACTTGTTTGAGCAAAGGGCCGATGACTGTCGGGCCTGTGACGACTACTAGAGAAGCATACAGAAAGGCGATCGGCCAGGGAAATTCCCCCAGCCAGTGCGCCGCCATTCCGCCACCAATTAGCGTAATCAAAGTGCCGAAAGTAACTAAATTGCGGATGCTTCCAGAAACTTTGCCCAAGTCTCGCAATTCTAAATTCAAGCCGCCTTCAAACAAAATTAAGGCTACGCAAAGGGATACCATAACTTCCAAGCCGTTTCCCAACAGACTCGGATGCAGGATTCCCAAGCAATCCGGGCCTGCTAAAATGCCGAACAGCAGCAAAAATACGATCGCCGGAACTTTCAGATAAGCGGCGAGAACTTGAGCGCTGATGCCACAGATGACGGTCATGACCATCAACAGGGTGATGTTAAAGGGGATTTCCATAGATATAATTGTTACAGGCTGCCCGCTTAGTTTTAAATGTTCGATCGCGGGTAATTGGAGTGCAGGCGCTATTTTCGGCGCAGCTTACAAACTCGGCACGGCCCTGGATTTTTCCCAATAAGATTAAAAAACCTTGATAGTCGCTATAACTTTATCAGATAATTCTCTTGGCGTCAAAGATGGGAGTAAGCTGTAGCTAAGCGAGAGATTGTCTGTTAGGTTCGAGAGTCAGATGGGGATGCAGGCACAGAGGGAGAGGATTTGACGAATTTTGATGGGGAGTCAATCTCAAATCTCAAATAGCAAGATTTGCCAGCCTTTCCATTATAAAGCCTTTCAACCCCAGATTCATGTGTGGAGTCAATCTCCAATTAAAAAGCTCACATCTCAAATCGATCGCCCCCAGACTCATCTTTAGAGGTAGCATCTCACTTTTTCAGCCAAGCTAGAAATTGGAGGCCGGAGACAGGAGGCAGGAGGAAGAAGGAAGGAGCCAGAAGGAAGGAGCCAGAAGGAAGGAGCCAGAAGAAGTGTTTTTACAAATATGAGATGCTCCCTCTTTAGAGTAGATTTGCCATCTAAAATCAATCTCAAATCGCAAGATTCATCTGTAGAGTCAATCTAAGATCTAAAATCTATAATCTATAATCGATTGGCATTCTGCCACCTGCGAAAAAACTCCGATAGAATGGTCGGCGAAATTCGCCCTTCCAGCCAATCTAAAGCCTGGTTTTGCTGGGGTGCGGCCCGATAAAATTTGCACGCATCTATCAGTCGAATCGGAGAATTAGTGACAGTAGATTGAGAGCGCCACTTTTGGGCAAACTCGGCAATAATAGCCGGAGAAATTTGTTTTTGCAGCCAATCTAAAGCTTGGTCTTGTTGTGCTAAACCGCGATAAAATTTGCCCACATCTATCAATCGCAAATTACTATCTTGAGGTAAAGCAGTTGCCCGCCATTTTTGAGCAAATTCCCCTAAAACAGAGGTAGAAACCTGACTTTGCAGCCAAATTAAGGATGTATCTTGGCTAGCGCTAGCTTGATAAGACGAGAATACCTGAGTCAGTCGCACGCCTGATATGGGAGTGGGAGTCGGAGCGGGAGTCGGCTGCGGAACGGGTGTCGGCGCTGGAGGGGGGGGACAACTACTTTGGGAGATTTTCGCATCAAAGCGGCCCAGGTTTTGAGGCTTGCAATGCCGTCTGGATTGAGACCTTGAGATTTCTGAAACGAGATGAGCGCCGCTGTGGTGGTTGCTCCAAATTTACCATCCATCGCGCCTTGATAAAAACCTTTAATTCTTAATTCCTTCTGGATGTCTGCAACTTTATAACTTACGGCGCCTTCTCGGACGCTTTCAAAAATATTGGTGTCTACATTGCCCGAGATGCCGGACACGCTGCCGGTGTCGCTGTACTGCCAAAAAGTCCAAGTTTTCCAGCCGCCGGGCACCCAAGGTTCCTCAGCACTGGTATAGTGAGCAATCCACAGTGGGTAATCGGCAAACCGTTTTGTCCCCAAGTTGTCCCAGAAACCGGGGTAAGTGTAGATAATCGGCCGCATCAAGGTGGCTTTTTCGACTGCTTCTAGCCAAATTGCGGCTCGATCGCAAAATTGATCCACAGTCAAACCGCCTGTAGTTTCCAAATCCAAGACTGGCGGCAAATCCCCCGGTTCGAGTTTTACAGTTTTCAAGAACAAATCTATTTGTTCTTGAACGCTGCTTGCAGGTCGAAAAAAGTGGTAAGCACCGCGTTGAATCCCCGCCGCTTTCATCGCCGCCCAATTGCGGGCGAAAGTTTGGGCAACTAACGTTGCACCCTCCGTCGATTTGACAAAAGCAAAGGCAATACCATCCCGGGCAACTGCTGGCCAATTGACATTGGGCTGGTAGTCGGAAACATCTATACCGCGAATACTCATATTACGAAGAGTTGAGAAAAGCTGGTTTGCTCTGAAGCAGCGACTCGATTAAGGGTACATTAAATTGTAATGTTAAGTCGCTAATTGTTTTTTTTTGCAGGGGAGATGGTGCAAATGAACTTCGATCGAATAGAGCCCGGCCCTGGTCAAGAGTCTGTTTGGGATTACCCACGTCCCCCTCGGCTTGAGGAATCGACCAAACACGTACAGATAATTTTTAATGGAGTGACGATCGCCGACACGCGCCGCCCTCAGCGGGTATTGGAGACAACTCACCCTCCTGCCTACTATATCTCCCCCGAGGACATCCAAATGCAATATTTGCACAAAACTTCACGAGGTTCTTGGTGCGAGTGGAAGGGACAAGCCGGTTATTACACTTTGACGATAGAGTCGAAAGAAGTAGTAAATGCTGCTTGGTTTTATCCCAATCCTAATCAGGTTTTTGCAGCTATTAAAGATTATGTGGCTTTTTATCCGAGCCAGATGGATGCCTGTTATGTGGACGGGGAATTAGTCCAATCTCAACCAGGGGATTTTTACGGTGGCTGGATTACCAAAGATATTGTCGGCCCGTTTAAGGGAGGCCCAGGAACGTGGGGGTGGTGAGGGAATGTTGAGTTTTGAGTTTTGAGTTGAAAACAGTGGCAGAAACCACGTTTTTTTACGCAAAACCTTGTTACAGCCTCGACCCCTGTTTAACAACCATGTTTCTTGAGTTTGTTGGCGCCGTGAATAAGTTGAAGACTGGCGCAGAAACCGATTTTTTTACGACGCAAAAAGCCAACAGTAAAAAAATGAATAATAATTCAATAGCTCTCTAATTGAGTGAGGATGAATCAATGCAAGGCAATGCAGGCAAGGCAGAAGCTAACGCAGCAGGTTATCCCTTTACATAAACAGTGTAGTCAAGAATACAGCGACTGCTCATAAATAAATGTTAGTATAAGTTAATATCTGACACCAGCTTTGTTGCTTCTTTATTATTTATTCGGATCTGCGCTGTGTCTGTTGAATTTATCGCGCCATCTAACTCGCCGGAAAAACCACCAGAAAATTTATCCTTAGAGTCTACTCTTAAGGAGCTGGCTGTATTCAATTTTCAAGTTGAAGCTTCATCCCTAGCCAAAGAAGTAGCTCGGTTTTTTCAAGCTCAGCCGCTGCTTCCGGGAGTTATTTTGACCGTAAATGGCGAATTTTTAGGGATGATATCGCGCAGGCGATTTATGGAACGCATGAGCCGCCCTTACGGAGTAGATACATTTGCTGGCCGACCAATTATGGCTTTGTATCAAATAGCTCAAACTGATATTTTGATTTTACCAGGAGTAGCCTTAATTGTCGTGGCAGCTCAGCGAGCCATGCAGCGGCAGCCAGAACTGCTTTACGAGCCGATTGTTGTGCAGTTAGAACCTCAAGTTTACCGACTTTTAGACGTGCATCAAGTATTGGTAGCTTTATCCCAAATTCACCAACAAGCTACTGGGTATATTAGGGAACTGTATTACAATTTATCGGTCACACAATCCGAGCTAGAAGCAGCTAATTCTCAATTAAAAGCAGCTAATTCAGAATTGTATCGCCTTGCCAACTTAGATGGATTAACTCAGGTTGCCAACCGTCACTGTTTTAATGAATACTTAGAGAAAAAATGGCGAGAATTGGGAGAAGCAGCAGCAGAAATATCTTTAATTTTATGCGATGTTGACTTTTTTAAGAAATACAACGATACTTACGGACATCAGGCGGGAGATGCTTGCTTGCAGCAGGTAGCCCAAGCTATTTTGGAATCTGTAAATTACTCAACAGGAGAAGTGTCGGGCGAGACTCTGGTAGCCCGTTACGGAGGCGAAGAATTTGCAGTGATTTTGCCTCGGACTTCACCTGAAATAGCTGTCTGGATTGCAGAGAAAATTCGAGTGTGGATCAAAGAACTAGAAATCGAACACGTTAATTCGGAGGCGTGTTCTCTCGTGACGCTAAGTTTGGGGGTAGCGAGTACGGTTCCTCTACCGGGAACTTCTCAAAAAAACTTGATTGCAGCGGCAGACCGCGCGCTTTATCAAGCTAAAGACGGAGGGCGCGATCGAGTAATTTTAGATTTTAGATTTTAGATTTTAGATTGGAAAAAGTGATCCACGGATTTATCCGTGGGCTTGTTGAATGGTTTCGATCACAGATTGTCTGGCAAGTCGCCGATCGACCTCCCGATGCTAGCCAGCAATTTCTCCAAAGCTTTCATCTGCTTGACGGTGAACGTGGGTACGTTCTTCCCCAACTCCCAACGACTGATGGTTTGCGACGAAACGCCAAGCTCTCGCGCCAAATCTTCCTGACTCATGCCCAGTTCTTCCCTGAGCTTCTTCAAATGCGGCTCTTCATCTTCAGGTCGCGGAACGGGCTTTTTCGGCATATCCTCGATCGCAGATTTTTCCGATAAGATGCTTAAACATCTTACTTCCTTCCTCGGAGAAGATTATCTACTTCTGATTCTTCCTGACCAAGAATTTCTTGATGGTACAAGCCCCCGGATTTATCCGTGGAATCAATCCAAAATCTCAAATCTCAAATCCTCAAGCCCCCGCATTTATCCGTGGGGTCGCCTCTAAAATCTCAAATCTCAAATCTAAAATCGACTGACTCTTCCTTCGCGTTTTTCGCGTCTTCGCGGTTCAATCATACTAATTTTTCCGACCCGAAAACAGTAATTAAACAACAAACAGATCGTGCAACGGTAAGGCGCATAGCTGGAAAGGCGCGATCGCTCCTATTCTCACTTGAAAAGTTATCGGACGATCGTCCCGTGCCTACAAAGTCTCGCACCAAGCACGCTCCGCCGTCCAGTGTCTGTCTGAAGATTCATAAATCCTCAACCCATCCAACCCGGCATTTTGGATCATCTCCTCAACTTCATCCAGCGTAAATGCTGCTTGCAACGAATCGCTGAATAACTGTTTCTGATGGGCGTTGCAATCTCCCGCATACAGATTGACTAAATTATCCCTGATTTCCGATGTTTCCGGCCGCAGCAAATCACGCAAAAAAATTGCTCCCTGTGGCTTCAACACCCGCTTGACTTCCTGCAAAAACGGCAGTGGATCGGGCAAATGGTGGATAATGCTGTTGGAAATCACCATGTCAAAATAACTGTCTGCATACGGCATGGCCTTAGCATCAATTAATTCGAGACTAATTTGCGATCGCACGCCCGCCTTTTCCACATTTTGGGCCCCGACTTTCAGCATATTTGCGGACAAATCGATGCAAGTCAATTGCCATGCTGGTCGCATTTGACAAATTGCGATTGGAATTCTCGCCGTACCCGTCCCCGCATCCAAAACGTTTCCAAAAACCGGCCCCAACACCGCAGCACTCTGAGCAAAAGCAGCATTAACCTCAGCAAAATCCATCGAATCGTATTCGATCGCCTCTGCCAAGGAATCCATCACTTCCGGTTCCAAAACTCGCTGCATAAAACTTATACCATTTTGCTAAATAAGTGCTACAATACTAGAAAATTAAGAGATATTTTATGAAAGTCAACTATCAAGAAAGAATTGATGCAACAGTCAAGGAGTTGAAAATAATTTTGTCACAACAACGAACAGTAATTAACCGACAAAAAATCCAAGCACTTTATTGCTTAAAAGCTGGCTATAGTCTAAGTCTGACAGATGTAGCTGAACGTTTAGGAGTACATAGGGTGGGTGCATCTCACTTTGGCAAATACATCAAATTGAAAGTTGACCGTTGAGGTAAGCACAGCGAAGAGAAAGGATAGAGGGAACGCTCTCAATATTCCATTGCGCTCCTGATATTTTCACCCTGAGTC
>Ga0163147_10000594_pt1 | contig 56862 bp, 62 predicted proteins | sample OliLakLV19MP6G1_FD_148597 | JGI IMG/M metagenome (GOLD analysis project Ga0163147, IMG submission 148597) | Freshwater microbial mat bacterial communities from Lake Vanda, McMurdo Dry Valleys, Antarctica- Oligotrophic Lake LV.19.MP6.G1 | ecosystem: Environmental > Aquatic > Freshwater > Lake >... | reverse complement strand
CTCCACTGGTCACATAGCCTCAACTACACTAAAGTTATCTCGTTATAAACAATTCGTTTTGAGGTTTGAAAGAGGCAATTTAAGCCTGTGAAGCGTGTACGAGTTTGAGTATTCCAACTCCCTGATATCCAACTGGACACTTTCTACACCGTGCCTGCGTAGAAGAGACTAGATACAATTCATGTTGACACTTTGGGAAAAGTAACTCATTTCGTAGTGATGCTTCGTTCGCGTATGGTTCGTAGGTTGTGTGAAGTGGAGGGAGTGTAGGTTCATCCATGTTTTACTTTATCCTGTTCTATTCTTTTTTGCAGGTCTCGCATTCTACCCTCAGAGCCTGATAGCAAAGTGGTGAGTTCCTCAAAGGCTTTCGCCCTTGACCACATCACGTTATACGCTCTCTGAAACGCCGCATCATTTTCAAACGATTGAGGGTCCAGCCATTTGTTGGCTTGGGTCAAAAGGGGGAGTAGCACCTGTTGGAGATCCTGGCTGAGCCATAGGCGGTTGAGCGCCTGCTGCTTGATCAGATCCTTGCTGAACGCCTCCAGTCGCAATATCTGAGAAGAATCGAGGAGGCGTCTGGACGCCTCTCTTTTATTTCTAAATCAGCACAAAAAGATAAAAGTAGTTATCATCATGCTCGTACTTTAGTTCTAAGTCTCGGGAAACAACATCTTCCAAATCAATGTCGTCGACAACGAAATCGCTTGAATCACCTGGGAGGTGGTAAACATGTCCTCCCGTCAATTTTAGTGCCTCTCTTAGTTGTTCTTGAAACTGGTATTCAGCTTTTATTTCCAGATAAGGCTCACGACTTACATGATCGTAAAGAGAGAATGCTGAGCCAATCACCATTATGGTATCCTGTTTTGTTTTCACAAGATAAGGATAAAAGGTTACTTGTTCTTGGAAAGAAGTCTCTTTGGACTTTTCACTTTTTTGTTGGGAAACCTCAACATCTTGTTCGTTCTCTACACTTACAAAAAACTCTTCAGTTGGCATTTCGCTTATCTCAACTGGTTGTGAATAAAAAAACTTCTTGAAAACAATCGCTACTCTCGCAGAAGTAGTAGGTTCTTTTTTTTGTGATTGGCTGGCAGAAGGCATAGATGTATTATACTACCTTCTAAAGGGGGAAACTAAGCTGGTTTTCGTCAAACATATAACTCTGGTATAATTTTCTAACACCCTCCCGTACTCGACCCCAAGTTTTTAAGCTCGGGCAAATACATCAAAGTAATGCACCCCAAAATCGTGTCCAAACTTTTCATGATATGATTAACTCATGAAAAGCAAAGGACGAATACTACATGCTAAAGCTGCAAAGGCTCGTGAAAGTGAACAATTTTCCCAGTCATTAACTTTTAATGATGATGCACTTTTTGCATATGATGCGGCTAATGATGCGTTGGGATTTTCAGAAGGAATTGCTTGTCGCTCTATTAGTCTAAGAGTATATGCAAATCTGCACAACAGTAGAAGAATATTAACCTTAGCTAAATATGAAATGATGGCATCTGTAGATTTAGCAAGAGAAAGTGGCATCAGAGAGTTCCTTGCTTTACCTCTTTATAATCTAGCGCAAATTAAAGAAGATTTAGGTGAATTTGATGATGCTGTAAAAGATTACAAAGAAGCTGTAGGTATCATGGAGAAAAACCCTCCTGAGGCACATAATAGGCCATCTGTATTAGCAAATATGAGAGTTCATTTAGCATCCTGTGAATATAAGGCTGGAGATAAAACGGCTATGAAAAGAGCAAAAAAAGCTTTAAAAGAACTTGAGGTATCAGAAGAACCTGATAAATATAGTAAAAATGCTTGGGTCTCTGGTGGCTACATGAGAATAGCCGACGCAATAAAAAAAGACTATCCAGATGAAGCAAGAAATATTTTGGCAAAAGCCAAGGAGGTAATCGATTCAAACCCCGATTTAACTCTTAGAAAAAAGCAGTGGGATAAGTTATCAAAGTCGATTTAAATTATTTGGAATGCTTTCTTGTAAAAGAAGAGAAAATATTCTAAACTTTTCAACATACGCACTATTCAGCAAGTATGCTCCTGTTTATTTCACTGCATTTAACTTTTTTGAAAAGCTATACGAAAGTATAAATAAAAAAGAGGAATTAATTAAAACTTTATTTACTAAGCCTTGTGCACCATCGATGATGTTAAAAGAATTTGGAAATTATGCATTGGTAAATGTACTAAAAGAATTTCTGGATGTAATGTTTATGGAATAGACGCTAACGAGGCGAATATTGCCCATCATAGAGATAGAACAATGGTTGGCATGAACTTAGATAATATCCTCTGCACAGAGCCCTCATTCGATGTAGTACCTGAATGTGTTCATGAAATGGAAACTGCTCTTAAACGATTCATGCACTTAGAAGAAGATCATATTTTTGAATCAGTAGCATGCATGAAGGTTGATGTTGCTAATGACCCAAGAAAACTTAGAAGTTTAGATGTAGAGATTGCAGAAATATTTGACAACATTTATTGTGCTCTACCAGGAAAAATGACAGAATCAGCGTTTCTTGCTGATGAGCTAGTTAAAGAAATTTTAGTGAAAAATGATTTTATGCGTGTAAATAAAAGACCCATAGATCTTATGAGGAGATAATTATGAATTCAGAAATTATTGCTTTAGTAGACAAGCAACGTGCGCAAAATAATTATTTGTCAATTTCAGAGACAATGAAATTGACAGAGTCAGGTAACACAATACTTGATCCATTTTCTACATTGTTATCAATCTTTGCCGTGATTGGACAATATAACATATTTTATCCCAACTCAATTTTAAGCTGTGATGAAAGTGGAGAACTTAACATTGGAAATGGAAACGTTTTTTATCCCCAATCACTTCTTGAATGCCGTGGTGGATCAATAACTATTGCAGATAATAATCAATTTGGTGAAGGTGGTTTTACTGCCAAAGCCGATCGCCCCGGTTCAATAATAACCATAGGATCTAATGGAAGGTATACTGCGGGTACACAACTTTTTGGAAATAATTTTCTAGGCAGTGGCTCTCAAATACACGGTCTCATTACGGTTATTAATTGTGAGTTAGCAAAAGGAGAACCTTTCACATACGAAGATCCGGATCTTCGTGGAGGTGTACTAAAAGGATCAGGATCCGCCAAAGATCTTATTGTTGGAGTTGGCGAAGTAGTAGCAGGAAATGGTGTTTTTAACCAAACAGATCTTAAAAGACAGACTTTTTATCATCCAAAGAAGTAAAGATATGCAAAAAACAAAAATTGAATTTGGTTGTGGTTTAATACGAATTGGACGGGTGTGGGGTGTGGATTCCAAAGAGGTACCGACAGAGAAAGAAGCTATTGAGTTTCTTGAATTTGCTTTTTCACAAGGAGTTCGTTTTTTTGACACAGCCCCAGCCTATGGATTAAGTGAATCCAGACTTGGAAAATTTATAAATCAACTTACTCATGATGAGAAGGACCAAGTTGTAATAGCCACAAAATTTGGGGAGCATTGGAACAATAATACTCAGGATACATATGTTGATCACTCCTACAACGGATTAGTATCGAGTATAGAAAAGAGCATGAAGCTATTGGGTAAAATATCGATTCTTCAATTGCACAAAGCAAGTGTTTCGTTACTCACTAATGATGAAGTGTCTAGAGCATTTGCGTATGCTCAAACAATCGGCATAAAATTGTTAGGAGTAAGCGTTTCTGACATTGAAACTGGTTTATTATCGTGTGAAGACGAACGCTTATCATATATTCAACTACCTTATAATCAAGAAAGAGCAAACTTACTTCCTGTCATTTCCAAGGCAAAAGAAAAAAACAAACAGATACTTTTTAATCGACCTTTAGCCATGGGAGCTATTTTTCACTCTACAGAAAAATCTAAGGATATTTATGATGCTTTTTCTTTTATTAGTGAAACACAAGCGAAGGGCATATTACTTTCTGGAACCGCATCAATACAACACCTGAGAGAAAATATTGAAGTGTTCAAAAGCCTATGAACAAATGTTAAAAGAAAAAAGTAATAAGTGAGAACAAATTTATTACCCTTGAGCGAGAAATCCATGCCCTTCAAGGCTGGGGATGAAGTCCTGCCCGGAGCGAATTTTTAGATGAGCGGAGGCAAAATTCATGAGATACTTTCAGCATGGCGACAATAGTTATTAAAGATGCTTTGGTTGCCATGGAAGTGAAACTGGACAAGGGTTGATCTTGTCAATCTTCCTTGCAAAAGAGACAATGTGATATAGTATGTATTATATTTTTCATAATCAATGAGCCCAGAAAACGTCATCCTAGCTGCCTACGAGTATTTCAGTACTGACACACTCGATGAGGATAGTTTAATTGATATTGCTTTAGCAGCAAACTGCCCTTCTGCACTAGTTGCAATTAAAGTTCTTGAAAATATGGTTGAGAGCAAAATGCTTGAAAAGCAAAATAGAGCTGAGAAAATTTTTTATAAAATTAGAACTAATCTAGGTGGTAAACTCAATTAGACGCCAGATACCAAGGTTGAGCTGATTTCATCTGGTATATATTGTGAATGGAGGGTTCTAACACCCTCCCGTACTCGACCCATACCAAGATTTTCCGAGATAAAGTTTCTAAGGTATACTACCAACTTGTGCCCAAATCTTCCGCCGCCGCACTTTTAACTCAAGCCAAACAGCACCTCAAAGAGTACTTTGGGTACGATCAGTTTCACCCAACTCAAGAAAAAGCCATTCAAGCGGTTCTCGCTGGCAAAGATGTCTTTGTCTTGATGCCCACTGGTGGTGGCAAATCCCTTTGCTACCAAATTCCTGGCCTGATGTTACCTGGTATTACCATTGTGGTGTCACCCTTGATTGCATTGATGAAAGACCAGGTAGACGGGCTCAAAGTCAACGGCATTGCAGCTGAGTTCATCAATAGTAGTTTAGACTTTCAAACTCAAACTGAGATCACTTCTCGAGTTTTGGCGGGAGAAGTGAGGCTATTGTATGTCTCATCTGAAAAACTCTTGTCGGCTCAATTCAGCTCACTCCTATCTCGCCTAAATCCTGCTCTTTTTGCTATTGATGAAGCGCACTGTATTTCCGCATGGGGGCATGATTTTAGACCAGAATATACTCAGTTATCGCGACTCAAAAAGGCATTTCCTAATACACCAATTATTGCGCTGACTGCAACCGCTGATCACAGTACTCGGGTTGATATTCTCAAACAGCTCGAACTTAAAGACCCTGTTAAGCTGATTGATTCTTTTGATCGATCAAATATTTCTCTAACCGTTTTACCTGGTAGGAATCGGGTCATTGCAATTACTAATTTCCTGACTGCTAACCCCAATCAATCTGGAATAATTTACTGTTTGAGTAGAAAGCAAACTGAAACTTTAGTAGAGAAGATTCAGCATGAAGGCTACACGGCTGCAAGCTATCACGCCGGCATGAGTCAACCAGAGCGCGCTAGAACTCAACAAAGTTTTGTACGCGATCGAACACAAATCATCTGTGCTACCATTGCCTTTGGTATGGGTATTGATAAATCAAATGTTAGATGGGTAATTCACTACAATATTCCCAAAAATATTGAGGGTTACTATCAAGAAATTGGTCGCGCTGGCCGAGACTCTGCCCCAGCTCAGTCGATACTTTTTTACACCTATAAGGACATTGAAACCCTTAAGAGATTTGGTTTGGAATCAGCACAGGCTGGGCTTCAACTGGGCAAACTTGAACGCATCAAAGAGTACGCTGAAGGAGTAATTTGTCGCCGCAAGATCTTGCTTGGGTATTTTGGGCAAGCGTATCATCAAGAATGTGGAAATTGCGACGTCTGCACCAATCCCTACGAACATTTTGACGGTACGTCGCTCGTCAAACTAGCTCTAGAAACGATCAAAAGAAATACTTCACTCACGACCAAAGAGTTAGTGTCGCTACTATGCAATCAATCCACTTCAACCAACTTTGCCGAATGGCATTTTTATTGTAGCCAACTAAAGAATCTTGGTTTAATGGAAGTTTTATTTGATAAGAATCAATATGTAGCACTCACCAAGCAAGGCGAAAAGGCGCTATCTAAAAAAGAAAAGGTGCAACTGGTCTTGCTAGATACTTTCATCAGTAGTAGCGAAGTGGAAACTGTTACCAACACCAAAGTTAAGCTCTCAACTTCAGCTAAGAGTAACGCGTATAAAAGTCCACTTTTTGAAATTCTTCGTCAAGAAAGACTCAAGCTCGCGCGTCAAAGGAACATTGCTGCCTACTTAATTTTCAGTGACGCGACACTCCTTCAAATGGCTACTGAAAGACCTCAAAACGAAGCTCAAATGCGTGCTATTTCCGGCATCGGTTCAGTCAAATGGAAACAGTACGGAGAGCATTTTTTGGCGATGCTTAAAGTAGCTTAAGTCACCAACTTGGCCGTATGGTCGGGAAGTGTATGTGAGTGCTGGTTAAAGCTGACAAAGCAATTTGCGAAAAGTTACGCACTGAAATCGATGCACATCTCCCGGAAGCAGCAGGTAAGATCTGACATGTGGAAGGGAGAACTGTGTGGGGAACGCTGTTCTATGAAGAAATGCCTCAGTTAGGTGAATTCTACGAAAAGGCTCACTAAGCCCTAGCATCGTATGCTAGACCTTCTGATCCTGCAATTGAACATTTCATACACTTTTTTGTTGTCACCAAATACCACAATTTCTATAAAGTCACACTTCTCTTGATTCTCTAAGTAATCCTCAGCCATTTTGAGTAGCTGACTTCCAATACCTAGTCCTCGATGTGACTCCAAAATAAATAATTTTTCAATTTCACCATTCTTGGCTGGCTTTAACTGTATATCATCATCCTGAGTAAGAATGATTTTCCCTCCGTGAGACAATACTTGCTCAAGCAATTTTTCAGTAAAGAAGATTCCAGCGTGGACTTATCTGAAGCCATATATTCCCTGAATTGAATTTTCATACAACCATTCATACCAGAAAGTCAGTCTATTCAGTCTGTGAACGACCAGACAAGATTGCCACCAGCTGGACAATAAATGACGTAGTTAGCAACTTCAAAACCTTCTGCTCGTTGCTCTGAAGAAACCACTTGACTCGTAGAATCCTCTCCAGGGACAGCAGTCCTCAGCTGAGTTTCTTGTGTGACGAGTCTTGCCAAATATGGACCTCTTTTAAGTATTTGTAAAATACATTAATACCGGTAGTAATCAGCTTTAAATGGTCCATTTTTATTTACTCCTAAGTACGTTGCCTGTTCAGCTGTCAAAGTACTTAAGTGAACCCCGATGTGCTCTAGATGCAGTGCTGCAACTTTTTCATCTAGCTGTTTAGGTAAACGGTGAATTCCAGCAGGATATACTTTTGTAAATAATTCGATCTGTGCCAACACCTGATTAGTAAATGAGTTTGACATCACAAAAGAAGGGTGACCCATTCCGCAGCCAAGATTTACTAATCGACCTTCTGCCAGCAAAATTATTCGGTGACCATCTGGGAAAGTATAGATATCGACTTGTGGCTTCAGCTGATTTTTTTTAATTCCAGGAAATTCATTTAATTGCTTGACTTGCACTTCTACGTCAAAGTGGCCAATGTTGCAAACTATCGCGGTATCTTTCATCTTCGCTAAGTGGTCAATCGTAATGACGTCCTTGCACCCAGTCGCAGTAACATAGATATCAACTTCACTCAGGACTTCTTCTGTTCGCTTGACTTCATATCCTTCCATCGCCGCTTGCAAAGCACAGATCGGGTCTACTTCAGCAACGATGACGCGCGCGCCATTGTTTCTCAACGACTGAGCTGAACCTTTTCCAACGTCCCCAAACCCCACCACTAGCGCCACTTTGCCAGCTAGCATAATATCTGTAGCTCGGCGAATACTATCTACTAAGGATTCCCGGCAGCCATACAAATTATCAAACTTGGATTTGGTCACTGAGTCATTCACATTAATAGCGGGAATCTTAAGCCTTCCTTTAGACATCAACTTGTATAAGTTATGCACACCACTGGTTGTTTCTTCAGAGACACCTTTAATTTCTTTGAGTAACTGAGGAAATTTTTGATGAACGAGGGTAGTCAGATCTCCACCATCATCGAGCAGTATATTTGGGCCCTGCTCCCCAAAAAGCAACGTCTGTTCAGTGCACCACCAATACTCCTTTTCAGTTTCGCCTTTCCAAGCAAAAACTGGAGTACCTGCCTCTGCCACCGCAGCAGCCGCATGATCTTGGGTAGAGAAGATATTGCAAGAGGCCCATCGAACCTCAGCGCCTAAGGCTTGCAGCGTTTCAATCAGTACTGCAGTTTGAATGGTCATGTGCAGTGAACCCGCAATTCGGGCTCCTTTTAAGGGCTTCTTTGATGACAACTCCTTACGTAGGCTCATCAATCCCGGCATCTCATTTTCAGCCAAAACGATCTCTTTGCGTCCCCACTCTGCAAGGGTAATATCTTTAATCTTGTAGTCAGTTGCTTTTTTTGCCATGTTTCCTTTGTGGATAATTTTTGTAGTAACGTTCAAAAAATTCGTTCACAGTAAAAGTATGTGCTTGACTACCTTGTTGCTCAATCGCAAAAGCAGCTGCAGTCGAGCCCATTTCTGCGCACTCTTCTATATGAAAATCTCGCAGATATCCATATAAAAATCCAGCCCTGAAAGCATCTCCCGCTCCAGTCGGATCTACAACCTGATCAGCTTGCGTGGCAGGAACTTTTAGTTCAGGCTCGTTTGGTGTTTTTATCACACACCCTTGCTCCCCAAATGTCACTACACAGGCGTGTACTTTGTCTTGGATTTGCTTTTTGCTCCAACCCGTTTTTTTAATCAGAACGCCCATTTCATAATCATTCACTATAAGTAACTCAGCAGCCTCTATACCAGCTCGAATATCTTCACCTAAAATATTACTAGCTTGTTGGCCAACATCATAAAACAGGCGTTTTTTAAATTTCTTACATTCCTCAACCTGCTTCGCCATCTGGCGGGGATCATGAGGAGAGATCACTACAAAGACATCATCCTCTTTGAATTTCTCAATGCTCAACTCGGCCGCGTCGCTCATTGCCCCCGGATAAAACCCTCCAATTTGGCAATTCTGCAAGTCAGTCATAACCGTAAAGGTGGCAATTGGCAGATCTGAGAAGTGAATATGATCAATATCCACACCAAGTTGTTGAAGGTCCGTCATATAACTTTTGGCTTCTTTGCCAACACTGCCAAATAAAACCGGCTTCTCTCCCAGTAAGGCCAAAGAATAGCTGATATTGGCGGCAACACCACCTCTTGTATCCTTCAGCTGGTCTAAAAGGACACTTACAGAAAGGAGGTGTAACTTATCTGGTTGGATTACATCTCTAAACTTCCCGTTAAAGACCATAATCCTGTCGATTGCGATTGAGCCAGTGATCAGGATTTTCATAGATTTCACCTCTTAATAGTATCAGATTGTTCTAGTTATGGGATAGAATAATATTAGCTTTATGTCTGAATCTACTCGTAACCTTCAACAAACGCCTGTATTCGCTAGAATTGGGCAAAAAATCGTCATCTTCAATCCTAAAGATGCCAAGGTCATTCACTTGGAATCTACAATTGATAGTCATGGCAACTTTGTAATCATGGTCGGGTATATGGGAAAAACAACTTAGTTACTACCAGAGCTAAGCTGGGAACATGACGCGTATAAGTGGCTAGATGTGAAAGAAGCTATAAAAGTAGCATTACCTTCGGAACACAAGAGCTTCTTAGAACAAGCTCTTGCTCAGCTATAATTTACTCTGGCACCACAATATCATGAGTGGCATAGTACACCTTTTTGCCACCCTCTTCTTTTTCCTCCACTTTGACAATAAATGTACCTTCGATTTGCTGCTCTCTCGCAGCCGGCAAAAACATCTGTGAGGTAATAACTTCTCGTGCCCCTTCAAAAACTTTAAAGTGAATGTGCGGAGGTCGATAAGTAGTTCCTTCACCGTAGCCGAGAGGTATTACTGTCTCAAAGATATAATTGCCATCAGCCAGAACTCTCACTCGACCTCGGTACCACTCATCTTGATAACTTCCACTTTCATTCGCTTGCCAGATATCCAGCGTAGTTCCAGGGAAAGGAGTTTGACAGTCATTTTTTAGAACTTTTCCTGTAACTATCAACTTCTGACCAACATTTTCAGTAGGAGCAAGATATTGGCGGAAAGGCGAGTCTGGCTTATAGTAAGGACCTCCTCCATCTACAAAGGTGGGGGTGCAGTTAAGATTTGGAGAAGCAATTGAGTCTGGGGTAGAGAGTTGCATACTAAGTTTTTCCTCAATGCGACGAGTGTTAAGGAAAAGAATACTGAGCAAAGAAGCGAAAAGTACTAAAGCGGTAATAGTTTTAAGATTCATCAAACTTCTCCTACTTTGTCTCTGGTCGCCCAAAGAGCTAAGCAGCCATAGCTTTGATATGGAGACCATTTGGCCACAATCTCCGTAATCTTGGGCTCCAGTAGTTTTATACTAAGATCTGGTGGTAAGTTATAGAGTTTGATTAATGACTGACGTAACCCGAGATCACCGAAAGAGAAAACGTCTTCTCGACCTAAGGTGAAGATCAAAAACATTTCTGCTGTCCAGCGCCCAATTCCTTTTACTTTAATTAACTCTGTAATTACCGCTTCATTTTCTAAGATTGGCAGAGCTGCCAAATTTAACTCACCAGTTACTACTTTTGCCGCCAAATCTTTTAAGTACTTCGTTTTGGCTCCAGAAAGACCGGCCTTACGTAGCTTTTCATCTGAAATTTTGAGTAGCTGAGCAGGACTTACTCCTTCGTCTGCAAATAATTTCTCAAATCTTTGTCCAATCACATCTGCAACTTTGACTGATAGTTGCTGGGAAATAATTTCCTGACAGAGCTTAGAAAAATAGGTTTTAGAATCTAAGTTTTGAGCCAGAATACGTTCGTTAAGCAAGGGGATATGCGTAGAGATAACAGGATCGAGGGCAGTAAAGTGTTTGCTGATGATCTTGAATGACATTCTTCTATTTTAACGCATATAAGAAACTTTGCTGTGCTATAGTTTCGTGAATACTTTCTATTCTGGAGGGGTGTATGGTAGAAACAAATATTCTCGGTCGATCAACTCATGAGTGGCGAGAAGTCATGAATGGCAAGAAGTCATGAAGCTTTGGCCGCCACAAATAATCAGCACAATACAAGAGCTCAGCAGTTTTAAGTCTGAAGAACTCACCTCCGCTCTTAAAGATATTGAAGAGCGCCCTCTTCATGACAAGCCTTATGCTCAAGTCTGGGAAGCTTTTACACCCCTCATCCGGGTTCTCTTCCAAACTGGAAATGAGGGCACTCTTACTAAGATTATTCTAGCTATAAATACTCGTTCAAGTACTAGTTAGGACTTGCTGCTCGACTAGCTCCCCATCCTTTAGCCATCTCACGCCTAAATACGCAAAGGGTGTCTCAATAACTGACATAAAACACTTTAACAACCAATACGGCAAAATTAATCCCACCAGGAAGCTTAAGTTTGTGCCAACTGGCTTATCCAAGCTATAAAAAGCTAAAAACATAAAAAGGGTGGTGTCAAAAAACTGGGAAATAAAGTTTGAAGCATTATTTCTGAGCCACAACGCTTTTTTCCCTAAAGCGTTTCGTAAACGGACAAAGATAAAGACATCAGTGAACTCTGCCACCGTAAATGCTACCAAACTTGCTGCGGCTATTCGTGCTGTCGTTCCAAAGACCTGGTCATATGCAGCTTCCATTCCAGCTGAGCGCTCAGATGGAGGAAGGACAGTAGCAAAAACCGTAAAAATGAGCAGTAAGAAAATCATCAGTAGTCCAGATCTGATGACGCTGCGCGCTCGCTCCTTTCCATACACTTCAGTGATCACGTCATTGATGGTAAAAATAATTGGTAGGACAAAAATAGCTACACTGGCAGTAAGCTTCAATGAACCTACTTGAAAGAGCGGAATCGTTTTCGAGCCCATTACTTCTGCAACCAGAATACAAAAGATATATAAAGAAATAAGAATATCAAGTTTGTTCATTTTCATGAGAGTAAAGAAGTGCCTTTCGCACAGTAAAAAGAATAAGAGTGAAAAAAATCAGCAATCCAAAAAAACTTCTTCTAAACGAAGTGAGGGGAGTAGTTGTTCAAAACGTTGACGCGGGAATTCATAGCCGTATTTATAACTGACGGGAGAAGAAATGACAATGGAGGAAAAATCTTTCATCACCGACTGAGCAAATCTTTTACACTTTGCATAAATGTAACCGTCGGGGTAATACACTCGCGATCGGTGCACTTGCCTTCAAAGTACTGATCTACCACTACCAAACTTTGTCCGGCATAGAACAGTAACAACACAGCGATAAGTCCTTCAATGTATCTTTCTTTTGGCTGGCGATAAAGAAAGAATAGCAGCGCAGCCAAAGCTACTCCCACTCCTAATCGTAAGCTCTCTGAACTAGGCAATGGGTGAGTGGGGTAACGAACCAAACCTACATTATTAAGACAAGTCACCAGCAGAAGCATCACCACCAAAAAGTACTTCCTGGCGTACACCATGCCGGCCGCTGCAATGATAAGTAAACAAAATACGGGAATCTTATACCACCCCAACATATCCTGCTCTGCACTGGTTGCCCAAATTAAGGTAATTGCCATGACTATCGCACCTCCAAGTAGGCTGCGCTGCAGGTCTTGTTTTAGCGTAAAAATGCCTAAGCCCAAAATCAGAATCAGATAATAACTAAAGTCCAATAAACGTTCTAAATGAAAGCCTGGATTAGAAAAAAGAAAGGCTGGGTTAGACCAACCCAATAATCTGAATGATTGATTCTTCATAGCCTCTAGGTACTCGCTCCCACCAGCTAACCATCCCACCAATAAATAGAACCCTGCAATGAGCGAAAGTGATGCCACTCCAAAAATAATTGCCTGCCTATATTTTTTTTCTAAAATTAATCCAAAGCAAATCACCGGCACAATCAGAATTCCGGTTACTTTTGCCATGGCTGCTAAAACCGCGGTGATGACAATATAAAAAAGACTTCTTTTTTCTAAAAATAAGTATAACGCTAACAGTAAAAACATGGCTATAAAGCTATCACCTACCACCATTCGTTGAATAAAGATTAGTGAAGGGCTAAAGCTAGCAATACACAATGCAAAGATGGCTGACCAATAATTAAAAAGTTTTTGTGCTATCAAAAAAATAAGTGACAGGGTTGCAAAGCTCACCAATAACATTGGCAAACGATACACCACGGCTGGGGGAATAGTAGGGAATTCCCAGCCGAGTACTTCAGAAAAGCTTCCAAATATGACTGGTAGTAAAAAGGGATGGTCTAGCCAGGGGCTAACCAGACTGAACACTTCCTGCCGGTTTACCGCTTCGGCAGTCGCCATATTTTTTTGCCATAAATTTTGACTATAACTAAAGCTCGACCAAGAAATAGGCACACCATACTTTACGAGTGACTGACCCGCAAAAATGTAGGCCATCTCATCTCCATCGTTAGGATGCGGCACATACTCCATTTTCCAAAAACGCACAAACGTCGCTAGCAAAAGAATTCCTAAAACTAATAGTATTTTTTGGCGAGCAGGCGATACTGTGGCAAGCATTTTTTTTATCATATGCCCTTCTTAAATAATGCTGCGCTTCCAGATGCTGGCAAGGCCCGACGAACTTCAATCAGCGCTGAGCTTTCACTTCTACAAGCCTTCACTACTAGTTCACCTTCACGATTGACCAGAACTGAGTATCCAGTTCGTTGCATACTGCCGCTGCGGATATCACTAGGCAGAGTAGTTTTCTGACCAGCTAGGTTGTGAATATCTGTACAGTTTGGCGCAACAATATTACAGGCTTGATTTCCTACTGCACATCCGTCTACTGCCGTACCAATTTGCTGCTCATAGATAGTAACTCCTAGGGGAATGGCACTGACCGTAGAGGTACTGACTGCCAACAGAATTTGATCAGCAATAGTATTTACATCTGACCATCGCCGCTCATTTCGACGAGCAGCCAACGCCTTAAACGGATCTAGCAAAAAATAGAGAACACCGAATACAAAGAGAAACAAAAAAATGACCAAACTTTTTTCTACAACTGGTAAGAACTTCATCTGACGAGTATATCGGCCACTGTAGCGAAATGGAACCACACAGTATTTTTAATCTAGGCATTGCAAGCTTTTTCTGTTATGAAGTTAGTATGCTACATACACAACTCTTCGACACAGTGATTATTGGCGGGGGGCCAGCAGGTTTGTCGGCCGCAATTTACTTAGCTCGCTTTAATCGGTCTGTGGTAGTTATCGAGAAGGGTGGCGGACGCTGGAACACTAATGCAATGAACGAGAACTACTTGGGTTTTCCGAATGGCATTCCCAGCCGGGAACTACAAGCTCTTGGCGAAGAGCAGGCCAAGCGGTTCGGGGCGCAGTTTGTTAAAGATGATGTGAGTGATTTAGTGAGTGCAAAAGGTATTTTTACGGCGAGCGGGAACGAGCAGGAGTACCATGGCAAAACACTGGTGTTAGCCACTGGGGTGGTCGATCTGCAACCAATCTTCCCCAACTTCAAAGAGTACTTAGGCACCTCAATCTTTTGGTGTCTAACCTGCGATGGCCATACAATGATCAACCAGAAAGTAGTCGTCGTTGGACATATGGATGACGCTGCGTGTAGCTGCCTGCAGATGCTCAACTTTACTCAGGATCTTACTTTTGTTACCAATGTGGAGGTAGGAAGGTCACAACTGACTCCCAAGTGGCAAGAACGATTGGCCCGTGCCAATATTCCCGTAATCGAAGGCATTATTTCTGACGTGAAGGGAAAAGCTGGCCGGCTGAAAGCGCTTTGTTTAGAAAACGGACGAGTAGTGGAAACTCAGTACCTCTTGAACCAGCTCGGTGCCACCCCCAACTCTAATCTAGCCACCAGGCTGGGAGCGAGTGTTAACCAGTATGGTTACATCTTAACCAATGACGAACAGCGGACTGACATTCCATTTGTCTACGCAGCGGGAGATGTAACCAAGGCGTTTGCCCATCAGGTTGTCTCAGCCGCGCATGAAGGCTCGATCGCTGCCCAATCTGCCAATTATGATCTCTACTCACCGGACCAAAAATGGGAATGAGCAAAGAGAAGCTGTTTCTACTACTGAGTACTTTGCTAGCTTTGGGAATTTTGACGGCAGGGTTTTTAATTAGAACCCAACAAATATCTCGCTCCGAGGAAATCAGCTCCAACCCTTCAGCACCCAGAGAAACTGCCGCTAACCCAGAGGATGCCGCCGCCAAGCGAAGCCTGGTGGCCGGCCGGAGTGCTAACGATGATTTACCACAGCTAAACCTACAAACCATCTTCTCTCGGCAAGGTCAAACACTGCCTGCTAATCTTGATCCTCAAAAATTAACATCCGTTCTGGTCACTGGAGACGTATTAACTGCCCGCACCGTCAATGCCAAAAACCGTCGCTTTAATGACTTTACTTGGCCATTTTTGAAAACTGCCGATCTAACGAGGGCTGCTGATATTACTTTCATCAATCTGGAGACACCGCTCATTCCCGACTGCCCGTCAAGAGAAGATGGAATGATTTTTTGTGGTGATCCACGCAATCTAGAGGGCTTACTTTTTGCTGGGGTAGATGTCATCAACTTTGCGAATAATCACGCTGACAATCAGGAGTTAGCAGGTGTGGAAGGAACTGTACGCCTTCTTGAAGAGGCAGGCTTAGCGGTCAGCGGCGTCAAAGGTCCTGTTTACAAGAAGATTCGTGACACTACATTTGCTTTCTTAGGCTATAACGAGGTGGATCAGCAAGTTGGAGTAGCTAGGGCAGAGGATAACTTGATTCGAACAGAAGTTGCACAGGCAAGAGAGAGCGCAGATGTGGTGATTGTTACCTTCCACTGGGGACAAGAATATACATACCAGCCAACTGAAAACCAAAAAAGGCTGGCTCGTCTGACAGTAGACGCTGGTGCTGATCTGATTGTGGGAAATCACGCACATTGGTTCCAAGCCGTAGAGTTTTATAAAGATACGCTCATCAGCTACGGCCATGGTAACTTTGTCTTTGACCAAATGTGGTCACAAGAAACTCGGGAGGGCCTAGTGGGAAAATACACCTTTTATGAGGACCAACTCGTGGATGCCCAGTTTGTACCAATCTTGATTGAAGACTACGGTCAACCTCGGATCATGAATGAAGCCGAGCGGAGCGTTATTTTACAAAGACTGGAAACCGAGAGTCAAAAACTGGCTAACCCTGCAGTTTTAGGCCAATAACCTTTTTCACATTTTTCACAATATTATCGGACGTCAGGCCGTGCTTCTGGAATAGCTCTAGAGAGTTGCCCGTCTCCCCAAACTGGTCGGCGACTCCCACCCTCGCAACAGGAATACGCATCTCACCACTGATCGCCTCCAACACCGCGCTTCCTAGACCTCCAGCTAATTGATGCTCCTCAGCTGTGACCAAGCAGCCAGTTTTTCGACCAGAAGCCAGAATCGTCTCAGTGTCTAAAGGCTTCACCGTATGAACATTGATCACTTCTACCTGAATCCCTTCTTTGGCCAGCTGCACAGCTGCCTCCAGGCTAGTAGCCACCATCGCACCACAAGCCACAATGGTCGCATCTTTACCTTCACGGAAGACTTGTGCTTTCCCCAGCTCAAATGGTGTCTCAGGGGTTGTCAGAACTGGCAGTTCCTGACGAGAAATTCGCAAATAGACTGGGCCTTTGAAAGCCACCACTGCAGCCACAGTTTTTTTGGCCTGCTCCGCGTCACAGGGACAAACCACAGTCATGTTTGGCAAAACTCGAGTAATAGCTAAATCCTCGAGTGACTGGTGCGTGCCACCATCCTTACCATTCGAGAAACCAGCATGCCCTCCCACCACTTTCACGTTTGCCTTAGAGTAGCAGACGCTGACCCGCAGCTGCTCCCAGTTCCGACCCGGGTTAAAGACCGCAAAACTACAGACAAACGGGATCTTCCCAGATAGAGCTAGACCTGCGGCAATCCCCATCATGTTCTGTTCAGCGATTCCCACCTGGAAAAAGCGACCAGGAAAAGCCTCAGCAAATAGATGTACACGAGTGGACTCGGTCAAGTCAGCACTCAACGCCAACACTTGCGAATTTTGCTGACCAACTGCCAGCAAACCTTGGCCAAAGCCATCCCGCATCGCCACTTTAGGCAGAGAGGCCAGATCATTAATTGCTGAATGTAAGTTCAAGTTCATTTATTCCTTATTTCCACCTAGCTGAGCTGCTTCAGCCAGGAGCTGACCTAAAGCTTCTTCAGCTTCCTGGGCATTGGGGATCTTGCCATGCCACTCTGGTTGATTCTGCATAAAGTCTACGCCTTTACCAGGAATGGTGTGGGCGATGATCGCCACTGGCTTCTCAAAAATTGCCTTCGCCTCGTGACAGGCGTCAATAATGGCTTGCATGTTGTGGCCATCTATATCTAGCACATGCCAATTAAACGCCTCGTACTTGTCTCTCAGCGATTCGAGGGGCATGACCTCTTCTGTAAAACCACTAATCTGAATATTATTCCGATCAATGATCACTGCCAAGTTATGTAGTTTATGCTTGCCGGCAAACATCACCGCTTCCCAGACCTGCCCCTCATCTTGCTCACCATCACCCATGACGCAGTAGACCTCATAACTTTTTTTATCCAGGTTACCAGCCAACGCCATTCCAATTGCCTGTGAAATACCTTGGCCGAGTGGACCACTTGAGTTCTCAATACCTGGGAGGTCAAGTCGACTCGGATGACCTTGAAGTCGGGAGCCAAACTGCCCTAAGGTAGCCAGCTCTTCCTTGGGAAAGTACCCGGCGTGCGCCAGAGTCGTGTACAGTACTGGACAAATATGCCCGTTAGACAGGACTAATCTATCCCGCTCAAGCCAATTTGGCTGCTGCGGATCGTGGTGGAGCACAGAGAAGTAGAGGGCAGTGAAAATATCTGCCATTCCCAGCGGACCGGCAGTATGGCCACCAGGAGCAGCCGCCAACATTTTAATTAAATCCTGACGAATCGTGTTCGCCTTTTGATTCAGTTCACGAAGAGAAGTAGGAGGGGCAAGCGACATGCACTCATACTAGCAAATTCTACTGGTGAGGGGGAGGGCCGGAGTGAAAGAAAATCATGCCATTCAATGCTTGGATGAGGGTTTTGTGAGGTGGGAAATATTGGGTTGGACCTAAGGTATTTCCTCATCTCCCAAACCCGAACAACAGCAGTGCCGTTCCCACCACCCAACGATACCAAGCGAAGACTGAGAGTGAGTTAGACCGCAAGAACTGAATAAACCACTTAATAATAATGAGCGCGCTCAAGAAAGCGGCCACAAATCCTACTGCCAAGGCCATCGTATTCGCTGAATCCATCAGACTTAGGTTTTCACGCATTTTCACTACGTCCAGTAACGCCGCCGCCAGAATTGTGGGCACTGCTAACGTAAAAGAGTACTTGGCAGCATCTTCACGTCGGAATCCGAGGACCATCATCCCCACAATCACCGCACCAGCACGAGAAACCCCGGGAACAACCGCCATCGCCTGAAACAAGCCAATCAATACTGCTTGAGAGTAACTTAGCGTAACCAGAGATTTGTTCAAGTTCAAAGTACCCTTCTTGATCCGTGACTCCACCATCAGAAAAAGAAAGCCCACGATCAAAAATGAAGCGATCATTAAACGTTCTGACTCAAAAAAAACATCCTTGATCACTTGATGCAGTACAAAGCCCACAATTGCCGTCGGCACAAATGACACCGCGACTTTCTTCAGCAACTCAATATCCTTAAACCAATCTTTAAAAAAAAGTACTACAACCGCCAGAATAGCACCCGCTTGGATAAAGACGTCGAAGAACTTGCTAAACTCTGTTTGAGTAATCCCGAGTAACTTTGAAGCAAACAATAAATGAAAGGTCGAAGAGATCGGTAGGAACTCGGTGAGGCCTTCAATAATTCCTAGAATGAGCGCGTGGAGGAGTGACATAAGAGGTAATTTTACGCTGGCAAAGGGGGAAACAGAAGAGACTGTTTGGTAAGGTATACAAATTGTTGGGCAGGAAAAGCAGGTGGTAAAGTTGAAGAATTTATTGAAGGGCAGCCTGAAGTTGCTTGGTCCACTCAATAATTGGCTGCAGCTCGTCTGGGAAGCCATCAACCCGCAGTGTCGACACTAGAGGTGCGCCACCTTTTGACCTTACCCACTCCTCGAGAATATCTGCGGCTCGGCAAAAAAGGGGATAGGTGGAGTTGCCTAGGCCAAACACTGCAACTTTACGATTAGTGAAGTCCACCTGGAAGGACTGGATGAACTCCAACATGGTTTTCTCCAGTTTTCCATCGTCATAGGTAGGTGCTCCTACCAAAATCAGATCCATACCATCCAGGTTTGGCTGTGCACCGTCGTATTTAATGCTGTGGAGATACACTTGGTGACCAGCAGCTTGTAACTGATGGAGGATCGTTTCGGCGACGTACTGAGTGGTGCCGTTCTGAGTTTCGTAAACGATCTTGATATTCATAGCTTAACCTATTCAGAATTGTACGAGATGCGAGCGTTTTTTGAAACTATGAGAAGGAAAAAGTAGAATTTAACGCTACTTTTTTGTCTGCTTCATGGATTATTGCTTGGGCGACAGGAAATGCGCTATTTTCGATCATGCTTGTTATTCGGCGAAAGCAGTTGAAAACCTAAAACTTACAAGTTAGAAGATTTCATTTTGGAGCGGGTAGCGGGAATCGAACCCGCATCTTCTCCTTGGAAGGGAGATGTTCTACCACTAGACCATACCCGCGCTCGAGCAATACTCTCACATTTTAACGTACCTTAGAGAAATCAACAAGCGAACAGTTGACCTTGCCAAGCTAGGCGCATGCGCTCAGTCGCAGCTCTGATTTAAATATCGAGTACTTTTCGCTCTGCCTTAGGTAAAAACAACCATCTCGAAGCAATCAAAGCTAAAATCAAAAAACCCGCTGAGACCAAAAATGCATATCTGACTGAGTATGCTGCTACAAAGCCAGCTGCTAATGGCCCGACAATTTGCCCCAGCGACACATATGACTGATTGATCCCCATAATTGCACCTTGATCTTCAGCCTTCGTCCGCTCAGAAAGTAGGGCAGAGATCATTGGGTCGCGGAATGCGCTGACGACGCCGAAGAACATCATTGAGGCGAAAAAGGGGAGGATAGAATTGGACAAGAAAGAAAGCCCCATGGAAACCGCGCAGAGAGACAAAGAGGCAATTAAAATTTTCTTTTTGGACGTAAATCGCTTGAGTACTGGCCCAATTCCCACCATTTGCATAAACATGCCAATTAATCCTAAGCTGGAGAAAGTAATCCCTATTTGTAATGTACTCATGCGCAACACGTCTGTCGTAAACGCCTGGAACCCTATAAACATGGCGTGAAGTGCGGTCGCAGCGAAGAAGCTTACCAATAAGACAATGCCAGTGAAAGGTGTGAAAAGAGCTTCGAATATAGATTGGAATTTAAATAAGGGCTCACTACTTGGATTCTTTTTTAATTCTGGACTGAGTGTCTCAGGTAAGAAAAAATGCGCTAAGGGTACCGCCAGCAAAGCCAAGACTGCCGAGAACCAAAAAGGAGCCGTTAAACTATATTGACTTAACAAACCACCCAGTGCTGGCCCCACCAAAAACCCAAATCCAAATGACGCCCCCAAGATGCCGAACGCTTTGGCTCGCTCAGTTCCCTTGGTCGAATCCGAGATAATTGCTTGAGCAACCGAGATATTTCCCCCGCTCGCCCCATCAATGATCCGAGAGATGAATAAGACGGCAACGCTTCTGGCTAACGCAAAAACACCCAGCGAAATAGCAGTGCCCAACAAACAAAAAATCAGCACTGGCTTCCGCCCATATTTATCAGACAGACGACCAAGAATAGGTGTAGCAAAAAACTGCGCAATAGAGAACGATGTTACCAAAAAACTCATTCCGAGAGCATTAATACCAAATCGAGCAGCATACGGATACATTAACGGCACAATCGTGCCATAACTCAAAGCATTTACCACCATCACAAACGCAAGAATACCAAGAGGTGAGAGCTTGGATTTCATAGTGAGCTGTTCCGTCTTACCTTTAAGGGATCCGGAGGGAATTTTAGAAGTGTTCATTATAGCGTATTCCGCCAGCAAATAGCCACCCTCTGGATGCCGACTTGATGTATAATTTACTGTCGTTCACTGCTAAAATAGTACTCTCAGTGAAGTGACCGACGCCGAAGTGGTGAAATGGTAGACACGTCAGACTTAAAATCTGATGCCTTAACAGCGTGAGGGTTCGAGTCCCTCCTTCGGCACCATAAATCGGTAGATAAGTGTGATAAAGTAGTACGTCGCAAAGTCGGGGAATAGCTCAGATGGCTAGAGCGCACGCTTTGGGAGCGTGAGGCCGCAGGTTCGAGTCCTGTTTCCCCGACCAAATGTTTTCTTCTGCCTGGACTTTAAAAACTTCGAACCAACCCAGGCTGGAAACTTCAAGGTCTGTTCAGAGCTGCTCAGCTATCAAAGAAACTTTCCTCAAAGACTTGTTTGATTGTAGTTGGTTTCCCACTCCAGACAAGTTTACATAGATTAATCGTCAAAAGAAGCTTGAAAAGAAATATAATATATCAATGCAAAATTGGTCGACAGATACCACAGAGCTGAAGAAAAACTCACAAACGCATGAGGTCTGGATGCTCGAGCAGTTGATTAACTTTGGATTGGGTAATGAGAAACTAAACAAAGTCGATCTACAGGAAAATGTATTACTAATAAATTTTGATCAAACCAAGAAAAAATACTTAACATTTTTGCTAGCTGCGTTGTGAAAGTGCATCTCTTTCTCCAGCTGACTAAAAAACAAAGGTGAGTAAGCATCCCCAGGAAGTTCAAAGATACCTCGCTCCTGATCCTCACTAATCAAAAGTTGGCGACTTGAAGTATCTGCATCAGGATGTGGGAGACCAGTGTAAACAGATTTGCTCGCTAGACTCGCCACCTGCGCCACATAATCTCTGTTGGACATAACATCAAATGTTCCTCTCCGATCCTGAGGTGCTGACTGGATGCGTTGCACTACAGCATCCTCACTTAGAGACTTGATTCTATTAAATTCTAGTAATGATGCTCCTCTAAATTGCTTCGGCAAAACATGATAAAAGGCTGCTCCATATGGCCTTTTAATATATCCATAATCATCAGTTGCTTTTTCACCATAGACTGGCCAAGGTAACCTATCCATACTATGTCGAATACGCTCATCAGTAATATAACTTTGCGTAGGTTTTTGTAACTCAGCTTCAGCTTTTGAAAGATGTCCTTGATATTTTTTTTCATTCATATTTGATATAGCTGTGCGCAACTCAACTTAATGACATTATATTATATCAAATTGTATATAACTATCTTTATAGGCCTAGGTTTAGGCCTATATATCGCTCCAACTGCATCCCATAGTATATTAGCAGTTAAATTGATTGACTGCTAATCCACCACTTCGGCTCACCTACTTTAAAGACAACTACGGTCATCGGTGCCTGGGTTAGTTGGAGTGGAAACCAGGGTTTTTCTTCCATGTTACAATCACCATGTTAGAGATACCTTACTATGATATTAAAAAAGAAATTCCTATTTGCCTTACTACTTACGTCAGTGATTGCTCTAAGTGCATGCACTCCCACCGCAGAACGTATCAATCCAATCATCATTTCCCCGACCCCTTCAGCGAGCACTCAAGTTGCAACAGACTCAGGCAAGCAGAAAGCCATCTACGAACTCACTGCCACCCGAAGTGGAGAAGTGGCCTTAGATCTACTCCAATCTCAAGCTGAAGTAGCAACGAAAGACTACGGTGCTGCTGGTAAGTTTATTACCAGTGTTAATAACCTGGAAGGAAACAATGAGTACTACTGGGCGTTTTATCTAAATGGCAAATATGCGGAAAAAGGTGCCGGCCAAACAACTTTGAACAAAGGTGATATCATCAAGTTCGTCTATGAAGCAGTTCAACTTACTCAGTAAATTCGCTCGCCAAGTACTCATTGCAGCTGCTGTGTTAGTTTCTCGCGTCAACCTTTTGCCCGCCAACATTAGCCCTCTGGGTAGCTTTGGCTTTTTTGGCAATCCTGTTTTGTATGGGGCATCGATTGTGCTATTTGATCTTTTTATTAAAGGCCTCTATCCAGGATTTTGGCTGACGTATCTTGGGTTTGCGTGTTACCCCCTCTTTGGGCGGGTAGCGGGGAAGAGCTTAAATAAAAAGTTACTGCTGTTACCACTGGCCTCGTTTTGCTTTTTCTTACTCTCTAACCTGGGCGTTTGGTGGTACTGGTATGACCATTCTGTGGAGAAATTATTACTCTGTTATCTACTGGCAGTTCCCTTTTATGCTCGGACTCTTGTAGGGGACCTACTTTTTGGTTACGGATATTTAGTGGTGAAGAATTTTTCAGCAATAAAAGTCAAAATCGGGACCCTTTTTACCGCAGCATCCCCCGTAATTCATTAGTAGGTATGTAAATGCAGCGCATTGAAATTAGAGTGTGAGACCATAAAATACTTAGCATTGTGAAAAAATTACTCTTTCTGACTTCATTTTTCTTGGGCATGCTTTTATTCGCTCCAATAGTGAACGCTAAAAGCGGCTGCTGTTCAGGACATGAGGGCGTAAATTGTGGAGGCGGTTCTCAGTTAAATGGGAATGTGGTTTGTAATGATGGGTGGAAGGGTTCTTCATGCAAGTACTCAGAAATGGTGATGTGCCGTGGGACCGGCAGCCCGACTAATCGAGATGAGGCAGCTCAAGCAGTTCCACAGCCAGTTATTCCCACACCGAGTCTAACTCCGGATATCAGCAAAAAGGTAATAGAAAGTTCTAAGAAGCCAGGCTTAAGTAGCTCAGATCTAAAAAAACAACGTTGCGAGTCAGCGCTCAAAAAAATACACACTAAGATTTCCACTCAAGAACAAAAGAAAGAAAAGAATCTAACTCAACTCAATAAAATCCTCACTACTTTGGACGAGAAAATTGCTACTTTGCAATCAAAAAATCAGACTACTATCACACTGAGTCAGAAATTTACTTTGTTACAGGTAGGAATTTTAGAATATCAAGCTGTCTACGACACATATACGAATAAACTTTATGAAATAAGCTGGTCGGTTTGCAGTGAGAATTCAGAGAAGCTAAGTTTGCTTCTGAAAGAGGAAGTGGCTTTAGCGAAACCTCTCTCTGCGCTTTTCCTCAGTTTAAAAAAGTGATCTACAAAGCTACTTTAATAAACTAGACTTCTTATTCCACCACACAGATGCAACCAAAAGGCTAAAACTTAGTAGCACTACTGCCTCCAGCTTCAGCTGCCAATCATAGGCCGGATTCCAGAAATACAGGCTCGGATACTCCCACAATTGCTGGACTGACTGAAAGCTCCACCAAAGCAAAATAATCGCATGAAAAAGACTAAATAGTGCAAGGGGAGGGAGAAGAACTCGTTGTAACTCTTTGTTACGTGCTATCGAAAATAATAAAAGAGCAATTAATAGAGAAGCACTGCCCCATAAGCATAAGTAAAAGTAACTAAAGCTCTGCGCACTCATCGGCCAATTCGATGCGTCAGCTAAACGAATTCCAGAAAAGTGGTAAATGCTCTCAGCCAGCATGAAGAGCGAGCCACCGTAGAGATACATTTTTATGACATTCTCAAACTTCATTCTCTAAGTATAGCAGTGTGGGCTATAATCGAAGAATGAAGAAAAAATACTCTGTATGGTTTATTCTTCCATCCGAAGTCAAGGAACTTCTGAATCAAGTAATTACTGACTTAAGTAGGAGATACAAAACTCCGATCTTTGAACCACACATCACTCTTGTAGGCGACGTGTTGGCAACAGAAGAAGAGATACTTGCTCAAACGAAACAGCTTGCAAAAATAATTTCACCGTTCACCGCTTCAGTCACTGAGATATCTTTTAGCACCACGTACTACCAGGCCGTCTTTGCTAGAATTAAATCAAGCGCTCCATTGATGGAAGCGAGTCAAAATTCCACAAAAAGATTTGGCTTAGCGACAACAGTTTTTATGCCACATATTAGCCTGCTGTATGGAGATATGGATATGCAGACTCGTGAAAAAATCGTGAGTGAGGTTTTTTTACCCCGACTAAGCTTTGAAGTGAATACTTTGATCATCACTGAGTCCACCCCTGACCCCAAAGATTGGAAACACGTCTTGGACATCCCCCTCGTTTGAGTTGGCGCTCAACTAACGAATGGAATTATACCGACTCATCTGTCACAATAACGGTATGAAATTTCTCCGTTCCCTCACTTTTGTATTGGGCTTTTCAGCGTTTTTCCATTTTGCACCCGTCCCTCAAGCTCTCGCTAAGTCCTACACTATCGATAACGTTGACATTCGAGGAATGATTAATACCGATGGTTCAATGAATATCGAAGAAACTCGCACTTATGATTTTGATGGTGACTTCTCATTTGCCTACCTGTATATCAACAAGAATCTGGATCAAAGTAAAAAATCTGGTCGAACGGAGCCCTACTCTGTAGATTCTTTTAGCCTGTGTGATGCGCAGAAGTGTTATCAACAGGGTAGAGAGCCAAGCGATCTTGACAATGCCAGCTTCGCAGATCGAGCTGGGTGGTTTTATGTAAGTGAAGAAGCTGAGCGCTACTATATTAAGTGGTTTTACCAGGCTTCTGACACTTCTAGGAACTTTCGCCTGAAATACCGCGTCGCCGACGCCATCACGTTACACCAAGATATCGCGGAGCTAAATTGGCAGCTCATCGGCAAAGACTGGGAAGAATCTCAATACAATGTATCAGCCGAAATATCCCTTCCTCCGGGTATTCCAGACGATAAGATTCAAGGGTGGTTACATGGTCCTTTAAATGGTACTATCTCGATTCCCAGTGCTCAGTTGGTCACTTTTTCAGTGCCTCAGCTGAACTCAAAAGTTTTTTTTGAAGCACGGATCCTTTTTCCAAAGACCCTTTTTTCTAAGGGCACCACTGGTACTTTGTCAGAAGCAGAAATTCGCCAACAAGAGGCCAAATTTATTGGAGAGACAGAGGCTCAGAAAAACCGTGACTTGGTGATGAGCAGATTATTGATTGCACTTTGCTTTAGCTTGATTTTGCTCAGCTATGTCTGTTTAGCTCAGGCTCTTGGCAAATTTTTTCGGCATCATAAAGAAAGTCGCTTGCCCAAAGTAAATCAAGCTGGAACACTCTGGGAACCACCCAGCGAGTTACCTCCCAGCCAAGTAGAACAACTTTTGACGGCCACCAAAACGCTGACACCGAAATCCTTTACCTCAACTGTGCTTGCTCTCATCCAGCACCGAGTACTCAAAATTACTAGGAGCGACCAAAAAGAAGGTTTTCTTTTTAAAGACTACAAATACTACTTGGAAAGCACTCATAGTACGACAAAAGAAAGAAAATTAAGTCCTGTAGAAAATAAAATTTATGAATTCCTTTTTTCAAATGTTGGTGAACAAGAAATCAAAAGGGCAGGGGGCACGAGCTTTACAGCGGTGAAGTTAGAAGACATTACCCAGTACTGTAAAAGTCATCCAGTTGAATGCAAGAAGTTCTTCAAAGAACTGGAAGAAACTACACTAGAGGAAAATCTCCAACAAGGGTATTTTAACCAATCAGCCCATGACAATACATTTGCTCGAAAGACAAACATTGTCAGTGGACTTACTCTAGCAGTCGGACTGGCGACCCTTTTCTTACCAAATATTCTTCCTACCACTTCTTTCTATCAGATTCCTGTGGGTATTCTAACTGTCATGACCGCAGTCTTTATTGGAGTTGTCGTGAACGTACTAGAAGCGCATAAAGAAAAGCGAACAGAGAAAGGAAGTGTTGAAGCTGCAGGATGGCTCGCTTTCCAAAAGCATATGAAGGACTATAAAAAGACTGCCCAATATCCAATCGACTCGATTATTTTGTGGGAAAAATACTTAGTCTATGGTACGTTACTCGGAGTCTCCAAAAAAGTCTTAAGCCAGCTACCCATTCAGCTCTCCGAGGTCGATACCCAGCAGGCAGCGGTGTACTGGGCTGGAGCAAGTAATGGAGGCGCCTTTAGTGCTTCATTCGCTGAGAGTTTTTCCTCTGTCTATTCGGCAGTAAACTCAGTCTCTTCTTCTGTGACTTCGAGCTATGGTGCTGCAGGTGTTGGTTCTTCAGGTAGCTCCTCTGGTGGAGGTGGTGGTGGTGGCGGCGGCGGGGGAGGGGGAGCAGGCTAATTTTTCTGTTACTATACGCACCATGTCAAAAAAATATCAGCAAATAGGAATGGGTGGCACTTTTGATCACTTTCATCTTGGCCACCAGAGCTTTTTAAGTTTTGCAGGCAGCTTGTCTGAGCAGCTCCAAGTTGGGGTGACTGTACCTAAGCTTACGGCCCATAAACAACTTGCTTCCTTAATTCAGCCGTATGAAATTCGTGAAAAGAACGTAAAGGACTTTCTGACTAACCATAAGATTTCTGCCGAAGTCTTCCCACTTCAGAATTTTCATGGCCCCACTTTAGAAGGCTCAAGTGTTGAAGCCATCGCAGTCACACCACACACGTTGAACGGAGGAGAAAGAATTAACCAAGCACGCCAAATAAAACATCTCCCCATATTACCAATTGAGGTCGCTGCGCTTGTTAAGGATGAAAACGGCGAGTATATTTCTTCGACCCGAATCCGTCAAGGAATCGTCAGTCCAGATGGAAGAGTGTTTCAAAATCCTATAAGAGACGGATTAGCTCTTTCTCCCCAACAGATCAATTTTTTTCGTGAAAATCAAGGCACTATTGTGAAAACTCCCAATGACTATCATCCTCTACGCTTTGTCATTGGAGATATTGTCGTGAGTATCTTTTTAGAAAATGAGTGGCCACTGACTTTGGGTATTTTTGATTACAAAACTCAACGAAACCCGTACAGCTCGGAAGCCATTTCAAAGCTCTTTGTGAGTGCTTCGATAGCAAATCCAGCCGGCTCTATTTCTCCACTTTTAACTTCATCCCTTCACAGCTCCTTACTTGAGAACTCTTATTTTTCACATGTTTTCACGAATCCTCAAGAAAGTTATAAGCCTCAATTTTTCGCCATTGATGGCGAAGAAGACTTAGCAGCGGTAGCCCTAGTCTTAGTCGCTCCTCTAAATGCCGCTATTTATTACGGCCAACCAAACGAAGGCATGGTAGAGATGATCGTTACTTCCGAGCTGAAAGAGAAGTTTTACCGGGTGCTTGTCAATTGATGGAGCACGATCCCAAAACTAATCGCCACGTTGAGTGACTCGGCTTGACCTCTACGGGGGATAGCGTAGCTAAAGTCAGCTACTTCATCAATTTCTACTGAAGTCCCCGTTGATTCATTTCCCATAATCAAGGCTATTTTTTTCAAACCTTCTGGGAGACTGGTTTGATTGGCCTCAGGTCTAGTGGTAATCAAGGTAAAGTTTTCTTTTTTTAATGATCGTAAATCATTGACCAAGTTGCTTGAACTATAGACTTGTAAGTGAAAGAGCGAGCCCATGGCTGCACGTAAAACTTTGGGGTTATACGGATCTGTCCCATTTTCCGAGACAATCACTGCCTTGGCTCCAAACCAATCAGCAGTTCGTAGCATCGTTCCTAGATTGCCTGGGTCGCGAATATTTTCTAAGACGATTACCAGAGACTGCTTTATTATGCCTGACCAATCTACCATGGGTTTCTTCACCACTACAAACATTCCTTGAGGTGTAGTGGTATCTGCGATTCGTGCTGCAGTATGTTCTGCGATAACAGTGACCTTATGCACATCAATTCGTTGGTCTAAAAGAAACTGGCGATGTTCCAGTAAAAATTTATCTGTTGCTAGAATTTGCAGTACGTCTAAGTTAGAAGCAAAAACTTCTTCTGCGAGCTTCCTGCCCTCGGCCAAAAAAACATTCTCCTGATCACGAAAGCTTTTTTTGGAGAACTTCGTCAGTTCAGCCACGCTGTAAATTTTATAGGACATTCTTTCATTATACCCGAGTTTCAACCTCTCGCCTGACCCAACTCTTTTTGATACACTCATTCCCGTATGAAATCCGAACCACTGGCTACGCTTTTACGACCTTCAAGTCTAGAAACCTATATTGGCCAGCCTCACTTAGTAGGACTGAACAAGCCCTTACGGTTGGCTATTGAACAGGATCGTGTTTTTTCGATGATTTTTTGGGGACCCCCTGGGGTAGGTAAAACCACGCTTGCTAGAATTATTGCCTCTGAAAGTGAGCGAGAATTTATCGAGCTTTCAGCAGTTTCCGCTGGCAAAAGTGATGTTCGAGAAGTCATGAATCGTAAACTCGAACGAGCTCCCATTTTATTTTTAGATGAAATCCATCGCTTCAATAAAGCCCAACAGGACTTTTTGCTGCCGTATGTTGAAAATGGCCAAGTCATTCTCATTGGCGCGACCACAGAAAATCCCAGTTTTGAGGTCATCCCTGCCTTGCTGTCTCGAACCCGAGTCTATGTGCTTAAACCCCTAACTGAACTTGAACTCAATATCATTGTGGATGAAGCGTTAAAGTTCCTCCAGAAAGAAGCGAAGAAAAATATCTCCATCTCAACAGCAGCTCGAGGGTGGCTGCTGAGCTACTCAAACGGTGATGCGCGAAAACTACTGACTATCTTAGATAACTCTTTTCAGCTGTATCACGATCTAGAGCTGGAGTCGCTCAAAGCCGCTTTAGATTCTCAACATCTTCGTTATGATAAAAAAGGCGAAGAGCATTACGACACGGTAAGTGCATTTATCAAGTCAATGCGTGCGAGCAATGTAGACGCTGCCTTATATTATCTCGCTAGGATGGTTGAGGCTGGAGAAGATCCAAAGTTTATTGCACGAAGGATGGTTATTTTTGCCAGTGAAGATGTTGGGATGGCTCAACCAACAGCCTTAGTGGTCGCGAATGCGGTTTTTGAAGCCGTCACCAAAATCGGTTATCCAGAAGCGCAACTCAACCTAGCACACGGAACAGTATATTTAGCCAAAGCAAAAAAGGATCGGTCGAGTTACGATGCGTTTTTTGCCGCGTTAGCCGACGTTCAACAACACGGCAACTTACCAATTCCGCTAGAACTCAGGAATGCCCCGACGAAGCTTCTGAAAGGTCTAGGCTATGGCAAAGGGTATGAGATGTACAGCAAAAAAACTTTGCTTCCAGAAAAATTAGGAAATAAAAAATACTACTCAGAATCTTGAGACAAAACTTGCCCACATATTAGGTATAATAAAAAGATGTCTGAGATTGCGTTAGAAGCGAGAAATCTTACCAAACGCTACGGCGAGTATCTTGCCGTTGATCATCTTTCTTTTACGATTAAAGAGGGAGAAATTTTGGGATTACTGGGAGCAAATGGGGCAGGGAAGTCGACGACGATTCAGATGTTGCTGGGTCTGACAGAACCTGACGCAGGAGAAATTTTGTATTTTGGGAAGGACTTTAAAAAGCATCGACGGGAATGCTTAAGTAAAATCAACTTTGCTTCTACCTACTCAGAGCTGCAAATGAGAATGACTGTTTATGAGAATTTGCATGTCTATGGCTCATTGTATGATGTAAAAGATCTAGATAAAAGAATTTCTGAGCTGCTCCATTTACTCGAAGTTGAAGACCACCGAAATACAAAGTTTTGGCACTTATCTTCTGGTCAAAAAACACGCGTCATTTTAGCTAAATCACTGCTGAACCGTCCTCGGCTTCTTTTAATGGATGAACCCACTGCGAGCTTAGACCCAGACATTATCCATAAAATTATTAAGGTCATTCAACAGCTACAGCAAAAAGAAAGAATTAGTATTTTATTTACTAGTCACAATATGGAAGAAGTAAGTCGTCTGTGCGATCGCGTAGCATTTATGGCGAAAGGAAAAATTATCGTCACTGACACGCCATTGGAGCTGACCAAAAAAGTTGGTCGAACCAGCTTAGTTCTTTCATTCGAAGGTAAGCAGTCAGTGGTAAAAGAATATCTAGATATACAAAAATTTACGTATGATTTTATTCGTCCGGGCTTAGTGGAAATCCCCCTTTCCGATGCAGACATTCCCAAAGTGCTTTTTGGACTCAAAGAAAAGGGAGTCTGGATCACCGAGATTACAACTGAAAAGCCGTCACTAGAAGATGTATTTTTACATATTTCTGTCCATCAAAATATATGAACAATTCTTGGGGGCGCATCCGCGCCATGTTACTACATTCGTGGTATCACACTTCACACAGCAAAGAGACGTGGATTGATTTGTTATGGTTTACCGCTATTCAGTTTGTAGTGTTTGGATTTATCTCTCGACTTTTTGGAGGAGGAAATGGTGAGCTTTCTCAGGCTCTTTTAGCGGGTTTTTTGCTCTGGGAAACAGTCAGAATTTCTCAGTACTGCATTACCGTTAGTGTGCTCTGGGAAGTTTGGTCAAAAAGTTTTAGTACCTTGCTGATCTCACCACTTTCTATGGATGAGTGGATTGCTAGTCAGGCATTCTCAGGAATCATTAAAACAGCCATTGTGATTGTTTTCTTGAGCACGATTAGTTCAGTCTTTTTTCACTTTTTTCCACTTCAGTTAGGTCCAATTTTCTTACTGTATTTTTTGATACTCTTTTCTTTTGGTATTGCAGCAGGAATTTTCTTAACTGGCTTAATCGTCCGCTACAGCACTGATGTTCAGTCTGTCGCGTGGGGACTGATTTATATCTTACAACCGATTTCAGCGGTATTTTACCCTGTCTCGGCACTGCCCATCCAGATTCGTTGGCTGGCGTATGCTTCACCAATTACTTATATCGCAGAGTCTGTACGAAACCAGTTAAAGACCGGCCAACCACTGTGGAACTACATTTTGATCAGCGCTGCATTTACTATCATGTACTTAATTGGTTCATGGTTTTTTATGCAAAGAATGCTGAAGTGGTCAAAAGAAACCGGCGCACTCGCTCGCTTAGGTAATTAAACTAGGAATATAATTTTTCTTCGTACTCTTTCATCATCCGTGTGGCCGAAAATTGCGGGCTAAGCTCTATAGAGCCTTTCATTCTCTCCAACCATTGATGAGGCACTCCATTACTATCTTGCTGGTAGTAACACGGCACAATCTCATTTTCCAGCATAGTGTACAAGTGATCAGCCACATTCTCAGATTCCAACACCCAACCTACATCCTCCCACTTTACCTCAGCTGTCCAACCATCAACAACGGTACACTGCAATACCCCATTACTTAGAGCTTTCATCCCTGAAGTTCCACACGCTTCTTTCCCAAATTCCGGAGTATTGAGCCAAACATCTGAGCCTAGGGTTAACATCTGATCGAGCTCAATATCTAAGTTAGGAATATAGAGCGCATACCCTGATAGCTCATTCTGCATATACTGGATGATTTGTTGAATTCGCTGCTTCCCCTCGACATCAAAAACATGTGCTTTTCCCGCCATTAAGATCTGCACTGGCTTACCAGCAGTCGAGATAATTTTTTTTAATCGTTGTACATCTTCAAATAAAGCCGCTGCTCGTTTATACCCAGCAATTCTCCTTGACCAGCTAATCACTAGCCTACTTGGGTCATACGTATAGCCAGTTCGGCCTTGGACATACTGAGCAAGTTGTTGCTTCTTGGCCAAGTGAAGGTGCCACAAGTGATTCCCCTGATGACCAGACTGGGCAATTTCTGGATCCTGCCAAAAGGGCATAAAAACACCATTGGTAATGCCCACCCAATTATATTCTGGCCAGCGCTGCTTACAAAACTCATAGTGCAGCTGACTGACAGCTGAGGCTTTGCAAGCAGTGTTCAACGCATAGCGGGTAATACTGAACTTATCTGTGCCTTTCTCCATCCCTGGATCCAGCAAACGATCTATGGAGATCCCCATTTTTTCCGCATAGTAAGAACCGTACGCTCGAAGTAAGTGTGTCGTGTATGACTGGTTTCCAGCCTCCAACAAAGTATGATTCGTATACACTGTTTTCGCTTTAGAAGTCTCAGAAGCTTGCTCAAAACTCATCCCATGTTTTTCCATGTAGCCCCGAATAAGTTGCCAATGCAAAAATGCCGGTCGACCTTCATTCAGGTGGTACAGACTAGGATGAATTTCTAGTTGGTGTAGTAACTTAATTCCGCCAATCCCGAGAATTAATTGCTGCTTAATTAACTCCTCTTCCGTCCCTGCATAGAGAGCACTGGCAATCCCTCGCTCATTGGCATGATTCTGATCAGTCTCTGTATCTAAGAGGTAAAGGGTAACAGTTTCTCCAATTGTTTTTTTCCAACAACGAACCCAGACATCTACCTCAGTTAGGTGCACTTTAATAAAAAGAGGCATATCTTCCAAATAAACGTGCTCTAAACCTAAAGAAACTGGATCATAGTCTGCATTTGCTTCTGACTGCATACCCTCAGAGTCAATCTTCTGAATTGCGCCTTCCCCACGGTAGAGGAGACCAACCGCCACCATCGGAATCTTTTGCTCAGCAGCTTCCTTGAGGATATCCCCGGCCAGAACACCTAAACCACCGGCATAAATCGGCAGCCGAGAATCAATACCAAATTCGGCGCAGAAAAAAGCAATCGGATGCTGGGAAGAAATGGTGGACAAAGGCATTTTGTGTAGCATTTAGCATACTAGAAAGAGAGGAGTAACTGCAATTGTAGAATTGTTTCTTACTACACTACGCTGAATGTCAGATGTTTTTGAAAGACTTAGAGAATGCCCCATCAAACTCCTCAAGAGGTTCTTTTCCAGTATTACGGCTATGGTTCTTTCCGCTCGGGTCAGGGGGAAATAGTCCAGAGTATTATTGATCACTATGACACTCTAGCAGTTCTACCCACCGGAGGAGGAAAGTCCGTTTGCTTCCAAGTTCCTGGCCTCATCCTACCAGGCGTTACTATCGTCATCTCACCATTGATCTCATTGATGAAAGATCAAGTAGATAATTTAGTAAAAAAAGGGGTAAGCGCGACATATATCAATAGCTCTCTAGGTGCAGAGGAGTTAAAAAATCGCTTGAGATTAATAGGAGAGGGATCCTACAAATTTCTTTATCTGGCTCCTGAGCGCTTACAATCAACATCGTTTTTAAGTGTTGTGAAAGATGTGAAAATTAGTCTTATTGCAGTAGATGAAGCACACTGTATTTCTCAGTGGGGACACGACTTTCGACCGAGTTATCGAGAAATAAACAAATTTATTACCAAACTAAAAGAGAGGCCAGTCGTAGCGGCTTTTACTGGCTCTGCCACGCCAGCAGTCAAGATAGATATAATTTCTCAACTCCATCTCCAAGATCCAGCAGTTTTTCAGCAGAGTTTTCAGCGCAAGAATTTATTTTTTTCAACACACAAGTGCAGCTCTATAACAGAGCAAGAGTTCGGACTTTTTCGAGTCCTCAGAAAGAATCAGGGGAGTACGGGAATTCTCTATGTGAGTACTCATAAACAAGCTGAGTACCTCACTACTTTAGCCCGGCACTTTGGGTATGACTGTGCCAGCTACCATGCCGGAATGAGTGGTGAAGCGAGAAGCAAAGTTCAAGAACAATTTCTGTCTGGAAATCTCAAGCTGATTGCCGCCACCACTGCCTTTGGGATGGGGATAGATAAACCAGATGTGCGCTTTGTAATTCATTGCAGTGTATCCGGCAGTCTAGAAAACTATTACCAGGAAGCGGGAAGAGCTGGTCGGGATGGGCTACCCAGTAACTGCTATATCTTTGCCACGCAGGCAGATGTTGAAGTTCAGCAGAGATTGCTCAACCAACGATACCCAGACTTGAGTAAACTGAAAATGATTTGGAAAAGAATCCAATCAGGTAAATCTCCCTTTTCTGTGTATGACTTAGAGCTTTATCAACAAATAGGAAAGAAAGAGTTGCTTTCGATTCTGCAACGCATGGTTGAGCTAGGTTGGCTTGGATTTGAGGAGGGATTAACTGAGCGCTTTTCATCAAATAACCAAGACCTCTCCCTATTTTCGCATTTTTCACATCAAAAAAAACTAGAGCAGAGTCGGCTGGAAAAAGTTAGGGCGTATCTTGAACAACCACTTTGCCGGACCAAACAAATTCTAAGCTACTTTGGAGAAGACTGGCAAGAGAAAAACTGTTACCACTGTGATGTTTGCCAAGAATTTCCTCTCCAAACGACTCCAGAGGAAAAAGAACAACTAAAAAAGCTCCGGGCTCTTGCTGCCACTCATCGAGTTCCGATTTCAGAAAAAGTATTACAGCTCCTTATGCTGCACCGACCGAGCTCAGAAACAGAAGTTCTACGCATTCCCGGAATAGGGCGGGGTTGGGCAGACAAATGGGCTAAAAAGTTCTTCACTTAAATATTAATTCTGACTTTTGGCAAGACATTTCTTGGCTTTGAGCGGCTTTTCTTAAACTCGAACGTCTCAGCCACAAAGTCGATAATTAAATCATGTTCAAATTTTTTCAGCAGCTGCATTCCTGCCAAAATTGGTCCAGAGGGCTGGACATCTATCGGAACAATCAGTGACTTTCCGAGAAACTCGACTGTACCCAGACAGACAAAATGGCTTGAAACTTGTCCATTTGCCAAGGTAGTAGACTGCTCACCCTTCAAGACTAATCCCAGTGGAAAAGCCACCACAAAAGGTAAGGTAAGATAGCCGCTGAAACCGGTATCCACAATTGCTCGTAGAGGCTTCCGCAGATCCTCCGAAACACCATAAAGCTGGAGGTCTATAGCAATATTGCTATCTTGAAATTGGCCAAGCATAGTGGGAATTAATCATGACATTTTTTTTATAGTTGCTCGCGGGATGCAGCGAACCAACTTTGATAATCGTAAAAAAGCTATCAGGGAACTCTTGCTCAGCTTCTTGAATCGCTAATAAGAGATCTGCATCCACGTAATATCTTTTACTTACCGGCTCAATCACCACATACTCACCCAAATGGTCAGCTTCTAGATTCTCTCGAAGATCTTGAAGATAGTACTCTTCACCTAGTTTAGTGACGTAGCTTAAAGAATTTTCAGTAGCGTTTTGCTCGTTCATACTGATCTTATTATACGCCAGTTCCTAAGGACAAGCATTCCACAGTCCCAGTTTTGTTTGTCTGGCGAGTTGCTCTGCAGTCAGGAACTCCGATTGCTTTGAAATATCCGGGGGATAGCTGCTCGAATGAGCATATCCTTGCTGAACTAGCTCTTGATTAACAAAGATGTCTCCAACCCAGACATACCGCAAGAGCCTTCCATACCGGTCAGTTTCTGATACGTCTTTTTCTAAGCGAACTGACTTTCCTTCTACCAGCCATCTATTAAACTCCGTTGCTTCTTTGCCATAACACTCGACACCTTTTTGAGGATGCCGGGTCTCGGGAGTATCTATGCCAATATAGCGCAAGGTTCGTCCATCGGCCAGCTCGATCGTGTCTCCGTCGATGATTCTTATTACCACCACTTCTTCGCCTGCAGTGACAGGGCTTGGTGCTGGACTTGCTACATTACTCGCTCCCAGTGTCTGCCCAGCAGTATTTAACTCCGAAAGCAACCGTGTAAAGTCAGGATCTTTGAGGATACTGGTAGAACCAGTGATAACCAGCAGGACAATGACCAACACCGACAACAAGAAAGGATACTTCTGCATCCTTTTAGGATAGCACAGCCACTTGATAAAGTTCTTCGTCCTGAAAGCCGCGTTGACGGTAGTACTCTCGAGTACCAATCGCCGAGATAACAGCTAGCTTTGAAAAACCTTGTTTGAGTGCCATATCTTTTGCGGCCTGAATCAGCTTGGTGCCTAATCCTAAGTGTTGGGCTTTTCCGCTCTGGCGTTGGCCAATTTCCACAGACTGACCATAAACATGTACTTCGCGAATAATGGCACAGTCTCTTAGCTCACTAAAAACATTGGTCGCAGTAGGCAGGCTAAGTCGCAAGAAAGCCGCCAAGCGAGGCGTGTCGGACTGCAGTGGAGCTGTCGCCAAGCGAAGCCTGGCAGACGGCCGGAGAGCTGTCGCTGATTTGGAAGCCCCTGGGGACGGCGCTTCTACCACAAACTGCAAAAAGACTTCATTGCTAACACTGGTTGGGTAATGAATTTCCTCTAATTTCAACATACTCTCATCAATCTTTTGCCCACGGATTTCTCTGGCTCGAATATCCTGACTTTTTTCACCTATTTCCAGCAGCTCACGCTCCGCAATCTCTCTGAAGTTGGTCTTTTTATTTCCCGCTACTATGTCAGTGGAAGGAATATCTCGAATGACCCGGGTTAGACGACAGTAGGGTGGAGTATGAGTCAGACAATAAGTTAGGACGTCGAGTAGCTCCGGCTCAGTATAAGGACTCCACCTCCCATCTTGGTAGTACTGCATCAGTTCGGCACTTTCAATTAAGGAACATGGATAAATCTTGAGCTCATCTGGCTTAAAATCTGGATCTTCAAACAGTTTTTTATAGTCCTGCTTATCCAAGCTGGGGGAAGAACCATACAAGTTTGGCATCCAGTGAGCATGAATCTTAAAACCAGCCTGGCGCAGCAAATTCACAGCTCGCCTGGTTGCAGCCACGGTATGGCCGCGCTTGTTCTGCTCTAGGACTGCATCATTCAAGCTCTGAAACCCGATCTGCGTTTTAGTACAACCCAGGCGACGAATCCGCCGGACCTCAGCAATAGAAATATTATCTGGCCGCGTCTCGATCACCAGCCCAACGCTCCGAGAAGCTGCTTTTTCATTGACCACCTGCTGCTTCAGTAACTCAGTCCAGGTGGCTGATTGATATTGGTCATAGCCACCAACCTTCTCGGGTGCCACATAGAGCTCAGAAACTGCCTGATTATATGACTCATCTAAGTAATTTCCGTGCAATTGGCGACTTTCTAAACCTGCTTTATTCTGGGCAGGATCACTACCCGGCACAAAATTTTCTGGACGACCCAGCTTTACCTGAGCCGCTTGGAGCCTCAGCCTCATCTCTACATACTCAGCTTCAATCCGTTTTCGATCATCCAGACCCATCCCAAACTCATTCAACGCCCGAAAGCATTCTTTGATAAACCAAATTTGATAAGACTCTGGATAATAGGACCAAGTGCCACCCAAAATAATTAGCTCGACTTTGTCAGTATGATGACCAGTATTTTGGAAAGCGAGTAAGCGATTGTAGGTCTGCAAGTACGGATCGAAGCCATTTCGCTCAGCACGCTGTGCCCCTGGCTCATCTGCCAAATAACTTTTGGGCATTCGAATATCATTGGGACAAAAAATACATTTCCCAGGACAGGGGAATGGCTTAGTCAGCACAGTCACTGGCGTCACCCCAGAAATAGTTCGGGTTGGCTTCATCTGAATTTTTTGGACAAAACTGGGGTCAAAGGGGAGTAAGCCATGGGTGCCAGAGAGCGCACGATAGCTCATGATGATGGCATCTTTACCAAACACTCCATCACCATCTTTTGGATACTTTTTGACCACCTGAAAAAACTGCTTTTCGGATATCTTGGGAATACTTTCTAACTCTTTTAATAGCGGGATGAGTTGCGCCAAATACTGAGTATAATCAAATTGATAGTTTTTCATGATCAAAGGGTAATTATACTGCCAGATATGACTAATGAGACGATTCGCCGCTTAAATCAGCTCAATCAACAGTTTTACAACAGTATTGCTACGGAGTTTTCTCATACACGGAGCCATCCCTGGTCGGGCTGGCGAAAATTGTATCCGCATTTAGCGTGGCTCTTTGATCCGCCAGGCCAAGCTCCTGCCAAGTATCCAATCTTGGATGTCGGGTGTGGCAATGGCCGTTTTGCTCCCTTTCTGGCAGAGTCATATCCTCATCACCACTTTCAGTACCTGGGCATTGATAGCAACCAGGCTCTATTAACCGATGCGCAGCAACACCAAAAAGCACTGAGTAACTTAGAATGTTCGTTTGAGCAACTGGATATCGTCGAAGCACTACTGAATCACCAGAATTGGCCAAGCGTAAACCAGCAGTTCAAGCTGATTACCATGTTTGGGGTACTACACCACATTCCATCTTTGGTCCTACGGCAACAACTACTTACCGAGCTAGCCCAGAAGCTGCTGCCAAACGGCTTACTCATTCTCTCAACCTGGCAGTTTGTTTATGCGGGAAATCTGATGAAGCGCCGCTTACAACCAGAACAGTTGGGATTTGATGCCAAAGAGCTAGAGCCAAATGATTTTTTCCTGACCTGGGAGCGTGGGAAATCCGAGCAAAGATACTGCCACTGGGTCAATGACTTGGAAATAACCAACCTGATTCAGAAAACTGAGTTTGAGCGCGTCGATCACTTTAGCGGAGAAGGGAATGATCAGCTTAATTCGTATTTGGTGCTTCGCCGATGACTAGGTAGATAGCAACCCTATCTGTCTAAGCCAGAGGTTGTATCCCTCTAGCACGCCCACCTTTGCGACCCGCGATTTGAGCTTCTTCTTTTGTAAATCTATGTGCCGTCCCTTTTTGCTGAGCTGCTAGACCACCCTTTCTGGCAATTGCGCGACGTTGTGAGTCACTCATTGATGCGAAGCCTCTGCGACTGGTGTTTGCCATAGTGCTCACCTCCTTTTAGACTGAAATTTTTACGTTTTTTTCAATACTAGTTACTCTAAATAAGAGTGTGCGCAAGGAAGGGTAAGAAGTGAGTAAGAAAGAGTAGGGGGAGACTAAAGTCAAGCCTTTCGAGCGAGAAAAGTCATAAAAAGTGGAATCTCTGACCGGCCACGATTTTCCATTTTAGCGGCTGTACCCACACTTTGCTTAGTCGAGACCCACTCTTCAATCCGCTCAATCAGAAAACCAGCTTCAAAGAGCTGCTGTGTATATACTGACAAAGGCTGATGAAAACTCCAGGTTAAAGGAGAGCTCTTCTGGCCGGGGTGAGCGGTAATGGGAATCTCTAAGGGAGAGATATATCTATCAACTCGACGGAACTGAGTTTTCTTGACTGGATCCACTTCCCAACTGGACTGGCGGGGAATCCTGAAGCACGGGTGATTGATCACAATCAGGCACTTTCCACCTTCTCGTAGGTACTCAGCTGCATTATTCAGCGCCAACTGTGACTTATCAATATTCTGCAGCGCTAGCAAAATGGTCACATGGGTAAAGTCTTTCTTTTGAATCGGTAACCCTGAGCGAGTAATGTTTGCCACAGTAAAGTGATGACGCGGGTTCTTATCTTGCTCTCTGGCCGCTTTAATCAGGTCTGGAGCAATATCAATTCCTTGATAGTACACGTCTTCTGGCAACACCCTCGCTAGAACACCCTGACCGCAAGCCAGATCAAGGACTGCTGCATTTTGAGGGAGATTCAGCAACTCAATTGTCTTAGGTAGCACTAAATTGCGATGGTAGTAATGGCCGTCCTCTCCAACCGCAGAGTTATACCACTGACTTACCGGCTGCCAAGAAGTGTCAGGACCGGCAGAAGCGGAGGAAGGAACAGATCTTTGCGAACGGACTGGCCTCCCAGACCTATCGGGTCGAGTACTGCGTGGCCTCTCAGTTCGGTTTTTTACTGGACTATCGTGACGAGTCCGCTTGCGTGTGTCAGATTTAAAACCCTTATTTGTATTAAAATTGCGCATAATTTTGTAACATCGCGTTATATCTGGACTACAGTACAATATGCAGATGTCTGAATATGAAAGTATACCAGCTCTTTTCAGGGAAAGATTGCAACACTTAGTTACACCTGAGCAGTATGAGCAAGTTTTGCATTCTTTTAGTGTTTCTCGACCTCTAAGCTTCCGCGCAAATACTTTAAAAATTTCAGCGGCTGAGTTGGCCGAAGAGTTAAAAACGGCGCAAGTTCCCATTTCACAGATCCCTTGGTACAAAGATGCCTTTATTCTGAGTAGCTTAGAAATTCAACAACTCATTCATCCACGATATGTTGATGGCTCACTCTATGTCCAAAGCCTTTCCAGTATGGTTCCAGCACTGGTGCTCGATCCACAGCCCAGTGACTTGATTCTTGACCTGACTGCAGCCCCAGGGAGCAAAACTACCCAAATAGCCGCCATGATGGGCAATGCGGGCCAAATCATTGCCAATGAGTTGAGTTTAGTCAGAATCTTTAAACTCCAAGCAAACCTAAAAAAGCAGGGTGTCACAAATACCGTTGTCCGCCGTAGTCCAGGAGAATTTCTCTGGAAAAAATTCTCTGAGTACTTTGATCGGAGTTTGGTAGACGCTCCGTGTAGCATGGAAGGACGCTTTAGCCTCAGTGATCCAGAAACCTATGAAGATTGGTCATATAAAAAAATCAAAGAGTTGAGCATGCGACAGTCGCATCTACTACGCTCAGCAGTGACCGCCACTCGGCCAGGAGGCGTGATCGTGTACTCGACTTGCACGTTGGCACCTGAAGAAAATGAGGGCGTGGTGAACTGGTTGCTTGAAAAAGAACACGGAAATGTGGTACTCGAAGAAATCCAGATTGAGGGACTAGAAATGATTCCCGGTGTCACAGAATGGAGGGGCAAGACATTCATGCCAGAGCTGACAAAGACGGCACGCATCCTCCCTAGTGAAACCATGGAAGGCTTTTTTGTGGCGAAGTTAAAGAAAATAGGCACTTCTATAGTTCAGCAGCCTGAAAAAAGAAGTTTTAACAGATTTTCAAAAAAGCGTCGTTATTAGCTAGATTCAAGTGAGTCAAAGTTACAGTTTTAGCGGGTCAGAGCTAAAAAGACCTAAACCCTAGCTGCGTCAGCCACTCGTCGTAATGTCTCATCTGATCTCTCGATCTCATCCTCTTGTTCATTATTCGCATCAATCAGCAGATTAAATACCTCAACAATTTTTTCATAATCAGGCACGGCAATTCTGCTACCACCTTCATTTAAGGTAAGGTCCTCTATCCGCACTCTGTCTATTTTTGGCATATCTTCCTCCTGTGTAATTAACAATAACTGTACTGTAAAAGAGTCTGATGAATGCCAGAAACAGGTAAGAAAAATGTAAGGAAGCTCAGCCGATTATCATCTTGCAATGTATATATTTTGATATAAATTACATATCTACTATGCCTCCAGGAAAAGAAACACCATACCTCACGTTTGAACGAATCCTACAAATGAATGAACTGCTGGGGATGTCTCGCTCAGACGTCCTTGCAGTCTTGGCTTTGCCGGGAAAGTTGAGAGAGGCAACTGAACTAGCTGGTCAAAGTGCAGCTGATACCCATATTGACTTCAGCCGAAAATCTCTAAATGGGTCCAATCAACTAAGAAATGACCCTAAGATTAACCAACAGTTAAAATCGCTTGAGGACCAAATTACTTCTGGAAAAACACCGACTGTTAGGAGAGACGTGCTAGCAAATGCCAATCGGCCTGGAGAATTCCTCCTGAGTGCATATAACGAAAATGGTGAATTGGTTCGCCAAAGGAGGATCTCTGTTATAGGAGGAGTTGTTGAAAGAATGGAAGAGATGGATATCTTCTACCTTTCGGGCAGAGAAGCTGGGGAAGAAGTGGAATTGGCGCTAGAAGTAAGAAGGTCAGCTGATGCATTTCTAGAAAAGATTCACTATATTCTCAGCCAAGCTGCTGCCTTTTGACCCCACAGAAAGAGATATGCTTGGCGCGGTGACCGTTGAGCGTTCTTCAGATCGCCAACAAGGTGACTTCACTATCATAGAAATGATACATTACGGCGGCTTTAGAGGAAGAGCTAGCACATCAAAGGGTATGGTCGATAACAAAAGAACTCAATCTATTGAAGTAGTTGGCATGAATATACCGAACGAGACCTACACGAATATTGGCGTAAGTTCCATCATCGAGTCAGAAGCTGATGGGACAAATCTGGCACTTACACGCTTAGAAACGCAAACTTATGCTGGCAGTACTAATGAAGTAACCGCACTCTGCGCTTACTTCACTTTAGATCTAGGAGATGAAGTTCACTATGACCCGCGACAGATAATCAATATCGCCTCGAATATGAACCAAGTACTGGGCGAAGAAGGTTGGGAAGTAGCTCTCTCTATCTCTGCTTACTATGCTTCTTCTGCCACCGATGCCAACCTTGCATACAGTGATGTGAAGCCTCGTATAAATTTTTTTAGATTTGCTGATGAACTAATAGAAGTAAATATAAAAAACAGTCACCACTTTAAAGACTCTGGAGGAAACTGGCAAGGATTTATTTGGCAATACATGGAAGATGGGAATGTTCTTCTTTTAAACTACCTCCTAAAGGTAGACACAAACTTTGCAATACGTAATTATATTTTGACTCGTGATGAATTTTTAGCTATAAAAACACAATACAAATTTTAAGTTCACAAAAATTTAGATGGAGCAAATACTCGCTTAGAGGAGTATGTTTTGCCACTAGAAAGTGAAAGAGCGCGCAAAGCCTACGGACTACCACCTGGCTTTAGCACCGCGAGTAATAAACTACTTATTCTAAACAGAGAAGTAAATCCTGAGCGAATTAGAGTAATTTCTGTCAATGAGAAGTTAGGGTTTTAACAGCCAGGGATTTCCTACAAGCTGATGTTTACTCATTAACTCTGCAGCTTGTTCTTTAAGGATGCAGTACAAGCACCCATTAGTCTCAATCATATTTTTTGAATTCTACATCAAAAAACATCAAAGTGAAGTAAAGATTTTCATCTACTGGAAGATAAAAGGACTACTTTGTGCCTAGGTCCTTCTCCAACCCATCTATTTCTTTTTGTAAACTCTGCACCATATCTGTCAGCACCATCACTTCTGAGTGCTTGAGCTCTGATGAAGCACTTTCATGGATAATTCCCCGATATCCCTTCATTTTGAATTTGAGCTTAGCTTCATAGGTAATCAGATCTAGGCGGAGCTTTTCTAGTTTTGTGACTGGGTCGATCTTGATTGGTTGGGTCATGGGAGCATTATATATGATATAAATGGACTTCAATGCATGAACCTGTTAGTTTGTAACAAATTTCAGACCTTTTAGATTCAAAGCTAGATATAACGCTTGCTCCAATCCATAAAAGGTTAGAAAACTCATAGTAAACTCTCAAAGTTACTTGAAAAAAACCAAAGTGCAGTGTTGGACAGGCTAGATTGCAGATTTGGATCTACCAGGAATTCGAAGATATTTTGCTACTTTCGTTTCTAATTCAAGGAAAAGTTTTGTTTTTAGCGCCTCGGTGCTGTGCTGCATCTCTTTCTTGGAGTAGTGTCCTAATGGAACTTCACCGTTAACAGTAATTTGTGTAGGCTTGTGGATGAGCTCAATATTTTTACTTTTCTCATCCATAATAGAGGGCTGTTTCGTCCAACGGGAAGTTTGACGACCAGAACGCATAAAACCACCACCTCCTATACTCACATCTTTTAAGTCAATTTTCCATGAATTTTTTTTATTCATCATTGATAACAATTGTAGCAGGTTAAGTTCGAGTTCCGTCCTACACGGTTCTATGTTTGGAAAAATTCTTCAGAATCCTTATTTGATTGCTTCTCCAAAATCTCATCCAAGCTTAACGTAATGCATTAAGCCATTTGCATTGAATCCATCTCTTACCGTTTTTGGTATGTAGGCCACAAGATTATCCTCAAAAGTTGAAAGTAACTCCACTTTAACTTTACTAGCCCCTAAGGTTTTATCACTGTCGAGGCTGAAACAACCAGGAATATCCCAATAGCATTTAACAGAAAAGAAATCAACAGAAATCTAAATGTTGTCATCTTAGAAATTCCCATCAAGCTTACTCCTATTTCATCAGTTAGAGGTGAGGCGATGATTACGGCCCCGATCACTGGCAAGGTCCAGCTAAAATACTTGGTGTGAAAAACTTTTTTGAGGTGATTCTTGCGGTCAAATAGGTTGTATATACTTTTGATTTCTTCCGCCAAATCGTCTTTAAAGAAGCGGAAAATAACAAAATCCCCAACTACAGCTCCAAACCCTGCAATAATTCCAATTTCAATTGGAGAGAGCGTTTCTGCTAAAACAAGTAGGATAATTGCCCCGGTGGCTACGGTAAAGGTTGAAACAAAAAGAACGCCAGCCAAAAATGCTCCGATGTATCCAAAATTACCCAGGTGCAGTAAATACGAGTGTATTGTTTCATTTTGCAAAACAAAGAGGACTAAAGCAAAGGAAATAATTAAGAAGGTAATGTTTTTATACTTCCAATGTTTGTAGAGACTCGTCATATAGTAGTTGTATTTAAGGAACCTTATCGATTTGCTGTTTAATTTTTATCTCTGATTCGGTTCCATATGTTACCAACAGCTTATCACCATCTTTAATTTCTTGATCTAAAGCAGTACTGCTTTTCACTCCATTAATATAGAACTGCAATGTGCCCTTGCTCCCAGAACAAAATATCTCTTTTGTGCCAGTAGTAAGGCATTCTGAGGTTACTTTAAAAGGAAGTGTTAAGAAAAAGTCATTCCAAGTTATACCTGACTTTTTTACCTGAACTCTATTGGGATTATTTGCTTCAATATACACGTCTTGAGAAAGATTGTGATACATAGCAGCAGTAAAAATTCTAAATGTGCCATTGGTAAAGATAGCAAAAGACGCTCGAATATCTGTCATCGGAGTGGCTGATGACTCTGTAAATTCAGCAGGTGTGCTATTTTTCGATGCAGGTAGCTGAGGAACTGTTTGCTTCGTTGAAAAAAAACTGAGTCCAGCAAGTGATATGAGAACACCTATTGCGACAATGGCAAGAACTTTATTCATTCCTTAATAATATCCTATTTACGAAATGTTAGAGTCACTTAATTTTCGTCTGGAACGAAATGGAGCGCCACAGAGTTCATACAAAATCTTTTACCCGTTGGTTCTGGACCATCATCAAATAGATGACCTAAGTGCCCGCCACAGGTGTCAAGGACTTCAGTTCTGTCTTCAACTAACCCATCTTCTCTCCGAAGCACAACTGCATTTTCATCAATTGGAGCCCAAAAACTTGGCCAGCCAGTCCCAGAGTCGTATTTTTGCTCTGATCTGAAAAGGGGTACGTCACAACCGACACTGTAGTATGTTCCTTTGCGCTTTTCATCAGTTAAATCACCAGTAAATGGAGTTTCTGTACCAGATTCTCGCAATATTCGAAACTGTTTTGGAGTTAAGATCTCTTTCCATTCTGCTTCAGTTTTTTGCTTGTCTGGGTTAAAAGTACCAGCGACAATTTCGGCTGTCGATTGTTTAAAAGAGGAAGACTCTATTGGAATTTTTTCTTGTTGGCGACGTATCAAAAGACCGCCACCTATCAAAAAGAATATGACCGCGACTAAAATAAGTACATTTTTATATTTTTGATTCGGACTCATGACCATAGTCAGTTCCTTTGAGTCGAAATTAAGTGCAGGTTCTGGTCTGCCTTTTGCAGACCACACCGCAGACTACTTCATAGTAGAAAGTAATTCGTCAATTTGTCCACCATTCCATAAGGTAATTTCTTTACCCGTCTCATCAATTTGAACATATGTGTGCTGATAGGTGATACTGTATTTTTTAGCCAGATCTTTTTCCTCCTGATCTGTATCAGGATCGTTATAATTTACCCGAATTAGGGTAACGTCCTCAGGAATCTTGCTCTCGTTTTCCTTAAAACTGGCATCTGCTGCTTTGCAGGTTGGACACCACGATGCATAAAAGAATAATATTCTACGAGTAGAAGAAGCATTATCAAGAGTTGCCTTTGAATACTCGACATATCGAGAGCTGATCAACTTATCTGCCGCCATTTTGTCATCCTTTTTCATTATTCCATCGGTATCTTTCATCACAGTATTTTCTTTTGAGATCATTGAATCGGTCTCAGAAGATTTTTGAGAAAGAGAGAACGCTCCAATTCCCAAAACAGCAACTACTACTACAATTGCGATAATCATTATTGGGTTTTTCATAAATGTACTCACCTCTGGACTATGTAATAGACTAATTCTAGTAGATCAAACCGGGAATTTCAAGGATACTTTACGTTCAGAGTTGATATCAAACTAAAAAACTGACTTTCATCAGCTTTTTTAACTTGATGCCTGACTAGGAATCGAACCTAGATTCACAGCTTCAAAGGCTGCTGTCCTACCTTTAGACGATCAGGCAACTATCGTTTCAAACAAAGCTCTCTATTTTAACAAATTTACAGCAAAAGCTCGACTACAAAAATTACTGACCCCAGTAAAGCTCTCAGCTGGTAGGATATTTACATGTCTAAGCTCAACTTAAATGTGGCTGAAGCCACTCGTTTACATCGAGAGGGGAACGCCTCACAGCTCCATGGCAGTGTCGACTCTAAGCTGGTTAAAGCAGCCGTTTACGGTGCCAATGACGGGATTGTAACGACTTTTGCCGTCGTAGCTGGTGTTGCCGGAGCAGGTCTGGGGCCGACGATTGTCCTGATTCTTGGGTTTGCGAACTTAATCGCAGATGGCTTATCCATGGGCATTGGAGACTTCTTAGGAGAGCGCTCCGAACAACGCTTCAAAAAATACCAATACTCAATCGAGGAATGGGAAGTCAAAAATATTCCGAAAGAGGAGAGCAAAGAATTGACTGCTTTTTTTGCTCAGCGAGGGGTTGCTGCTGCAGATACAAAGAGTATCGTTTCTACGATTAAAAAATATCCGAAGTTGTGGGCTGAACTGGGTTTTATTGACGAGATGGGCAGTACTTTAGAAGAAGAACCAAACTTGTGGAAAAGTGGAGTGGTGACTTTCCTCGCTTTTGTCGCAGCTGGCGCTCTGCCATTAATGCCATACGTTTTGGAATTTTTTGGGGTTTCATTGGCTGCCCGTAATCAATTTATTTTGTCTGGAACAGCCACCGCTGTAACCATGTTTACGATTGGCAGTTTAAGAACAGTGGTCACCAAAGGACGCTGGTGGTGGAATGGGTTAGAAATGCTTGGAATCGGTGCCATTGCTGCAGTCGGTGCCTATCTCACAGGTGCTTTTGTCAAACACCTAACTGGTTTCTAACTGAACTTCAGGAAACTCTGCTGACCGTTTATAATACACATGTAAGCCGAAGTGGCGAAATGGTAGACGCGTACGCTTCAGGAGCGTATGCCGCAAGGCATGGAGGTTCAAGTCCTCTCTTCGGCACAGTGCCATAAGTCGGGGCTCAAGGCAAGGGATTCTTTTGGTTTTGACGGATGTGCTTTATAATCAAAGCCTTACGCCGTGAGAAATACGCCCAGGTGGCGAAATGGTAGACGCGTACGCTTGAGGTGCGTATGCCGTAAGGCATGGAGGTTCAAGTCCTCTCCTGGGCACAAAGAGTGGGAAGTCGGCTTTCGGCCGCTTAGCTCAGTTGGTTAGAGCGTTCGGTTTACATCCGAAAGGTCGGGGGTTCAAGACCCTCAGCGGCTACAGCAGTGAGTACATTAACAGCAAAAAGTAATTAACAAAGCCAAGCTAGCCAAGTCGGTCACGGCGCGTGTCTGAAAAACACGAAATTCAGGTTCGATTCCTGAGCTTGGCACTTAATAAAAAGAGAAAAGTTTACTTGCCCATCACCATTTTGATCATTGACCCACAGAAATTGATGACGAAGCGGAGTGAGTCATACGAAAGAAGAGCGATTCTTCTAACAATTCTTTCCCGACTTTGACCAGCAGCTTGTCTGGCGTCATATTGGAAGTGTTGTTGATAATAGTTGTTAGATGGCATCTTTTTATTATACTCCTGATTGTAGGGGAGAAGCAAAAGTGGACAGTGGGTGGATTTGATAGAATAGGCGTGAAGTAACATTGCGAAAGTAGCTCAGTTGGCTAGAGCGTCTCCTTGCCAAGGAGAAGGTCGCGGGTTCGAGTCCCGTCTTTCGCTCAAGAGAGCGATATCATCCTGAGTAATCTTCAGTTGACCAAAAGGGAGTGTACCTTTTTTCTACCCCTACTTTTCTTTTAAAAAATGCGAAATCTACTACCATCTAATTCCAACCCAAATCTCTTACGCCTGCATGAAGATGCTGGCTGTCAATAAAAGCATAGATCTTATATGTTCTTCCTTACGCATACTGCTCACCAGATTAACACTAAAATAAATCTGATTTAAAACGAGCTCAAGCTCAGCTGCCGTATTTTCTCCTTCACACTCTCCTCAGCAATATCCTCCTCATCAATCCCACATCGCTCAAAAATCTGTTTCTCAATTTTGCGCAGATACACTCCCATCACATAGGAAAATGTATCTTTAGAATCTGCTTTGGCGTATCTTTTGCGACCATCTACTAAGCGTTCCTCTAAACTAACAACTCCGTGAGGTGCAACGCGCATATCTGCGTAGGCACAAATTTTTTGGGAAAAGTCACTAGAATCCAAGTTGCGCCTTGCATGATTAAAACCCACTGCATCTATCAGCTCTTCGACTCGTGAAGAAGCTCCAATTTCTTTGGCGATATCTAGTGTCGCAGCGTGGACATTTTTCCCATACTCTTTCTCAAACTCATCTTTCACGCTTTGCCAATACTCCAAACCTTCTGGTTCTAAAAAATCGGGAAAATACTGCAAGTCAAACTTTAAAATATTGCCCATATCGTGCAAAAGGAGCGCCTGGGCAATGGCCTCAGCATCTAGCTCATCAGGATTATCAAAATTCTCGACAATCATTAGCCCAACAGCCGCCACACGATACATGTGCAGTTGTAAGTTAGGCATGATTCGATATTTTTGGTAAATCTCTTGAATTGTCACAGAAATAACTACCGCTTAAAAATTGCTGGCACCTTCAGGATGCCTACTTTTTGCTGCACCCACGGGAACTTGTGGTAAAAAGCATCAATAATTACGTCACGAGCTTGTTCGACAGAAAAGTAGCTGGTGTTCAGGGTCAAATCGTAGGAATTAATTTTGGTTGGATCTTTTCTGAAGTACTGTTTGACAAAGTTTTTCCGCTCTTTCTCTGTAGCTGCGATCACTTCCTCAGCTTTTTCTCGATTAAATCCCTCAAAATCCATTGCTCTTTTGACACGCACTTCGTAGGGAGCGGTGATGTTTACATGCAGTCCTTTTGCAAATGGGGTAGCAAAGTTTCCACCACGACCAACAATCACAACTCGCCCTTTTAGAGCACAAGTGATCATGATTTTGGTAAGTTCAGTAATGTACTTTAAATCATCTATGTAGTCGGGGTTCAGCATGCCGTTGACCATGTCTTCAATTTGGGTGCGAGTTTTCTCATCTACTGCCTTGATAATTTCTCGCCGAAGCCGCGTAGTTCTGGCGATCTCATCAATAAAATTCTCATCCATGCACTCAAAGTGGAGTTTTTTGGCAACTGCATCGGCAATCAGGGCGCCGCCGCTACCAGGCTCTCGCGCAATAGTAATGAAGGGGCGTTGAAAACGTTGTTCATTCGGCCATTTATAGGGGGTAGCGAGTTTTTCGCGGACTCGAAAGAAGGTCATGAATTGATTAATCAACGTATGTTGATTTACTGGCATGAGCTGATCCTTTCTGAGTCGCTTAAACTCTAGATTGCAATAGTAGCGTACTAAAAATAGAAGGAAAAGTCGATAGGTGACGAGTAAGTATTTTGCAAGGTGAGAGTGCTATAATCTGGGGAGAGTGCTGCGTCCATAGCTCAGCTGGATAGAGCGACTGTCTTCGGAACAGTAGGCCGGGGGTTCGAATCCCTCTGGACGCACATTTGCTAGCGTAAAGAGTAGGCTAACAGATTACAAATGATCGAGATTCTCTCCACACAAAACTATGAAGAACAGAGCTATGAAGCTTTGTCGTATTCACAAGATCAAGCTCCATTCTCAGACTTCCGCTATTTTTTACAAAAAACCCCGTATGTATGTGGTGGATGTAGGGAAGAGTCTAGCGACTAACTACTTGCGCAGTTGCCTTAATTCACCCTCTACATCCCTTTTTCTACCACCGAGCTCTTGACCATCTTATTCTGCTTAGAGTCCACCCCAAGCCACCATCTCAAGGAAAGCTTTTGGCCTTTCGCAAAGTGTTTTGCATAGTAGATGTAAGGAAAGATACTTACCCAGGTCAAAAAGGTGGCGATCAAAAATACTGTCCCAAATCCATAGTGAGTGGCAATAATGCCACCAATCGACGAGGCCGCCGCCATACCCAGAAAAACCATCATATCGTGAATGCTCCACTCGTATGCCTCTTTATTTTTATCAAGGTGAATAGAGAAGAGGGCATTCTTTGGGGGAGAGGCTGTCCCCAGACCAATGCCGGCCACCACATAAGATAAGTAAATAGCTTCTACAGAACCTGAGAGTGCAAAACAAAGATAAGAGAAGCTGGCAATAAAGAGGCCAATGATCGTGCCAGTGAGCTTGCGCATATCATTTGACTGCGAGTAAATTCTACCAACTAGCAACTCCACTACCACCCTCACTACTAAGTAGATACTGTAGGCAAAGGCAGCCGTTTCGAGAGAACCACCAGGCACCTGATTGGCGACAAACAACCCGAAAATGGGAGCCAACATATTATGGGATGACCAGACAAATGTTTCCGAGATAATACAGGCGCGCACCAAGGGATTCATTTGAAGGGCAGAAGGTTTCCAACTGGGAAAGTGCATCATAAATTTGCTGTAAAAAAAAGTATAGCACGGTCTAAAACCTCACGCCTAATTCCTAAGCCGAATTCGCCTTCTCTTCGCCTATCATTCCTCGATCTTTTTCATTATCATAACCAATACGTTGTATGTCATTTTCTTTTGATTTTAATCAGCCTTTTACGAATACACCCAAACACTTCACCAAGAAACAAAAGTTGTGGCAGTGGTTAGGGAGTCGTCATCAATCAAAATCTCGGCGTAGACTCCGTTCAGTTTTTTTATTGCACTCTTAGCGGTGGTGATCACAGTTCCCACCATTCTGTGGTTTAAAAGAGAGCAGTCCACCTCTGCTGCTTGGTTTGATGGCAGTTATGGGTATCGGAAGAAGATTCCTATCACCAACACTTCGGGAACTGCTCAGACCGATTTTCAAGTGGAACTCAGCTTAGACACCAGTACCTTAATTGCCGCCAGTAAGCTTCAGAGTGACTGTGAAGACCTTCGCTTTACTGACATCTCGGGCAAAGTGCTCTCCTTTTGGGTAGAACCCAATACTTGCAACACTGCAACAACCAAAGTCTTTGCCAAAGTCCCTTCAATTCCGACCAGTGGGGCAGATATTTTCTGGTACTACGGCAACCCTAGTGCAACTGGTGCCTCCCAAGCTGATACGGCGTTTGTGAGGGAAATGGAGGCCGCAGCGGTGGCCTGGCCGTTAGATGAAACTACAGTGACGCAGTCATATGCTAGAGCGGTGAATCCGAGCGTGGCGGTGGGACGAGATATTGTTATTAATGGAGGGTTTGATGCAGATGCGAGTTGGACTAAAGGGACCGGGTGGACGATTGCGAGTGGCTATACAACTGCAACTGCCGCTGCAGCTGGTGCTAATCTCTCGCAAACACCACCAACCGTAATAGGTAAGGCATATAGCGTTACTTATACAATCTCGGGCTACTCTGCAGGGAGTGTTCGTGTAACTCTAGGCGGAGCAGCCCTGGGTACCATCAGATCTGCAAATGGCACATATGTGGAAACTATCATTGCATCTTCAGCCACTTCAGTATTTTTTACTCCAGTCACAACTTTTACGGGTAATATTGATAATGTAATACTTACCCAACTCGACATCCCTTCCTCCCAAACTACCGCTACCAACCTATTAACCGATGGCACAATGGAGGCGGTTGGGACAACGGCGTGGATAGCAGATAATGGGGCGACGCTTTCTAAACAAACTGGCACACCTTTTGCAGGAGCGCAAGTATTACAAGTTACGGGTTCTGCCACTACCAGTCAAGCGAAGCAAACTATAGCGACAGTAGCTGGAAGTATATATCGAATTTCTGGCTATGCCCGAAGTGATGGTACAAATCTACCTCGTGTTGTTTCAAATTCTGGAGCAGTTCTATTTACTGGGACCAACTCAACCTCATGGCAACCTTTCGATTTTATATTTGTGGCAACACTCACGAATGACTTTGTTGCGTTAAGAAAGAGTGTTGTTTCTGGTTATGTCGAATTTGACAGTGTAGTTGTAAGCGCAGATACTTCTGTCCGCTCTGGGGAACTCTTGCAAGATGGAAATATGGAAGCGAGTGGGACAGGGAGCTGGTTGACTACTAATGCCACCCTAACTAAAGAAACAACAAATCCGCATGGAGGTTCTCAATCTTTGAAAGTACTTAGATCTGGGTCATCACCACACGCAACACAAAATGTTTTAGCTACGAGTAAGACTTATCGTATAAATGGATATACACGTAGTGATGGGGTGGCACTTCCAAATGTAGTTCATAATGGAGTAGTCCTTTTTGCGGGCAATGCATCCACTTCTTGGCAATTTTTTGAAATTACATTTATTGCTGCAAATAATGCGATTGCTTTTAATGTAAATGGTATAAATTCTACTTATATTGAATATGACAATATTTCAATTACGGAAGTCTCACCCCTCGTCGGCCTTCCCACCAACGGCGTTACTCTTGGCTCTAGCAGCGGCACCGGCGGCCATGGTGCGACGGCTTTTTCGTTTGATGGGACGAATGATAACGTCAATATTTATACGCATCAGCTGAATAGTGTTTTTAATCCCAATGAAGGTACTTTGGTAGCTTGGGCAAAGGTGAGCGGTGCTGGGGTGTGGACGGATGGGACGACCGACGGAATTTTAAGTTTAAGCGTGGACGGTTCCAGTAATGATATTAGTATTTATAAAAATAGTACGAGTAATCAAATCATTGTTAATTATGGAGCAGGCGGAACACTCGAAACAACCACTATCAGCACCTCTACAACTAATTGGTTCCAGGTAGCAATGACTTGGTCAAAAGCTACTGACGAAGTAAAAGTATATTTTAACGGTGCTCAATCTGGATCAACAAAGACTGTCCTAGGTACGTGGGTAGGAAACATATTATTAACCCGCGCATCAATCGGTTCTCTCACCAGTTCTGGCGCCAATCCCTGGTCCGGCCTCATCAACGACACCCGCCTCTACACTCGCGCCCTCACCGCTGAAGAAATCGCGGCTCAGTACAGCGGTAGCGTAGACATTAGTCCCTACACCACCAGCAACTATCCTGGCAAGGAGCTCTTCCGTAAATATGATACCCGAGTAGTAGTAGGCACATTGGCCACCGAAGAAGTCACTCCCGGCCCGGTGGCAGAATGGAAGTTTGATGACGGGCAAGGACAAACTGTGCAAGATAGTACGAGTAATAATAGTGATGGCACTTTAGGGGCAACCTCAGGGTCAAGCACTGATGATCCCACTTGGGTGCCGGAAGGTGAGTGTGTCAGTGGGAATTGTTTGCGGTTTGATGGGACGAATGATTATGTATCGGTAACCAATACGGTTAGAGGCATCCAATCAGTCGGTCTCTGGGTGCGGCCAACCTCACTGACTACGGGTACCCTGGTTGATCTAAATGGCACGGCTCTAATTACGTTTTCATCAGGCACAATCTCTGCGAGTGGTTTTGCCTCACCAACAATTTATGTAAATGGATTAGTTACTAGTACTTTAGTGGCCAATACTTGGCAGTATGTAGAAGTAACTACCGGCACGGCCTTGACCGGGTCGGCAGTCAAACTTGGGGCTTACTCTACGACATTTCTAACCGGCATGCTAGACGAACCCCGTATCTACCCCTACGCCCGGACCGCCGCCCAAGTCGCCGTTGATTACAATGCCGGTGCTGGTCGTCTTGGGCAAGCCACGCGCCGTACCCTCACCGACGGTCTGGTAGGCTACTGGCGGATGGATGAAGCTAGTTGGACCAATAACTGTTCAACTTTGTCAGTTCTAGACTCTTCAGGTAGAGGTAACAATGCTTATTCTTGTCCCACCTCCACTGGTCCAACAGGGGGAGCAGCAGGCAAGTTTGGCAATGCCGGCAGTTTTGATGGTTCTAATGATTATGTAAGGACAGTAACGGCGGCTGGATCATCTTTAAGTATGGTAAATACCAGCGTCTCAGTGGCAGCCTGGGTGAATCCCAGCGCGATTACTACTTCAATGGCAATTGCCGGTGGTGACAACGGCACTACCTTTGGCTATGGCCTTTTCATATTGTCAGGTGGAACTATCAGAGGCAGTCTTCGAAATGCCGCGCAAACAGTGCTGACTAGCTGCGACACTACCGCCGTAATTTCCGTCAACACGTGGTCACATGTGGCTGAGACCATAGAAGACAACGGTAGTGGTAACACCATAATCAATATCTATATTAATGGGGTGTTAGTCAGGTCATGTGCTTCTGCCGGGCGTATCTCAGGCGGCAATGTTTTCTATCTGGGGGCTAGTAATGGTGGCGCATCAAACCTTTACAACGGCAAAATAGATGATGTCCGAGTCTACAACCGGGCTCTGGGTGGATCAGAAGTGGCCACTCTGGCTAACGAAGGGATTGGTCCCATGGGCCACTGGAAAATGGATGAAATGAGTGGCACCACTGCAGCTGACAATAGTACCAGTGGGCTAACCGGGACCTTAACGAATAACCCGACCTGGCAAACTGGTAAGTATGGTGGATCTGTCAGCGTGGCGGCAGCTGCCACCGCGCATGTCACAGTCGCCGATACTACGAGTTCAGTCCTAGATGTTACTGATCAATATACTGCTGAAGCGTGGGTCTATCCAACAGCGTATGGCACAAATTATCACTATCTGGTAGACAAAGGCACTGAGCTCTATGGCATGTATCTCAATAGTACGGGAAAGGTTGTACCCATTGAAAACACCGTTGCAAAGACTGCTTCGACCAATAGTGTACCCCTCAACCAGTGGAGTCATGTAGCAGTTACCTACAATAAAGTCTCGATTATTACCTATATCAATGGGGTCAGAGATACCACGACCGCTTCTACTACCACCCTCAATACTGATAACAATCCGCTCAAATTTGGCAGTATTGGGGATGGCAGTGGGGCCATGCGTTTGGATGATGTCAGACTGTATAACTATGCTCGTAGCTCCTCCCAAATTGTGGAAGACATGAATGCCGGTAATCCAGTAGGTGGATCACCCGTTGGCTCCTATGTCTCCTACTGGTCAATGGATGAGAACCAAGGTACGACTGCTAACGATGCTTCTATCAATAGCAATGCCCTCACACTGAGTACAAGTTCCTGGACTAGGTCAGGAAAAATCAACGGTGCTTGGAATGGCGTGGGGACTAACTGGCTCTCGCGTGCCGATGATGACGATCTAGACTTTGTGGCAGCAGATGATTTTTCAATTTCTGGTTGGTTTAAGTCAGACTCAGCAACTAACCCAGGGGCGACTGAGTATTTAGTTGATAAATCACTGAGTGGAGCTACTCAGTCAGCCGGCTACGCAGTGTATGTCAAAACTACGGGCCTGCTGTGTTTTGGAGTCGACGATGATTCTACCTGGACTCCTGATGACGAAGCCTGTACCACAACTGATGTTTATGATGGCAGTTGGCATCATTTTACCGCGCGCAAGAGTGGCACTAATCGGATTGATATCATTACTGATGGCATGGTGGGTGGAACTGATCCTACAATTGCCGCCACCAATACCCTGGCCAACGCCCGCATTTTTTATCTGGGAGATCGAGATGGAGTTGACAATGGCGACGAATTCAACGGAGATATTGATAATGTCAAAGTCTACCGGGCCTTTTTAACCGAAGAACAAGTCAGAATTGACATGAATGCCGGAGCCTCTACTAATTACGGCAC
>Ga0163147_10000591_pt1 | contig 57139 bp, 50 predicted proteins | sample OliLakLV19MP6G1_FD_148597 | JGI IMG/M metagenome (GOLD analysis project Ga0163147, IMG submission 148597) | Freshwater microbial mat bacterial communities from Lake Vanda, McMurdo Dry Valleys, Antarctica- Oligotrophic Lake LV.19.MP6.G1 | ecosystem: Environmental > Aquatic > Freshwater > Lake >... | reverse complement strand
GAGCGGTGTATGCGTGCGGTCAGCGACGCGCCAAGCGGATTCGATGGAAGGACTAGGTCTACCTAGCTCGTACGACTAGATGTCGGCATCAATGAGCTTGGCGGACGACTGCTTGGGCGCCTGCTGACCCGCCTGGAGTCGCGGAAGCCACTCTTTGTCCCAGCGGACGGCCCCGATAAGTCGAACTGTGCTGAACGTGTTGTCTGCACGCCGGTCATGGAGGGCGAACGGCAGAACCTGCAGCTGATCTCCGCCCCGATCCCATACCAATTTGGGCCGACGGTCGTAGGATTCGGAGCCGAGATGGAACGCCGTTTCGATGGTCCGAAATGTGGGCGGCCCGAATTTCAAGGCCAACAACTCGCCTATGTCCTGAGCATGACGCGTCAGAAGCCGCTGGTAGCTAACGCTCAACAGCGTGCCATCCATAAAGTAAAGCTCGAGGAGCGCCTCGCGGTCGTTGATCGACGCTTTGGCGTAAGAACAACGCTCCAAGCCCTCTGCCATCGATTCGCAGGCGCCCCCTGGGTTGGCCGCCTTAACCTCATCCGCAGGCATACCTAAGCGCAAACTCTTCAGCTCAAGCACATCGGAAGGCTCTGCCGCTGACACGACACCGGCAAGGAGCACAGCGACTGGAAAGACGAGGGCGGCACGCAAATTCATAGAGGCTCCAATCCCTATTGGGTAAGACAAACAGTTCGGGCGACTTCTTACCACGACGGTGGCGGGCTGTGCACCACGAACCGGATCCACCCTGGTTGGATCACCTCTTCGGTTTGAAGGCGTTTTGCGCGTTAGAGGGGTAAGCCACCAGGCTCTCGCGGCGCGCGAACATAACCGCCCGTGCGCGCCTCGGCTTCGTAGGCTCTTGAGGACGGAAGCAACTTGCCCCACGCCTTCGCGGTCGCCACGGTTACACCGAACGCTTTCGCAAGTTCATCCCAGTTCCTGTAGTACGCAAGCACGTGCTCAATCGCTATAGGTTCGTTGCGATTAACTCCCTTTCCTGCAGGCGTGTCGGAAAAGAGGCCACCGATCGCCAACGCCTTGGCGAGTAGATCAAGCACCCACATTGCATCATCGTCAACCACCTCAGGCCTGCGTTGATCGCCCGTCGCAATTCGACGCAGCTGCCGGGCGGTCAGAAACATCGTCTTGCGCGTCCGATCCGATTTTTTTGCACCCGACGCCTCTGTCTTTACCTGCAGGTGGGCGATAACTCGACTGGCATCGGGAACATCAACGCTATCCTTAGATACTTGGGAAGGGTCGATGCCAAGCGCGTCGGCACACGCATCAGCAAGCGAGGCGTAGCCGGCCTGCTGCGCCAGGCGCAGAGCAAACGCATGCTGCTTGTCATTACCAACACGAAATGTCGATACGTCCATCGGGAATTCCTATGCGTGTGTCTTACGTTTGCGCGCTAGCTTTGCGATGGCTTGTCGGCGGGCCCGCGCGGCTGCTCGTTCTGCTTTTCGCTCTGCGCTCTGAGCCTCGCGGGCGTTGATTCGAGCCCATCTGATCTTCGCTTTAGGCGGGCGCAGATCCTTCAGAAAAAGATCGCGCTCGTGCCATGCGGTTGTAGGGGTGTAAGCAAGCTCACCTGGTCCGAGGTGCAACCGACGCAGGTACCCGCGGTTAACGAGCAGCGAGAGTGTGTGATCGAGCCACCAGTGCAAATCCTTGCAATCCCTAGGAGACGGAGGCGTCCGCTCTATCTCTTCGTGCAAGCCAGACAGACTCACGAAATCGCCTGGCGTGAGATCGGCGTCCTCGATGATTTCTATCGCTCGCTCCAGAGGAACGCGGTCGTGACAGGACAAATTTATAGTCATTAGTGACTCCTTGCTTGCGCCGCATTCACAACATCACGGGGTGTGTGCAAGCCCAAGCTTCATGTCGGATCTGCTTTCGTCTCCGCAGCCTTCGGGAGCGCCGGCCTCGGGACGTGGAACCCATTTGGAGACCTGACCCTCAATCTCTTTGATGCAGCGGTTAAGGAGGCCGAGACGAAGGAAGTCCTTCATAGCGAACCCTTCGGTGTCGAGAATCTTGAGCGCGCCGTGATTCATGACACTCGTGAGGTTGACTTCGATAAGTGCGTCCTGTGAAAGCTGCTTGAGGAGGCGGTTGTGATATGGGTCGGTTGCGACGCCGCAGCAGCTCATCTCCAGCATCCTGGTTTCGCCAGGCGCGATAGGTTCATCGAGTTTGTCGAACGAGAATGTCCGCTCTAACAGAGGTGTGTCCTCGGAGGGATCTCGGATTGCAACCGTGAAAGACGGGCGGTAGGCATCGAATCCAGAGTCATTTCGCAACGAGACGATGAATTGGGCCTTGTCGAACTCCACGGGCAGATCTCGCCGCGGTGGGATGAAAGCGAAATCGACGATCGGGTACTGATTGATCGTGTTCTTGCCGCTATCCTGGATTCGGTCACGCGCCTCGATGAGAAGCGTCCGCTCGAGTTCATACTGCTCAAGAAGCTTGGATGTGAGGGCTGCACTGGGGAACACAGGGGACGCCTCGAGAGGCTGACCGCGTTCTGACGTGCGTTGCAATCCTTCTACGAATCGAAGGAACTCACCCGTTCTCATGCCGTGGACGATGTCCCACTCGGGCAGGTACGGGTTGGAATCAATCGCCGGGTTAGGCTGGAGGTAGGTAGCTTCGTAGTGGGTGCGTGCCTGATCAAAGCGATCACGCTCCGCTTGAGTCAGATAGCCAGACCTCGCCAGATCAAGGGAGTGTTTTAGGGTCTCTGAAGAGGTGGCGTCTAGACGGTTAGCACCGCCGCACGCTGCAAGTGAGAGCGCAAGACCGATAGCCGATAGGCGAGGAATGAGCTTTTTGTTGGACATGATGCTGATCGTCAGGAACCCGACGAACAGACTATCGACCCGTCAAGCGGCCGCAGCGGCGTAATGGGGTCGGTTTGAGGTGACCATTCCGACTGAGCCTAGGGCTACTGCAACGCCGGGGAAGAAGGGCAGCGAGAACGGTGGCCGCACTTTCGGCAAAGGGCCAGACTGCTCGATGGGGAAGCCAGCTGGCGCCCTTCGTGGAGGGCAAAATAGCGTTCGTGCAACGTTGCCACCTGGCCTTGATCAAGGAGCGGTGTCCGCAAATACACGGGGTTTCGCCCTTCTGCCGCGATGCGGACATAGCCATAGTCGGCAACCTGTCGGCTGACCCGACTGACCTCGTGGTTGTTGGCCAAGACAGCTGCCTGAACACTTAGCTCGATGACATCGGCCGTATAGATTGCTCGCCGGTACCGGCGCTTGGTCTCAACTGGAACTAGGAGCCCGGCAGGCGTCAGGTACACCTGGTCGACCCTGGCGACCAGCGGCTTGGGGTGGTTCGCATGTAGGGTTCGCTCGGAGTAAACCAGTCGAGCAGACGCGATCTCTGACGGCATCGCGCTCCTCTCAAGCAGCTCGTACGTCGCGCGTCCCTCCTGATCTGGCGCCTTAAAAAGACGCCAGATCAGGCCGAGAACGATAAGGAAGCCGATCAGCAGAATGATCTGAGCCATACCGGTCAGCCTCTGATCGGAATCCGGAAGCGAGGTTGAGGCGTCTCCAGATCGACCAACTCGATCTGGACATGCTGACCGCGAACCCAAGGATGACGGCGGAGCATTTCATCGGCCTGGTTGTCCCAGCGCACGCGGGCATCTGCAACCGCGTGTCGCAGGAAGACGGCAAACGCGTCACTGGTCCCGCGGCTCGACGGTGTTGCCATCACTTTAGTTTCGAACGCGACCGAACGAATAGCGGCGAGGGCGGCGAGCGCTCCCAGAAGCCAGACGACACGCGGAAGGAACGTAATGCGGTCAGGCAACGATCGAGCCACATCAATATCCTCGAACAGTTCGAGCACTTTCGGTGTGGCGGACTTGCGGATCTTCTGGGTGAGGTCGTCTGCACGTCGCGCGGCCGTCGCCACTACTTCACTCAGATCCGCCGTCTTAGCGAGACCGTTGAGTAAAGGCGATGCGTCGATTGCAAGAACACGATCAAGGTGCTCGGTGAGGACCTGCAACTCAGCAAAGGCATACACCGCCGGCGCATGAGTGGCAGGGATGTACCAATGCTCAGAGCTGGTAACTTTTGTTGGTTTCGGGTGCTGGGTGTTCACGTACATCATCTTCTCCCGTCCATGGAGTCAAAATCATCCGAATGCCATTGAGAACGCTGCGGACCATCCAGGTCGCACAGTCATTTTTTTTTAACCAGATAGCGATTGCTGGCGATCGCCGGTAGTAAATCACGACGACCGCCCTACCCCACCGATGTCGCCGAAGGACACGTTCGCGGAAACGCCGCAGCTCATGGGTCCTAGGATCATCCGATCCATGAACGGCTGAAGCGATAAAACAGGGGCCCGGCTTCAGACCCGCTGGGCGATTGTGCTCCTCTCGAACCACTCTATCGAACCTGACGTGTTCTTTGATGCCCTCCTCTCTCGCCGTCGCCTGCTCAGCTGTCACGGACTCGCCATGACGAGCGTCGAGGAGCATACGCAGCTCACACACACCCATTGCCGCGATTTGGGTCGCGGCGAGTCGGCGTGGGTTTCGACGAGGAGGACGGCTGCGCATCAGCGAATCGTGGGTTCGTTGAAGTCGGCCATCACCTGATAGACCAACTGGGCAAGCCCCATGCTCTCCACGAGTGAGGGTTTAGTTTCGTAGCGGTGCATCTTCTTGCCGCTGAAGCGAGACTCCTTCAATTCCTCGAGCACAGCAATCTCATCAATAAGTCCGGCGCTGAGTGCCTGGTCGGCCGTCCAAACGCGACCACTGAAGACCTCGTCTTCGGGCAGCTTGAGAGCCGGTCCCCTCGCCTTCTGGACCTCGCTCAGAAACTGGCGACCCATGGAGACGACAAGGTCGTTAGCTGCTGCGTCGTCTGCCGGGGTGGAACCAGAGAGCATGCTTGGGCCGCCCTTGAGTGGCGCTGACCGATACGTAAGTTCGCGGATGCCAAGCCTGTGTGCCATCTCGGATGCATCGTTCATGCGCATGATCGCTCCGATGCTGCCAACGATGCTGTAGCGCCCTGCAAAGATCTCGTCAGCGCTCATGGCAATCATGTAGGCAGCGCTCGCGCCAACGCCATTAATGAGCGCATAGACCTTCTTTCCAGGCTTGTCTGAATCGCCTGACCTGCACTGCTTGACCGCCGCGATGATGCGCTCGGCCTCTGAAGGCGAACCACCGCCAGAGTTGATGTCGAGTACAAGAGAGTCGACATGGGCAGCCGCACAGGCACGCTCGATGATCGGAACAATGTTCTCAGCCGATGCATCAAGCCCTGGCGCAATCACTCCCTCAATGGGCACGAGGGCAACGGATCTCGCAATGGGGTCGGTCTGGAAGCCCAGAGCGCGCGCGTAAAAGACCACGTACAAGCAGAGCACCCCAAGCACAACTGTGCCTATGAACGCTCGTTTGATTACCTGCCAGTTGGCGTCGCGGCGCTTCGCTGAAACGTGGACCTCAACGAGCCCCTGAACTGACTCAAGCGTGGTTCGAAGATCTGTCGCCCACGCAGGCTCGATGGATTGCTGCGGCGTGGTCTGATCATCGGTGTTCATTTTTGTCGTCGTCCTTGGTGTGAGAAGTGTCTGTGGGCGTCCTGCCAAGACTGGGGAAAGAAAGGATTGAGGCGGTCAATCCCGATGGGATGGGTTGATGGTCCGCGCCGTTCAGCCATCGCCATGGCGATCGCAGCACAGCAGCAAGGGGGGTGTGGGGATTTGGGCTTACCGCGATGACCCTGGTCCAAAACAGACGTTCAGGCGGAGCGGTCGCATGAAGGAGAGGGATGGTTGAGATGGCTTCCATTCCGGTTCTTCCTAGTGGTCGGCCGTCCTGGCCATTCTTAGAAGTATTTATGAGTCGTACCCAAGAGCCGTAAAGAATTCGGATCCGGTCAGGCCATGCTTGGGACGAGTTCGATTAGGTGAGGAGCAACTGGCGTCGTTGCCACGATGGGCTGCGTCGTGGTGCGACCGGGCTTTGTTGTGGATGCGGCATCGAGAGATAGCACCAGGACCCGACCCGACCCGCGCATCTTGACGAGCTCTCGCCAGATGATCCGGAGTTCCTGCGCGCGCCTCTCGCTCTTCTCGACGAACTCCCGCTCAAAGGGTTTGGCCTTCGATAACAGCACCTGCAGGTTGTACCCACCCTTGCCGTTTCGAGACAAATATTTGTAGACGGGCGTTGGAGACGTTTTGTACGTGTGAACTTCTTGCCAGAATATTTCGAGTCCGCCGTTGCGGAGGCGGGCGAAGAGGTTCAGCGGTGCATAGAGCGGCTTCGGCTGGTATCCAACGGGGGTGGCTGCTTTTATCTCCTCAAGAGCGACAAGCCGCATCTCCTCACGCTCCTTTCGAAATTTGTCCCGTAGCGCAAGGGCCTGGTTAACAACGTCGTTCTGCGTCGCATAGAGCGCGTCATCATGCTGTTTCATCCTTGCGCGAATGTGGGCGGTCTCCGCCCCCCACTCACTGACAGCTCTATCCATAATTTTCTACTCCTGTTTCGTTGACCCCTATAACCCATTAAATCTAATAATCGGGGAGACGCATGCATCTCCCCCTAACGCGCGCGAGGTCAGGCAGCGTCTCGTATCGATCAAAGCCTACCGAGGAGATAGGCCTCTATGTAAGTGGCCAAAAAAAAGGAAAGTGGGGGGTCTATGGCCCTATATCTAATAGGAGGCGGGGGCGTCTCCCATTAAAGGAAACGGCGACGCGGACCAACGCGATGTACTGCGGCAAATCGTCGTGACGCTAGCCGTTGATGCTCGCCCGATCTTCTATGGTCGAGATTCATACCTGCTCAGAAGCCTTATGGGACGCGGGTTTCTTCGTATCTGAGCGTTTACTTGGTTGAGATTTCTGGCCACTTGAATACGCGGCTCCGACTGTTCATCCTAAATCTCGACCATTGAAACGGCTTGTTCGCTGGTTGCACCGCCAAGTGCTGGAAGCACAAACAATTTTGACCAAGGAGTAGGTGATGAGAATCTCGACCATAGTGGCTGGCATCGATCTCGGATATGGCAGCGCCAAAGCGGCAGTACATGACTTGAGCAATGGGCGCACTCGAGAGATCGTGTTGCCTTCAGGTGCGGCCCCCGCTCATGCGATGCCGAAGATGGATGCGACTAAGTGGGACTTGAAGGGCGGCGAAGAGGTGCTGGTCAACGGTGAACCATGGGTTGCCGGCGTGGAGCAACTGCACATTCAGAATCGAGCTCGCCAGACGCACGAGCGTTACGTGACGACCGACGAGTATTACGCCCTCTACTTGGCATGCTTGGCCAGGCTTGGCTGCACAAAGATCGACTTGCTGGTGACAGGACTGCCGGTGAGCCAGCATTTCGGGAACGTGGGGGCGGAACTACGACCGTTGCTGCAGGCAAAGCTGGCTGGCCGCAAGCACGTCAACAGTCAGACGATGGTTGAAGTAGATCGCGTCGCTGTCATCGCGCAGCCGTTGGGGACATTTATGGGAATGGCTGCAAAGGCTGACTACGCCGAGCTGGCGACCGATGATAGCCGCAAGGTTCTTTGTGTCGATATTGGATACGGTACGGTCGATTGGGTGTTGATGTCAGGTAAGTCGGTGCTCGACGAAAGCTCTGATTCGAGTCCGAGAGCAATGTCGGTGGTGCTCCAGAACACTGCCAAACGCTTGACCCGGGACCTTGGTCGCCCAATCAGCGTTTACCAACTAGACGCCGCTTTACGTCGTGGAGAGCGAGTGGTTCCGCTTGGCTTAGGCAGCAGGCATGATTTCTCGGAGGTGCTGGAACACGAGGGTAACGAGGTGTCTGGCACGGTCATGGCCGAGATTCTGACCTCATTGCGATCGACTGCGTACGTAGACAATGTGATTGTGACAGGGGGTGGGAGCCCGCTATTTGCTGATGCAATCCGCAGCGCGTTCCCTGGGAAGGGTCGAGTGATACTGGCCGAAGAGGCTGTGATGGCCAACGCCCTTGGTTACCGCGAAGTGGCGCGAATGCTGAGGGCGAAACTCACGAAGGCCGGGTGAGGACGCGGCCATGCGCAAACGAACGTTGATCGAATGGGACGACCAAAAGGACCGGGATCTGCTTCAGGTTCTGATGCCGTACAAGGCCCGCGCTAGGGGTCGACGGCTCAAGGAGCTCGCGCAGCTGGGGGCAATGGCAGAACGGGCGGGCTTTCGAGTTGTATCGGATCCGTTCGGTGCACCTCGGCTTGAAGGGTTATGGACCCCATCGATGCAGACCGTGGTGTCTGGCTCGGGCGAATCCATGGGCCGCGGCCACCCGAGAGACGTGCCCAGCCCCCCTGCCCGGCCGGTGCCGCGGAGCTCGGAGCATGAACGGGGTCTCGACGCACTTCTCGACTCGGTGATCGACCTGTAATCTCCCAGCCGGGGGGCGCTGCCCATTTTTTCCGGCATGACTGTTTTTTTATGGTTTGCCGCACTTTTGCTGCATTTAGCATATTTTTAGTTGCGCAGTCCTCCGCTGACGCGTAGGCTTCGCCAAATAGCCCATCTATGGGGCCGTAGAGGCGTTCAATGGCTTCACAACTCACTACTTCTTGGGCAGCCGACATCCAAAAGCTCGCCCTTTGGGGAGAACTCATCGAGAAAGAAATCGATGAGACTCAGGCGCTCGCCGCATCCCCTGAGGAGAAACGTACCTTCCCGCTACTTCGGACATCAGAAGTACTGGAGATTACGCGCGCGAAAGAATGGCAGTGGAAGGCCTACGTGAAGGACCTGAGAGATGCTGGCGTCATCGCAGCGAAGGGGCCACACCAGCGATTTTCCCTAGAGCAGGTGCACGGGTTCCAGGAGGCTTATGGGATCCGACCCGGAAGACCTAAAGCACTGGGACGCGGGATCCGCGTTGCGGTGGAAAACTTTAAGGGCGGGGCCGGAAAGTCATCTACGACGCTGCACTTGGCTGTTGGTATGGCGCGTCGCGGCTATCGCGTTCTGGTCGTCGATACCGACCAGCAGGCCACGCTCTCGCGATTCCTCGGGGTGCAGCCTTGGCGACTTAAAGCAAGGGACACATTGGCTGCGGCTATCCTCTCGCCGACGTACTGGCGGACGATTGCTTTTGAGGAAGCTGAAGCCGACGAGGCCAGAGCAATGGCCAAAGGTCAGCCCGAAGTAGCGACAGAAGTTGTGGAAAAAACAGAGGTAGCGGGCGAATCTGGAGAGCTAGATCTCAAAGGGGGGGAGCCCCTGCGCTACCGCCACGGGATGAGCTCGACGCAGATTGAGGGGTTGCCTGACTCCGCGTTCCCTAATCCCCCGCTCACCCCACGTACGACGTATATAAGCGGGCTCGATATTATTCCAGGGTCGATGGCGCTCTCCGAGGTGGAGGTTGAGGTTATTCGACGCTTTAGCAATCGCGAGATTGAGGGGATAGAAAACCTGTTTGACCGCGCGCTCGCCCAGGTTGATAGCGAGTACGACGTAATTCTTCTCGACTTCCAGCCTTCTTTCTCCATGTCTCAGGTGCTCTTGCTGTGGGCAATGGATTCGCTGGTGATCCCAGTTCCAACGGAGACGCCGGACTTTTCTGGGACCGGCGATTTCTTGCATCAAATAGCCGACTACATGGCTCCGATCGAGGCGATCGCGGGCGTCCACAAATTCTGGGATCCGACCATCGTTGTGCACACGCGTCGGAAAAAGAACTCTGAGCTCGTGGCAGACATGGCCGGTTCTGTATTTCGCAAGAACCGGCCACAGGAGTTTGTCGAGGACTCGGCTGCCATAAGCTCAGCTCAGGCAGTCCTGAAATCTGTCTATGAAGCAAACGCGGCGGTCTACGACATGCGGGCGATAAAGAGCGCCCGTCACCAGTGGGACGAGGTCTTGGAGCGTGTGCTGGAAGCGATCCATGAGCGATGGGCTGTGTGGGAGAAGGAGGTGAGCGGTGACCAGTAAACGTCTGCTCGAACAGCTGCAAAAGAAGGCAGCACTCCGAACTACCCGGGAAGACCCAGAGGTGCAGGTCCTTGCCGTAGGTCAGAACCCGGCGCCAGCCAAGCAGACCATCGGACAGATGAAGACCGCAAGTGCAGCGACTGGCCGCATGGCGCACGACTGGGAAGCCGGCTTGGCCGCAAAGCTCCAAGAGAAAACCAAGGAGGCGGCGGAATTATCAGCGCTTGTCGAGGAGCTCCGCAGCCAAGGCGTCGACTGGAAAATTTTGCCGCTGGACCCTGCTCTGGTGGACGTGATCGGGTTCAACCGCTTCGCCTCGACCTTCGATGCTCGGCAGGACAGCCAGTTCCGAGACTTGTTGGAAAATATCATTGCGATTGAGGGGAACAAGCAACCTGGCATGGTTGTGCCCTCCCCCACCGATCCCGGCCGATTCCACTTAGTCTTCGGCGAAAGACGGCTGCGGGCGTGTCAGCAAGCAGGTCTTCCATTCTCGGCGATCGTTGCAGACCTCGGGGCTGACGATCTCTGGCTCTACAGGGAAATTGAGAACTTCGGTCGCGCAGACAAGGGCATCCTCGAGACTGCGATCGGGCTTATCGACATGCCTGAGAAGTTCGCGTACGGCGAGCGTTCGACCATTCTCGCAAAGCTCAAAATTTCTCAGACGCATTACCGCCGGTTGAAAACGATCGCCGCGGTACCGGTGGCTGTGTGGGAGGTAATTCCTTCAGCTCACTTGGCCACGCAGAGCGACGCAGTACGCGTGGCTGATGCCTACAAGGCGGACGCGAAGGGGGTAGTCACCAGGTCGAAGAAGGTGAAGTCCTCGATGGGTCGCACCGAAGCGATCAACACACTGTGCGGGACGACCAAGACGCCGCCGGCGACGAATTGGTCGCGCCTTCTACGCAAAGGCTCGAAGATCCAAGTGACCGTTGTTTCTGTTTCGGAAGAATCAGCGCAGGAGTTGGAGAGGGAGATCCGAGAGTTGCTAGACAGGCGAGGGCTCGCGGAGCCAGATGGAGAAGCAGAGTAAACAGACCGGCCCGAAAGGGCCGGTTCTCGTTTCAGGGGTATGGCATGAGACCGACCCTTTCAAGGATCGGTTTGTGTATCAAAAACTTGACCGCCTCCGTTACGACTCTGGTGAAGCAAATGAACCCTTAGGGCTCATTTGGGAACGGAACAAACAATCGAACCTTTAGGGCTCGATTGGGAACAGATCAGGCAATCGAACCCTTAGGGCTCGATTGGGGACAGATCGGGCAATTGAACCCTTAGGGCTCAATTGGGAACAGATCAGGCAATCGAACCCTTGAGGCTCGATTGGGAACGGGACAGGCAATCGAACCCTTAGGGCTCGATTGAGAAGGAGGCCGCTTTCGTCTTAGTCAGTAAGAGCAAGACGAAAGCTGTTTCGGGTGCCGCAGTTGCGATTTTCGTTTTGGCAAACGATGAGTCGGAAGTCGCGGCTAAATCGAAGGAAGAGGAGGGCGTAAGCCTGATGTAGTACGCAAACGACAAGACTGAAAACCAAAAGCCCCAGGCGTTGGCGCGCCTAGGGCTTTTGGGAACTGACCTGTGGAGAGGTCTGGCTGAATGATTCCGCCGTCACACGCGAATCGTAGGCCCGACCAATCCGGCAGTCAAGCTGTTTTGTCTCCAATTTTCGGAGAAAGAGGCCATGACACACGCGATTCGCAACAACCGTACCTTCAGCGACCACTTGGATTGGTCAATCAATTTGTTCAAGGCCGGTCTACGCGACCGACATATCCATGTACTGGGGGCCCTCATCGAAGTGCTCGACGTCGCAGGAGGACTCGAAGACGGCGAAACTACCGTTCAGATGTCGCGGTACGAGATCGCACAGCGAACTGGACTAAGCCCTGGGCAGGTTCAACGAGCGCTCTCCGATCTAGTGGGGGCTGGCTATATCGTCAGAGCACAGCTGGAGAAAAAGGATGGCGAGATCTCGAGGACCTTGCTTACGGCCAAGGCCGTAGAGGCGATGGGCCTAAAGGGTGGCGCGAACCTAGAAGGTGGCGCGCCACCGGAACTGGTTGCCTTGTTGATCGGCGAATCCAAAGACGTAGTCGACACCGTTATCCACTGCTGGAATGAAGGCTTCCTCGCGTCGAGTGCGGCTAGCGGACTGTTCCGTGCCGGAGCAAAAGCGTGGGCTCAGATCGAATTCCTTTTGGCTGCGCGAATGGAGGCGCATCAGGAAGCACTGGGAACGGCGCAGGCGGCACTGCAAGAGGCTCAGGACGCGGAGCGCCGTGGCGAGTATGTGGTAACCCTGCCCGACGGAGACTGTGTGACACTGGTGGCCACTCCGTTTCAAGACACAAAGAACACGCCTGCTCAACGGTCGGTGGACCTGCGCTTCGTACGCGACACCCTGAGCCACTTGGCGATCCGCCATCCTGCAATGGTCACGCGTGCCAATCTTCCAGGCCTAGTCGCTGAAATCGCTTTCAGCAGATCGGCAGGCTTTGTGTTTCGACACGATGCTGGTGCCGCTGTTCGCATTCTGACTGCCTGCGTCTCGAAACCCACATGGTCACGTCCGAGAGGTATGGAAAAGGCTTGGTACGCCTTGGCTGACCGCGCGCTTCAACAGGGTGATCGTTTTTGATGCACTAACTGCTGTTGCTAAGATTTAAAACCAGAAACTAAAGCAGTTCTGCAACGCAAAGGTAAACACCCTGTGGATAAATTACTGATCCTCGACCAGATGCGAGACAAGCGCTTCGAGTTCGTTGTCGCTTTCCAGGTCAAGGACAAGGAGGCGCGGAAGATCGGGAAGAGAGTGGGCATTGTCCAGATTCGGTGCGCTGCCCAAAAGCTCAAAAATACGCTGAAGCGACGGGAGCAGCGTCCAGTGAATCTCAAGGCGATATCGGCCAGGCGCCTTGACCACAAGATGCAGGTGATCGGCCTGCAAGGCCGATTGAATGGAATCCTGGTAACGGCGCATATCAGGTGAAAGACGTGGGACAGAACTTCCGGAAACAGCTTGGCGCAAGCCACGGACAGTCATCTGCGATCTCGATGCGACGGTCTTTTCCGCCCACGTGCGCTGCTCGATTGCGCTGAGCCGATGAAGAACACGCACATGACCCCAGTCGAGTAGGCCACGGTCCAGCTGTTCAAGCACGTAGGGCACGCAACGCGCACCAGAAACATACCGATTGACGACAGAAGGGCCAACGTTCAACCCAAGATGGGAAACAATATCTGGCAGACGTAAGCCCGCTTGCCAAAGGCCGAGGCAGGCACGAGCCAAGCGAGAGGGGGCAGGGGGAGCGTCCCAGTCGAAGAAAGACACATCGTCAAAATACTCAGGCTGGACTTGCAGTAAGAGCACAGGAATCGGTGCACTGCCCGAATAAGCAACTCGGGCTCGGCCGATCAGCAACTCAGGCGGGCCGATTAAATGAGGATCGGAAGCCGCTATGACGGGTAGCGAAGAAGGCCGACTTCTAGGAGCGCCAGCACCTGATGGGGAAGGGTGGGGGCGAAGGCCATCTTTGGAGCGCGTCTCCGCCAGCGGTCGCCGCCGCCGGGCTACAGGGTCGAAACCGTTGGCGCATTTGTTTGGCATGAGCCAATAAACTAGCATGTCTGGCAAGACCAACCGTCAGCTGTGTTGGCATTGAATAACGGCTGTTCGAAACAAGAGAGTCTGTTGAACCTGTTTGGGATTGGAGGATGCATCCACAAACTCCCGCACGTGCTCCTCAAAGCGAGATCGACGGAACTGGACAAAAAGCAGGATCCTAGTCGACTGCTCGGCGTCTCACCATGACCCCGCAACACCGGATTGAACGGATCGCGCGGCAGGTCGGCGAGCCAGGCGGTGTCGGGTGCGTGGCGCTAGTCAGTAGGTGCGTACTGCCAGTGATCTAACCGCCTTTTGCCAACTCCACTGACTAGCACCGGCAGCCGAACTGACCGCCTTCGCCGACTGAGCTGACCGGTTTCCGCAAGCATCTGCCCAGTGCCGGCAGGAGCGTGACCGGCGGCATTTGGTCAAATCGCGCCTCCGACTATCCTTCAGCACGATCCGGAAAAACGGAAGGAAAAGCATGTAAACTTCAATAGAGCACACGTTTGTTGAAGGATAGCCATGCGCCGGTCCGATGTCGCGCCTTGCCTCCGGGCCTACCTGCAGCCGGTCGAAGGGCAACCCCACATCGTCGCCATGGCACCGCCGCCAACGCCCCGCCGGCTCGATCTCGACGCGACGGCTGTCGCGGCGCTAGACGCTGGGGCGACTGCCTTGGGCGAACTGAAGGGCAGATTGGCAGACCGGTCCAACGTGGACCTGCTGACGCGTACGCTCGCGCGCCGGGAAGCGGTGCAGAGTTCGCAAATCGAGGGGACGAAATCGGACCTGAGGGACGTCCTCGCCTACGAGGTCACACGCAGCGCCGACGGCAGTGCGCCTGACGTTGTAGTAACCGAGCGCTACGTGGAGGCGCTGCAGCTTGGCTTGGATGCCGTGCGCGAGCGCGGCCGTGCCGGGATCGATCTTAAGTTGGTCTGCGCGATGCACGCACAGCTCATGCAAGACGAGCCGGACGACTTCCCGAAGGGGCAGTATCGCGAGCGACAGGTGTGGATCGGTGGCTCTGCACGGATCGAGGATGCGGCATTTGTACCCGCGCCACCGGGCAAGATCGAATCGGGAATGTGCGAGCTCGAGACGACCATGCTGCAGTACGCCCCGTGGGAGGACGACGTCGCGCGCCTGCCGCCGCTACAGCAGCTCATGATCGCGCACGCCCAGTTTGAGACGATCCACCCGTTCGTCGACGGCAACGGTCGCGTGGGCCGCCTGCTCATGCCGCTCATCTTGGCGGCAGAGGGCTATCCGCCGCTTTACGTCTCCGGTTCACTCCTGCGCAACCGCGCGGGCTACTACGACGCACTCAACGAGGTCCAGCTGCGCGGCGACTGGTCGCCCTGGATCACGCTGGCCTGCCGCGCGGTGGTGGAGTCCGCCCGGAACGCGATTGCGATCGCCCTGGATTTCGATGCGATGCTCGCGAGCTGGCAGGAAAAGCTCGATTCGTTCAGGAGCGATTCGGTGGCCCGAAGGCTCGCGCCCATGTTACTCGGGCATCCGGTGGTGGACGCCGCGAGCGTGGCGCAGCTCATGGACGTGTCCGACCGATCCGCACGCACCGGCATCGACGCACTCGTCGAGAAGGGCATCTTGAGCCTGCAGGGCGAGCGCAAGCGCAACCGCGTTTGGGAAGCCCGTGCGCTCATTGATCGCTTGAACCGGGCACCCGAATTGGGCGGTGCACTCCAAAGACGAAAGCAATGACCGGTCAATTCCCCGCCTGGCGTGGTCAGTTCGACCGGCCACGCCGCGCAGTTCCGTTGGCGACCGTGGTCAACGGGCTGGCGGTTTGCAGTAGACCCGCGACAACGCGACCCAGTTCAGCCGATCCTCGCACTCACGTCACTCAGCGGTGCGCGTGGCCAGCGTCCCGTGCCAGACAAAACGCGTGGCGGCGACGAGTCGGCCCAGCAGAGCCGACTGCGCTACGGTCGGATAGACCCTAACGCGGGGGGCACGGCTGATCGTATTGGTGAGCGCTTCACTCGTGCAGCCACCCTTCGCTGCACAGCAGCGCACCGGGTCAGTCAGCGCTGACGCAGCGGCTGGACGCCCACCTCGCTACGTCACTGCGCCGCTGAGCGATGGCGAGCGACACCGGGCTACGTCGGACTCCAATCAAGCGGGGTCTTCGTGATCCGTGACTCACCTGAGGTTGACCCAATGGTCTGAAAGGCGATACCGGACGAGCCGGCTTGGGGGCACTTCGTCCTACATGACGAGACTGAAAGTGCTTTAGTCGTGTCTACTTCAACATCGGGCCCATGCGTTGGGCGTCCAACACCAGCTTGGCCCCGCCGGCAAGCGCGCTATCAGCCGTCGCCACTGATGGCGGCGCATGCCGGCTGAGCAAGTTGTCAGACTCACATTGCCGGTCTTGCCTTCAATCTTTCCCGCATGCGCATGGTCATCGCCACTGCCTAGCGACGCGCGTCAGCGTGCTGACGCGCGTCCAACGGCGGAAGCGTGATGCCGTCTTCTCCGACCGCAAAGCCCGGCCCTCCGACATCGTCGTCATAATCGCTGCCGTCCTCGTTGACCAAGCGATAGTCGTCTTCGGTGAGATCCTCTCCGAGTAGCCGCGCGAAGTGCAGCCACGTCCAGCAGCGAACCAAGTCCCCGCGGTCAAACGCTTCAATCATCCGGCGAATGGACTCCATGTGGCCCTGTTCGGCAGCAATCGCACACCAATGCTTGGCTAGATCGATCTGGCCAAGTTCGCCCGCCACTTCGGACACGCGTGCCGGGCTTCGAACTTCGTCTCCACCGATCTTCCTGAGGAAAGATGGGTCGTCGAACTCTGCCGCAGCATCAACACATGCCTCAGGATGACCCAGGCGGGCCGCCTCGCGTAAGTGGCGCAACCGCGGTGCCTCCTCGCGCTGCAGTTCGGCCCGATGAGCGAGCGCCCACTCCAGCTGAACGCCGGAAAGCTGATCTCCATGCATCTGCCGGTCGTACCAATAGGAGCTGCCAACTGACCTGTCCTCCTCTGGCAAGTGAATCAGCGAGAGGGCGTAGAGCGCCTTAGGATTGCCGCGCTTGGCGGCATCCTCCAGGCCTGCGGCCAAGAAATCCGAGATATCCCAATACTGGTGGTCGGGCTCCATGCCTTCTAGAGGCGAATCGTCGAACTCGTCTTCGTCGAGAAGGTCCGCGCCGTCAATATCGACGGGTACACTGAACCTGACGGCTTCAGGCGACCTTGAATCGATGATCTGGTCAATGCCCACCACTCGAAGACCCTGCTCCGAGACGATGGACGCCAACTCAGACGCCACGCGTTGTCCCAGCACTTCGGGCACCCCGAGCTGATCGAGTCGCCTTGCGACTTCGGCAACGCGCTGTGTCGTCTGACCAAGGCTGGGAAGGTCGAGAGTGAACACAGAATCGGCGCACAGGGATGCGTACGACGCGAAGCCGAACGCCGCGGCCAACGCCTCATATACGTGCGAACGTTGCAGAGAAAATCCAAGCTGCTCAGCCACGCGTCGCTGAGCGGAAAAAGCAAACGCTTTAATCGACATGCTGTCTATCCTCAACCGAGGCCACATGGGGACGTACGCACACGTTTAAGGTCCCGGCGGCCGGCAAAGGGCTAGATAGGAGACGTACACGAAGTGCCTGTTTCTGCTCGTGTGCAAGCAAGGCGGGCGCCTAGTGCGAAGTCTAGTCACACTTCGCTCGAGCGCCAACTTGGCCTTGGATGCGGTTGCGCTCGCGTCGTCGTCGAGCGTTCGTGCGTGCTGCCAACGAACTGACAGTCGTTTGCAAACAGCACTGACCAGCTTCGCCAGACGAACCGACCAGCCGTGCGGTCGGAACAGCTCACAGCCGGCGACAACCTGACCGGGCGCTTCGACCCACTTCTGCCGTTCGCAGCCGATTCACTCGCAGTGAAGAGCGGGCACTGATAGTCCGGTAGTTCGGAGTTGCATCCAGTGGATGGTCAGAAGGGCGCAAATCGAGACGGTTACGCCACACGGGCGCTATTGCCGTCAAGGGCCCAAAGTACACCGAAGTGACGAAAATGTGAGGTTAAGCCACTTGATCAATGATCAAAGCGTGGCTACCGTCACACACTGCGCCATCCGTGTGCAAAAACAGGGGCTAGTCATGTCAAAGGGGAATGCCACGGCAACGTGGCACGGGGATTTAGAATCATTGGCGGAGCCGTTTTGGCTGCCGTTCCGTGATGCTCTGAGGTCCGATCTGCCGCTGGCAATGGCGAGTGCTGGGTGCTCAAATCTTGGGTTTTCGCAGCGGATAGAGAGCATGGATCGACGCCAAGTGTCGGCATTTGCAAAAGCCCTCGGACCGGTGCGCTACCTAACGATTCAAGAAGGGTTGGTGGCGAGAGTGCTGGGGTCTGCTCCGGAGCGCTGCGGTGAAACGCTACCTACGTGGAGAATCCAGATGGGATCCTTCACGGTTCACTACCTCACCCTAGCCAGAAACGCGTTGCTCGATCGGTACCACTTGGCGATGGAGCACTTCTATCTACAAAACGACGGTTTTGCGGATCTGCTGCGGGGCACAAGTTTGGGGAACCTTGTTGCGAGAGAGGAAGCGTTCTCAATTCAGAATGTTCTATCGCTGCATGTCACCGTATCAATGGAAGTCCTTGCGGACAGAGTTTTGAACGGCGCGTGTGACGAGGAACTAAGGGTTTGCCGTATGGGCCATGCGGCTAGTACTTACGACGTTCCTCGGCAATTCGGACAATTCGGAGTAGCAGCATGACCATGGTGAAGGATCGCCAGCGACGGGTTGTCGCCAAAGCGTACGACGGCGCCGCCGCAATCAACGTCCGTCTGCTTACTCAGGCTGCAGGTGAGGGGTTAGCGGAATCGTTCTCCGAAATAGTGGCGCTCCTAGAGCTTGATATCGGGCCTCGCGACTGCCACCGACTCAGCGGTATGTCGCTGGGACTAATCCGTGCCCTTGCAAAGGAAAAAGGACTGGGCAACCAGAGGCCTGGCCGATGCCCGACTTCCGTGGCCAGTGTGTTCGCTTCGGTGCCCTCTCACCTTTGGCTATCAGTATTCCTCGATCGCTTGGATAGGCTGAGGACGAGAAGCCCTCACGAGTTTGTTTCGTCATCCGTTTTTCTCGACGCACTCTATGCGACCCGCATGTCATGCCTTGCACCGGGTGAAGAACTCGGTGGCCGATACCTCATCGTTGCGGCAAAGAAGTTCGTTGAGGGTGAGTTGTACCTAACGAACTGCCGCTGCTGCGGCACTCGCCACGTCAGAAGTAATGTGGATTTGAAGTTGGGCGTAGGACAAGCGGGCAGGTCGGGGAGTTGTCCGCAATGCAAATTCCTATTGTGGCTGCGTCGAGACAGTCGCGTAGACCTGGGTCAACGCAAAACGACGACGATGGAAGACGCGGAGCTGTCCTCTACGCCGAGCGCTGATCGCGGCATGGCTAACTTCGAGGCACTTGTCGGAACAAGCTGATCACGACCTGGTAATGGCGCTCGCACTCGGGACTATTCCGGCGGTCGCCAGCCCCTAAAAGAGTGTTGAATGCGGGGCATGAAACTGCCCGCACTACTTGCCGCCGTTATCACGATAGTCACCCCGCTAGTTTGCGTCGCGCAGACGGAGCGTCCTAATGCCGTAAGCGCTGATGATCCAACAGCGCCGAGGAAGACGCGCGGCGTTGGCATTACCGATCGTTACTACGACGACCGCGAACGAGGCTGGCACTTTTTCGAAGAGGATCCGGATCGGCAGGAGCAAGAGCCGATGCTGCCCCCGATAGAAGGCGTCGAACAAACTCCACCTACAGGACCCGCGCCATTCAGCGTCGAGTGGCTGCGCGTGGAGATGGAGGAAGCCAAGGTAAAGGCGATTGACGAGCCCACTCGAGAGAACATCGAGTACTACAGCTACCTCGAAAAAGTTGCGATGGACAAAGCGGAGAAGTTCGCTCTGATGCGTCAACAGGTCTCGATGGTGAACCCGGGACTGGACGAGACGATCGACAACCCGGTGACGACCATCGCACGCACTGCGCGGCGAGATGAGCAGTCGTCCGAACAAACCCGGATTCTCGAAGATCTTGCTCGAAATGTGGGAATTTACTATTTCTTCAAATCGACGTGCGAGTACTGCGCAAAACAAAACATACCGCTGCTTGAAATGAAGAAACGATTCGGCTTCTCCATTCTGCCCATCTCGGTGGACGGCCTGCCGATGCCTGACGGCGTATTCAACGAATGGACACCGGATCAAGGCCAGGCAGCCATGCTGAGCATCGATTCGACACCAACGCTGTACATGGTCCGACCGCCGAACGAGGTGGTGCTACTTAGCGTGGGCGTGCAGACATCTCAAGGTTTAGAGAAACGACTGCTGCAAGTCGCTCATGCAAACAAATGGATAGACCAAGAGACGTTCGAGAAAGCAATGCGAGGTTTGCCGAGGCGATTCCTTGTCGATGCAATCCAGGACATGGGAGCGGTTGACTGGGACGACCCGAAGGCCGCTTTGGATGCACTGCGCTACGCAACCTCACGAGGCACCGAGAAGACAACAGTCGACGAAATGTTCGGAACCGACGGGCAGGCAACGAGGCTTGATCAATGACTAAGAACGACGGGTTGAGGAAAAACGTATGAACAAGATGGTCACGAGCTTGATGCTTGCGGTAGCGATTCTGCTGATTGGTGCGATCACAGGTCTGGGAAATCCAGTTGCTAAAGCCGGAATTGATGAAAGGCTGCAGGAGACGTTCAATTCGATGGTCAACGCGACAGACCCGCAGGTGCACATGGGGGCACGTCGCGGTGTCATTTCAGGCGGTGGCCTGATCATCAAGAATCGAGTGATGACTGCCAACCTCTTCAACTTCCAGCCACCGCATTTCAAATTCGGTTGTGGTGGCTGGGATATGTTCGCGGGGAGCTTCAGTTTTATCAGTTCGGAACAGATAGTTGCGATGCTGCGATCAATTGCGAGCGCTGCTATCGCGTACGCGTTCAAGCTCGCGCTAAGCACCATTTCCAAGGACGTTGCAAATACATTGGATGAGCTCTGGCAAAACATGTCGAAGCTCAATGCAATGCAACTGAACAGCTGCAAGATGGGTGAGGTGTTCGCTAACGCCGCGATGGGGCGTGGCGACAAGAACGAGGGCGAGGGGCTTGGAAGGCAAGTCATGTCAGCTATGGGCTGGCGAGATGACGATAGCGACGCGCAGCAGCAAGGCAAAGCCAACTCACCCGCTCAGCAGGTAGCAGAGGCGCACCCCGAATTAAAAGACGTTGTGGTGAAGGGCAATCACGTTTGGAATGCGCTTACAAAACAGGGCGCGCAATGGTGGTTCGGCGGCGTAGATATGCAAATGCTTGAGCACGTGATGTCACTGACGGGCACGATGATCGTGTGCGCACCGGATGTCGACATGTGCCCGATTCCCGCGCAAGCCACTGCTGGTCAAGAGACGCTCTTCAGCGCGTTCAAAGAGCCGACGCTTTCGTTAAAGGCAATGGTGAAGGGAGCGAACTCTTACGCGAACGTCAGAGTTTGGCGATGTAACGAAATGCAGAAATGCTTGAACCCATATCCAAGTTACGACTCTACCTTCGTGGGCACCGAGCAGTTGCTTCTCGATCGGCTATTGGGCGTAACGAGAGGATCTGGGGATGGCTTAATCGGTCGATACGCACAAAACACCGGAGACCCTAATTCAGCTGAGTTGGCGTTGCTTTCTAACGGTGGCTCTTACGTCGCAATGGCCATGAATCTTGCGGCGAGAAGCCAGGGTGCAGCGCGTCTTTTTGTTAATGATTTCTCAGAGATCATGGCTGCTGAGCTCACCGCTTCGGTGGTTGATGAGTTGCTCGCAAGCACCGTGGAAGCCTCGGCAACGATGGAAGGCGGGGCTATGAAAGAAGTGCAAAAGATGGTGACTCTGGCGAGGGCAACGATGCGCGAAGACTTGAAAGCGTTCCAGTTACAGGCCAGCGCAAATGCCGAGAAGTTTGTCTACTACGACATGCTGATGGACTCCGTGGAGTCTCCGGTGGTGCCAAGCGCAGCCATCACGCAGCACTAAGAAAACACAAAGGAAGGGGTGCTCCATGGATTGGACATACAGCGGGGTATTCACCGTCTACTCGGTGGGTGACGGGCTATTCATGAAGCGCGTACTAGATGGGCTCGCTGGCCTGTCTAATAGCGGTGTGCTGGCAAGCCTCGGCGCACTCGGATTGATGGTCGGTCTGATCCTGATCGGCTTGAAGGGCGCGGCCACCGGTGGAAAGGGTCTTGATCTAGGGGCTCTGCTTTTAAGTTTCATCCTCTACGTGATCATGTTTGCAGGGAAAGCAGACGTAATCATCTTTGACGTAGGCCTCTCGCCAGGTGAAGCAACAGAGAACACCTACACCGTCGACAACATCCCGTTTGGGGTCGCGCTTCTAGGGTCGGCAATCTCGACGATTGGTGTGGAGCTCACGGAGAGATTAGAGCAAGCGTACGGGATGCCGAATGAGGTACAGAGCGTGAGGTCGGTCGGATTCGGTCGCTCACTCGACTGGCTTGCAGCGGTTCGTTTCGCAAGATCGACCGACACTAACAGCGCGAACAACGCGTTTCAGCGATACCGTCGCAACCTCGTTAACTACATGCGCTACTGCAGTTCGCAGGTCATTGTGCGAGAGCCTCAGCGCGTGCCTCGTATGCTCTCATCGGCGGATCCGCTCGATACGGCGAATGGCTTTGGCTTAGAGTCAGGATGGGTTACCACCACTTGGCTGCCGGCAAATGGCGGCGCGCAGGTCGATGTCACATGTACTGCTGCACTGGCGAATCTCAACGCGTACAAAGACGGCGGAACTGCTTTCGCTGACTGGGCTAACGCGGTTGCAGGGCCGATGGGTTTCTCTGGCACGACACAGGCGAGGGCGCAGGCTGAAGACGCATTTGCGACGGTCAACATCGCAGCGGACGATGCACAGAAGTACATGCTTGCTGCGGTAACGAATGCCGCATGGCGCGACGCGTTATCGGGCATGCCGGTGCTCGGAAGCCAACAGGTGATGCACGCGATCATGACCACGCAGGGCGCTGAACAGCGGGCGACAGAGTTCGCAGGACAGGAAAGCCTTTTCCGTCGAATGATGCGTCCATTAATGGCGTTCCTCGAGAGCATGGTCTACGCAGTAGCCCCTTTTATGGCGATGGCAGTTGGGCTTGGCAAGTTTGGCTTGTCGATGATCGGGCGGTATTGCCTGATAACGGCGTGGGTATCGCTTTGGATGCCGACGCTCGCCATCATCAATATGTTTCAAATCACGATGGCTGAGAGGGCCATCAGGGCAGTGCTAGGGCCTCCAGGCGGAGGAAGCGGTTACGACATCGGTTCGATGGCTGGCTCAGCTCGCGTTGAAGACACGGTGGTCGACTGGATTGGCACCGGCGCCCTGCTAGCGGCATCAACTCCGATGATCACGCTGATGTTGCTATTTGGGTCAGCCATGACCGCAGTCGGGTTGGCCAACCAGCTTAAGGGTGGTGATGTCATCGACCAAAAAGGACCCTCGCCCGACGCTGTTAAAAACGGTCCAGCAATGAATCATGCCGCAGGCTACAACTACTCTCGAGGTGGCGGGACAATTGAGTCTGGCGCATCCGTACCAAGCTTTGAGTTCGGCAAGACCGCGCAGTTGGCCACCGAGTCTGCGAGACAAGCACTATCGGCTTCATCGAACAAAATGGAGGCGAAGTTCGGCCAAGAGATATCGAGCGCGCTGACGCACGACATGAGTCGCGGCGTTGGTGTGAGCGATAAGGGCGACGTTCGGATGTCGCAAGCAGAGACGCGGGCTACCGAAGCCGTCGGGTCGCAAGCGGCGGGCTTCGAGAGCATCGGTTCGGCCGCGCAGAGAATGGTCATGGGTACGGCTGTGTCCGAATCGTTGAGCGCGAAACTGGACTTGGGGCAGGCGACCAAAGCGATTGGGCAAATGCTAGGTGGCGTCGCCGAAAAGATGGGCAAAGAAAAAGGGGCCGAATACATCCAAAACCTTGCCAAGAGCGTAGGCGTAGGCGGTGGCGCCGAGCTGCAAGGCCACGACAAGGTCGAAAGAGTCGCCGAGGGCTTGGCGCGAATGAGCCAGAGTGTTCGCGCCGAGATGCGGACGAGTGATGGGCTCAAAGCTGAGGTCATGGGGGCGTCAAGCGCGGCGGTTGAGCAGACCGCACGTGAAACGGGAACCGCATCGCAACGGGTCGCAGGCTCGAGCGGTTTCGCGCAGATGCGCGAAGACATGCAACAGAAGCAACAAAGCTACCGGGAGGCAAGTTCTGCGAATGAATCTGCGGGAATGAGGCAAAGCGTCCCGCTGAACGAAGTGGCGCAGAGTTTCACGAAGTCGGGGGTAGCGCCCGCGGCGATTAGGGCCGCACAAGAGTTGGGTTCGCCGCAGGCCTATTCGGAAGCGGTAAACCAACTGGCGGCGTCGGGAAAGTTCGGCGATCTGAAGGACAACAAAACGCAGATCGAGGCGGCGGCGGCGGCGATGGTGCTAAACGACAGCGTGCCCGGTGGTACACCAATGAACCCGGCAACGGCTGGGGACAGAGCGCAAGCCCTAATGGGATTCCTAACAGAGTCGGGTGCTGTAAACACGAGCGCAGGCTCGAGGGCGGCAGCCGCGCCTAATGCATCGTCGGAGAACGCGGGCGTCGCCGATGGCGTTAAGGAAGGGGCAGCGAGCGATCTGGTAGCGGGTGCAAATGTCGGCGCGGCGCCAGGGACAGCGAAGGGCGCACAAGCCGCGTTCTCGGCCCTCGGCACGGCCGAAGGTCGCCAGGGGGCAATTGAGAACGCAGGCAACGCTGCTGGCGTCAACACCGGCCTCGTACAGCAGAAGCAAGCTTTTGCGGAAGGCAATGCCAATAGCAACGGTGATGCCACGTTCGAAAGCCAGATGAACGCACCTGGGGGTGACCAGGTGCGAGCCGAGTTTAATAGCCGAAGCGACGGCGTTAAGGCGATGGGCGCCGCTGCGGTGGATCCTCAGATTGCGGCAAACGAAGCAAACAACGGTGCCATTGGGCCTGCTGGCGAGGGAATCACGGGTGCCGGCATGGGCAGCGGATTGAATCGCGCCATGGGGCGCCCGAGCGGAGGCGGGGTCACCGACGGCTTCGTGAACTGGGAGCGCTTGGGGATGGCAGAGGCCGCGCCGGCGGGCAATGAACCGGTGGCGGATTTCGGCGCACTGAAGGCGAATGCCGCAGGCGGCGGATATAGCGCAGGCTTCTCGGTGGCTGGGAATGAGGCCGCACAGACCGTTCTGGCCGGCATGGCCGCGGAGAATCGAGGAACGCCGCTGTCCAGCGAGCAGAGATCAGAGGTTGCCGCTGCGTGGAGCTCGCTCGATCAGAACGATAAGACGGCCATCAGCAACATCAACGAGAAATGGGCCTTCGGAGAAAGTCATCCGGGTGTTGTGCCGCTTGGATCGGCGCGCGAGCTGTCACGCGACTCAGAGGGATCGTCAGCCTATGAGGTGATGAATCCGACGGGGGTGGCTCGAGACTACATGGGGCTGCCGCAGGCGGAGGACAACGCAAGGCCAGGACAACGAAGTGATGATCGAGACAGGGTCAGACCGATCGATTAGTGCTTATCGGTTGTCGCCAAAGACGTCGGTATCGTAGGACGACCAGCTCGTGTCGGGGTCGTTGCCATACGAGTTAGAGGCGTCATAACCATCTAGGTCACCGACCGAGCGCGAGCCGGCGGCACTGGAGTACTGCTCGCTACCGATGTTGCCTATCGGGTCAGTCTCGAAGCAATCTTTTCTCATGCGGCTCGCGAGTGACTCGAAGGCATAGCCGTCTTCCTCAAAAGGGTCGATGGGCGCGTCGATGGGTGTGTCGATGGACGCGTCGCCGTGCGACCTGCTCGTGCTAATGAGGGCCATCAAGATCGTGAAAATGAAGGCTGCAGCGATAAAGCCCATGACGCGCACCTCGATTTCGAGAGAAGACAGAGGGAAGGATACCGCCTTGCATGATCAGGGGGCTTGAAACCCGGATCTCAAGCCGTACACTAGATCCTTCTCGAGCGCTTGCTCAGATCACTGGGGTATGTTCCCCCATCCAATCCGCCCAAGGGCTCTATCGCCCCTGGGCCATAGAGCCATCTTTTTTTAGGAGGCTCTATGTCAGCAGCAATCATCATTATTGGAATAGCTGTACTGAAGGTCGCTCTCGAGGTCGCAAGCGTCATAGCGATCAAACGAGAGGAAGAGGCCGAGGTTTCAGCTCGCAAGCCGGTGCCAGTTGAGACCAGGGGTGCGCTTCCAGGTGAGGCCTTAGCTCCACTGCCAAGCAGTGACAGCGTTAAAGGCAACACCATCACAACAGCGTATAAAAGCGCCGCGTCATTAGACCCAAAGGATGTGTTCGATCCTGCGGAATTCCTAGTGGTCGCACAACGAAGACTCACGCCTCAACGCGATTTGTTTGACCGATCGCCTGCCTCCAATCTGGATACATTGAACATCCCAGACGACGCGGATGAATGGCTATGTGCTGAGACAGACTTCGGGTCATTGGGCATAGAAGACGAGCTCTACGCACGAACAGACGTCGACTACGCAGTGGATATGTTCCACGACTGATCCTCAGCAATACCCCCCCCTCAAGGCCGCCTTCGCGGCCTTTTTTTTTGGCCGGGAGCCCGGCTGGAATAGTGCTCGCAAACAACACTCAATCCACCGGTTTGACACCCGATAGCGCGGGTACTGTGCTCACAGGACGAACCCGGCTAGGAGTGGCCATATGCAGCAGATCCCCTTTCCTCGACATATAGACGCACCCCAACGATTTCTCTTCTGGACCGTAGACCAGATGATTCCGTTCGCGACGATGGCGCTAATCGGTATGGCGACCAAGACGCTGATGGTCTGTCTGGTGATTGGCGGGGTACTTGGCTGGGCATTAGCGCGCTACCGCGACTCACGGCCGGATGGATACCTCCAACACATGGCGTACTGGTACGGCGTGCTTCCGCTGAAGGGCCGTTCGGCAATGAACCCCTTCGCAAGGACGGTGTTCCCGCTATGAAGCTCGAGCAATACAGCCGAACCCTGAAGGGAGCACTGCAAGAAAACAAGCTCACGCGGTACGTGATGCTTGGGCTCGTCGTCTCCAACGTGGTGTTGGCGATGGGAATGGTGAGCAAAGACGAAACGGTCGTGATGGTGCCACCTGACATCTCACAGGAAGCACGACTGGCGTCGAACAGCGCAAACGCCGCATTGAAAGAGACATGGGCAACGCACGTTGCCATGCAACTTGGGAACGTAACGCCCAGGACCGCAGCGTACGTGAGCGAACAGCTGGGAAAGATCGTTTCACCGCCAGTGTATCAGCCGTTCATGGAGAGCTTGGCGGAACAAGCTCAGCGTATCAAAGACGACCAAATAACGATCCAGTTCAGCCCCACGCACGTGTTCTACGTTCAGGAAAAAGACGTGGTTGTCGTAAGCGGTGAATACGCGGTGAGGGGGATGCGCGCGGCAGAGAAGCGAAGCATACGAACCTACGAGATCGGTATCGAGGTCAAGAACTACCACGTGATTGTGTCGTCGTTGTCGGCCTATGAAGGACCGTGGGCGCCCGCGCGGGACGAAACACTGCGACTGCAGGAACAGCGTGAGCGCGCTGAAAAGCGTCGTGTCGCCGCAGAAGAGAAAAGGACTTAAAACATGGCAATTCGATGGATCACGCTGGGCTTACTGGCAGTCATCGGCAACGCAAGTGCACAAGACCCGCTTATCGAAACAGGAGCGCGGCCGCCGGTCATGTCGTTGCGCGATGTGACGCGGCAAGCAGAGGCGCCGGCGAGTGCTGAGCAGGACGCGTCTCAGAAACAAGTCGGTGTGCCGGGATTGTCAGCGCCCATTCCTCAACCTGTGGCGCCGCCGCAGCCGGTGGTGGTTGAAAGTGCGCGACAAGGCGGGTCAGAAAGCGAATCAGAGCCGCGTGACGGGGTTGTCGCTGACGTAGTTAGGGACAAGGACGCTCAATCGACGCAGGCAGGGCGTACTCAACCGCCGTCGCCACGTCCGCCCAACCGACCATTCGTAAAGCCAGCGCCTGCGCGAATGACAGTGGAATCTGGTGAGAACCACGTGGTCGGGATCGCCTTCTCGCACTTGAACCGGATCATCACCCCGTTCGTAAAGCCGGTGGTTAAAACAACAAGCGTCGCAACAACAAGCGTGGAGGGTTCAATCGTGTATGTGGCAACGAACCTCTCTGAACCGGTCGGTCTATTCATACATGAGGAAGCTCGGCCAGAGCACGCAATCTCGCTGACGCTTGTGCCGGCAGAAATTCCGCCGGTGTCAACGAGCATCACTGTAAAGGGGCTAGACGAGACAGGCGCGACACGCATCGCAGCGAAGGCATCGCTCGCGACGGCATTTGAGCAGCAGCACACGTACCTGGAAATGCTGAAAGTGTTGTTCAGGGATTTGGCGCTTGGGCGCGTGCCTGACGGCTACGGATTCGAGGAAGTGGGTGGGTACCACGCCGACATGCCGCGATGCGATATAGCGGGCGTGCATGTGGTGCCGTTGCAGTTGGTCACAGGCGTGTCATTGCGTGCGTTTGTCGGTAGGGCGCAGAACACAAGCGGGTCGGTGAGAGAAATACGGGAAGACGCCTGTGAGGGTCGCGCGGTTCGCGCGGTCGCTGCATGGCCGAAGACCCACCTGCAGCCGGGTGAATCGGTGGAGCTTTACATCGCACTGGACGTGCCAGGAACGCATGAACAGGGCGCCCAGCGTCCGTCGCTGATTGGAGCTAACTGATGGCCGCCCCCAGCAGCGGTAACGGAACCTCGGCGCCCAAGACCTTCAAGGACAGATGGGAGCAAATGCCGGCCGGTACGCGCCGCAAGGCGGCCATGCTGGCCGGTATCGGATCGGTGATGTTAATTGCGTTTGTGGTTGTCTCAGGAGGCGGCACAGGAACCGGGACACGGAACGCTAAAGGGAGAATCGAGAACGCGCTGATGGTGCCGGAAGGTTCGCGTGACCTTGGGGCGGCAGGTGTTGCGAATGATATGAAGGAAGTCAGTCGCCGATTGCGCGAGATCGAGGGTGAGAACGCGCGTATGCGCGCAATGATCGATCGGCGACAGGGCGGTGACGACGGAGCACCTTCGACAGAGGCGCGCCTTCAGTCTGAAATGTCAGAGCTACGTCGACAGATAGGCGATCTTCAGCGCGGTGCACCGCCACAAGGTGGAAGCGGGCGGCCGGTCGTCGCGCCTGGAACCCCGCTATTCCCGAACGGGCAGAGACCGGGGGCACCGGGAGCACCGCCACAACCCTCGAACGGACCTGGCCCCGGCCCGGCGGGTACGGGCGTTGGAATAGATACGCAGCCAGTCGCAGCGGCACCCGCCGCATACGGCGGTATACGGACGATTACGCCGGAGGAGCCGCCTGCCGCGATAGCGATAGAAGCGACGAAGAAAGAGATTCCGCAAATGTATCTGCCGACGGGATCGATGATCAGCGGTGTGCTTTTGACCGGTGTTGATGCGCCCACAGGCAAGTCGGCGATGAAGGATCCCATCCCGGTTTTAGCGCGCATAAAACACGATGCAATTCTTGCGAACCGCTACCGTGCAGACGTCAAGGAATGTTTTGTGCTGCTTGAAGCGACCGGTGACTTAGCGAGCGAGCGGGCGATGATGAGGGCGACCAATATCTCGTGCATCCGACGCGATCGCTCCGTCATCGATGTTCCGATCGCTGGCTATGCAGTCGGGTCCGATGGCCGAAGTGGAATGCGCGGACGCCTAGTATCAAAGCAAGGCCAAGTTCTCGCGAAGGCGATGATGGCCGGCTTCGCAGAGGGCATCTCATCGGCCTTTGGCGGGCAAAACCAAAACGCGTTTAGTCCGACGGGGCAGGACATTGCCTACCAAAACGTGCCGGAAGCGGGCGCAATCGGAGGCGCTTCCTCTGCGCTTGATCGTGTGGCGGCGTATTACCTGTCCCTCGCTGACCAGCTGCATCCCACCATTGAGATCGATAGTGGAAGAAAGCTGACGATCGTGCTGCTGCGGGGTCGCCAATTAGCGACGATCTCAGGCGACACCCAAAAATCGAAACAACCGGCTATTGGCGCTCGCTAACGGGCCTATTTGGGCGATTTATCGCCCACTTCACAAACTAGAGTAACTCCCATGGACGCAAACACGATCAGGACGATCTTCGGTTTCTTGCTGGCAGGCGCGGCGCTCAGTGGCTGCTCTACTCCCGGCAAGAATCGACCCAGCTGCCCGGCTCCCGATGGCGTTCAGTGCATGTCGACGTTGGAAGTTTACGAAGCCACCAACAGTGCCGATAGGGTTGGGGGATCGAGCAGGGAAAAAAATGCGCCGACGTTGAATAGCGCCTCGACGGCGTACGGCGATTCGATGGGCACGCGCGTTGATGGTGACACGCTTGCTTTGAGCGCAACTCATAGAAGCGGCTCCGCTGGGGAACGAGCGGTGTCGCGTGGCAACTCAAACGACGTGCAGGAGCCTTATCGGGAGCCTGCAAAGGTAATGAGAATTTTCGTCTCGGCGTGGGAAGACGAGCAGGGCGACCTGCACACGCCGGGCTTCATCTTCACGGAGATCGAATCGCGTCGATGGAGTGTTGGCCAACCGGCCATCGATTCCGGAAGTACGTTCCGACTTCTTGAGGGACTGGGAGAGGAGGCTGCGAAGGATTCGCGAGCAGCGGGGAGAGCCACCCCCGACGCCGGCCGCCCAGTTCGATCTGGCAACCAACCCTGACTCGAAAGGAATCAACATGAATCTGCTCAACCCGTTCAAAAAGTTCGGCCTCGTCGCAATGCTGGCTCTGATCGCCACCACTTCCGCCCATGCCGGCACCGACACCACCTTCGACAGCATCCTCAACCTAGTCGTCGGTTGGGCTGAGGGCAGCCTTGGCAAGCTCCTCAGTGTCGCGGCGTTCATTATCGGAATGGGCATCGGCTTGGTGCGTCAGTCCGTGATGGCCATCGTGCTTGGCTTGGCGTTCGCGCTGGTCATGTTCTACGGCCCAGCACTGATCAACAGCCTGGCGACGTTCGCCGTCTAAGCCGCGAGGCTATCGACACGGGAGGTGCCGCGTTCGCGGCATCGACCGAGTGCCGATCGAATCCTCGGGAGCGTCAATGCCCCGAGGATTTTTGCTTAATCCCACCATACAGGACGTAGGTAATGGATCCCGCAGAACGCCAAGAGGCGCTAGTACGAATGTTTGGCACAGTGAACGCCTTTGATGAAGATCAAACGCTGTTTGTGCTGAGCCCCGACCGAATCGGATTTGGCGTCATTGCAGAACCGATTCCTGGTAACGACGGGCAGTTCGACGAGTCGATGAATGCGGCGCTTAACCTGCACTATCCGATGGGAGCAATTGTTCAAGTGACGATGTATGCGTCGCCTGACATTGAGGATGTGATCCACCAGTACAAAGTGATGCGGCACGGGTTGGAAAACCCGTTGCTCAAAGAAATAACAAACAAACGAATCGATTTCATGCGTGAGCTGACACAGAGGCCGATTGGCCAGGTCAGTGGCGCAAAACTGCGCCAAGTTCAGATCATGATCACGGTGCAAGTCAAGGTTGGCGTAGAAGAGCCGACCGCTGAACAGATGGGCGAAATCCGTGAGCTACGAAGCACGTTTCAATCTGCTCTGAAGGGCATCAACTTACGCTACAAAGTACTGACACCAGGCCTTTACATCCGCTTTATGGAGTCGGTGCTCAATCATGGCCCAGATGCGGTGTGGCGGCAAAGCCCATGGGCGAGTTACGACACCAAGACGCTGATCTGCAACCAGCTGCTAGACAGCGACACGGCGATTACCGTGAACAAGAAACAGATAAACCTTGGCGATCACGCAAAGGTGCGCGTGCTGAGCGTCAAACGCTATCCCGAGTATGTCTACTCAGGTATGTCGATGCGTTACTTGGCCGATCTGATGAAGGGATCGAAAGCACTACGTGACCCACTGCTAGTGACGGTCAATATTCTGTATACGGACCACGAGTCGCAGCGCGGCAAACTGAATCGTGATTTCGCGTGGAACACGCGGCAAACCCAAGGCGGGCTGAGCCAATACATCCAAGAGTGGGCTCTGCGCAGAGACTCGATCAAGATCGTGCTGGACGCCGTCAATGAGGGCGACAGAGTCGTAAAAGCGTACATCGGAATGGCCGTCTTTGCAGAGTCAGACGAGCGGGTGGTCCAGGCGAGCACAGAAGCGCAAGGAATGATGCGCGAGTTGGGCTACCAAATGATGGAAGACCGCTATTCCGTCCTGCCGTTGTTCTCTCAACTGCTGCCGTTTTCCGGCGAGTCAGATATCGCACACGGACTCATGCGCTACCGCACGGTCGGCACGCGACACGTGGTGCCGTTGTTGCCGATCCTTGGCTCATGGCGCGGCACAGGTACGCCGCTGCTGACGCTGTTTGCTCGCGACGGGAATCTGATGCGGGTCGCGCCAAACGACACCGACGGCAATATGAACATCGTCGTGGCGGCGCAGTCCGGCGCAGGCAAGTCGTTTCTCGCAAACGAAGTGATATTGAATTACCTGTCGATCCAGGGACGTGCGTGGATCATCGACAAAGGGTTCTCATACAAGCCACTTGCGCACCTGCTCGATGGCACCTACATCGAATTTTCGCAAGATTTGGACATATGTCTTAACCCGTTTCCGTTGGTCAAGAATTGGGAAGACGAGGGCGACATCATTGCTTCTCTGGTCGAGGTAATGGCAGCACCCAAGCAAGGACTCGACGACTTCCAGACAGCGGGAATGAAGCGCGTGCTGTCAGAGGCGTGGGAGACGACCAAGCGCGAGACCGATATCAATGTGCTGTCGGCGATGTTCCTGAAGGAAACAGATCAGCGACTGATCGATATTGGTCACCAGCTTTTTCCGTGGACGTCAAAGGGTGAGTACGGGCGGTTCTTCAACGGTCAAAACAACTGTGACCTAAACAACCAGCTTGTGGTGCTCGAACTTCAGCAGCTCACCGGACGGCCTCATTTGCAAAGGCTCGTGCTCCTACAGCTGATGTATCAGATTCAGCAGTCGATGGATTCGCTGCCAAGGGAGATGCCGAAGATCCTTTTAATTGACGAAGCTTTTGCGCTACTGGCGTCGAACGAGACGCAGAAGTTCATTATTTCCTGGTATCGACAATTAAGAAAATTTGGCGCGAGCGCGATGGTCTGTACTCAATCCGTAAACGACTTTTTCGACAGCAACGGGTCAGAAGCGATCCTTGAGAACAGCGCTCACATGTGGCTGCTTGCTCAAAAGGCTGAGTCAATCGCTATCGTGAAAAAAGAGGGCAGGCTGCCGCTCTCAGAGGGCGTCTTCAGACTCTTGGAATCTGTTCACACGGTGCCGGGTGAGTACAGCGAAATCCTAGTGCGGAGTGCGTGGGGCGTTGGCGTTGGACGACTGGTGGTGTCTGACTTCAACAAGCTGCTCTACAGCACCTCCGCTAAGGATGTCGCTGCTATCAAGGCTTGTCGGGACAGAGGACAGACGCTTGTCGAGGCGATCAACAGCGTGCTGCGCGACCGCAATCTCGTGGTGGAGAAAGCGGCATGAGCGCCGACTCATCAGCGTGGAATCGGGTGACCTTGTTGTGGCCGATCGCGTGCATGTTAGTTGCCTTCTCTTACGCGGAATGGCGGGTTTCTAACGTCGAGACAGAATTGGTGGCGCGTCCACCCATCGCCGTGCTGCCGGTAGACGCAAGCGTCATCAGAATCATTGATGAAAACCCGGGGATAAAGGCAGAGGAAGCGATCAAGCGCGTGCGCGCCGCGGCGGAGCGTCTAGCAGACAGTGGCTACGTGGTGCTCAACGTTGACCAGGTGTACGGATACCCCATCGATGTCGAGGCACGCCCATGAAAGTGGTTGACGGAATCACCCAGCTGAGTTGGTGGGACGTGGTTGCAAATTTCATTCGCGGTGGGAAGCCGCCGCCGGCGAAGCGGTGGACGCCAACGTTTGTGCTGAACCTCGTATCGGGAACAGCGCTTGTGATGATCGTTAGCATCCAATGGTGCACGGCGAACTACGCGATTGGTCTGACCTTTCACGATGTGAAGTGCATGCCCGGAACGGTTTACTGGATCGCGAAGGAGCCCCTTGAGATCGAAGACCTGCAGCGCGGCAACATCTACAGCTATCGCGCAGAGCACCTGATGCCCTTGGTGCCCGATGGGCAGCTCATGGGCAAGGTCGCAGCGGCACTGCCGGGTGATCGCGTGGACGTTGATGCAAACGGCATACGAATCAACGGAAGCAAGTGGGGTGACCTCAACGCGATCGTGCTTCAGAAGTCTGGGCTGAGCGTCAAGGACGTAACGCGCTCATTCGTCATAGCCAAAGACGAAGTGCTGATGCTGGGAACCCTTGAGCGGTCATATGACGGGCGCTATTGGGGGCCGGTCAAGTCAAAACAGCTGGTAGGTCGCACGTGGAGGCTCTGGTGATGACGCGCATTGGGATTCAAATCCTTTGCATCAGTTTGCTGTTGTGTGGCGCCGCGCGCGCTGACGAGCCACCCGCCTTGGCGACCGACGCTCAACGGAAAATCCACGAAGCAACGCTAGCTGACAAGACTTGGTCAGAGGACGAGGAAAAAGCGAACGCTTCATACAACAAGGACGACCTGCTACTTCAGGACGACATTGATGCGCGTGCGGCAGCACCGGAGTTGGCGAAAGACCCACTTTTTGCGGAGGGCGTAGCCGAGGAAGTGGCAGCACCCTATTTGGATGCCGCACGCGACATGGCAAAGCAGGCTGAGAAGAGCATGTCGGAGCGGCTGGCCGAGATGGTCGGCGGCGATGCGACGGTGCAAGGCATCCTGCAAGCGGCGGAAGAACAATCCGGTGCGCCCGAGGTACTGGCGAAATATCAGTTGGCCGTGTCGAGGGGAATGGGGGAGGGTGCAATTCGGAAGGTGATGGAGATCGGCCGAAACAACCCGGATCTCGTGATCGTGTTTCGGGGTGTCCTGCCGGGCGAGCGGGTCGCCGATCTCGTGTCTTTCCTCATGACGATAAATCCGCCGATTGAAGGCGAGCCGATGGCCAACGTCATCATTGACCCGACCGTTTTCACTGAAAACGCGATCACTGTTGTTCCAACCTTGCAGCGCGTCGACAGGGCTGGAGATGTTGTCGCTTCGGTGCGAGGTGTGGCGAATCCGCAGTGGATCGAGGAGCGCGTAGAGAGAGGCGAGCGGGGTGACCTTGGAAAGTACGGCGAGACAGGTGAGATTGCCGAAGAGGACATCATCGAGGTGATGAAGCGGCAGCTAATTGCCGCAAAGCCAGAGGAGCGCGCAAAGCGCCAGCTGGAGAACTACTGGAAGTCGCAGACCTGGGCGTCGTTGCCAACGGCAACAGAAGACAGGACGCGAATGGTGGACCCAACCGTTGTGGTAGCAGACGGAATCTATGGCCCCGACGGCACGGTGATCGCATACCCCGGACAACGAATTAATCCGTTTGATGCAATCCCCTTCGACATGACCGTCGTAGTCATTGACGGACGTGACCCGCGTCAGGTCGCTTTCGCGCGACAAAAGGTCGTGGAGCTGGAAGGCAAGCAGGTGATTGTCGCTACGACTGAGGTGGATACCGACAAAGGGTGGGCTGGGTACAACGACCTCATCGTAAGCGTCGGGCGAATGGTCTATGTCCTGCAGCCGCAAATGGTCGAACGGTTCCAAATTGAGAAGGTCCCCTGCACGGTAGAAGGCGGGGATCGCGTGCTGATCGTAAAGGAGTACGCAGCAGAAACCCTGAGCAGCCATGGAGAGGCGGACGATGCTAGTAGTAACCAAAAAGCTGGGTGAGAGCGTGTGGTTGGGTGGCGAGATCCAGGTAAAAGTACTGGCCGTCCGTAGCGGATTTGTCCGGCTTGGTATTGAAGCGCCGCAGGCAGTCGAGGTGTTGCGTGAGGCACCCGTGAGCGACGGCAATGCGGATGGTCGAGCCGTGAAAAAGGCAGCGTCGTCGTGAACTGGATGGCGCGAACGGTGATAGCGCTGATCCTCGTATCAGCGACTTGCTGGAGCGCCGTTGTTGGGGCTCAGTCAACGTCGCCTGGCGGCGAGGTGCTGGACGGCTGCCAGGATTCGGGCTTCTACAGCAAAGGACGATTTGCTTCCGACCTCTGTTGGGAATGCATGTTCCCGATGAAGATCTTTGGCATCACGATTCCTGTCGGTACGCGAAACGCAAGCAAGCTGCCGACGCGCACAGCCGCGCCGCTATGTGTGTGTCCTGGCAGGACGTTCGGAATTCCATCCATAGGTATTACGTGGGGGATGTGGAAACCGACACACACAATCGAACTGACTCGCCGTCCGTGGTGCAGTCCCATTTTATTTGGGATGGAACTAGGCGGGGACAACATGCGCACGGCGCAGGGAATCGCCCTGGCAACGCTTCAAGGCAATCCGTCCCACGTATCAGATGATCGCGGCAAGTACGGGAGTTTCTACAATTTTCACTGGATGACATTCCCGGTTGGGGAAATGATCAACATGCTGACGAACAACCTGTGCACGAAGGCGAGTTCGGACATGGACTACCTGTACTTCACTGAGTTCGACCCGACGTGGACGTCCGAATTGCTTGCCTTGTACACGCATCCAGAGATCAAACTTTTTACCGCGATCTACGCACACGCAGTCTGTGTTGCTGACGCTGTCGCAGCGACCGCTTCAAAGCCGATTGAGCAAGCTTGGTGGTGCGGAGGTACATGGGGAATGGTGTACCCATTTGCGGGTAAAGGCGGCGGTAGTAACAACCCGGAATCGCAGTTTCTAGCGGCTGCCAGGGGGCTGGGCGCGATGCATCGGCGAGGCCTCGCAAAACTCAGTTACACCGACAAAGCGATCTGTTCAAACGCCTACTGGTTCGTGCTTCCCAAACACCAGTACCAATTTCAGAACATGTGGCCGTGGCCGAAACGGAACAGCGCCGAATGGATCGGGGCGTCAAGTTGGAAGTGGGGTCAGTGGAGAAATTCGCCGGCGCGCTTCGAAGACCGGGTGATCGTTCAGTTTAGTTACGAGGAATGTTGCATCACGGCCTGGTGACGTAAGCGACGAACTCAATTGCTTCAACAGACGTTAACGCCCCAAGGGCGCGTGAAGGACGGGTCGTGATGTTAGGGAAGTGGATGCGCTCAACGAACGGAAAAGCAGTAGCGTTGGCGCTAGTCGCGCTGCTGGCCGCATCGAATGCAGCGGGTCAGTCGCAAGTTGATCCCCGCGCACCGATACGCGAGGTGGAAGACCACCCGGATATTGCTAATCCCCCAACCGAAAATGAGTTGCGAACTCAGGGACTGCAGGGGTCGACTACAGCTCAAGAAGGCGCTCTTCAGCGCGATACGGAGTTCCAGAGCGGAGGCGAGCGCGGTGGTGGTCGCGTTCGCATGAATGGTGGTGCGTGGACAGACCTCAACAAACTAATGCCCGGCGTCGATAACACGAGGGCACAGTCACTGATGGGGCTCAGCAACAAACTGGAGAATCCGGAAGAGGCGACAGACACGCAACTGGATACGTTGCGAAAAGCCACTGAAGTGCGAGAGGAAGAAATAGTCCGAACGCATGGGTCAGAGGGTCGCGCAATCCGCACCCTGGAGACATCCGCGCGGCTGACTGATCGCGTCTCGGCAATGGAGCGGGATGAAACGTTACTGGCACCAGCCGCCAGCGCGATCAACCAAGGGCGTACCGGAAACCTTCTTGGCTCAGTGTTCGGGTCGTGTCAGACGCAAACGACGTTTACACCGATAGACAACGAGTGGGGTACGTTCGACGAGCACATCTGCGAACGCATCGTGCCTCCAAGTGAGGAAGCTCTCTGCACGCGCGAGTATGTGCGGAATCCTTTCAATATCGTCACGGATCACGACAAGCGCGCGCTGCTCAACATCACGGGCGAAACCTCTGGCGAGATCTGCCGTTTGGAGCGCCAAGTAGATACGACGCGCGAGCTGCTGTCTCAAAGTCGAGGTGGCGACCTCGATATGACACAGGAAGAGGGTGGGTTGTCGTGTCGTCGTTTCCGCTGGGCTGAGGAGGCTGTCGAAGCCCTGCAACGCGAGAAGACGCAGGAGTTGCCCGTCAATGACGAGATGGGTGGATTGAGTTGTACACGTGAGCGCTGGCTTGCGGAGGTGCCTGATGTTGTTGGCGGTGAGCGCCGCGCGACGTTATCGATCGACGGGCAAACACCGGGTCTTGTTTGCACGCGGACGCGCTGGCCAACGACCACAACCACAACGACCAACGAGGTTCAGGACGGAATCCTCAACATCAATCGCGAGGAGAGCAACCGCCTCGCTGGCGAGCGGTGGCGTTGGCCGACGGAGACGACTGGCAACCAGAATCAGACCCACACCGGAACGCTGGCAATCAACACTGACCCAGGTGGCCTGAGCTGCACGCGAACCATCACGCCAAACAGTGGCACGCAGCCGCAGAGCGGCACAACGGAAGCCAATCTAGCCGTCGATGGCCAGACCGGCGGCAATCTGTGTCAGCGAGAAATTTGGCCGACGACATCACAGTCGCAACTCAATCAGAGTCACGTAGGGTTCCTGCCAATCGGTGACGAGACGGGCGGCGCGTCGTGCACGCGGCAACGGAACGCGACAGCGTCGAGCGGAAATCAGAACCTAACGCAGAACGCGACGCTTAACGTCAATAACGAACAGGGTGGGGAGGTTTGCAGACGCTCGCGGTGGGTGAGCAGCAGTTCGGGCAACACGGCAAGCTCGCAGTCCACTTCGACAGTCAGCAGCACCTTCACCGCAAACCTGTCCGGCAACATTCCGCAGGGCACGCAAACGATAACGGCGCTAAATGCTCGCGCGACGAACGTAGGTTGCGTAACCGTGGAGTCAATCACTCAGCAGCCTACGGCGGCGAACGGCTGGGTGCTGATTGGCACGATTCTGAGAGAGTCGCCCAATGACGTTCCAAGTTGTCCTTCTATCGGTTCGTCGACATCCATAAATATTACGTGGACGAACGTTCTCTCGTCGTTGACATGGACGTTAGAAAGCACGGGCAACTGCAACGACGCAGGGACGCAGACGTGCCCGACGGCATGGAGCTGCCCTCAGTCGGCGCCAACGACAATCAACGGAGTGAGCGTTTCGGCTGGCGATGTGAGTGGTTTGGCAGCGCTGTACCCGGGCGCTTCGTCAAGCTGTGTTGAGGGCGTGCTATCTCGCTCTTGTGCATCATCAACAACCGGTAACAGCATTGCGCTGACGGTGCCGCCAGGCACTACCGCCATCACGGGACTCACCCACACGGTGTTGAACCCGCAGGCCGGAATAACGGTGACGCGAACAGGCGAACCTACCGCGGCTAATGGGTGGACCGTGACGTTTGAGGTCACCCGAACGGACTATTCATACACGCCACAGGCTCCACAGATCCGAATCGCCTACACGGCGGTGGTGGGCGGTGTTGCCTTCTCGGTCTCTGACAGTGGCAACTGCGCTGACCCGGGGTCTAACGTCTGCCCCACCCAGTGGGCGTGTGACCGATTTACGCCGGGAATGGTCAATGGCATCAATGTGACGGGCGAAATGGTCAGTAGCATGGGACCACTCTACCCTGCAGGAAGTAACACCTGTCTCAACGCGACATTGAGTAGGGTCTGCGCGCCATCACACAGCACGGGCGCGACGATCGGCATTGGGCACTTGGTCCCAGGCGGAACGACATCGATAACCAATTTCGTTTGGTCAAACACGAACGTTCAGTCTGGCGTGATGGTTTCCCTGCTGGAGCAGCCAAGCTTGGCAAACGGTTGGACTGCAACGTTCAACATCACACGTACCAATTTCGGATACGCACCGAACCAGCCTCGCATCAGCATGACGTGGACGGTGCCGCAGTCGACAACATCGACGACGATTAGGAACACAGGCGACTGCTCAGCGGCGGGCACACCACAGTGTCCTGCAGCGTGGAGTTGCATCGCGACGGCGCCAACCGTCATCAATGGAATAACAGTGACCGCGTCGATGGCTTCGATTCGGCACCCACTCTTTCCGGGATCGACCAACACGGCGTGTACGCGTGCATCGCGCGATCGGGCATGCGGCGGGGCAGCATCAGGTGTCAGTGAGGTGGACATTTCATCGTTGCTGCCACCAGGGACGACCGCCATACGGAACTACACGTTTGTAGTCGTCAACCCGCAGAACGGTGTCGCCGTCCAGAATTCACAGACACCGTCACAAGCGAATGGCTGGATTGCGAGATTCAACGTTTCTAGAACCGATTTCACGTACCAGCCAGTAGCACCTCGCGTGCGCTTGGCGTGGGACGTCGACGTTCCTATTGTGAATACGAACGTAGTGGATCAGGGGAACTGCCTTGACCCTGGCTCGACACAATGTCCAACGCAATGGACGTGCACCTCGAACGCGCCGACCGTCATTAATGGGCTGACGGTCACGCCGACGATGGCGCAGGCCCGCTATCCGCTCTACACGGGAGCGACGTCAAACATCTGCGTCTCGGCCCAACTGAATCGTGTCTGCAACGGGACAACGACACTGGGGTCGACCATTGGCATTGGCCATCTCATTCCCGACGGCGTCACGGCAATCTCGAATTTTCAATGGACCTGGTTGAATACTCAGAGCGGGGTCAACGTCACCATCGTGTCGCCCCCTACGCTGGCCAATGGATGGACGGCCGCCTTCAACGTTCAGCGCGGTCCCGGTGTCACCAACCCGACGCCGCCGCAGATCCGGATGACGTGGGCAACAAGCACCACCACCACCAACCTCGGAATTCAGGAGTCGGGCAACACAGGCGATCTCGGCTCCGCGAGCTGCCCGACGCGGTGGACGTGCATGCAGTCCGCGCCTGCGACGGTCAACGGCGTTTTGATTACGGCAGCAATGGCATCGTCGCAGCCAGCGCTCTTCCCGGGCGCAGCTCCCACATGCATTCGGGCAGAACTGCGCTCCGAATGCACTGGGGAGTCGAGCACCGACACGCAGATCAGTATTGCTGCGAATATCGCGCCCAATACAACATCGATTAGCAACTTCTCACACGAAGTCCTGAATCCGCAGCCCGCTGCGACCGTTGTGCTGGTCACGCCTCCGAGCGCAGCAAACAGCTGGGTGGCCACGTTCCGCACCACACGCACCGACTGGTCCGTTGTTCCCGTGCAACCTCAAGTGCGGCTGACATGGAACCAGGCACAAGCGACAACCAACTTCGAGCTGATCACGGCTGGCGATTGCAGTGGCCAAGGCACGCCAAATTGCCCGCTGGAATGGAGCTGCACACAGTCGGCACCAACGACACTCAACGGGATCGCAATAACAATTGCCCAAATTAGCGGGCTACCCGAGTTGTATCCAAGCTCGCCACAAGAATGCGTGCGCGGCGAGCTCAATCGCGTGTGCGAAGGCTCGGCAGAAGCGAGCACGCAGGTGTCGATCGCGGACCTTATTCCACCCGGAACGACAGCGCTGAGTCGGTTCGGCTTCACGACTGAGAATCCGCAGGCGGGTGTAACGGTTGTGTTGGTGTCGCAGCCGGCGGCCTCAAACAACTGGCTAGCGACGTTTAGGGTGGTACGCACGGATTTCACGGCAACACTTGTCGCGCCAATCGTCAACCTGTTTTGGGACGCTAACACCAGCCACATCGAGATCAGCGTTCGCGAAACAGGCGATTGTTCGGATCCGGGCTCGACGGTTTGCCCAACGCAATGGAGTTGCAACCTTGATGCGCCGGCGACGGTGAATGGGGAGCCCTTCACCGTCGAAATGACGGAAGGGCTAGGTCCACTCTACCCAGGCGCATCGGGCGTCTGCCTGCGAGGTCTGTTGAACCGGGTTTGTCAGGGCAGTGCGGTGATCAGTTCGACGATGTCTATCGCAGAGCTGATCCCACCAGGCGCCACCAGCATCCGAAACCTGGCCATGGAGGTCCTGAATCCTCAAGACGGCATTACGGTTCGCTTGATGGTTGCGCCAACCTTTGCTAATGGCTGGCTGGCTTTTTTTGAAGTCTCGCGCACTGACTACACATACACGCCTGATCCGCCGAACGTGCGGCTCTCGTTCGAGGTGGATGAATCCACAATCGTGCTGTCGACCCGAGACGAAGGGGATTGTGCCGACCCAGGTTCTGCGGCATGTCCAACGTCATGGAGCTGCGAGGAGTCGGCACCTGCAACGGTCAATGGCCTAAACATCACGCCAGAGATGGTGCAGGGCGAGCCGCTCCTTTATCCGAACGCCAACGTGCTTTGCGTCATCGGTGCATTGCGTCGTGAATGCTCTGGCGCCAGCGCGATGAGCACCGAGATACCGATCGGCGATCTGCTACCGGGTGGCACACAGGAGATTCAAAACTTCGCCTGGGTGGTCGACAACCCGAACACAGACATCGTTGTCTCTTTAACGGAGGCCCCTTCGCTTGCGAACGGATGGGTGGCCGTCTTCAGCGTCTCGCGGAACTATGCGAGCGGAAGCACGCCGCCGCCGCCGCACGTCACGATGACGTGGAACGTTTTGGGGCCAGTTGACTACGACCATAGCATCGTGACGATCGGTGACTGCCAAGACAACGGCACAGACACATGTCCTGCTCAATGGGTGTGCATGAATGCGTTACCGACCCTAATCAATGGCACCGAAATTACTCAGGCGCTGTTGGAGGCTACGGGCGGATTGGAGCTGTTTCCGGGCGAGGGGCTGGGGTGCGCGGAGGCAGCCAAGGTACGTGTTTGTGAGGGCGATGGCGCAGAGCTGACTGAGGTCGATATCTCTCAGCAGATTCCGACGACTGTCACGGAACTGATCAACTACCAGTGGACGGTGAGTGCTGGGGGCATCGGTGTGGATGTCACACAGGTGTCGCCCCCGACGCTCGAAAACGGGTGGATAGCCACGTTTCGTACATCGAGGTCTGACTGGGCACTTGAGCCGACGCAGCCCGAGGTCTACCTCAGGTGGCAAGTTGGGACAGAGAGCTTCACGATCGAGATCATTGAGACCGGCGACTGCACCGTTCAAGGTGACGCGTTCTGCGGCGTCGAGTGGGTGTGCGAAGCGTTCGCGCCAGGGATGGAGCCGATTATTCCGGGCGACGGTGGTGGCGGAGACGATGGAGCGCCACCGCCTGTGGAAGGCACGCTCGGACAAAAGATTATCAGCAGGGGCGGACCAGCCGGCGGTGAAGTCGACATCATCCTCGACTTTACGATCAGCGATCGGATCCCACCGGGGATCACCCAGATATCAGGCCTCGTGGCCCGCGTGATCGATCCGCCGACCGCGAGCGCATTCGTGACCACTGCCCCCACCGAAGAAAATGGGTGGAACGGCGAGTTCGTGTTTACGATGGGGGAAACAGGATTCAATGGCGGTGCCGGCGGCGGCATTGTCAGTATCAAGCTTGTTTGGCAGAACGGTGCCATACCCGGCAACGGCGGCGGTGGCGGCCCGATTGGTGGCACCGATCTCGATGGATTGCCTGCCCTGTATCCGGGTGCGCCGCCGGGGTGCGTGCGCGCGGCGCTGGTCTACGACTGCAGCGGAATCAACGGCGGTCAGATCTGTCACGAGACGGCTGCCGGTACGCTTTGCGAGGACATTGAAGGCGGGCAGTTCGACAACTGCGCTCATCTGCGTCAGCGCGAGGATTGCCGACTAGATCGAACCGTCTGCAACGAAGACGGACAGCTCGAGGATGGCGGGCACTGCTACATCGAAGCGAACGTCTATCAGTGCCGCACGCCAGTTATCGGCGTGGACTACAACCAAGGTGAGACAACGCAGTGCGCAGGCACGGCGGTGACGTGCCTTGATGGCTCTTGCATGGATCAGCAAGACGATCCGGGCAATTTCCGGTCTATGACTAAAGCGTTTGCGTTGATGGTGATAAACGAGAACGTCGTAACCGATTTCCATATAGCGCCTGAAAGCGGTCCCGGCCCTGGACCGGGACCCGGTCCCGGCCCAGGTCCCGGTCCGATTGATCCGAACGAACCCAATGCCGGCTCGCCTGCGGCCGCTAAAGCATTGGCTATGGGGAAAGCTGTCGTAGCGAGCGCATCAGCTAAGGCTGAGGGAAGCCCACAGCCAATGACTGGCGAAGGGCTAGAGGGCGGTGGTGATTGGGACCCGTGGAGCCTGCCTGAAGGGGCTCCGGGCAACGAGGTGGACAGCAGTCTGTTGATTCCTCAGAACCCAACGAACTTCGATGCGAGCCGGCTTACCTTCCTGAGGGGTAAGTCCATGAACTGCATGAAGGCACTCGGCGGACTGCTCAATTGCTGCACAAAAAACGTCAGCCCCGACGAGACAAACCGTTCTTGGTGGACTTCCTTTACCTCCCACATGCGCGAGCGGTGGTCGAGCGCTTCAGCGTGCGGACAGAACGAGAATGAGGAAGGCTCGCACGCGAACATGCAGGAGGGTGCCGGGAACGCGTCGCTCAACGAGGGGTTCACTTCTGCGTTTGAGAATCTTGCTGGCGGCGGAACGCCACTTCAGTGCGGCGGGCAACCACAGATGGAGCAGGTAAATGGCCTGTTCGTGGACTTCACGCGCAATCAGCTGCGTCCCCGTATGAGTTGGTATTGCGACGAAGACGAGTTTGACCTCGCCGCGGCCAAGGAAATAGGCAACTGCTACTACTTGGGTGACTACTGCCAGACCAGCATCCTAGGTGTGTGCATAGACAAGCGGCAGAGACACTGCTGCTTCAATTCGCCTATGACGAAAATGATTCGCGCCCAACTTCACGAGAAGGGCATCGTCAGCATGGGGACAGCGAAGCGCCCAAGGTGCGATGGCATCTCGATCATGCAGCTTGGCCAACTCAACCTCGCAGAGATGAGTACGGAAGATCTAGAGGGTCGAATGGTGAGCGCGGGTGTCATCCCGGACCTGATGGAATTTTCTCAAATGCCGGGGCTTGAAGACCTCATGACGGGGTCGGGGTCTTTGATCGGAAATGATGGTCGCCAGACAGTCAGCCAGCGGACGAACGAGCGGTTAGAACAGACCAATCCTGAAGCGGCGCGCGAAAGCATACGGGGGAGCATCGAGGGATTATTGCCACCAACGTCGACGCCTAACCTCCTTACGCCTGGAGAAATCTCCTTCGCGCAGGGTCATGTGGTTCACAAGCGCGGGCTCACGCGTCAGGTCTTCATTGATGTCACGCGCACCGGTGGGCAGGGCGCAGTCAGCGCGTACTTCAATGTGATCGGGCCAAACTGGCAGCGCGCGGAGGGGTACGACATCTACGTTCCCGCGCAGTCCGTGAATTGGGGGGACGGTGATACGAGAACCAAGCAGATCGCGATCTGGCTGTACGCCTATTCGAGCTGGGGTTCGACGGGTACCACCGAGGCGGATCAAACAACAGAAGTCCCCTTCACATTCCAACTTTTCAACCCGTTTGGTGGAGCAACGATTTTCCCGATCGGACAAATGGACTTCATCGTACAACCCAACAAGTGTCGCAACCCGTCAACGGGCGTGATCGAGGACTGTTAAACGCCATGAAAGGAATATCTATGAACAAGCCGTTGAATCAAAACGCTGTGTGCGTTGGTTGCATCGCACTGCCCGGGATAGGGTTCGGAGCGGGCTTGCTTGCGATCGGATTTCCGATTGCGGTTCTGTATGCGAGTCTCGCGGTAATTGGCGTTGGCTGGATCGGGGCGTTGAGCTGGGTGATTCGCGCAGATCCACGGACCGCGCACGCCGCTGGCGGAACGGGAGGGGCGTTGGCAATTCTAGGGACGCTGTTCGGTCTAGGGGCGGGCCTGCTGGCGGGCGGGGAAGGAAGCTTTGAACTGCCGGTAGTGTTGATCGCCTTCACGCTCGGCGTTGTGGGAGGCTTGATATACAGAACCAGGAATGAAACTGGCTCTGTCGGTGAAGCACGTTCGAGCTGGTCTCGCGAGGCGGCGAGTCTCCGCTGATCGGGCGCTATCCCCATCGACTCACAAGGAGAATCGTCTATTCGCAAGCTGAGTAGGACGCGTCCATTTTGTTACCTCGAACCACCAGGCCTGGCGCGAGCGAAGACTCCCCGAAATCCCCGGAGAAGGTGTATTCGGACATTCAATTCCTGATGGATTTGGTGTATGCGCACTCCGCATGTTTTCCGTGCGCGGCTGGTCGACATGATCGATCTACGGCATCCGCTGGCGGTGCTGGCCACGCGGATGCGTTGGCAGGCGCGGGAGCTGACCTTAGCGCCGACATTTGCCCCCAAGGAGCGCCCCGGCATCACGGTGTCGGTTGGAGGATTTGTTTGTCGCATCGTTGCAGGTAGGGAGCGCCTGGATGAGCCCGGCCGGACGACCGCGCCTGCAGCTGCGCTTGATGCTGCGCCTGCGATATCTCAAGCACGCGCTCAATCTCAGCGATGAGGAATTGTTCGAGCGCTGATCGGAAAACGTGGTGTGGCAGTTCTTCAGTGACGAGGCCTATTGCCAGCCAAAGCTGCCTTGGGATGCAACGCAGATCGGTCGCTTCCGCAGCGCGATCGGCGAGGCCGGCGTGGACGATCTGCTGAAGGCAACCATCGACACCGCGCTGTCGAGCAAAGCGATCAAACCGGCCGAATTTGAACGGGTGATTGTCGACAGCACGGTGCAGGAGCATGCGAATGCTTGCCCGGTCGATTCGTTACTGCTGGAGATCGCGCTATCAGGTGGTGAAGGCGACCCGTGCCGCTGGCATCGTTTTTGCCCTGCACTGTTCCCAATGATCAAGACTCTTGCCTAAACAGAAGCCTCAGCCGCGGTGCCCACCCGGGGGGATAGGTGCTTGGTACTGACGCTCGCTGACGGTATGGTCCATAGCGGCGATGTGAGCACGTCACGAGCGTCCGCTACCCTAAGCCCCAGTCTCCTGCCGATTTCACGCCATGTCCCGTTGTATTTGGGCCCTTGTATGCCTCTTCGCCTGCGTCTCTGCCACAGCCCAGACGTCCGTTTTCGTCAACGAGCTGCACTATGACAATGCCTCGACCGATCAGAACGAGGCGGTCGAAGTAGCGGGGGCAGCGAACACCGATCTCTCGGGCTGGTCGCTTGTACTCTACAACGGCGCGGGCGGCGCTTCGTACGCGACGCTTCCACTCTCAGGATTCATTCCTGATTTATGCGGCGGATACGGCGCAGTGAACGTCCCTGCGACGGGCTTGCAGAACGGCTCTCCTGACGGCGTTGCGCTGGTCAATGGCAGCGGCACCGTCGTCCAGTTCCTGAGTTACGAAGGTGTGTTCGCTGCAACGAATGGCCCCGCTTCTGGGATGACGAGTATTGATATCGGGGTATCGGAAGACGGCACGGGTCCTGCGACCTCAAGCCTTGCACTGACCGGGACGGGATCCACTTACCAAGACTTCACATGGGGCGTCGCGGCGTCCTCAAGTTTTGGCGCCTGCAACACCGGCCAAACGTTTACAGGCGGGGTCGACAACGTGCCTTCGGTTCAGTCGACGACGCCCATCGATGGTGCCACGGCAGTTGGAATCTCTTCGAACGTGACGCTCACGTTTTCCGAGCCCGTGACCGTGTCGGGCGCTTGGTTCGAGATTGTCTGCAGCATGTCCGGTGTGCGGCCTGTTTCTGAAGCCGTGGTGTCGGGCAGCTCGCGCGTTCTCACCATCAACCCCAACGACGACTTCACCAACTCAGAACAGTGCGCGGTCACGATCTTCGCAGCACAGGTAGTGGATCAAGACGGCGCGCCGAATAATCTGGATGCGGACTACACGTTCGGATTCACGCTGGCGGCCGACATCCCGCCAACCGTTGTAGCCGTGACGCCAGGGCCGGGCTCCACCAACGTGTGGACGGGGGTCAACGTTGGTGTGACGTTCTCCGAAGACGTGACAGCGCCCACCGGCGCATTCGGCCTGACCTGCGCAAGCGTCGCGCAGCCCTTTGTGCTGTCTGGGGGTCCACGCGCCTACACGCTCAATCCAACTGCTGAACTTCCCGGTTCCGCGCTGTGCACCGTCGCGGTCACGGCATCTCAGATAGTCGATGTAGACGGCACGCCGAATGCGATGCAAGCCGACTTTTCAAGTTCGTTCACCACGGGACTGACCACTGCGGATTACTACGCGAGCGCCGACTCTTCGAGCGCTAGTGTGTTGCGAACCTCGCTCCACGCGATCATCCGTAACCACACGCGGTTTCCCTATACCGCTACGACCACCGACACCTGGGACATCCTTGAGCTTGCCGATGAGGATCCGCTGGATCCCACCCGCGTGCTCGATATTTACAAGAACGCCAGCTATCCCAAGGCAGGCGGTGGCAATACCAACTACAACCGTGAGCACTCCTGGCCCAAGTCGTACGGATTTCCCGACGACACGTCTTCTAACTGGCCATACACGGATACGCACCATCTGGTGATCTCGGATTCGGGCTACAACTCCGCGCGCAGTAACCGCTACTTCGATACGTGCGCCACGGGCTGCACGGAGTACCCGACCGGATCGCACAATGGTCAGGGCGGGGGCTCGGGCGTCTATCCCGGAAACTCGAACTGGGGAGCAGGCAGTCGGTGGGAAGTCTGGCATGCCCGAAAAGGCGACCTTGCTCGCGCCGTCATGTACATGGACGTGCGCTACGAAGGCGGCATGAATTCTCTGGGTGCAGCAGAACCCGATCTTGTCTTGACTGACATCGCCGCACTCATCGCAGTGAGCGGGGGCAACACGGCAGGCACTGCCTACATGGGGCTGTTGTCAGTGCTGATCGAGTGGAGTGAACAGGACCCGCCTGACGAACGCGAAGTCATGCGCAACTCGCTGGTCCAGAGTTTCCAGGGAAACCGCAATCCCTTCGTCGACCATCCAGAGTGGGTCGCGTGCATCTTCTTAGGACAGTGCATTGCTGGCGACTTGGTGTTCTCTGACGGCTTTGAGTAGATCGTGCTGAGGCATGCACGTGCGCAACAACAGCGCTCCATCGTGCGCATGGTGAAAAGAGTCTGTCGTAGTAACGGCCGCCTGGCAGGCTGACCGCATTTGCTGTCCAAGACGTTTTTGCGGGACGCCTTGGTGACAACGCGCACAGCACGCGCACCGTGGATGAGCGAAGTGCGCAGATTGACGCCACGTTGGGTGATGTCTCCGCGCTGGCGTTGAACGACGATGGTGTGCTCGCGCGGAGCTAAACCGAATGTGAAGTGGCGTCCGGAAGAAAGCGATCCCGAGTGCCTATCCGAGCACTTACGTCGATGGCCTTAATGAGGCCGACGCCATCGGCGCGCTGGAGGCGTTGCCTGCAAACATCGCGCGCCGCGAACTCGTGCAGCGACGCTTCGAAGGTCATCCGCCGCTGCACTCACACTGCCATCAGCACTTGATCGAAACCGACTTGGCGCAATGACAGCGGTTCTTCGTCCTGCAATGCCGGTTGCTTGCGCGGTGCGATGGCTAGGTGCTGCGTCATCCGGCCTGCGCTGTCTTCTGCGAACACTTCGCCAACGTGTCCTTGCTTGTTGGCTTCTATCGTCGCCATGAACACAGCGGCGTCTAGGGCGCGTTGCTTCATTTCGTGCTGGCCATGCGGTTTGGCTTCCCGCAACACCCTGAAGCCTTCGCCATGAGCCAAGACATACCATCGAACGATCATCGTGAACTCCAACCTGAAAGTGATGCCCACCGACACAGCTTTAACCGGCTTGTGTGGCCGCCGGCGGGCCTTTGTCCTGTCTCCAGGCATCTGGCTGTCGGTGGGCACGGCTAGATTGCAGTCCGGCGCGTGGCAGCGGTATCAGACGATTGCGGCGCGTCGTGTAGGAATTTTCCTACAGCAGTCGAGGTTACCCAGACAGTTGATCGCTCCCGTCGCCGAGACTGGCCACCACCGCCTAGATACCTGCACACGGCCGGCAATCGACGACGGATGAAGTTTAAAAGTCTTGATCGCCTTTCCAGCGGCAAGAATCCGCAGCCATTGATGCTCGCTACAGTTCGATTTCGGCAATCCAGATAACAGAGAACTGCTTGAAGAGCCGATGTTCCGCGCATCGCTCGCCCGAGATTCTGTGAGCTAAGAATGCAATCGATGGAAGCTGTTGTTGTCGTTCGCGTGGGCGAGGTTGTGCCAAAGATCAGCACCAAAGGGACGTGGTCACGACGAGACGGTGGGAGTCATGAGGACTTTCACCGGGATGCTTTCGTGAAAGACGAAAAGATCACGGCACCGGGGCCATGGCGCGTGCACCTGCAGAGTCGCTCGAGCACCACGCGCAACTGTCGCAATCCGGCCCTATACTCGCGCCAGCCGCTTCCGACTGAATGGGGATTCATCATGCGAGCGATGGGGATTCTGCTGGGAATGTGTTTACTGGCGTGCGCAGGTACCGCGTCCGCAGGAGCGTATTTGCGTGTGGTGTCATGGAACACGCTGCATGCGGGGTGGAGTGGTCAGACGGATTGGAATGGCTACGCCAGGCAGGCATGGTCGCAATTTGGATCAACCGCCTCGGCTGCAAACGGCGTCGACCTGATCTTTGCGCAGGAAGTCATGTACGACACCGCTGCGGCGAGCATGGCGGCCGCACTGAACAGCACGACCGGATACAGCTGGGATTACCGTGTGACACCCGCGATTGGACGCACCAGTTACAAAGAGCGTTATGCCGTGTTCTTCCGCACGGACCGCGTGCAATTGCTCTCGCATTCGGTGTGGACAGACACCGGCGACAAGTTTGAGCGCGAGCCGCAGATCGTCAAAGTGCGCCACGTGCAGACGGGCGCCGACTACACCTTTATCAATTGGCATACGGTGTTCGGCACGACCGCACAACGTCAGGCGGAGGTGGCACAGATTGCCTCGGTGTTCAGTTCAGTTCAGTCGAGCTCGAGCAGCGATCAGGACGTGATCTTGCTCGGCGACCACAACCGCGATGCGACCTCGGCTTGGTGGAGCAATCTGACCAGCGTCTCGCCGGCGGCGAGCTACCGCGTTAATGAGTTGACCAGCATCAATACAAGCTGCGGCTACGCCAGCGCCTACGATCATTTCTGGTTTCAAAGCAGCTATGTGAGCGAGTACTCAACCTCGGGTCGCGACTACATTGGCAACATGTGCGTCTTCCGCGATCTGTCGGACCACGCGCCGATTTACCTGTCGCTCTACTCGAGCGCTGATACCGATTAGTGAAACGCTGGGCGTGGACGATCGGCGCTGCGCTTGCGGGGACGGCGCTGATCGGCTGGTGGGTCTTTGATGAGAATGTGCGCTCACCCGAATTCGAGAGCGCGACGGATGCCACCTTTGCACAAGGCGACGTTGCGTCGCCTCCTTCACCGGAGGGAGCAGCGCCGCTCGTCGTGGCGCAATTCCAAACCTTTTTGCTGCCAGACGGCGATGTGGCCGCGCGCGCCGACAGCGTTCGGATTGGGATGGGTGTCGTATCGCAGGACGATGCCCGATCGTTTACTTCGTGGGTTATGCAAGGCGAGGATGGGGCAGGGCCCGCGAGCTTTGCCGAGCTTGCCGAGATCGTGCGCTGGGTCGACGCCCCGGCTCATCGTGAAGCAGATGGACGTGTGCGCGTCGGACCGATGGACCTGCCTACGGCAGACCGGTATGACCTGCAGGCACGTGGCGAGGACGCACTGCATTTTTACGCGGTGTCGTTTACGGCGAAAGACATTCCCGAGTCAGTTGCCCCGCTGATAGCGGCCGGCGTGCGTGTCCATCACGCGGCACTAGAAGGTGCTCGCACGCGTGTCTTGTTGCGTCGCACCGAGACCACGGCCAGTGGCCCCGAATGGAATGCGCTGCTCGCGCGCGAAGCGCCTGATCTCTTGGCGGCGTTTGACGACACCTCACGTCCCATCAAGACCGACGAAGTGCTCGCGCCGTTGCCTCCGGGTGATTTAAACGTTGTGTTGGAGGTCAATGGCGTTGAAGCCGACACCCAATCGGTGACACTCGCCGCAGGGCGAGTTGTCGATGTCTACTTTGATGCCGTCGCGCAAGAGGTCAGTCAGGCAGTCGCTGTCGATCTTCATCTCACGTTTGTGGAGACCCATAGCCGCGCGCCCATCGACGCCTTGCTGGTCGACTGGCATGGCGACCGTGGCGATCAGACACAGGTCACCAACAAAGCGGGGCAGGCTAACTTTGCCGACGTCGATAGGCAAAAGAAGCAGCGCTTTAGTTTGACCTTTCCCGCATCAAGCGATGCGCTGCCGCGCTGGCCTGAGTACACCGCAATCGAGGTCGATCTGGAGGATGGTGAGGCAGAGGTGTCCAACCGCGACCCTCGCGTTGACCAAGTGATCGAGCTGCCGGCCTTGCGTTGGTTGATCGTCGACACGGGCCCCATGATCGTGCCGACGACTCGCCAAGGGAGCGAACCCTACCCAGCGTTTGTCCTGCAGCGACAAGTCGACGATGGCTGGATAGATACGGCAGCGGACTACTTCACGCCGACACCACAGGGGTTGGCGGTGTCGGTCACGCGCGACGGCGAGTATCGCGTACGCGCGTACGCGTCCCCTTGGTCGGCGTCGGCCTCGAGTGTGGCTGACACACGCGCTAGATCAGTGGATGGACGCTACACGATTGCGCTGAAACCGCAGAACGGACGCACGGTCGAACTGGCACTCACTCACGATGGTCTTCCGCTGAGCGGAGCACCCGTCACTTTCATCGGCGGTGCACGTGGCTTGCCCTCGCTTGCGCGGACAACGGATAGCCTAGGCCGGCTATCGCTACGCGATGTCTCGGAGCAATCGGTGTTGATCGAGGTGCCTGGGTTTCAGCAGGCGAGCGTGGCGCTTGGCGGAGCACGGGCGGCGGTCGAGGTAACGCTCGATAGCGAAGCGACACAGGCGGAGTAGGCTGTGCGTCCTCTGCTGAACTGAGAGCCTGCACGAGCAGGGGACGTTGGGCAGCGTGCAAACATTGAGGGATTGTCATCCGTTTGGCGTTTTTGATTGTCTAGAATTGAATGGGGCCATCAGCACGTGGGAAAGCCTTCCAGCGGGAGCGCGGAATGACAATCAGTGATTCGACGCGTGCGGACTTTCATGCGCTGGTAAACGCGTCGAGGGACGCTCGGGTGCAGGTCGCCGACTTGATCAAAGCTGGCCAGTGGCTGGTCGCTGACGCAGATGACGCACGCTGTGCGGCCTTCGAACACAGGATGAAGCGGGGCGGGGCGGAAGCGCATCGGGGTGAAACCGTCGACTTCCTTCCGACGCCTTTCCTTGATCAGGGCGCATGGATTGGACGCGCCGTTGGCAGAATCGTCGTGAGCTGGGGAGGCGCAACAGACTTTGGCACCGGCGTCCTTGTCGCACCCGGGGTGGTCCTCACTAATCAGCACGTGGTGCGGTCCGCGCAGAGCGCGGGCGCGGCCATGATCGAGTTCGACTTTGAAGACGACCGCCGCCCGACGCGGCGTACCTCGAGCGTTTACTTGCTCGACCCCGCGCAAGGGTATGTGGCATCACCGGAATTAGGCGGGCTCGACTACGCGTTGGTGGCCATCGGCGAGCGCGTATCAGGGCCGGCGGCGATGGCAGACCTGCCGACGTGCCCGTTGATGGACTCCGACGACCGGCATCTCGTGGGGATGCCGGTGAACATCATCCAGCACCCAGGCGGTCGGCATCGGGTCGTGGCGCTGCGCGCGAATCGTCTGTTGCACAGGGCAACGCGTGCACTGCTCTATGAGACCGATACCGAGCCGGGATCCTCTGGCGCGCCGGTGTTCAACGACCACTGGGAGATGGTTGCGCTGCACCACTACGGCGAGCCATTGCTCGCCATCGAGGCGGGCGTCACCCTCACGAACGCGACCCTAAACGAGGGCATCCGCGTCAGTGCGATCGTTTCGGACCTTCGCGAGCGACGCAATGCTGCTGCGGCTAAAGGAGAATCCCCGGCGCTCGTTGCAATGGCAGATCGGGTTTTGGCGCATGGCACGCAAGCCGTATCAGCGGTGCCGTTCAAGCAGCTACGTCCTCGACCCAGTTCGATGGATTCCGAATCCATGCCGGTTCTAATCGCCGCCCCTCTTTCCAAGGAATCCTTTATGTCTGAAGTCCGTTTGGTGCTGCCAGAAGGCGTCTCAGAAATGACGTTGACGCTCCGGTTCGGGCCAACCGATCCACCCTCGCAGCGGGCGCTGTTTCAGCAAGACGCCCAAGTCACGGTGCCGGCACCTCGCCGAGAGCTGCAGGTGCGTTCGGAGTCGCGACGCGTTGATCGTGACTATGCATCCCGTGGCGGCTTCGACGAGGAATTTCTTGACGCAATGCCCATCAACTTGGCCACGGTCATCGCGCCGAAGCGTGCAAAGGTCGCGCCCCTGATTGAGGGCGATGATGGGATATTGCGCTACCAGCACTTTAGTGTGGTCATGCATCGAAGCCGGCGACTAGCGATGCTGACCGCCACCAATATTGATGGCGCCACCTATCTCAGTATTGACCGCAAGACAGGTGAAATCACTCCCCTGATTGCGGAAGGCGAAACTTGGTACACGGACCCGCGAATTGCCAACGAATATTTAGTGACACAGGAGTGGTATAGCGGCTGGTCAATCTATTTTGATCGCGGGCACCTAACCCGCCGGAATGACCCGACGTGGGGACATGAAGACGATGCCCTTCGGGCCGAGCGCGACACGTTTCATTTCACCAACTGCACGCCGCAACACTGGCGCTTCAATCAATCTGCGCGTCATTGGCAGGGGATCGAGCGCTACGTGCTTGAGCATGGGCTTCACAAGTCCCGCGCAGCACTGTCGGTTCTCCAGGGGCCGATCTTTAGCCAAGGGGATTTGTTGGCCGATGATGTTCTGGTGCCAAACCAGTTCTGGAAGCTTCTTGCCTGGCGCGGAAGTGATGATCAGCCGCGAGCCGTTGCGTTTGTTGCAAGCCAACAGGAGCTACTTTCAGAGGAACGGGGATCCAAGTTGCCCAGCTCAAATGACGCGCACGATGTCGGTGAGTTTCAGATTGCCGTGAGTGAGCTCAGTGCGATCACCGGTCTAGACTTTGCGGCTCTGGAACCGTGGGACACCTTCGGGGCACTGCCGGTGGCGGGGGAGGCTCGGCGGGCCGTGAGCGACTGGAGTGCACTCCGAATCAATCCATAGACGGTTCGGGGCGCAGTAACGTCGACAACTGCTGGTAGGAAGCCTCGCGAGCTGGTCAAAGTGGCACCCGTATCGGAGGCTCCGAAGCCACCCGCGGACGCCAACGCCGAAGCAGCCATTAGACTGCTTCGGCCGCTAGGGCGCGATCAAGCCGCGCGAAGTCGCAGTATCTGTCGTAAACCAAGGACAGCCAATTGGTGGAGGCCGCCGACGCGAGGTGGTCAACCACGTCCTCGAGAATCCATGTATCGAATGACGACGTGTCCGTGAGTGTTGCGCGGTATTCGGCCACAGCGTCGCGACACGCGGCGTTGTCTCGCGGGTACAACGTCACGAACTGGGCATCGTCGTAGCCGTCGACATGCTGAAGCGCGCCCGACAGCACGTGATCACGCCAGAGCTGCTGAAGGGGTTGCCGCCGGAGCACTTCGGCGGCGTCAGCGCGAAAGCAGCCCATCATGGTGGCGACTTCGTCATAGCGCGATCGGTGGCCTGCAGCGCTCCCTTTGAGGTTCTCGTGGTACTTGACCTCAATACCGAGAAACCCGCGCCCACCGGAAGACGTTCGGCACTCGAGGAACACGTCAAATGCGGAGCGGTCTTCGGTGTACCTTTCCCGTGGTGAGGGGGCGTGCTCAAACGCCACAGCGACGACGTGGCGAAAACGGCCTTGGGTGAAGTGCGAGACGAACTGGGACGCTAGTGCAAGATCGGTGCGGAGTTCGGCAAACAAATTGAAACAGAGCGGTTGGCTTGAGAGCAGGTCGTTGAAGATTCTAGGTTCGCTAAACAGCTTGCCACTGCGGTTGACCGCGTCGAGCACTTCCTCCCGCACGACGGCGCGTATGCCTGGCGTGAGAAAGTTGGTAAGTTCGTCACGCGCCATCGGCATGCAAAGTCGAGACCCTAAGGGCATGCCGCGATGTTCGCCGCAGGCGTATCCACGCTCCTCACGCCAGAGCGACTGAAGCATTCTGGCGCGCCGTTGGAACGGGTGGGCGTCGAGCCTTGCCGGCGTGCAAAGGCGGTCGGCGAGTGTTTGAGTAGTCACTAATAAGCGCCCTGTTTAACGTCCCCCCAACCGCTCGCGATCAGCGAATGGCTAGCGCGAATACTAACCTAGCTTTCGACTCGTCGAGATCGCGGCCTTCGCTCTGGAAAGCCTGCAGGCCAATCGGTACCCGCAAGGACGCGGGGTATATCTCGGTCGCGTATTCGTGCATCGAAATGGAGCCATTCGCCATGGCGAGCCTGACACGACTGACATCACTTGGGTTTCTCGCGTTGACTACGTCTAGTGCCTGCGAATAGCCCGCCGGCGCAGCCTTAACAAAGCGGTTCGCTGGATTGAGCTGTGGCCACTTTGCCCAAACAACGCTGACCGCGATCATCAAGGCAATGAACACCGAAGTTGTGATCGGCGCACTAGGCCTTTGGAGGGTCGGCGCGATGGGTTCCACGATGACCATAGTTGTATCCAGCGGAACGTCGATCAGCGACACCAACCGGCAGGGGCCGATGGTGAGTGTGACAGTGTCACACTCACCATCGGCGGGCGAAATAGGGGAAGTGGGCTCAGCTTTCGAGTCTAACCATAAAGGTTCGGGCCGCCATAGCTCCCCGCGGCACCGTGTTCGCGGCGACGTGGTCTGACGGCAGTCCCGGCCGGATAGTCAGATCATCGCTTGGTCAATCGCTCCTCGCGCGTTGGCGAGATCAATCATTCGAGACGCGTACCCTCGGCCGCGCGCGCGCTCAGATAGCAGTTCGTCATGCTTATCGATGCACAGGGCGGGGGCGATGGCGGCGAGATCTTCAGGCGTCGCTGGCCACGAAGAGGCGATGCTTCGGATGTAGTCGATGGCGGCGGACTTGCGAAGCCCGTGCAGGCGGAGCGCAGGCCCGTCCTGCATAACCGCAAGGCCAGACTGAGCAAGCAGAAGTGCAAGCGTTGCCCCGCCGCGTGTCCCAGCCCAGTGGAACCAAAGGGTGCTATTGGCCAGTTCCACCAACGGCTGCTGGTTGAGACATGCGTTGTGAAATGCTCCTTGCGCTTGCGCAAGGGTGGTGGCGCCGAGGGTGTCGACGTAGGCTGGTGGCAGGTCACTCGATGCGAGTAAGGCGCGCATGCGGCGATGCACGCCGGCGGGCACCGATGGGCCGCCGGGCGGATAGTTGGGTGGACGCCCCTTGGGGCCGGGCTCGACCGTGAGGGTGCGC
>Ga0163147_10000588_pt1 | contig 57253 bp, 45 predicted proteins | sample OliLakLV19MP6G1_FD_148597 | JGI IMG/M metagenome (GOLD analysis project Ga0163147, IMG submission 148597) | Freshwater microbial mat bacterial communities from Lake Vanda, McMurdo Dry Valleys, Antarctica- Oligotrophic Lake LV.19.MP6.G1 | ecosystem: Environmental > Aquatic > Freshwater > Lake >... | reverse complement strand
CAGGCGATTTTGCGGACTATCCAGTTGGGGAGGAAACTTTCTACGAATTGAATTTCTCGCATGACACGCTACCCGCTCCGCTGGATACCACCAAAAAAGCATTGAAACTGGAGGGTAACAATCACAGCGACGACCTCTTTCTCTTCACTAAAAAGAAGCTGACCGGCTTGGCTCCTAACACCGAATATAAGATTTCATTTGAATTTGTGTTGGCTTCTAATTTTCCCACCAGCTCAATTGGCGTGGGCGGTGGTCCCGGCTCGGCTACCTACGTGAAAGCAGGCGCAAGCGCTACTGAACCGAAAAAAGTGGCAGTCGCCAACTTCTACGAATTGAATCTTAAAAAAGGCAATCAATCGCAGGACGGTGACGATGCATTGGTGTTAGGCACGCTTGGCATCAGCGGCGACGATTTTGTGTACAAATTAATCGAACGCAACAGCGATGGACAAACATTCAAAGCAAAAACGGACGGCGAGGGAAATCTGTGGGTATTCGTAGGGGTTGATTCTGGTTTTGAAGGAATCCACGAGTTTTACATTACCAAGGCGAATATTCGACTTAAGTAGGCAGTTGGCGGTTATCAGTTTCCACGAGTGACGACTGCCTACTGCAAACTGCCTACTGACAATTAGAAGGGGAATTTGAAACGGCTTTCCGTCGGCACTTGCGGGAAGTCTCTTTTATTTAAAATAATGTTAACCTTAAAAATCATTATTGTATTTCGTTTATTTTTATATTTGTAATAATGTAACTTAAAACGCATTTTTTAACTAAACTCCTTCCCTTATGCATCATTTTTCCATCCATCAATGGCTGTCAATAGCTTTGCTATTCTTGATAGTACCATCTTTTTTGTGCGCACAAAAAACGCAGGATTTGAATGCCCTCAAGTTGGTCCAAAAAAAGGACGACCTTACGCTTGTGTATTACACTATTGCTACGATTTATGCCGACTCTACCAGTGCATCTTTCCAACTGGATTCTGCCTATCACTACATCGTACAGGTAGAGCAAATGCTGAGAAAATTATCGGATAAAGAAGAGAATAATGTGCGCGAAGTCCTGAAACCTACGCCTGTCAAATTGCGAAGAGAGATCACACAGCGAGCGCTTGCCAACTGCAAGAAATTCAATACGTTAGTTGCCTATGACCATTATCTGGAATATTATAAAAAAGCCGATGCCGCAGACGAAGAGCAAGCTATAAAACTCCGCAACCAACTGGCACTTTCGATGACACAGGCAAGTAACACCTATGAACAACTCAACGACACGTGGACTAAATACGGAAGCAGTATACAGGCAAAAGATGGAGCCGCCTTTTTGCAATTGGAGAAAAATCTGTTTGAAGCTTTTTTGCGCCAATATTCGTGGGCAGCTTACAGCCAATTTGCAGTCGCGCATCCGCAGCATTTGTACGTGGGCAAAAATGTGAAAGAGCGATTTGTACAGATGTGCGCAACAGATAAACCGGCGGTGGTAGAAAATTTTATCAAAACGTTTGCTAGTACGCCCTTTGAAAAACTTGCAGTGGATAGCTTTGCTGCTAAAACGATCCGGTCGGGCGATTTAAAATACAGTGCGCAGTTTCTGACCAAATATCCTACGCATCCGCAAACGTCGGCAATGTGGTTGGCTTATTACAATAGCTATAAAAAACAGTTTCCAACGCAACTGGAATTACAAAATTTTAAAGAAAAAAATCCGAAGTTTCCGTATCAAAAGGAATTGGAAGCAGATATAAAGGTGGCAGCGGAAGCAGCGTATCAAGCAGCGATGCAAAGTGATGACCTCAATAAAAGTCGTCAATTTATAAAATATAATGCGGCACATTCCAAAGTGGATTCCGTATGGCTGCATTTGTTTGAATTGGATAGGAAGAAAAGTCCGAGTCTGGCGAGTTTGGAAAGTTTCCAACAAGATTATTCTGCTTTTCCGTTTCCTAAACGCATTGAGCAGGCGCGACCGGCAGCGATTAAATACGATTATCAACAGATTTTAAAGTCGAGCGACCAAGATAGAAGTCTGGCATTTATAGCCAAACATCCTGCGTATGCAAAAATTGACTCAGTGTGGTTACATTTTTTCAATTCGTATCAGGCGCAAGCCAAAGATATGAGCGCTTGGGAACGCTTTCAAGCACAATATCCAGCATTTCCGTTTCCCCAATTGGTGAAAACCGCTATTGCTAAAACGCAGCAAAAGACGGAGAACCAAGCTTACCAATCCTTGAGCCGCACGGTGTTACTACAAGACTATTTTGAGTTTTTGAAACAATACCCTAAAAGTAGCTACAAGGATAGCGTGGGGCAGCGCATGACAACGTTGGCGATGGAATCTAAGAATATTCAAGAATTAGAAGGGTATCTACTTCAATATTCGACGTCCGAAAAGCGGCAAGCGTTGCTCTTGCATTTGTACGAATTGTATAAAAACCAGAAAGAATTGCAGGGCATCGAGGAATTTGAGAAAAAGTATCCAGATTTTTTGAACCAACAATCATTGAATAAAGATAAATCAGATTTTCGTAAGAACTTATACAAACCGTTCCGGTTGAGTAATAAAATAAATAGCAGCACGGATGACTATTCCGTCGTCATTAGTGCCGATGGCAAAACCCTTTATTTCTCGAGTGATAATCGGAGCGACGGGGTAGGTGGAGAAGATATTTTTGTGTCCTACAACGTAGACGGCGCATGGACACAGGCGGCACTGGTAAAAGAATTGAGCACTGCTGCCGGCAATGAAGCGCCACTCGCTATTTCAACAGATGGAAACGAATTGATTTATTTCGATAGCGGTATTTTATATACGTGCCGGAAAACGGAGCAAGGATGGAGCGGAACCAACCAACTTCCGAACACGATCAACCGAGACGGTTGGCAAGCTGATCCGCATATCACTGCCGACGGGATGGCAATGCTTTTTGCGTCCGGGGCGAGTCTCAACAGTAATATTGACATTTATGTGTCTTTGCGTAAGCCAGATGGCACTTGGGCGGAAGCAATTAATTTAGGAAAAAAGATTAACACGAACTTAGAAGATCGTTCTCCACTTTTGCATCCAGATATGAAAACATTGTACTTTAGTTCCGATGGTAGACGCGGAAAAGGCGAATTAGACATTTATATGAGCGAACGACTGGATAGCACTTGGACGAATTGGAGTGAACCCAGGAATCTGGGCGACACGTTGAATACCGCTGGGGATGACTGGAATTTTAAGGTGACCACTGACGGACAGTTGGCTTATTTCTCCCGAGGCACGGCTGATTTTGATATTTACAAAATCTATCTTCCAAAATCCTATCAACCCGACACGGTTGTCGTGATTGACCGCACCTTCACGGATGGCGCGGGTAAACCGGTAGCTGGCGCGAAAGTGACGGTGCGAAATTTGGAAACTGGTCAAATATTACAGCGCTCAGAAACCGACCCCAGTGGGCGTTTATATCTCTCTATTCCCAAAAATCAGGAAGGCACGATTGGATACACGATTGAAAAAGATAGCATTATGACGTACATCGGTAAAGTGGACTTGCAAAATGAAGAAAAAAAAGAAGTGGAAGATACAAAAATGTACACGCCAGAGGAAGCAAGAAAAGCGGAGATAAAGCTGCCGATTAATAATCTTTTTTTTGAAACGAACCAATTTCTTATTTTACCAAAATCGTACCTTGAACTGGATTTATTAGCGGAGACTATTCAAAAATATAATTTACGCATCGAAATTCACGGACATACGGATGATGTGGGCAGCCCTGAAAGCAACCAATTGCTTTCGCAAAATCGAGCAAATTCGGTTCGGAAGTATCTCGTGCAAAAAGGCTGTGACCAAGACCGCCTAATAGCAATCGGCTTCGGAGAAACTGCACCACTCGACACCAGCCCTACCGCAGACGGAAAAGCCAAAAACCGGCGGGTAGAGTTGAAAATAAAAAAATAGAGTAGTCAAGATGGAAACCAAATAGCCTCAACATCCTTTTGCTTCTTGATGCTATTTTGTTATATTGCATATCAAAGATTGAGCCATGCTCGAAAAAGCGTATTACCATTCTCCGTTCGGCTGTTTTGAAATTATCGGCAGTGAATTAGGGCTTATGTCGGTAAAATTAAAATATAACTTGGATTGTACAGAAACCGTTATTCCAGCATTTTTACAAACTTGTGTGATCCAACTAGACGAGTATTTTCAAGGCAAGCGCAACGCATTTGATTTGAAATTAGATTGGAGTGGCGCAGCCGAGTTTAACAGAGCGGTTTGGGCAGAATTGATAAAAATCCCTTATGGACGCACCATGTCTTACTCCGCTATCGCAGAAAAAATCGGAAATCCTGCGGCAGTGCGCGCAGTCGGTTTAGCCAATCGCAATAATCCGATTGCTATCATTGTACCGTGTCATCGCGTTATTGCAAAAAATGGGGAATTGCAAGGGTATTTTTATGGGTTGGATATGAAACGGAAGTTGTTGGAATTGGAAAATCCAATGAGTTTTGCGCAGCAGGGAAGCCTTTTTTAAATGAATAATGAAGAATTTCAGAATGCCTAATCAAGCGGCTGTTCTCCTTCGGAGTTAGAGGTGCGGGAAGGTTCACTTTCCAACATTTCTATCTGTTTTTTAAATATATACTTCGGCGTAGCCGCATACAATTCTCGATACAGCACCAACGCATTTTCCCGATAGGATTTTTCATGCGGCAGCACTTTGTATAATTCTGCGTACACCATAGCTTTTTTTTGCTTTTGTAAGGGCTTGGACAACAAACCTTTAAGTGCTACTTGCGCTTGCGCATTATTGCCATGTAATCGAAATGACTTTGCTGATAAAATCTGAGATTCAAATAATAAATCCGGATTTCCTAAGTCTATTGCAACGGAAAGTGCTTCTTGCACTACTCCATTCAACTCTTCCAGCGCGCCCGTTTCTATCAGCACCGCTCCTTTTTCGATTAAACTAAAACCCAATACAAGTTTATTCCCGATTTTTTTGGTAATGTCAATCGCACGATTATAATGCTGAATGGCACGTGGATACTCTTTCAAATAAAAGAAAATATCCGCCAGTGTATTGACTGCTTTTGCCATCCCTTTTTGATAGCCCAATTGCTCACAAATCATCAGGTCTTTTTGCAAATAATCAATCGCTTTGTAAAACTCGCCTTTATAACTCATCAATTCACCAATCAGACCCAGCGTAATCGCAATGCCCTGTTTATCACCGAGTTCTTCACACAATTGCAAATCGCGCTCAAAATGCGCCATTGCTTTATCATAATCTCCTTTTCGTTCATAAACCGTTCCGACACAGCCCGTTGCGATAGCCGTCAATTGTTTGTTGCCCAATGCTTCGCTTAATTCCAATCCTTTTTTATAATTTTCTAAAGCCTCGTCATAATTGCCTTGGTCAAAATAAACAATGCCAATTTTGGTGTATAAATCCGCCATGCCCTGCTTATCATTGCGACGTTGGGAGAGTACGAGTTGCTCCTGCTGACAGCGAATTGCCTCTGCATAATTTCCTTGATTCATATACGTAATTCCAAGATTAGCAACAATTTGAGCACTTGGAATTTCATTGCCAGACCGACTTAGTTCAATACTTTGTATGAAATACGATTTCGCCTCCTCATACTTTCCCTGCCGCATATACAAATTTCCCAGATTGCCATACACCCGCGCAATCCCACTTTTTTCCTCCATCAATTCAAACAACTGCACTGCAGTTTTCAAGTATTTAGCAGCATTGATATAATCTCCTTTGAGTACCAGCAAGCGTCCCATGCTGTTATTACATTTTCCCAGTAGGATTACGTCCCGCGTTTTTTTAGCTAATTTTAAAGCCCTGACATACGTTTGTTCACACTCCTCCCACTTACCAATCAATTCTAACACTTTACCTTTTTGTAAATACGTATGGACTTGTCGCTCTGCATCATTTAAGGTTGCCAGCTTTTTCAGCAGCTTTTCGTAATATTCTAAAGCCAATTGATTTTGATAATTTCGGCGGGCATAGTCACCTGCTTTGCGCAAATATTCACATGTTTTATCAAAATCATCTGCTTGTTCATAATGAAAAGCAAGGTCGAAATAACGTTCGTCCAAGCGGTCGGCGTACAGTCGCTCAATCGCTTCGGCAATCAATTGGTGCAACTGTTGGAGGCGCGTGCGCAACTGCATTCCATAAGCGGCTTCGCGCAACAGCGAATGCCGAAAAATATAGCGCAACTCATTCATCGCATCCCAAATCTGTCCGCGCTCGGCTACCTGAATTTGCTCTCGCAATAAAGTACCAGCGTTGCCATTGTTTCGAATAAATTCCTCCTGCCCTTTCATCACTTCGTTGAGTACCGGCAGTTCAAACTCGCGCCCAATGACCGCTGCTGCTTTCACGGTCTCTTTCACCAGATTGGACAAGCGATCAATTCGTGCCGTCAAAATCGCATTGATAGACCCTGACAGTGGAATATTTTTGTCTTCAATCGTCCAAGCACCGTCTATAAATTCCAATAAATTGCTTTCCGAAAAATAATCGAGTACCTGTTCCAAATAAAATGGATTACTATTGGTCGTCCGCAACAACAATTCGTAAAATTCTGCTGCAATCGAACCCCCCAATTGCAATTCGGCAAACTGGCGAACAGACGCTGGCTCCAGTACATTCAAATTGATTTCTAATTGTGACGGCGGATTAATTTGTAGCACATCCTCTTCTAAAATAGTCGGTTTGGTGCCATCATCGCGCAGGCGAGAGGTGACGAGCAATAAAATGGAATAACGAGCAAGGTATTTAACCAATTCTTGCAGCAACTCGCGCGAGTTGTCATCCAGCCAGTGTGCGTCTTCTAATTGTATCACAATCGGCTGTACCAATGATTCCGCAATAATCAGCGTCAAAATTGCTTGAATAGTATTCTGATAACGTCCCTTTGCATCCAGCAATTCCCAAATGGAATTTTCATACGGAATACCAATCAAGGCGGCTAAGATGGGCTGGGTACGCGTCAGTTCTTTTCCAATAAATTCAACTTCTGGGTAGCCTTCTATTTGTTGTAAATTGCCTTGCAAACGATGAAACCAATGTTCAAATTTCTCCCGACTATTGACGGAAATACCATCGAGCGATTGCTCAAAATAATTGCGCAAGAAATAAAGAAATGGATTGAATGGCTTGCGCAAAATCTGGTCGCTTTGGCACACCAGCCAATCTATTTTTCCGTCCTTCGTCAGCAGTTGCTTGAGTTCGTAAGTCAGGCGACTCTTGCCAATACCCGCTTCTCCAAAAATATAGGCAATCCCGGCGGGCTTTTTTTCCAATAAAGGCGCTGCAAATTGAATGAGTCGTTGCAATTCGGGGTCGCGCCCAACCATCTGCCCGACAAACGCGGTACGTGCGTCTACATTTCTACTTTTTAGTTTGAAAGTCGGTACATTTCCGGGAATACCTTTGTATTTTATATCGCCTTTGTGTTCAAACGTAAAAAGATGATTCTTGCGAATTTCCGCATCTACCAGCACTTCGCCCCAGTCTGCAAAAGTCATCAAGCGAGCAGCGAGATTCACGCGATTGCCCACTGCCGCATATTGACAGCGTTCTTTTCCACCTACAAATCCCGTATAAGCCGTGCCAATCGTGATGCCTGCCCGAAACATCAAGCCGCTTTCTTCTTGCAACTGCCAACTGTCCTCTTTTACACTCGTGATAAATTCCAATGCACGTTCTACATTATTTTCAAATAAAACGGGCGCGCCAAAAAAACACGTCATCACACCGCCCTTATCTCCAAAATCAATTTCTTTGAAATAACCGGCAAAATTATCAATGTTTTCTAATACAATGTTTGCAAACTGGTCGAGCAACTCGTGGCTTTCCACTCCTGAAAAAGAAATAAAAACGGTAATGACCGAGCGAAATTCTCCATCTCCATTCATATTCAAGACTGCTTCCGGTACAAACTGTTTGGCAAGTTCCGTATCTATTTCAGGTAATTCTACGGACACCACTTGCCAATCGTCAATCGGAGGCGGATTCACCAGTCGAAAAAAATGGGGTTCTACCGCTATGAGTTCAAACGGAGCGTGGTCGAGCATTTGCCGCATGGCGTCATCAAGAATAATATCCTGATTGCTGGCGCGATTTTGACACTGCGCACTGTTTTCAATCGGCGCTCCTCGAAAATAAAAAGTTTTAAACTGATGTCCCACAATACCCCATTCTACCCGCCCCCAAGACAGCCCAATCTTCAAGCCAATCGTAAAATTGCTGAATTGGAACGCCCGTCTGCTAAAGTATTGGCGCACTTGCAAAGCCGTCTGTATAAATTCGATAGGTGTAAGCGAAGTCTCTCGGGCAGGAAAAATGGCGGTAAACGCATCGCCAGCAAAGTAAGGAATGAAGCCACCACGCGCGTAAACGAGGTTGATCAAGGGCGTAAAAATATCGTTCAGAATAATAGACAATTCTTCCGCACCCCGATGCCCTTTACCCATCAGGACTTCGGTGAGCGGCGTGAATCCCGACAGGTCAATGAACATCGTAAACGCTTGCAATTGCCCTCGAGTCTTACCTTGTCGGTATTGTTCTTGTATAAAATGCGGTATCAATTTCTTCTCAAATTAAGTTGATATGGTGATATAGTGATCCCGTTTTACGGGACAAGTTATGTTGATGTGCTAACAACTTCCTGTCAATGAGGTAATTAAAAAATTAATAACGTCAATTATTTTTCTGTCAACAAATTAGCACATCAGCACATTAGCATATTAATTTATGTCCTCTAAAAGCTCAATGAGCCATTTTAACAATCTACAAAGCTACAACATCATACTGGTATTTTAGGCTTAAACACAGGTTGCTGTTCTACCATTTTAATTTTGAAAAAGTTGAAGAAACGAATATTTTTGCGCCCTATGCAACTTTTTGAAACCAGTGGTATCTATTTGAAGAGATTTTGAACGAGCCGGATGAAAACAACAATTTTTTTGGCAGCACTTGTAATTTTTCAGAATACATAGAGTATTACCTATATCTTTTTGATAACCACAATAGCCAAGTCATCCGACCATGACAAAAACAACTATCCTTATCTTGGCACTTAGTGTGCTTCTATGTAGCATATTACAAGCATAAACACTCGATTCTTTGAAAAGACAAGTCTCAGCATTCCGTACCACTAAGCCTATTCTGATTGATGGCATTCTATCAGAAGAAGACTGGCAACAAGCTGCCCCCGCCGAAGACTTCGTCCAACATCAGCCTGTGTTTAAAGACCTGCCTTCCCAAAAAACCGTTGCAAAAATCATGTATGACAACACCGGTTTGTATTTTGGTATTTTATGCTACGATGCTCAGCCAGATAGTATTTTAAAGGAATTATCGCAGCGCGACAACCTCGGCAATACAGATTGGGTTGGCGTTTTTATGGATACCTATTGAGATGGTATTAATGGAGTAAGCTTTATTGTGACCCCCGCCAACGTTCAATTTGATGCCAAATATTCCACGTTTGGAGAAGACGAAGGCTGGGATGCCGTGTGGGAAAGTAAAACAAAAATAACGCCGGAGGGCTGGGTAGCCGAGATCAAAATTCCATACGCTGCGATTCGTTTTCCGAAAGAGGACAATCAGGTGTGGCACCTCAACTTCATGCGCAAGCTCCAACGCAAACAGGAGCGCAGCACTTGGAATGCCTTGGACCCGCAGCTCAATGGATTGTTGAATCAATCAGGTTACTTGACGAATATTAAAAATATAAAATCGCCTGTACGTCTGCAAGCTACGCCTTTTGTGGCGGTGTACGGCGAATTATACCACGACCGAAATAACGACCCAAAAAATAGTTACGGACGCTCCATCGTTGGCGGCATGGATGTGAAATACGGGATTAGCGATGCTTTTACGCTCGACATGACGCTCATTCCTGACTTTGGACAGGCACAATCCGACAATCAAGTTTTGAATCTCTCGCCTTTTGAGGTGCAGTTCGATGAAAATCGGCAGTTTTTTACCGAAGGAACGGAATTGTTTAGCAAAGGTGGCTTATTCTATTCAAGACGCATCGGCGGTAGACCTATTAATTCCAACAAAGTATACGAAAACTTACGAGAAGGCGATGAACTCATAGAAAATCCAATTGCACCACAGTTATACAATGCTACTAAAATATCCGGTCGGACGAGCAAGGGCTTGGGCATTGGTTTTTTTAATGCAACATCTGGAGAGACTTTCGCAACAATTAGGGATTCGGAAGGCACAGAACGAAAATTTCAAACCGACCCATTGACCAATTTTAATGTGTTTGTGCTCGACCAAAATTTAAAAAACAACTCGTTCGTCACGCTCATCAACACCACCGTGTTGCGCAATGGAAGCGATTATGATGCGAATGTGACCGGTGCTGTTTTTGATTTGAAAGACAAGAAAAATGCTTACTCCGTGAGTGGCGATGTGTCGGTCAGCCAAAAATATTTTACGGACAATACAGATGTAGGACATTCGTACAGTGTGAGATTGCGCAAAACCAGTGGACCTTGGTTCGCAGGGGTCGGTTTCAATGAGGAAAGCGATACGTACGACCCGCGCGATTTGGGATTCCTAAATAACAACAATGGTCAAAATGCCTTTGCCTACGTAGAATATAACCGCGCGAAGCCCTTCTGGAAGTTCAACCGAGGCGGCATTGGCATGGAACACAATTATGAACGTTTGTACGAACCGTCCAAGTTTGCAAGTTATGGTATGAACTTTTACGTTTACGGACAGACGAAAGGATTTTGGGATTTAAACGTTTTCACTTATCACGAGCCTTCTGTGACCTATGATTTTTTTGAACCGCGTACGCCCGGCAGGTATTATCGCTTCCCAACCAGCAACAATTATGGCTTATTCATCGGCACCGATAGTCGTAAAAAGCTACGTCTTTCTTTGAATGGCAATTTTAGAAATTTCAGTGAAACAGGCAGGCACCGTTTGAACATATATTTCTCACCCCGCTACCGCGTGAACGACAAACTTAATTTTCAATTGAATGTTAAACCGTCTTTTTGGACGAAGGATGTGGGCTACGTCAATAACACGACCATTGATACAACAGGCAATACCGGCATTATTTTTGGAACGCGCGACCGCACGACGGTAGAAGTGAATTTAAATACAAATTATACGTTCAACGAAAAAATGGCAATCAGCTTCCGTATGCGCCACTACTGGTCGAAGGTAGAATACGAGCGTTTTAATTTATTAGCATCGGACGGCACGCTGGCAACAACAGATTACTCCAACAACCACGATAATGACTACGACGCTTTCAATATTGATATGATCTATCGCTGGCGATTCGCACCGGGCAGCGATGTGTACATCATCTGGAAGAACTCGATTTTTGACTTTGAAGAAAGCACACAAATCAATTACTTCCGAAATTTGAACGGACTCACCCGCGCCCCACAGAGCAATAGCTTATCGCTGAAAATCATTTACTTTTTGGATTATAATAATTTCGTGAAAACAAAGTCGTAGCACACCTAGTCTTTTTTACCACAACGGACATAAAGTTTTTCACAAAGCGCACAAGGAAATCTTGTGCGCTTTGTGTATCCCTTGGTGACCTTTGTAGTGAAAAGTGTACGTTCGGAAGGCAAAAAGGGTTAAGGGAAACTGGTATATTTAATGGTAAAAAATAATGGAACGAGCTGTCCAATTCGACAAAAATCGGGCAGCTTTTTTTATTTTGGGAAAAATCCCTCCATACTATATGTCATTCTTTTAACCAAACTTGTTGTTTATGAACTATTTGAACTGTATTATCGCCTTCGCGTTGTGTTGCATTTGCAATGTGGCGCTTGCCCAACAAAATATGAGCTACCAAACACCGCCAAAAGCAATTGCCGACCTCATAGATGCGCCGCCTACGCCAGTCGTGAGCGTCAGCCCTGATAAAGCTTGGATGCTGCTACTCAGCCAGCCGAGTTTGCCCTCTATCGAAGAAGTGTCGCAGGAAGAATTGCGCTTGGCAGGGATTCGTATCAATCCGAAAAATAATGGTTCGAGCCGTGCTGCTTATTACAATGGTGCTTCTTTAAAATCAATTACAAATAATAAAGAATTAAGTATCAGCGGTTTACCACAGGATCCTCAATTAGAAAATGTACAGTGGTCGCCCGATGGTTCTAAAGTAGCGTTCACAAATAGTCTGGATAATGGAATTGAAATATGGGTATTAGATATTCCAACTGCAATGGCAAAACGTCTGACTAGAGCTAATGTAAATGACGCAATCGGAACCCCATTTACTTGGCTGCCCGATAACAAAACAATTCTATACAAAGCTATTCTGGCAAATCACGGCGAAGCGCCTAAAGAACCCACCGTACCAAAAGGTCCGATTACTCAGTCCAATGACGGCGAAGTCGCGCCCGTGCGCACGTATCAAGATTTGTTGAAAAACCCGTATGATGAAAGTTTGTTTGAATATTACGCGACTACCCAATTGACGCTACTTGATGTTGTAACCGCCAAAAACACTCCTTATAGCAACAGCGGCATGATTTCCAATTTTGACGTTTCGCCGGATGGGAATTATTTTTTGATGACCACTTTATTAAAACCCTTCTCTTACCTCGTGCCGTATTCTCAATTTCCACAGGAAGTTGCGATTTGTGATAAAAAAGGAACGAAAGTAAAAACAATCGCCCATGTGCCAGTCGGCGAAACGTTGCCGAAAGGATTTGATGCGGTACGAGAAGGTCCACGCAGTTTTTCTTGGAGAGCGGATATGCCTGCAAGTTTGTATTGGGTAGAAGCGCAAGACGAGGGCGACCCGAAGAAAGTCGTCGCCATTCGGGATAAAATGTTCTATATTGAAGCACCGTTCAACACGGAACCGAAGGAAAGTATTGGTTTTAAATTGCGCTACGCAGGTACAATTTGGGGCGATGGAAAATTGGCAATTTCCTACGAACGCCAATGGCAAAACCGTCAGGAAATCATCAGCCAATGGAGTCCAGAAAAAGCGATGGATAGTAAAGCCACTATTTTCGACCGTTCGTATGAAGATAGCTACACCGCGCCGGGCAGTTTTCAAACCAAACGCAATCAGTACGGTCGCAATGTTTTGCTTACCGCAAATAATAATAAAACGCTTTATCTAATTGGAATTGGTGCTTCCCCAGAAGGCAATCGCCCATTTATAGATGAATTTGACATTACAACCAAAACGGCAAAACGACTTTGGCGTTCGGAAGCACCGTTTTATGAAGTCCCTTTTGCATTACTCGATCCACAAAAAGCAACGGTTTTGACGCGCCGCGAATCCACGAATGAGCCGCCCAATTATTTTATCCGCAACTGGAAAACTGGCAAGTTGACTCAGTTGACTGATTTTGATAATCCATACCAAGAGTTGGAAGGTATTGGCAAAGAATTAATAAAATATAAGCGCACGGACGGAGTCGAAATGACGGGAACCATGTATTTGCCGAAAGGCTACAATAAAGAAAAAGATGGTCCGCTACCGGTGTTCATGTGGGCGTATCCGCGCGAGTTTAAAAGTGCTGATGCTGCAAGTCAAGTGACCAGTTCGCCTTATGAATTTACTCGGATTAGCTGGGGTTCGCCGCTTTTTTGGGTCACACAAGGTTATGCCGTTTTTGACAATTTTAGTATGCCGATTATTGGTGAAGGCGACAAGGAGCCGAACGAAAGTTTTGTAGAGCAACTCCGCATGAATGCTGAAGCTGCCGTAAATAAAATCGTAGGAATGGGCGTGGCAGACCGCGACCGCATCGCTGTAGGTGGACACTCGTATGGTGCTTTTATGACCGCTAACTTATTGGCACACACGGACTTATTCGCAGCTGGTGTCGCTCGGAGTGGGGCTTACAATCGTACGTTGACACCTTTTGGTTTTCAAAGTGAAGAGCGCAGTTTCTGGGAAGCCCCGGACGTGTACGCCAAAATGTCTCCTTTTTATTATGCAGATAAAATTAAAGAACCGATTCTCCTCATTCATGGTGAGGCGGATAACAATTCCGGTACGTTTCCGATTCAAAGTGAGCGTTTTTACACCGCATTGAAAGGACATGGAGCGACGACTCGATTGGTTTTATTGCCACACGAAAGTCACGGCTACCGCGCTAAGGAATCCGTCATGCACATGCTGTGGGAAACAACTTCGTGGTTGGATAAATATGTGAAAAATAAGCCAAAAGGAGGACGGGAGGTGAAACCGTAAGGGGTGATTAGGTGATGGGTGATTGGGTGATGCACGACTTGGCACAATAACTCGGACTTTTACGGCTGCATGTGTCTGAAATGTGATTTTTATGATTTTTATGATAAGTGTGATTTGCGCAAACGCGCTGCACACTCTGCGCCTCTGTGGTTTAAAAAAATGTGGTGAGAGCTGCCAATTGTCTGAATCAGAATTTGCAGCATTATAGAATTGTCAGAATTCACGTTTATCACTGCGTCCTTTGCGAAAAACCTTTGCTGTCTCTTCGGTAAAAAAATGCTGTGAGAGCCACATAGAGCGAAAAATACAATTACAGGGCAGCGTCGGCACACAACCGGGGCTGTCTTTTTTTATACAAAATACAGGAGACAAGGCAGCATCGAACAACACTGACTTACGACCTATTTTTGAAAATATACTTAAGTTTTGAAAAATTGGAGCTAAGTAAAAAGGGGGGAATTTGCTCAGCTCTACTTGTCCTCTTCCAGAAAAGCGTTCACGGCTGCCACCGCGTGCTTGACCTTTTCATAATCAATGCTGTAATGAATAAACTTACCGTCGCGCTCGGTCTGCACCAATCCCGCCTTGCGCAAAATACGCAGGTGTTGAGAGGTGATAGACTGTTCGAGCTTAAGCGTGTTGTAAATTTTGTTCACATTGATTAAGTCATTTTGGTCAATGAATTCCAGAATTTGAAGCCGCAGCGGATGGGAAATTGCTCGTAGAATCTCCGAGGACGTTTCCAGCTTCTCGTGGTTAATGTTAACCTTCGCTTTTCTCATAGTTTTTGATAGTGTGTAGTTACAAAATAATACCCTGATTAACTCGATTGGAAAATAAAGCATACACCCAATCGCGCTAATCATGGCATAAGATAGCAAATATGCGTTTTTTTCTCTTTTTCCCAAAACACACAAAAATTCTATTCGCAAACTTGTTGATTTCCAACCGTTGCAATTAGAATTTTAATTATCAGTTCTTGGGTAGTTGGCTCCCTTTTTACCGCTCACCAATCACCAATCACTGCTAAAATAGCCTCTCTCTTTGTAACTCAAAAAGACACAAAAAGAGCCATGAAAATAGGATTCTCACAGCTCTTTTTGGTATTAGCGGCTAAGATATAAAACGTATTCGATATTTCCAAATAGTTTAGGCAGCCAATTCTTCCACCAAGCGGGAAATTTGTGCCAAACGGTCTTTGTCCAACGAATAGTTAATAAATTTGCCCTGACGCTCGGTAATTACAACTCCCGCACGGCGCAAGATAGCCAAGTGCTGCGAAGCAACGGATTGCTCCAAACGCAACTTGATGTAAATGTCCGTCACGGTCATATTGCCATGTTCTTCCAACAGGTCAACGACGCGCTGGCGCAGTTTGTGGTTGATGGCGCGTAGCACCAATACCGCTTTGCGTAGCTCCGCGTAGTCAAGAAGGACATTGTTTTTGCCCTTTTTTAGAACGATACTTTCACTTTTTTGCTTTCTCATAAGATGTTGTTTTAAAATTAGAATGTTATACTTAAATTTGACAAAACGTTTCGGATACCATACAAATCTAAAACGTTCAATTCGGTTTTTATTAGATGCGTGTTTTTTCTGTTATACAAAAATACAAAAAGTATTAGAAAATAAAAATTTTTATATATCAAAAAATTGAAAATATATATATTTAACAATTTACACCTCTAAAACATCCAAAATTGCGTCCCATTCGTCAAACGATTTGTATCCGATTATTTCTTCAACACTACCTGTGACGTGCAATCCATACAAATGTAACACATTTAACATATTATTTAACATTTCTGGCTGCAAATCAATGCTCAATACAATCGAAAAAGTTGAGCAGCATTTTTTTAAAAAGCCAACAGATAACGGATAGTCTTCATTTAACATTGTCCAAGTAATTCCATTTTTAGTAAAATTTAACACAAAAAATTGGACGAACGGTGTCCATGTTTCCAAAAGGCTCGTCAAATCAGCAGGAGTAGTCGTTCTTTCTACCACAATTTCTTTTAAAACCGGTACAGCAAGTTGCAAATCAATCACCGTTTCTACCGGCGTAGCCATTCCCAACAGCACCACGTCCAACTGCAATCGCTCTGCTGCCTCTCGAATTTCATAAGCTTCCTCCAATTGAAATGCGCCCACCATTTTCACCCCATCCACCCATTCCCGAATGGCACTCACCGCACGGGGTTCTATAAAAGATTCGGAAGTTGGGTCAAAATCAAACAACAGCCACTCTGCTTCCCGTGCTGCAAAGTAACGAGCGTCGGTCAGGTTACTAATTGGACCCGCCAGAATTTTTGTTCTCAACATTTGTGAAAAATCTTTTTATTTTACTCAAAATTACATGAAAATGTCTCGTTTTTGCTGTTGCGAAGCTGCGAAATCTACGGGAGAAAACAAAGTGTAATATATGGCTTCAAAAAGCTACTTTGAATTAGTATTCGAGGTAACCCAAAAAGTCCCGCACGGACACGTTACCACTTACGGAGCCATCGCCGATTATCTGGCACTCGGCTCGTCGCGCATGGTTGGCTGGGCACTCAACAACTGCAAGGAAGGCGACGGCGTACCCGCTCACCGCGTCGTGAACCGCAAAGGCGAACTCAGCGGACGCAATCATTTCAATCCGCCATCGTTAATGCAAGAGCTGCTGGAGCAGGAGGGCGTTGTTGTCGTTGACGACCGCGTTCAGAATTTTGATAGGTTATTCTGGCAGCCACAGGAGTTGGAAAAATGAAAATAGGTCATAGGGTAAAGGGTTAATAGGGTGATGCGCGACCACACGTTAAAAACTTTGTCCCGATATATATTGGGATGAAAAATGTCTGAACTGTGATTAATTAATTTTTGTGATGGATGTGATTTATCACATACTTTGCGCGCTCTGCGAAAAACCGCTGTGTCCTCTGCGGTTGAAAAAAATGCGGTGAGTGCCGCAAAAAGTGACCAAGCAACAAGCGATCAAAAAACTTCAAATCTCAAACGCTAAACTTTATAATATGAAATCAATCGCAATCATCCTTATTCTAACATTTTTTTATACCAGCATCATCTTTGCCCAATCCACCCCCGTCGGCACTTGGAAAACCATTGACGACCAAACGGGCGAAGCCAAATCTCACGTCGAGATTTATGAAAAAGATGGCAAGTTCTATGGCAAAATTGCTAAACTCCTCGAGCGAGAATCCGATGTTAAATGCGAAAAATGCCCCGGCTCTAAAAAGAACAAACCCCTCATCGGTATGCTCGTCATCGAAAACCTCACCTTCTCCAAAGGATTCTGGAAAAACGGCACCATCTTGGACCCCGAAAGCGGCAATGAATACAGTTGCAGCATCTGGCTCGAACCCGGCAAAACCGATGAACTCAAAGTACGCGGCAAACATTGGACTGGCTTATACAGAACCCAAACTTGGTATAAAGTGAAGTAAAATGCGAATAGGTGATGGGGTGACGACGCGACTAAGAGACCGAGTGACCAAGTGATTGTACTAAAAAGCCGGTGGGACTGATATAATTATAGCAACAAGCGAAACAATATCCCAATATCCCGCGACCTTAACAAAAAAAATTGGAATACACAATATTTCAGGTTATCTTAAAGTTTACTATTCGAGTTTTTGGAATTTACCTCATCACTAAAACGCTTTCATGAAGCAAACCTTTACATCTGCACATTTACTCCGCTACATTTACAGGGAGACTTCGGCATCAGAAACGCTTGCCATAGACGCTGCGCTGCACCAAGACGACGCGCTGTGGAGCAAGTATCAGATGCTCTTGCAAGCCTACCGCCAATTGCCCAAAGCGACGTTTCGCCCGTCCACTAAGGCAATTCAAAACATTTTGGCGTACAGCAAACAAGCCGCTGTAGAAAAGCCAGCATAGAACACCTCTGCTCGTAAATGGGAAAGTCCTTCATAAGCCAAGTTGGTTTATCAAGGGCTTTTTTAATTTGGGCGCACCCCTTTTCCCCCCTCGGGGCTGGGGCTCGGGTCGGGCTATCCGCTCTTTCCGCCCTGCGGGACGGAACCGCTGCTATCCCTTGCGCGGTTCCACATTTCCAAATCAAAAAACCACATTTATCTCCTGCTTCAATCAATTCTTCAACTTACGAAACCTTCAACAAAAATGAAAAAATGAGGGAGCGACCACATGACGAGAGAAACTTTGCGGCTTTGCGGCTTTGCGTGAAAAATGACCAAGTAAAGAGAAAAGAAAGTCCGACCGCGGGTCGCCTTAGCTTTAGCGGTGGCACAAGGACTCACATAATTATAGCGAAAAAAATATCCGAATATCCCAATATCCATTTTTTGCAAAAAAATTATGTTACCTTCCATAAAAATTTCGTCTAATAAAAAGAGCGACAAATAGTTGGTAGAATGCAACAAATAATTTATATTTGCACACCAATTAAACAAATCGTTTTTTAAACAGCAGTTATGAATAGCAAGAGGTCTGGTTTTGTTTTCCGGCTTCCGGCATCTAACTAAAAAACAGTATCATGTCAAAAGACAAAGAAGCCATGTCGAAAGATAAAGAAGCCAAACTCAAAGCTCTCCAATCTACCTTGGACCGGCTGGATAAAACCTACGGCAAGGGCACTATCATGCGCTTAGGCGATAAGCAAATCGTAGAAGCAGAAATTATTCCAAGTGGTTCCCTCGGTTTAGATGTCGCAATGGGTATCAATGGATTTCCGAAAGGACGGGTCATTGAAATCTACGGGCCAGAATCTTCGGGTAAAACGACCCTCGCTATTCACGCCATTGCAGAATGCCAAAAAGCAGGCGGTATCGCCGCTTTCATTGATGCAGAGCACGCATTTGACCGCTCTTACGCACAAGCCCTCGGCGTAGATACTGACAATCTTTTGATTTCCCAGCCAGACAACGGCGAGCAAGCACTCGAAATTACCGAGAACCTCATCCGCTCTGGTGCAATTGACATTATCGTTATTGACTCTGTAGCTGCACTCGTACCGCGTGGCGAAATTGAAGGCGAGATGGGTGATTCTAAAATGGGTTTGCAAGCACGATTGATGTCACAAGCCATGCGTAAACTTACGGGCACGATTGGTCGTACGGGCTGCTGTTGTATTTTTATCAACCAGTTACGCGAGAAAATCGGCGTGATGTTTGGTAATCCAGAAACGACTACCGGCGGTAATGCTTTGAAATTCTACGCTTCCATGCGTTTGGATATTCGTAAATCAGGTGCCGGTATCAAAGATAAAGATGGCAACATTTTAGGCAATCATGTGCGCGTGAAAGTCGTGAAAAATAAATTAGCACCGCCCTTCCGCGTAGCAGAGTTTGACATCGTATTTGGAGAAGGTATTTCCAAGAATGGCGAAATTGTGGATATGGGCGTGGATTGTGAAATTATCCAAAAAAGTGGTGCTTGGTACAGCTACAACAGTGCTAAAATTGCACAAGGTCGAGAATCAGCTAAACAATTTTTAGCAGATAACCCAGAAGTAGCAAAGGAGATAGAGTTGAAAGTGAAAGAAAAACTGATGGCTGGTTTAGCCGTGAAAGCAGCTACAAAAGCAGTAGATGGAGATGGCGTAGAAGCTACGGTAGAGGCAGATGAATTCTAAAAAATAAAATGATAAGAGCAGAAAGAAGGTGACATCTTCGCAGTAGGTGTCATCTCCTTTCCTCTTATTTTTACCGCTGTCCTAACAATTCTTCTAACGCCCCTTTCACAAATTTCCCCAATTCACTCACATACCCTTGTGAAAAATCAAATGTAATCCCCGCCGCTTCGTACACTTCATTGATCGGTTTGCTATAACCCAAACTCAAAGCTTGAATATAGTTTTCAATGGCTTGCGCTGGATTTTCAAAATATTGTTTCCAAATAGCAATCGCGCCCAATTGTGCCATGCCATATTCAATGGAATAAAAAGGAGCTTCAAAAATATGTAATTGCTTGTGCCACAAGTACTCAGAGTAATGTTCTAATCCGCTGCGGTCTATATTAGATGGGTTGAATTCTAAATAAATTTTCATCCATTCGGCTTTGCGCTCTTGCCGATTGTGAAAAGGATGCGTGTATGCCCAGTGTTGAAATTTATCCACCGTAGCTATCCAAGGTAGAATGCGCAAGACATTTTCTAACTGACTGATTTTAGCGCGGCGCAAATCCTCCGGCTTCTCAAAAAATACTTGCCAGTGCTCCATTGCCAACAACTCCATTGTCATAGCAGCCAATTCCGCAATTTCTGATGGAAGGCGGCAAGCACTCAATTTTTGCTCTCGGATGAGGTAGGAATGGATGGCGTGTCCGCTTTCGTGCATGAGCGTGCGCAAGTCGGCAAGCAAATGAGTCGCATTCATAAAAATAAACGGCACACCCGACAGATGTAAAGGCATATTGTAACCACCCGGACGCTTACCCGGACGCGATTCTAAATCTAAATGCCCCATTTCTTGCATAATTGCCAATACCTCGCCGAAAAGTGGGTGCAATTGCGACAAGCATTCAATAGATTTTTCTAATAAATTCTCCGCACTGTTGAATGGACGCAGCGGCATTCTTCCTCCTGTATCTACATTCAAATCCCAAGGACGGAGGGCTTCCAAGTCTAAAGCACGGCGGCGATATTCATTCAATTCATCCACTAACGGCAGGATTTCCGAGGCGATAGAATCATGAAAATTCAAACAATCTGCTACCGTATAATCAAACCGACCTAACGCTTTAAATTTATAATCTCGGAAATTTTCAAAACCGGCATTTAACGCAATTTGATGGCGTTTCAACAACAATTCATCAAACAAATCCTCCAACTGACCCGAATCTTGCAAGACCCGAACACTAATTTTGTGGTAAATCGCTTCTCGGCAGCTCCGGTCCGGTTCCTCCAGCAAAGCACCTGCTTTTTGCAGCGTCATTTGTCGCCCATTCATACCGATGGTCATTTCAGAAAAAATCTTGCCGTATTCGCGGGACTTGAGTTGCACATCCGTAGAAAGGGGGATATTTTCAGAACTAAACAATTCGACTGCATTGCGAATATTTCGAATATAAATCGAAAACTTTGCCGTTTCTAATGCTTCCAAATAAGGCGAGTCTACTAATTTTTGATTCAATTCATTATCCAGTGCGGCAATGCGCGGCGACAATTCCTGCACGGCATAATGATATAACTCAATCGCTCGCTCGTCCGTGTTGTCAGTCGTCACTTTGATATAGCGCCATGCAAAAGCTTCGCCCACCGTCGCATCCAATTCACTTCTATCAAATATCCAGCGTTCGAGGTCTTTTACATTTTGAATGGGGCGTTTGAGCAGGCCTTCGTAATAAGGCTTTAATTTTGACCAAACGGTCAGTTTGAATCCTTCCGGCAAATATTCTTTCTGTCGCGGTAGGGGCAGTGTGGTAGCGGTCATCTTATGGTGTCTTATTTTAACGTGTTTGATAAAACGCTGTGCGCCGCCCCGTTACGAAGTTATTCAGTTTCCTCTTTTTTTTCTTCTTCGCTTTCAGGCTGCGGCACTTCTATTTGCAGCATATTGTTTTCCTGTAATATAGCAAACCACTTAATCATTTTTTTAATATCACTGGTGCGTACTCGATCGCGGTCGTACATCGGCAATATCGTTGCAAAATAAGCGTGCAACTCATTATTGGAGGCATCAGCATTGATAGGCGGATTGCTCTCTCGTTGTGCCCACATACTGGTCAGCACATTTTGCAACTCCATTGTTTCACCATCTTGGGTATAAATCCCAATAGACTCCAATGGCGTGAACTGATGCCCGCGCGATGGAACAAACTTCCGCTTTCCCGAATCTAATTCTTCGATAATCAACCCATTAGCGCGATTGGCAACTAAACGATAAATGCCGGACAGACCTGTGATAGAAACAAGTTTTTCTAAATTCATCTCTTTGAACCTCTTTGTTGAGGTTCAAAGGTACGCACTAATTTGTCTTGGTGGCAGCCTAAAAACTCAAAGCCGAACAGTGGTGGGGGTCAAAAAAAGTAGGTTTGAGGGGTGTGTTTCTAAACCTGCCATAAAAATACGTTCTTTTATAATGAGTTCAAAGCGATTAGCACATATTAATTTTAAATATTAGAAAGGAAATACTATCTCCAGTATCCAACTCACAACTCATCCACTTTTCCAGCCACCACTTCCCAATAATCATTCGGATTCAAATATTTTTGCGCCAGCGCTTGCAAATCCTCCGCCGTCACCTCTTGTACTTCTTGTACCAATTTTTCAAAATAAGAAAGCGGCAAATCTTCGCTGATGACCGTCTTCACTACATCCGACACATTAAAAGGTCCATCCAACATATTCAAAAAACCGCCCATCACGTAGTTGCGTACCATCTCCATTTCATCTTCTTCCACTATTTCTTCTTGTAGCAACTCCATTTCATTATAAATTTCATCCAATGTTTTCTGTGCCAATTCATTACTAACTTCCGTTCCAATATAGAAACAACCATCAAAATTCATCGTGTCCAGCGCGGAATAGATATTATAGGTGTAGCCTTTTTCTTCCCGAATATTTTCCATCAGCCGCGAGCCAAAATAACCGCCCAAAATCGTATTCAACATATACCAGCCCACATAGTCCTCATGATGGCGATTGAAAAGCTGCCTACCTACCCGGATTGCCATTTGCACCGTTTCCTCATTTTCAATACGCACTTTTCGCTCCGACGAAGGCTGTGCTTTTGGCTGCGCGTTCAATTTATTTCCGGTTTGAATAGCGCCGCTCAAGTAACGATTTAACGTAGTTAATACTTCATCCGTTACTTTTCCACTCACCACGATTTGGCAATTGCCAGTCGTATAACAACTTTGATAATGCCGAATCAGGTCTGCTCGTTCCAGCGCACCGTAGGTTTCAGGGTAACTATTATAGCCATACGGATGGTCTCTTCCAAAAATCAATTCCGTGACGGAGCGATAGGCAAGTGTATCATTTTTCGTCAGGTCTATTTGCAGGTTTTGTTGGTTCACTTGAATAAACGTATCCAATTCTTTTTGTGGAAAGTTAGGCGAAGCCAGCATTTCCGCCATAATTGGCACGACTTGGTCAAAATGTTTATTCAAACTATGCAACAAAACGTTGGAAGTATCAATATGAAACGGCGTGCTAATGCTGCTTCCGTAAAAATCAAATTTTTCTGCAATCGCTGCTGAATCGTAGTTTTTCGTACCTTCTTTGAGCATGGAAGCGGTGGCACGTGCGGCAAGTTGCTTGTGTTCAAATGGGCGACCGGCATTAAAAATCAATTCTACTTTCAATACTTCCTGCGTGCCCATATTCACCACATATACCGGAATGCCATTGTCCAATGTAATAATAGGAATGGACGGCAACGCCAATTTTTCAATGTTGTGTACAACGGGCGATTGTGTTCTGTCTAACATAAATGCTTAAAAATTAAGGGTGCAAAGATAGGAATAGATACCAGATAGTTAGATGCCGGATAAAATTAGATGCCACCCCGTCCACTGTCGGGGAGACCTCTGCGGTTGAAAAAAATGCTGTGAGGGTTTATAAAGTGTGACCAAGTGCAAAAAACTTTGCGACTTTGCGGCTTTGCGTGAAAAAAAGTGGTAAGGGCTGTAAAGAGCGAAGAAGTAACGAAGCGCACGCGCACAAAAATATTTTAACATAACTTGTCCCGCTCTGCGGGAAAAACACGCAAACACAAAGTTCTCCACACCCTGTTAATAATCCATTTAGAAAAATCACGAAGAAAACCTATTTTTGCAGGCGAATGATTGTAAATTGGGGATTGTTAGAAAAAAGATTTAGTGAAAGTGAGACCAAGTGACGTGCCTAATACCAAATATCTAATAAAAATAATATGAAATTTAGCGTTTCTTCTTCCGAATTGCTCAAGCGACTGCAAATAGCGGGTGGCGCGATTGGCTCCAATCCGGTGCTGCCTATTTTGGAAGATTTTTTATTTACCATTACCGGTAGTAGATTAATTATAGCCGCGACGGATTTGGAAACGTCCATTACCACCGAAATTGAAGTGATGGCGGATTCGGATGGCTCAATAGCCGTGCCTGCTAAAATTTTGTTGGAAACATTGAAAGCCTTACCCCAGCAGCCGATTACTTTTTCAATAAACGATGAGAATTTTGGAATTGAAATTACCTCTGCCTATGGCAAATACCGATTGGCAGGTGAAAATGGAGTGGATTTTCCGCGCATTCCAGAAGCCGATACCGTGGATACGGTGACTTTACAAAGTGGTATTTTATTGCAAGGGATTAATAAAACGCTCTTTGCGACGAGCAACGACGAATTGCGTCCAGCGATGTCCGGTGTGTATTTTCAAGTAGATTTTAATAAACTCACGCTTGTGGCAACGGATGCGCACAAGCTCGTGAAATATTCGTTTTCGGATGTGGCGAGCGATGTGTCCACGTCTTTTATCATTCCAAAAAAAGCGTTGAATTTATTGAAAAGTGCGCTGCCACCAAATGCAGAAGTGAAGTTGTCTTTTAATAAATCGAATGCTTTCTTTTCGTTTAATGAGACGCATCTGGTATGCCGACTGATTGATGCTCGTTATCCAGATTACAATGCGGTGATTCCCGTAGAAAATCCAAATGTACTAACTTTGCCGCGTGGTGATTTTCAAAACTCGCTCAAGCGGATTGCCATTTATGCCAACAAAACGACGAATCAGGTCATTCTGAAAGTGGAAGGTGAGAGTTTGACGGTCTCTGCCCAAGATTTGGATTTTTCTAATGAAGCAGTGGAGCAACTGACCTGCAATTACAATGGTACGCCGCTCACGATTGGTTTTAATGCAAAATTTTTGGTAGAAATGCTCGGTGTGCTTGACTCAGATGAGATAAAAGTGGAAATGTCTACGGCTACGCGTGCGGGCATTCTGCTGCCGGTCGAAGCCAAGGAAGGGGAGGAAATTTTGATGCTGGTGATGCCGGTGATGTTGAGTAATTAATTATTGACCATTTAGCATTGACTTATTGACCATTTACCGATTGTTCATGAAACAAATTTTTCTTTTTTTCTGCTTTGGACTATTAATATTTTCTTGCAATCGAACCCCGAAACTGCCGGAAACACCCGAAGCGGTCATTCGTCAGTATCAATCCTATTACGATAAAAATAAATTTGAGGAAGCGAAGACCTTGAGTACGCCCCGCGAACAGCAGCGTCTGGATGGTCTTAAAGAATTGTTAGAAAGTGAACCGCCCGATTCTACCATTTATACCACCACTTTTTTGAGTATGGATTGTAAAGTGCAAGCAGATACGGCGCGATGCGTGTGCCAAGTGCAAGACGTGGAAGAACCTTACACCACAGAACTCAAACTCCTGCGCATCAAAGGACAATGGCTCATGGATGCACCGGAAGAACAGGTGGAAATAGAAGAAGATTTTATGGAATTGGACAGCACGGAGATAGATGCTTTTTTGAAAAAAGACACGCTGAAAGAGTGAGAGGTGATGGGGGAATAGTAATTGGTGAATGGTGATTTGGGAAACAGGAATCACACCTCACCAATCACCTCTTCCGTTTCACCTCTTCCGTTTCACCACTTCCATTTCACCTCTCACCAATCACTCTTTGCATGAAAGTTGGTTTATTCTTTGGCTCGTTTAATCCTATCCACGTCGGGCATCTGATTATTGGCAATTTCATGGCTACGCAGACGGATTTAAAGCAGGTGTGGTTCGTAGTGTCTCCGCAAAATCCACTCAAACTCAAGCGCACACTCTTGCGCAATCACGACCGCCTCCACTTGGTACGCCTCGCCATTGACGACAATATGAATCTTCGCGCCTCAGATGTAGAGTTTAATCTGCCACAACCTTCTTACACCATTGATACGCTTGCAGTCTTAAAGGAAAAATATCGGGATAAAGAATTTGTACTCATCATGGGCGGCGATAACTTGGCGACTTTGCAAAAGTGGAAAAATTACGAACTCATTCTGCGGGATTATGACATTTACGTTTATTCTCGACCGGCTTATGAATTAGGAGAACTCGCCACGCACCCGCGCGTACGCCTGTATGAGGAAGTGCCATTGATGGAAATCTCGGCTACGTATATTCGGGATTGTTTGAAAAATGGGAAGTCCGTGCAGTATCTCGTGCCGGATGCGGTGTATGACTATTTGAATGCGTCTAATTTGTATAAGTAGAAATTTCCCGCAGATTCCGATAGCTATCAGGAGTGGGAGAAAGTCAGTTGAGCGAGAACGTCCCCATTCCGACACAATAAGAATTCAATTCCAGAGTTTTTTCAAAAAAAGCTAAGTATGCGCCGATTTATACTTCTATTAATTTGCATCATCTTTTTAGTTATAAACAATCATGCCCAAAGCAACCTTTCCATCGGGCAGTGGCGCTCGCATCTGCCGTATGTGAATGGGGTATGGGTGACCCAAAGTGAATCCACCGTTTATTACGCCACCGATTGGGCAGTCTTACAATTGGATAAAACGGAAATGTCTACGAATTTTTTAACGAAAGTGGAAGGCTTGAGCAATACTGGAGTTCGACTGATTCAATATAATGATTTGAGCGATGTTCTAATCGTCGTTTACAACAATAGCGTCATTGATTTGGTGAAAGAAAAAGAAATCGTTACGCTGAATCAAGTGCGCAATTTTCAGGGCATCGTGGGAGAGAAAACTATTTATAATGTGTCGGTTCAAAATGATTCCATCGTCTACATCTCTGGCAATTATGGCGTTTCTAAACTCAATATAAAATCCGACCGATTCACTTTTACCACTTTCACCGACGTAGACACGCGCGGCGCAACCGTTTTTCAAGGCAGTTTATATATCGCTACTGACGAAGGCGTTTATCGTACCCCCGAAAATAATCCGAAAATTGCAGATTTTACAACTTGGCAGCCATTGGGCGAGGCACAAGGATTGCCAACGGTTTACAACAGTAGTGCGATTACCAGTTTTCAAAATGAATTATATTTTAATGTAAATAACTCGCTCTTTCGATTAAAAAATGAGAAAGCAGAACAAATTCATTCCGAGTCAGGATTTCGATTACAATTTTTGTCTGCGGAAGGCGCGCATCTGTTGGCAGGTTATCGTTGTGAAGCAGGTTGTAATAAAGGAAAAGTTCTATATTTTAATGCAGACAATACGTTTGGCACATTGGCTACGAATTGTGTGGATGCGCCGAATTATGCGGTGGAAGACAAGCAGGGTAAAATATGGTTTGGCGACTTGGGGCGCACGTTTCGGATGTTGGATGGCGTGACGGATGCGACCTGTAATAACCTGACCTTTAATTCTCCCTATTCGCAATTCAGCCGCGAGTTGGCGATTTATAACAATCAACTCTGGCTGGCTTCCGGCGGTGTGAATCAGGTGTTTAGTTACCGCTTTCTCGACCACGGTTTTTCTTCTTTTATTGACGGGCAGTGGACGGTTTATAATCGCTTCAACCGGGACGAATTAAAAGGCGAATCCATAACGGATGCCAATGATGACCTACTCGATTTCATAACCATCGCCATTCATCCTAAAAATGGGAAAGTCTATGCCGGCTCTTTTTTTGAAGGCTTGATTGAGTTCAACGGCGCGACGATGAAATTATACAATGACAAAAATTCTTCTTTAAATAATACGGTTGGCGACCCCTCGCGTACACGGGTGAGCGGTTTGGCATTTGATGAAGACAATAATTTGTGGGTGTCCAATCACCTTGCCGACCGTCCGATTTCAGTGTTGAAAGCCGATAGCACTTGGCAAAGCTTTAAACCTTCTTGTAATATGTCGGAACCACATCAAGTAGCCATTGACCAAAATGGTTATAAATGGTTTGCGACCACGAGTAGTACCGCAGGCTTGATGGTTTTTGATGCGGGCGACCTCGCCAACCCGAATGACGACCGCTGCCGCTTATTTTCACAATCAAATAGTAATTTGCCAACTAACACCGTGAATTGCTTGACGGTAGATTTGGACGGCGACGTGTGGGTTGGTACTGCTCAGGGTATCATTATTTTTGAATGTGGCAGTAATGCATTTGACCCGGCGTGCCGAGGTACGTTGCGCGTGATTGAGTTGGATGGATTTGGTGCGTATTTGTTAGAAACAGAAGAAATTCAAACCATAGCAGTGGATGGTGCGAATCGCAAGTGGGTTGGTACGAAAAGTGGTGTTTTTCTATTGTCCGCTACCGGCGAGGAACAGTTGGCTTATTTTACGGTTGATAATTCTCCTTTATTTGACAATAATATATCTGACATAGCTATCAATCCTGCGAACGGAGAGGTTTTTATTGGAACGGATAAAGGCGTTATTTCCTATCAAAGTGATGCAGTAGAAGGCGGCAGTGTAAATGATGCAGATGCAGAAGTTTTTCCGAATCCAGTGCGCCCGGAATATGAGGGACCCATTGCCATTCGAGGTTTAGCCCGCGATGCCAATGTAAAAATTACAGATGTAACGGGAAGATTGGTATACGAAACCCAAGCATTGGGCGGACAAGCTATTTGGGATGGGCGAGATTATAATGGACAACGTGCTGCGACTGGCGTGTATCTGGTACTTAGTACCACCAATGCTCGCTATGTCGGCTTCACTGGAAAACCCGATGCAGTCGTAGCGAAAATTGTTTTGATTAATTGAGCTATTTCGCTTCGCTGATATTTTAAACTGAAAATGGAAGAATGCGATAATTCTGCGCATTCTAAAATTCTGATAAAAAAGGGCTATGCGCAGGGATGTGCATAGCCGATGAGATGATATTAAAGGGCTACAGTATAGGATGCGATGAAGATATAAGTCAAATATGAATTTAATTTTAAGTGTAGATTAAGTTTTGATTAAAATTGGCAGCTTTCGTAATCCATTGAATGATCCAAATCAAGGTAAAAAAATTGCCAGCGTCCTATCAGAGCAATAAAACCCTGGCAAAAAAAGCGACTTTAGATTGCAGGAAAGATTAGAATACTAAGAGAAGATGACAGCAAGAAATCAACATTTGACAGCACAAAGATTCACTTGTAACGTGAATTGAAAATTAAGGCGAGGTTAATTTTGCTTTAAATCTTAATTTTTACTGCTGACTCCCATTACGCACCCTCACAGCATTAATTGGAACGCGGATGACGCGGATTCCCATGGATTTTTTTTATTAATTTCAACACTGTTTGAAACGCAGATTTGAATTGTGAACTGCTGCTCAAGTCAATTCTCCTATCTTTGAATAAATAAAAAGGAGCGAAAAAAATCCGTGTGAATCCGCCCAATCCGCGTTATCCGCGTTCCAATTGTGGGTATAAGCGTACGTAATGTGAGTATCAAGGCTGTTTTTTAAGTAATACCAGTATGCAGTCGCCTGTACGCAGTTGGCAGTTGGTAATCAATTGATTTACATGATCTTAAAAAGATTTGAATACGTCGTTCTAATTTTATTTTAGTATAAGATATATTTTAGATGTGTCTTTTTTCAAATTCCTACGTCACAAAGAGAAAAGACAATCCCGTGATGGAAAACTATTCGTATCAAAATCTGACGATTAAAACCTGGGCGGAAGAAGACCGTCCCCGCGAGAAATTACTTGCCAAAGGCAAACAAACTTTATCCGATGCAGAATTAGTAGCGATTTTATTGGGTTCCGGCTCGCGCGACGAGACTGCAGTCGGCTTAGCACAGCGTATTCTAAAATCAGTAGACAACAACCTAAACGAACTCGGCAAACGTTCGCTCACAGAATTGACGAAATTTAAAGGGATGGGCGACGCAAAGTCCATCACGATTGTAGCCGCGCTGGAATTGGGGCGACGACGACAATTGACGGACATTCAAGAACGACCGCAAATCCGTAGCAGTCGAGACGCTTACCATATCATTGCAGCCACTTTAATGGATTTACCCCATGAAGAATTTTGGATTTTATTACTAAACCGAGCCAATAAAGTGATGAGTCGGGAACAGATTAGCTTGGGCGGCGTGGCAGGCACGGTCGTAGATGCTAAAATCGTATTTCGGAAGGCGATTGAAGGGATGGCATCAAGTATTATTTTAGTGCATAATCATCCGTCAGGCAATTTACAACCCAGTCAGCAGGATATTGATTTGACCAAAAAATTGAAAAAAGCCGGAGAGACGTTGGACATCACCGTGTTTGACCATTTGATAATTACAGAAAGCGGGTATTTTAGTTTTGCAGATGAAGGATTGATATGAGCCAGTGGGCAGTAGGCAGTAGGCAGTTTTTCAGTTTGCAGTAAGGCAGCCTACAACTTGCACATTGCAATTTTTTAAATAATGTCTATTAAGCAAGTATTTAGCGACTGCTAACTGCCTAACGCCAACTGCCTACTCATTCAATATTCAAACGTCATCTGCTCCGACGGATATCCAAACAAACATTTTTCTTTAATCAAACTCGACACTTTCGGCGGCACCATGCTTTCCCAGCCGGTTTCGCCTTGCTGTACCATTTGTAGAATTTGTTTGGAAAAAATGTGTAGAATCTCTGCGTTATAACCTGTCACATCCACAATTTGCTGACTACCAACGAGATGCTGATATAAAAACTTTACACCGTCTGGAATAGGCAGATTCTGAGCAGTCATCAATTCATCACTTCCCTCCTGCATCGCGGGGTACACGTACATCCGCACATTGCGCGTGAACAAATCTCCAAATGCAGCAAGCAAACTACCATCCAAATTATCTACATATTTTTGATGAATCAAGTCAATTAATTCGCGCACGCCTACAACCAAACCCAGTTGTTGAATTTTATAATCTGTCAGATAAGCAATCAATCGCTGATACTGTTGACAATTAGAAACGACCACCGTTTGACCCAACGCATTTAACAAATCGGCACGGTCGAGAAAATCTTTTTCTTCCAATTCGCCGTCTGCCCGAAGGTTATCCAATGTGATTTCAGTTACCAGAAAACTTTTACCGGCTGCCACCTGCGGGTCTTCCCGAAATTGCTGATAGCTGATTTTTATCATATCCAAATTCACCAGCGTAGGCGGTCGAAAACTACCTCGCACCACCATCAAATGCTTTTTATACAAAAATTCGGAAGCGTGAACGGGTCGTCCGTCGGGTCCAAACATGGTCACATCCGTCAAACCATTTTTCACAGCCCACAAACTCACCAAGCGGTTGTCAATATTTTCAAAATCTGGTCCTTTCAAGCCAATCATATCAATCATCACGCGCCCGCGCAGGCTATCCATTAAAGATTGTAATAATACTTCGGGGTCATCATGATAATGATAAATTCCAAAAATAAGGTTCACCCCCAAAATACCAATGGCTTGTTGTTGCAAACGATTGTCATTATCGAGCATTCGCACATGTAGCACGAGGTCATTGGGTTCGCCGTCTGGATGTAATTGAAAACGCACGCCCATCCAGCCGTCGCCCTTTATCGTTTTAGAGAAATTGATAGCTGCAATCGTATCTGCAAACACGAAGAAATTCTGCTTCGGGCGTTCATTGCGCAGGCGCGAGTACATTAGGTCATACTCGTGGTCGAGCATTTTGTACAAACGCGCTTCGCTCACGTACCGCCCGCCCGTATCGGCTCCATAAATGTGGTCAGAATATACTTTGTCATAAGCGGACATGGTTTTGGCAATCGTACCTGCGGCGCCGCCGACCTGAAAAAAGTAGCGTGCCACTTCCTGTCCGGCACCGATTTCGGCAAACGTACCGTAGATGCGGTCATCCAGATTTATTTCGAGGGCTTTTTGTTCGGTTTCAAGTTGTTGGCGCATCACACGTTAGAAGTTTGAGGTTTGAATGTTTGACGTTACGCAGCGTAAGATAAGGCGATTTGGGCAAATGTGCGGAAGTCTTGAAGGTGGTTAGCAAGAATATTTTTTAAAGTGTCCAAATTTAATTTTTGGTACTCATGCGTAGCGATATTTCTAAACCCGACTATATTTTTGAGCGCATTTGCTGTTTCACTTGGTAAAATTTGGCGTTGTTGTAGTATATCAAAACTATCTTTTGTATTTTGAGGAATTCCCAATTTTTTAATTTTTACTAAATGATTAGCTATGTCAATCGCTTGGTCGCAGGCACGTAGCAGATTTAAAATAATAGCATCTTGTCGCCTGTAATTGGTTTCTAATTCATGTTCAAACCCTTCATACTCTTCTTGAATTCGACTAAGACAACGTTCAATACTGGCTGTTTTATTTAAAATGATATTATCCATACACAGAGCCGCGTTTTAAAATGGCATCAATAATTTCTTTTCGCTCTTCTTGTAGTTTTTGATAAAAGGAATAAGTCATCATTTCAAAAGTATCACAAAAATAGTCATCCTTACAAAAAATACGCTCGCCCGTAGTAATAATCTCAAAACGAAAAACAGTATTAGCAGCTTGCAAATCAATTAAATCCACTTCTGCATTTAACTCCGAAGCTATGTTTTGCTGTAAATTCCATTTTGCCAAGGTATCCATCGGTTTGGAATCCAATAAAAAAGCGACATCCCAATCGCTATCCGGTCGCACGTATTCTTCCGTCAAGCGACTACCAAAGAGGTAAATGGCTTTTAAATTGGGAAGATTGGTTTCTAAAAATTGAATGATTTGTTGGCGCACCAGATGATTTTTGATAAAGTTACTAAAATCTCGGGAGCGGTAAGAGGTAATTGGTGAAGGGACACGGTTTACCTGTTACGTTTCACCTTTCACTTCTCACACTCTACGCGCAAAATCCATCGCAAAATTCCCCGTAATCCGCTCCATCGGTGGATTGTAATATCCATATTTTAAATTTGGAAATTCTTCTTGTAATAAGTCCATCACTTGTTTCACGCCAATTGGGTCGCCGGGGTCGGTCACGTTGATTCTACTCAAATACCAATCGGGGTCAATATTGAAATTGCGCCACTGTATCATTTTTAAATCGGTATCTCGAATTAATTTTCGCAGGGCTTCATACTCTGCTTCACTATCGGTCATGCCGGGAAACACGAAATAATTGATACTCGTCCAGCCACCATAGCGATTCACCACGCGCAAACTTTCCACAATATCTTCAAATTCATAATTATTCGGACGATAATAAGGCATGTAAACCGAGGCTTGCGCCGAATTGGTACTCACGCGAATGCTGTTCAAACCCGCTTTGCAAAGTGCTTCTACCCACTGCGGGCGACTGCCATTCGTATTGATATTGATACTTCCTTTATCGGTAAATTTTCGGATTTCTAAAATCGCCTCTCGAATGGTTTCCCACATCAGGAGCGGCTCGCCTTCACAGCCTTGTCCAAAACTGATAATCGGATACGGCGCACTTTCCAAATGTGGAACCGTATATTCTACAATTTCTTGCGCAGTGGGTTTGAACGCTAAACGGTCTTGATTCGACTCAATGCCTTCATCCTCAGGCTGTAATGAAATACACCCAATACAATTTGCATTACAAGCAGGCGATACCGGTACCGGACATTCCCAGCGACCCATAAAATAATTTCGCGCCGCTGGACAAGTATACGTCAACGCACAATTGGAAGCCAAATGTTCTACCAAACGATTCTCTGGATACGCTTTTCGCAAAATATCCACACCTTGCCGCACTTTTCTCGCATCAAAACCGCCACACTCCTGCCGAATATCTTGCTCGATGCGCACTGCAGGCACATAGAATTTATCTTCATACCAACCCACCGCCGTGTAGCAAAACAGAGGCAAAGTCGGTGCATTCGGTTCTTTATCGAAAGCTGCCAGATACAAACCCGTGTGCGCCGGCGGAATAAATGCTGCTACTGCTCCCCCTTTTTCGCAATGCCGAATCTCGCCTGTGCGCGTATCCAAACCAATGCCGATGCGCTCCGGCAAGTTGTACAATGAACCCCCTTCCGGCAATTCTATCCAATCCTCGTCCGGCACAGGATAGGCGTACCAAGCACTGCGCCCGACTGCGTAGAGGGAAGTATCTTCAAAAACATTGCCTTTTTCGTCGGCGTAGAGGAGGTATGGCGAGTGTTTTAATTGCATTTAAAATCTTTATTATTCAAAAAGAACACAAAAGTCGCTCTTTTAGGTTGAATAGTGTAGGAGTTAAGGAATTTATCTAAGAACTAGCTATTTCTCTACTGGATTCGATTAACAGTTTTTTGATACCTGATTTTACGAGTTATGAAAATTTAGATTGATGAAACGTATCTTTGTAGGAACCAATTTTTCTCTTATAGCATGAATTACTATGGAAAAAACCTATATGAAATTTTAGAAAACGAAGAATTTCGTAAGAGAACAGGTATGTTTATAGGAGAAAATAGAATACATACTTTAAAATCATTTATAGATGGATTTTTATTTGCAGAGGAAATAAATTCAGTTGAAAATGAATTATTTCCACCTTTTGAAAACTTTCATAACTGGATTGCTGATTATTTTAAGTGGGGAGAATCAACAGCAGGGTGGCACAACATAATTTTACAGGAAAACAATTATAATGAAACCTTAGCTATAAAAAGTTTCTTTGAGCTTTTTGACCTTTTTAGAAAGGGTTGTTAATTTGGCGACATATATTCTTTTACAAAAACAAGATAGATACCCTGATTATCATTTTAAAACATTTCAAATTTACACAAATGCTTACATTAGACTTGCGTCAGACTGATTTTCAATAACTTAGGAAATTTTCAGATTTTCGTCAATAATAATTTTTTAGAATACGTAATAAAAATTAGTTGAATCGAAATAGTTTTAATGTTAAAAATAATATAAAAACTCCTTTGATGACGTTGTTAATGTTTTTTTTGACAGAATGATATTTTTACAATTTTGCATAAAAATTATAACATTGAAAATCAATCACTTAGAATGACGCAAGTCTATTGAACAGGCAAAAGAATTAATAGAATGCTTAATCAACAAGCTGTCATAGAACAAGTAAAATCATTATTAAACGAAATATTACAAAACGGCGTTTCACTTCGCAAAGTGATACTATTCGGTTCGTTTGCAAAAAACACACAACATTTGTATTCGGATATTGACGTTTGTTTAGTTGCAGACGATTTTATTGGATTGGCATTCATAGATATGGAAAAATTTATTAAAATTCTTATAAAAAAAGAGTACACTTTAATACAAATTAAAACCTATTCAACTTTAGAATACTTAGAAAGCAATCCATTTATTGATGAAATAAATAAAACAGGTATTACTATATTTGATACCTTACCGGAGCCTGCACTTCAACGAATGCATTCCTAATTTACCATTTCTGCGAAACTTTCCCTTCTTTCTTTCCAAAATCCCCACAAATCCCTAAATTCGCACCGCTTTATGGAATTGTGCGAGGGTGTTTGAGTGTTAAAGTGTTTTTGTCACTTGATTCTTGGGTGTTTTGGGTCTAAGGTCTATAGTCTAAAATCTATCGTCTGACATCTGGCATCTGGCATCTTAAAATCTGGCATCTAAAAATGATAAAAATTACGTTCCCCGATGGCAAAGTGCGCGAGTACGAGCAAGGTACAAGTGCTATGCAGATTGCCGAGTCTATCAGTCAAGGTTTGGCGCGCAATGTGCTTTCTGCAAAAGTGAATGGCGAAATGTGGGATGCAACCCGCCCCATCAATAACGACGTGACTTTGAACCTATTGACGTGGGATGACAAAGAGGGAAAGTCCACGTTTTGGCACTCTTCGGCGCACCTGATGGCAGAGGCATTGGAAGCGGTTTTTCCGGGTACGAAATTTGGGATTGGTCCCTCACTTGATAATGGTTTTTACTATGATGTGGATACCGGCGACCGCGTATTGAGTGTGAATGACTTGGCGGCAGTGGAAAAGAAAATGCTGGAATTGGCAGCCAAAAAGGAAGTTTACACTCGTAAAGAAGTGTCCAAAGCCGACGCGATTCAATATTTTGAAGAAAAAGGTGATAATTATAAACTCGAACTCCTGCAGGATTTGGAAGATGGGAAAATCACGTTTTACCAGCAAGGCGAATTTGTTGATTTGTGTAGAGGTCCACACATTCCCAGCACGGAGAAAATTAAAGCGGTAAAATTACTCAGTCTCGCAGGTGCGTACTGGCGCGGCGATGAGACTCGCAAGCAAATGACGCGCATCTACGGCATCACGTTTCCGAAGCAGAAGGAACTCGAGGAATACCTTCACCTACTGGAAGAAGCCCGCAAGCGCGACCATCGGAAGATTGGGGTGGAAATGGAACTTTTTATGTTCTCGGAACGCGTGGGTGCCGGTTTGCCAATGTGGTTGCCCAAAGGAACGCAATTGCGGGAACGGTTGATGAATTTCATGCGCGAGGAGCAGGAAAAACGCGGTTATAAAATGGTGGTAACGCCACATATTGGTAAAAAAGAATTATATGTAACTTCCGGGCATTACGAAAAATATGGGAAAGACAGTTTCCAACCGATTCACACGCCACGCGAAGGCGAGGAGTTTTTGTTGAAACCGATGAACTGTCCGCACCACTGTGAAATCTATGCCAATAAGCCGCACTCTTATAAAGAACTGCCTTTGCGAATTGGAGAATTTGGGACGGTGTATCGCTATGAGCAAAGCGGGGAATTGCATGGTTTGTCGCGGGTGCGCGGCTTTACGCAGGATGATGCCCACATTTTTTGCACACAAGAACAGGTGAAAGGAGAGTTTTTAAATGTATTAGAACTGACGCAGACGGTGTTGACGAAAATGGGTTTTGGAAATTTCACGGCACAGATTTCTTTGCGCGACCCGGAAGACCCAGCTAAATACATCGGTTCTGCCGAAAACTGGGACAAAGCGGAACGCGCTATCATCGAAGCCGCTGCGGAAGCGGGTTTGACGACGGTAACAGAACTGGGCGAAGCGGCTTTTTATGGTCCAAAACTCGACTTCATGGTGAAAGATGCGATTGGTCGGCAGTGGCAGTTGGGCACGATTCAGGTGGATTATAATTTGCCGGAACGCTTTGAGTTAGAATACATTGGCGCAGATAATCAGCCGCATCGTCCCGTCATGATTCACCGCGCGCCGTTTGGTTCGATGGAGCGTTTCATCAGCATTTTGATTGAAAATACGGCTGGCAAATTTCCGTTGTGGCTCGCGCCTGACCAATACGCGCTGCTGCCGATTAGTGACCGATTCATTGATTATTGCAAAGACATTCAAAAGCAATTAAGTGCGAATGATATTCACGGTTTTATTGATGACCGCAGTGAGACGATTGGTAAGAAAATACGCGATACGGAATTGAAAAAAGTGCCTTTTATGTTGATTATTGGGGAGAAGGAATCGGAAAGCGGAGCGGTTTCGGTTCGTCGGCAGGGCGAAGGAGACAAAGGCAGTATGAAAGTGGATGAGTTTATTGGGTATTTTAAGACGTTGCTTTAGCCATAATTTGTAGATGTGCCGCATCTTTGAGATGTGGCACATCTTTCAAAAAACTATTAATTGTGGCACATCTTTGAGGTACGTCACAATTTTTCAAGAAAAAAAATTCCATTTGTTGAGCAACTATTCCAACAATTTTGTTCTCTTATTATAGAAAATAACGATTAGTGTGTTAAATTTTCTTTAAGTGAGGAGCAAGTGTTAGCATTTTTGACATATATTAGCGTAATTTACACTCGTTCCCAAAAACAGAAACGACCTGTTATGAAAAAAATTGTACCTTTTTTGTTTTTTATCGTTACAATATTTCCATTAGCTGCGCAATTGCAGGCAATAAATGAACCCTTAGCGATGGCAAAATCAAAAAAAGCGGGCGACGTCCCAACGATTAAAATTTTTCCGAACCCTGCGACGGAGTATATTGAATTGACGGAGAATGACAAAGTGGCGAAAGTGGTGGTGTTCAATTTGGTGGGAAAAGAATTAAAAAGATTTGACGCTGGAAACGGGCAGCGTTACAGCATTGGTGATTTGCCGAAGGGATTATATTTAGTACAATTGCTGGATAAAAATAGTAAGACGCTTGTGACGCAGCGGGTAAGTAAACGATAAATATTTTTTCGATAGTAAAAAACGGTCAGACGACTCTAAAGTCGTCTGACCGTTTTTTATTTAACGCAATAAAACGGGAGTTTGAGCTGGCGCACAAAAAATTTAACAAACTTTATTTAAAATAACTTGCAAATAACTTGCATTTTTTAATAATCGAACCTATTTTTGTATTATTACCTATTTTTGTATTATTACCTATTTTTGTATTATTACCTATTTTTGTATTATTACCTATTTTTGTATTATTACCTATTTTTGCCAAATTAGAGAAACACTAAACGGGAAGTAAGTTGGAATTGACTGCGCGCGTCAATATAAAAGGCTTTTGCTGTATAGATATGCACCAGCAAAAGCCCAATAATTCATTTTTAAAAAATCAAAATTATGAAAAAGTTTCAGCTTTTCAAGCATTTGCTTGTGTTTTTATTTTTCACAGCATTGCTAATTACTGGTTGTAATCAAGAACAAGAAGAATTCTCTCCTGCATCGAATGAATCTAAAATTACTACTGGCTTAGGCGATATTCAACCTACTAAAATACGTGATGGTAAATTAGTGTTCGACTCTCCTGAAAATTTCAGAAAAGCATTAAAAGAAGTTACGACAAAGACGGATGAACAATTGGATAGTTGGGGAAATAGCATTGGATTTTCATCTATGAGATATGAATTTAGCAAGGCTTTAAATGAATTCGATTTAATTGAAACTCAAGAACAATTAACTGCATTTAAGAAGAAATATACGGGAAAATTGAAATTTGAAGATGGAAGTATTCAAATGCTATTTGATTATAAATCTGTTTCAAGTTTACTTAATAATGAAGGGATAGTGTATATAGGAAAAAACTTGTACAAATTTTTAGGCGATGAGCAAATTATTATCGAAGGTTCTGAAGTCGAAAAGTTATCCGTAGCAGAAAAAACCCGGAAATCAGATTTTACAAAAGGGATTCATGTACTTTCTGTATTGCCAGAGATAAACTATCGGACTTGCAATTCTTCTTCTTTATCATCGGAAGATATAACTAATGATAATAGGCGATTGCGTACTACAGTCAGAGTGTATGGAGTTTATCTACTTCTCTATTATCAGAACGGCCAGCCCGTTTATGACAATGACTTCTTTTTTAACAATAACGGTAATTGTCGTAAAAAAAGCGGACTCAATTGGATAAGAACATGGATAGACGTTGCTAGAGAAATTGATGCAGATTTGTTTAGCTCCAATTGTACATCTCTAATTGTCGCTCCCATTTCTATAAACGATACGTTATTTGATCGAGCTGACTGGGACACAACATATTATTTGGGAACAATCAATATAATAGGGGCTTGTAATTTGCTCTTTTTTGGTATTGATGCTACTATAGATAGGATTGAAGATTCTAGTAGTGCAGAAGACTTAGTATGTGTAATATCCTGTCATTAAATAACTAATATTATATTAGCTTGTAGAACGAGGAAGGAAATTTTTCCTTCCTCATTTTTACATATTTAGCTCAAATTAAAAATCGGAACCAATAAGTACGTTATGAAAAACGTCATTTTAACTTTTATTTTTTTCTTGCTCTATACCGTTTTATTCTGCCAGGAATATATCATCAGCGGCTTCATAAAAGATAGTTTGACAGGGGAATCTCTGGCGGGAGCATCCATTTACGACAGCTTGGGTAAAACAGGAACGGTTTCCAATGAATATGGTTTTTACAGCTTGACTGCCAAAGATAATAAGGTGGCTTTGAGTATTTCTTACGTAGGTTATAAAAAAGCATGGAGCGTTTTGCAGTTGAATGCCTCTCTCAACATTGATTTTTATTTATCGTCGGATGGGCTGTTACCAGAAGTAGAAATAGCGGAAAATCAACTTAACCAAGCCATTGGAGTTTATAAATTACCGTTGCAACAGTTGAAAAAAATTCCTGCTTTAGGCGGGGAGACTGATTTGTTGAAAGCAATTTCGCTATTGCCTGGGGTAAGCGTTGGCACAGAGGGTACTGCCAATATTTTGATACGAGGTGGCGGGCAGGACCAAACGCAAATTCTTTTAGACGGGGCAAATGTGTATAATGCGACCCATTTAGGCGGTTTCTTATCCGTTATCAATCCAGCGGCGGTATCAAACTTGGAGCTATACAAAAGTGGTTTTCCGGCTCGATATGGTGGGAGGCTATCAGGTGTGGTAGATATTTACACCAAAGAAGGCAATAAGAAGGATTGGCATGGGGAAGTTGGTATGGGCATTATTACCTCCAAGTTTTTGATAGAAGGTCCCATTATAAACAATAAAAGTTCTTTAATTCTATCTGGTAGAGCTTCTTATCCTACGCTTATTGCTTCTTATATTCAAAATAAAAATTATGAAAAGGGCTTATCGGGCAACAGTGTAAATATTGGAATGTACGATTTGAACGCTAAATTTAATTATGCCATTGATAGTACCAGCCATTTGTTTTTGAGTGTTTACACCGGCAGAGATAATGGAATTATACAGGAAGCATATAATCAAAGCTCGACCTCGACGCGTTTTATTACATTAGATGAAGTCGCATGGGGCAATGTAACAGCAACTTTACGATATACTAAAATCATTTCTCCTAAACTTTTTCTTAAATCCTTTCTGGCTTTTTCTTCCTATGATTACGAATTTTCTGGGCACGAGAAAGATTTTAAACAAAACTCCAAGGAGTTAAATTTTGCGGAAACGAATCAATCGAAATCTTTGATAAATGATTGGAGCGGAAAAGTACAAGTGGATTACATTCACAGCACGAATCATTTTATAAAGTTAGGTGCAGAATTTACAAATCATTTTTTTAAACCTGAAAGGTTATTTACTCGGCAAGATAAATTCATGACAGACAGTGTAGGGTTTTCCAATCCGGTGTCTGGTCAAGAGTGGGCATTGTTTGTAGAAGATGAAATCACGATAAGTCCTAAGTTGACTACCAATGTAGGACTAAGATGGAGCGGCTATGCGGTAGGAAAAAAAATATATCAAGGTGTAGAACCGAGGGTGGCGTTGGCTTGGCAATTATTTCGTCGTTTATGGCTCAAAACTGCTTACAGCAATACCCGGCAGTATTTACATTTATTAACCAGTGGCGGCGTAGGTTTGCCCAACGACATTTGGGTTTCCGTTACCGAAAATGTACCGCCTCAAACTGCGCAACAGCTATCGCTTGGTGTAACTGGGGAATTGCCTAAATTCAAATTAAAATACGAAATTGAAGGATTCTATAAAAAAATGCGGCATTTAGTTGAGTTGCAATTAGATAAAGGTGGGTTTTACGCTTTTGAAGAAAACTGGGAACGCAGTATAGAACAGAACGGGCAAGGGACGGCTTATGGACTGGAATTTTTTCTTCACAAACCATTTGGTAAACTAAATGGATTTCTAAGTTATACTTTATCTTTTTCCAACCGACAATTTGAAAATATTAATAAAGGGACAGCGTATCCATTTACCTATGACAGAAGGCATAACTTTTCCATTACTGCCAATTACCAAATTTTTAAAAAATGGAATGTGTCGGGTACTTGGCTATATCAATCGGGTCATGCAATAACGCTCCCTGTGGCTGTTTCTAACGATTATTTGATATTCACTACTTTAAATAATGGTCGCTTTCCTGCCTATCATCGCTTGGATGTAAATGTAGAGAAAATATGGAGTCGTAAAAATCGGGTACACACTTTACAATTTGGCGCGTACAATGCTTACAATAGACATAATCCTTTTTCTATTTCTATTTATCCCATCACTGTTTCAAAGCCTAGTGGACCCAACAATGAACTAGTGACAACAAATACATTAAAAGTAGTACAAATAAATTTACTTCCCATCATACCTTCTATTAGTTATAATTTAAAATTTTGATGTATGAAAGCTCTTGGTTTTTATTTTATCATTATCAATATTTTGTTCTATGCCTGCACCGAGCGAGGCATTGAGTTAGAATTTCCTTTTGAGGGAGAAAAGTTAAAAGTGTCCGGTTTTTTAGTGCCGGAAAGTCCTTTGTCACTTGCCCTTTCAAAAACGAGACCCGTAAAGGATTTGCTTGATTCAGATTTTGTAGTGCCTAACGCGATTGTTTTTTTATATGAAGATGGGATTCGAATCGAACAACTTGAATTTGAGCGCAATACTGTTTTTTCAGAAAGCCTTTATAAAGGAAAATATTTATTACAGGAAGGAAAGTCCTATTCTATAGAAGCTGCTGCGCCTAATCTGCCCACTATTGTCTCTTTACCGGCATTAATTCCAGCAAAGACATTTATAAAACAGTTGGCTTATGATATCCAGGGAACAAAAGCAAACATTCAATTTCAAATCGAGGATGATCCAAAAAGCGATGTACTTTATTTCTGTCAAATTAGGGGACATTATATATCTGATTCGTTAAATGTAGATACTATAATGAATATAAGGGGAAATTATGTAGATGATGATGAGTTTGGAAATTCTATACAAGTGGTTAATTTTGAGGAAGTGAATCTATTAGGTAGAATTCGAGTGAATGGGAAAATTAATAGAATTGCGCCAAAGGTAATAATCGTTCAAGTGTTAACCTATTCGCACAGCTTTGAACAGTATCGAGAAAGTGTAGCGGATTATGATGAGGAAATCGGCGGATTTTTCCAGAGTAGTCCTTTTATTTTTACCAATATTAAAAATGGATATGGTATTATAGGAGCTTATAATAGAGATACGATAACTATTAATTTATAAAGTAAAAAAAGGTCAGACGACTCCAAAGTCGTCTGACCTTTTTTATTTCTCATAATACCCTGCAAAAAATTCCGGCAAATGCCGTAACGCTGCCAGTTCCCGATAAATCCCGCGTGCCTCGCCCGCTGGATAACCAAAGTAAGCTTTGCCGTCTTCCAGATTTTTGGATACGCCTGATTTTGCTAAAATAACGACATTATTGCCGATCTTCAGGTTTTGGGCGATGCCAACTTGCCCGTATAGCACCACGTTGTCGCCGACCGTGGTGTTCCCGCCGATACCCACTTGCGCAGCAAAAAGACAATTTTTTCCAATGACGACGTCATGTCCGATGTGCACTTGAGCATCCAATTTGGTGCCTGCACCAATAATCGTATCGCTGGAAACGCCTTTGTTGATGGTACAGCCTGCGCCGATTTCTACCTTATTTTCTAAAATGACGCGCCCGCCAGAACGCCAGCGCTGATAGCCCGTTTCCGCTTTTTTAAAATAAAAAGCGTCCGTGCCGATGAGTGCGCCTGCTTGAATGACTACGTCATCGCCGATAATGGTGTACTCAGAAATGACTGCATTAGATTGGATATAACAATTTTTACCAATGGTGACATGATGCCCAATGACCGCGCCGGGTTCAATAATTGTAAAAGTATCTATTTGCGCGGAAGTGCTTACAGCTTGCGTCATCGGCTGAAAAGGGCGAAATTCTCGAATTAATCCGTCGTACGCTTCAAATGGATTTTCGCACAGCAATAATGCTTTTCCCGGAGGGCAAGTTGTTTCTTCATTTAGAATAATGATGGTGGCTGCTGATTTCAGCGCTTTTTCAAAATATTTTTTTACATCCGAGAAGGTGATGTCGCCGGGGCGTACTTGATGGATTTCGTTGATGCCAGTGGCTTCGAGGGTTTCGTCGCCGAGGAGGGTTGCGCCGATTTTTTCAGCGATGGTTTTAACGGAGATCGGATATAAAAAATTCATATTTTGTATTTAGATGCCAGAAGTCAGATGCCAGATGCCAGACTTTTTAAGAATATTGCCAAATTTAAAAAAAAAAGGAACCAACCCAACAGATTGACTCCTTTTCTATTCACAAAATGGGATAAGCCCTATTTTTTGCGACGCAAATTATTATTGTTGTTCGGACGATTCGTTGGCGGATTGCCATAGCGATTGTTGTTATCCACTCGGCGGTCGCCGCCTCTTTGGTCGCGTCCTCGGTCGTTTCGGTCTCTATCGCCTCCTCGGTCGCTTCGGTCGCGGTCTCTATTTCGGTCGTCGCCGCCTCGGTCTCTACCTCGGTCGTCGCGCTGCTGGTATTGATACTGCTGTTGTTGCTGCTGTTTGCGGCGACGGGCGGCAGCCAAGCTATCAAAAGAGGCACTTTCGTCTAATACTAACTGTCCCTTAGACAAGGTTTCTAAATCTCCCTTTATGACATCATCGCTTACATAATGGTCTTTATTCCAAGTGCGATATGCCAGTTTCATGTAAGAGCCGATGACTGCTACGAAACCATCGCGCTTGGGTCCGGGTTCCATGGAAAGTGCTTTGGCGACCAGTTTTTGCACGTTGTGTCCATAGTGGCGAAACTGTGCTTCCGAAAGCGGATAATCCACTCGATCCGGCTTTTTGATAGCGTCTTCTGGTTTGGGTGTGATTCCGCTGGGTGGCATTGCATTCAAGTCATAATTGGCGATGCGGTAGACGTGTTTCCACAATTTTTCTCGATAATCTTCGATACTACGGCTCTGTGGGTGAATTTGCATCATCAAATCCACCACTTCGTCAATGAAAGCGCGCTGCATAGCAACATCTTCAATCGTTTTGGCGTGGGCGATTAGTTTTTGAACGTGCCTGCCGTATTCGGGGATAATCAACTCGTCGCGCTGACTATTATATTCTAATTGCAATTCTTTATGTGGCATTTTTTTAATATAATATTAAATTAATCTTATAAGTGAGGAGGCAGTTTAGAATTGGCAGCCCTCAGTATATTGAGAATTATGGTTAAATTAATTAATTTTATAATTTAATTCTGCTACGTCGCTTACACAGGCTAAAGCCTGTGGGACGAGTTCAGCCTAAAGGCTACTCTACGGTCACCGATTTTGCCAAATTACGCGGCTGGTCTACGTTACAGCCTCGCAAAAGCGCGATATGATAAGATAACAACTGTAACGGAATAACGGATAATAGCGGTGTAAATGGTTCTTCGGTATCTGGAATTTCAATGGTATGGTCGGCAATTTTACTAATTACTTCGTCTCCTTCGGTTACGATAGCGATGACGATACCGTTTCGTGCTTTTACTTCTTGAATATTGCTGGCAATTTTGTCGTACGCGCTTCGATTGGTAGCGATTACAATTACCGGCATTTGCTCGTCAATGAGTGCAATTGGACCGTGTTTCATCTCGGCTGCCGGATAGCCTTCGGCATGAATATAGGAAATTTCTTTTAACTTCAATGCGCCTTCGAGTGCCACTGGAAAATTATAGCCACGACCCAAATATAAGGCATTCGGCTTATCTTTCATTTCTCCTGCAATATATTGTATTTGGCTGTCTTTTTCCAATACCCGCTTTACTTTGGCAGGTATATTTTCAAATTCGTACAATAATTGCCGGAAACGGCTTTCGGAAAGTTTACCGCGCTTGTGCGCTAAATGCAACGCCATGAGCGTAAGCAAAGTAACTTGACCCGTGAAAGCCTTGGTAGACGCGACTCCAATTTCTGGTCCAGCGTGAATATACGACCCCGCATCGGCGGCCCGTGCGATGGAAGAACCTACAACATTCACGATGCCGTACACCATCGCGCCTCGCTCTTTTGACAATTCGACAGCAGCTAAGGTATCGGCGGTTTCACCTGACTGAGAAATAGCGATAACGACATCTTTTTCAGTGAGTACCGGATTGCGATAGCGCAACTCGGAAGCATATTCCACTTCGACCGGAATGCGGGCTAAGTCTTCAATCAAATATTCGCCAATCAAGCCAGAATGCCAAGACGTACCACAAGCAGCAATAATGAAACGCGGCGCATTTGCAATTCGTTCATAATGATCCTCCAATCCGCCCAATCTTACCCAACCTTCTTGTGCATTGATGCGACCGCGCATGGCATCGGCGATGGTGTTGGGTTGCTCGTGAATTTCTTTCAACATGAAATGGTCATAGCCGCCTTTTTCGAGGGCTTCGATTTCCATGTCGAGTTCGTGAATAAAGGGCGTTTGTAGCTCGTTGCTATTAATTGTTTTGATTTGTAATCCACCATTTCGTTCTACGACTGCTATCTCTTCATCGTTTAAATAAATCACTTTTTTCGTATGCTCAATGAGCGGGGTCGAGTCAGAAGCCAAAAAATACTCATCCTCTCCAACTCCAATTACTAAAGGACTCGCTTTGCGTGCGCCGACGAGTTTGCCGGGTTCCTGCCTGTCCATTACCACAATGGCGTAAGCGCCTACAACCCGCGTGAGTGCCACGCGCACGGCTTCTTCGAGGGGCAGATTATCGCGGCTTTGAATTGCCTCAATCAAGTGCACTAATACTTCCGTATCGGTTTGACTTTTAAAGTGGTGTCCTTCTTTTTCAAGGGCTTTTTTTAGAATATCATAATTTTCTATAATGCCATTATGTACCAATACGAGCCGACCATTGCCAGAAAAGTGCGGGTGCGCATTGATATCATCAGGGATGCCGTGGGTCGCCCAGCGCGTGTGTCCGATGCCCATGTTGCCTTGCGTGGGAAGGGTAGCGGCGTAATCTGCCAGTTCTTGTACTTTTCCTTTTTTCTTGTGTACGTGAATATCACCATTCAAAATAGCTACGCCAGCACTGTCGTAGCCGCGATACTCCAGTCTTTGCAAGCCTTTGATGAGAATGGGGTAGGCTTCTTTAGTTCCGATGTAGGCTACGATTCCACACATGAGGTTGTTATTTATGATTTATTATTATTTTCTCCCGCAGATAACGCAGATTTTTCATCCCATCATGTGGCGGGACAAAGCCGCCGTTTTTCGCTCGTCGCTTCATTCCTCATTTATACATCACTTAGTCTCTTTTTCGCTTAGTCCCTCTGTCTCTTCGCTACGCATCACCCTACCAACCCTTCACCTCATCACCCTTATTACAACTTTGTATAAGCCACTTTCAATTTGATACTATACAATGGATGTTTGGCGCCATATAACACCACTCTTTGCGGCTGCTGTTGGCGACTTGGGATATTTAAATACAATATATTATTTCTCTTTTTACTGATGATATTTTGAAAATGCGTAGATATGTTCATCCGATACAATTGAGGTTCCCCTGGATTGCCGTCTATCGGAATGCCTCCATAGAATGCATTCAACGTTTTTCCGTTATCTCGATTTCGATCATCAATTGCCTGAAAAATCAGAACATCATCAATTGCCACTACGTTTCCATTGTCATCTTTGGTATACAAAAAAAGTTGTGGTGCGGGTTTAAAAATTGACAGATCATCCCCCGGTAACGTCGCAATACGTACTTCCAACTCTGCTTTATTGATGACCGCACCTTGTAAGTTTTCGAGATAAGGAATTTCTAATTGGGTCGTGACGCCCGCCATTCCTTGTACAAATAGCAAACTATCGCCTAAGTTAGGATTCTTCGCATATCTTTCAACCACCGTATTCTTACGGTCTTGTTCAAATTTTACAACACGTGCGGCAGCAGAAATAGAAGGTCTGAAATTGAATTTTAATTGCGTTTTAATCGTATCATTTTTGGTGTAATATACAAAAACACCGGCTACGCCATCTGTTAAGTTGAAACTCAATATTCCCTGATTCGTCGTCGTCGGTTTTAAATGCAAACCATTAAAATAGCCATAAAACGTAGTATCTCTTGCAAGCGTAGCGGAATCTAATTTCAATAATTCTTCTCCCAAAGCACGGTCGAGCGGAATGCGTAATTGTGCACCTAATTTAAAAGTATCTTGCTTGCTTCGCGTATAATCAAAAATAGTTACACTATCCAGATTGGGTACAAAATTGGCAGCGCCCAGACTTGCCATACTGGACGAAAAAGAAGCATTGGAATAAAAATTTTGTTGCTCTTTGATATACTCCGTGATGCGATGGACAGAAATACCATAATTTTGCGTCAGGTCGCCATAATTGCCTGCCTTATTGTAAGGCAACACCAATACAATAGAGTCCAATTTTGTATTACTTCGGTCAGGTATCGCGAATGCGCGCGCCATTTGGGTATAAATCTGTGATTTTGATTTTCCAAATATCGGATCAATCATATCTCCTATCAGATAGCCAGTCAAGGGAAGGATGCTGGAAGCGTAAGTGTACACGAGTACCGAATCATTCAAAACGGTAGTCGCCTTCACAGAAAGCGTATCTGTAAAACCTACTTCTGCTTCGTCGCCTTCCAGCAAATCCGCGCCAAGTGTAGTGGGATCGGTACAAGCAAGCGTGCCGATGATGGCGATTGCAAAAATATATAAAGCCCAAGCAAGTTGTTTCATGCTAAGTTATTGTTTAAAATGTAATTGTGTGTGTTGTTTAGGTTGAGGATAGAGCGCGTATTATGCAGGAGCAAGTCTGAAAAGGACTGCCTTTACAGATTGTCTCTGCAAATTAATTAAGTGTAGTGCAATTTAAAAAAATTTCACTCTGGAACTTTCTCTGCCAGCACCGTTTGATAAAATGCTACATAATCAGGAAGATACTCCTCCTTTTTATATTCTAGTATGGGTTTGTCTGCTTCTTGGGCTGCCTTTTTAACGTCGTCACTAATCGTTTCGCTGCCTATAATAACTGCGTCGGAAAAGGCAATTGCTCCTTTGTGCAAAGTCACACCTGCTCCATTTTGATAAGCGCCCAAGTCTTCAGCAGTCAAATTATTAATCGTTGCTTTTGCCAAAAAATTGTCCGTAGCGGCTTTTTCCAATGCATCGGTATATACGGAATAAACGACTTTTGAGTCTTGAAAAAGCGGGTCTGTTTTGTAAGCAGTTTTTAAATACACGGGAATCAAGCTCGTCATCCAGCCAAGACAATGCACAATATCGGGTGCCCAGCCAAATTTTTTCACCGTCTCAATCACGCCTTTACAAAAGAAAACCATGCGGTCGGCATTGTCTTCATAAGGTGGCTCGCCTTCGTCGCTAAACATTCCCTTGCGGCGAAAAAAATCATCATTATCTAAAAAATAGACTTGCATCCGCGCTTCCTGCAAAGAAGCAACTTTGATAATGAGCGGAAAATCATCGTCATCCACAATGATATTCATACCCGACAAACGTACGACTTCATGCAGCCGGTGTCGGCGCTCATTAATAGAACCAAATCGTGGCATCAGCATCCGAATCTCCATCCCTTTTTCCTGTACATATTGGGCAAGGGCACGTGTAATATCTGACATTTCTGATACCTCTGTATAAGGATTCATCTCTTGCGACACAATCAGCACTTTCTTTTTGCTCATATCGGGGTAGAAATTTTAACGTCCAACTTTTATTGCCAACGGCTCAATGAACGGGACAACAAAGGTACGAAAAACACTCGAATTTTCCTTCTTTATCAGCAACTTATAAAAATCAAGACCTTCAAACGGTAGACGATAGACTTTAGATAGCGTGGAGTTATTAAATAATTGTCAAATTTCAATATCTAATATCTAAAGTCTGTCATCTAAAATCTATCATCTAAAAAACTATCTTTGTGCTCCGGTTTTATTAACACCATTACCTATTTTTATGTTTTCATTCGAGATAATCAAGCAGTTACAAACGCATATTACTTCCCTACGTCATCAGAGAACTACTATTGGTTTTATTCCCACCATGGGTGCTTTGCACGCTGGTCATGCAGCACTGGTGCAGCAGGCAGCGCACGAGGGAAATCAAACGGTGTGCAGTATTTTTGTAAATCCTACCCAGTTTAACGACCCGCGTGACCTCGAAAAATATCCGCGTACGCCACACAAAGACATCGCCCTGCTCGCAAAAGTTGGTTGTGATGTTTTATTTATTCCGCCCGTAGCAGAAGTATATCCTGAAAATGAAGTTATAAACCGAGCTTTCGATTTCGGACATTTAGATACCGTAATGGAAGGCGCGTTCCGACCAGGACATTTTCAAGGTGTAGCGCAAGTGGTGAGTCGCTTGTTGGATATTGTACAGCCCGACATTTTATACATGGGTCAAAAAGATTATCAGCAGACAGTCATCGTAAAAAGTATGTTGCAACAATTAGATTCGCCCGTGCGATTGGTGCGCTGCCCGACTTTGCGCGAAGCGGATGGTTTGGCAATGAGTTCTAGAAATGTGCGCCTTACGCCCGATTTTCGTCAAAAAGCACCCGCTGTTTATCAAGCTTTATTACAAGCCAAAACACTGGCTGACAATGGGCATTCGCCTTCTGAAATACAACAAATTGCTTTAGAAAAGATAACAAACGCAGGACTAAAACCGGAATATTTTGACCTGGTAGACGGCGAAACTTTGCTGCCAATTGCGCGTTTTAATGATTCCAAAAATATCGTAGCCTGTACCGCCGTTTGGGCAGGTGACGTGCGTTTGATTGACAATATTTTTTTAAAAGGAGGATAGGAAGATGGGAGGATAGGAGCGTGATTTTGTATTATCCCATTCTCCTATCTTCCCATCCTCTAAAAAAACAATCATGTTTATTCATATTTTTAAATCCAAAATACACCGCGCTACTGTGACCGAGGCAAACCTCAATTACGTGGGGAGCATCACGATAGACGAAGCACTCATGGAAGCCGCAGACTTGGTAGAGGGCGAGAAAGTGCAAATTGTAAATAACAATAATGGCGAGCGTTTTGAAACGTACATCATCCGAGGTGAGCGAAATACGGGCGTGATTTGCTTGAATGGCGCCGCCGCCCGAAAAGTGCAAGTGGGCGACACCGTCATTATCATCGCTTATGCGCTGATGGACCGTGAAGAAGCCAAAACGTTCAAGCCAAGCGTCGTCTTTCCAGATGCGAACAATCGAATACCTGTATAAAAAACGTTTGGAAATTTGGGGTTCGGAGGTTTGGAGTTAGCACTTGTTACTCGGTGTAAGTATAAATAAAATAAAGTTGAACAAACGCTATGTTTTCGGGCTTTTTTAGATTTTGTAGACGAACCAAGAAATCGCTAAGAGCGCTAACTTCAAACCCCAAACCTCTAAACTTCCAAACCTTCGAACTATAAAGTATGCTTTCTAAAAAAATACTGCTCAACATCCTGAAATTTTTTCTCTTCCTCAGTATTGGGGTTGTCATTCTGTACTTAGTGTATCGCAATCAAAATGCGGCTTTTCAAGAAGACTGCGCATTGCGAGGTGTGCCTGCACAGGATTGTAGTTTGATTCAAGAAGTCGTTAACGCCTTTGGCAGCGTCAATTATTTTTGGATTTTGATGGTTTTTGTGGTGTATGGCATCAGCAATTTGAGTCGCGCGGCGCGCTGGGTCATGCTAATTAAGACGCTCGGATATCAACCTAAATTTAGTAACGCTTTTCTGACGACTATCATCGGTTACTTTGCAAATCTGGGTATTCCGCGTATGGGCGAGCTGGTACGGGCAGGCACGATGGCACGTTACGAGCGCATAGCCGTAGAAAAAGTAATTGGCACAGTTGCCGTAGACCGCATCGTGGATGTGTTGAGTATTTTTATCGTCACCGGATTAGCCTTTTTATTGGATTATGATTCTATTACTCGTTTCATAGACCAATATGTAAATGTAGACGGGAAGACCGTCGGCAGTAGTAATATATTGCTCATTTTAGGAATTAGTGGCTTGATAGGTTTCGGTATGCTATATGCTTTCCGCAAAAATCTAATGCGTATAAAATTCATTCAAAAAATCGTCAATGTTGCTAAAGGCTTTGGACAGGGGTTACAAACCATTGCCCGCGTAGAACGCCCGTGGTTATTCATTCTGCACAGCATCAATGTATGGCTCATGTACTATTTCATGTGCTATTTTTGTTTTTTGGCATTTCCACCTACGGCAGGCTTGTCGCCCGTGGCGGCACTTACGGTGTATGTGTTTGGTGCTTGGGGCATGGTCGTACCGTCGCCGGGTGGCATGGGCACATATCACTTACTGGCGCAGTTGGCACTCAGTTTTCACGGCGTGAGTGGCACAAATAGTTTCGCTTGGGCAAATATTTCTTTCTTTTCCGTACAATTGGCGTGTAATATTTTAGGTGGAATTACTGCCTTAATTTTATTGCCTATTTTAAACAAAGACTACGAACCCATGCCGACTGTAGATTTGGAATATGAAGTAGAAGGGGTGAAAAGGTGATAGGGTGAAGGGGTGATTAAGCAGAAAAATGGAAGATGGGAGGATAGGAAGATAGGAGAATAGAGTGATAACGCACAAGTAATTGGAAAAAAACACTGCGCCCTCTGCGAAAAAACTCCGCGTTCTCTGCGGTTAAAAAACGAACAAGCTATTAAGCGAAAATAAAATCTGTGAAATCGGAGGGAGACTAACCCCAAAACCCTTTCAACAATGACAACTTTTCAACATATCCATTCTAAAATACAAGACTGGCAGCAAATCGCGCAAACCGTTGCCAATTGGAAAGCGCAAGGTCAGAAAGTCGTATTTACCAATGGCTGTTTCGATATTTTGCATTATGGACACATTCATTATTTATCTGAAGCGTCTGACTTAGGGGATAAGTTGATCATTGGGTTGAATGCTGCCGCTTCTGTAAGTCGCTTGAAAGGTCCGCACCGCCCAATAAACGATGAACTTACGCGCGAACATTTACTCGCTGCATTTGCATTCGTAGATGCGGTGGTCGTTTTTGAACAAGATACACCTTATGAATTGATTCAAACCATCGTGCCAGACGTACTCGTAAAGGGCGGCGATTGGCAACCTGAGGACATCATCGGCTCGGATATTGTATTGTCAAATGGCGGCGAAGTGAAGAGTTTACCGTATATTCAAGGCTATTCTACAACGAATATTGAGCAGAAAATTCGGAGTTGGTGATTTGAAAGAAGATAGTAACAAAGGGTGACGGGGTGATGGTTTATAGGGTGATAGCGACCAAGCTACGAGCGAAAATGAAAACTTTGCGTCTTTGCGCCTTTGCGTGAAAAATTAATCAAGGGAGAGCGAAAATTGCGTCTTTGCGTGAAAAATTTATTCGAAATGAAAATCCAGGAATTAATATCCTATCTTGAAACCATAGCGCCTTCCATCTATCAAGAAGAGTACGACAATGCCGGACTGATTGTAGGCGACGCAAGTGCCGACATTCAAGGCGTTTTATTGTGCCTGGATTCTACGGAAGTCATTGTAGAAGAAGCGATTGCGAAAGGTTGTAATTTAATCGTAGCCCATCACCCGATTGTGTTTCGCGGTTTAAAAAAAATAACGGGTAAGAATTATGTAGAGCGCACCATTTTAAAAGCCATCAAAAATGATATTGCGATTTACGCCATTCATACTAACTTGGATAATGTGTATCAGCAAGGGGTCAATGCAAAAATTTGCGAAAAGCTCGGCTTGGAACACACGCAGATTTTAGCACCCAAAAAAACGTTGAAACAATATGCTGTAACTGTGCCGATGGAACAAGAGCGAATTGTGCGTAATTTGTTACTCAGCGCAGGACTGCCCGAAGTAAGCGCAAGCCGAGCGATTGAACATAAAACGGATGGCAGTGAAGAACAAGTGCGACTGACCGCAGTAGCTCCGCTGGGTTTAGAAAATAAAATTCTCGCCGCTTTGCAGAAGACGGATGCGCAGTTGGAAATTGTAAATATAGAATCGCCAAATCAAGCAGTCGGTGCCGGTATGATTGGTTATTTGTCAAAACCCATGTCAGAATTGGATTTTTTGCAATATTTAAAACAAACGATGCGCGCAGGCGTGGTGCGGCACACGGCCTTGCTTGGGCGAGACGTTCGCACCGTGGCAGTATGCGGCGGTTCTGGTAGTTTTTTATTGGCAAATGCAAGGACGCAAGGTGCAGATATATTTGTAACTGCGGATTTTAAATATCATGAATTTTTTGATGCCGACGGTAAAATTGTGATTGCAGATATTGGACATTTTGAAAGTGAGCAATTTACCATCGAATTATTGCACGAAATAATCTCAAAAAAATTTAGTAATTTTGCGCTCCATTACACAGAAGTGTCAACCAATCCGGTGCATTATTTGTAGTAAATAGTTGTGATTGGTGAATAGTGATTGGTGAATAGTGATTGGTGAATAGTGATTGGTGAATAGTGATTGGTGAATAGTGATTGGTGAATAGTGATTGGTGAATAGTGATTGGTGAATAGTGATTGGTTATACGCGTTCAAATCACGTTTCACAAATCACGTTTCACAAATCACATTTCACAAATCACATTTCACCAATCACATTTCACCAATCACGTTTCACCAATCACGTTTCACCAATCACGTTTCACCAATCACGTTTCACCAATCACGTTTCACAAATCACAAATCACGTTTCACAAATCACGTTTCACAAATCACAAATTTTTAAATAAATGACAGTTGAACTGACCGTTGAGGAAAAACTCAAAAAAATGTATGAATTACAGCGTCTGGATTCTCAAATAGATGAGATTCAGATTCTGAAAGGAGAATTACCAGCAGAAGTACAGGATTTGGAAGACGAACTGACGGGATTAGAAACCCGCCTCGGTCGCCTGCAAGTAGAAAGTAAGGAAGCAATAAGCGATATTGGCAAATTTCAGGGTCACATAAAAGATGCGGAGGCAAACATTTTGCGCTATCAGGCACAGTTGGACAATGTGAAAAACAACCGCGAATTTGAAGCCCTAACGAAAGAATTGGAACTGGCAAAGTTGGATATAGAACTGAATGAGAAGAAAATGCGCAATGCCAAGTCGGATTCTGATAAAAAACAGGATTTGCTGACGGCTACCGAAGAACGCCTTGAGCGCAAACGCAGAGAACTTGAAACGAAGCGCACAGAATTGGAGCAAATTATCGAAAAAACAGAGTCTGAAGAGCAGGAATTACGCCGTCGCTCGGCAGAAGCGCGCAAGCATATCGAAGACCGTTTGATTCGCGCGTATGACAAAATTCGCACGTCTTACCGCAACGGTCTGGCAGTGGTAACGGTAGAGCGTAACTCGTGTGGCGGTTGTTTCAATAAAATCCCACCGCAATTACAATTGGAAATTGGCGTAAGCAAAAATATAGTAGCGTGTGAGCACTGCGGTCGTATCTTGGTGGATGATGGCATTTTAGGCGAGGCGAAGCCGCAGTTGCAGTCGGTGGAAGATGAGGATTAAAAGGAAGATGGGAGGATAGGAGGATGGGAACTCGGCACGCTCCTATCCTCCCATCTTCCTATCCTCCTCCTAAAAATTACACAAAAGTCTTGAGGAACTCGGTGCTTGCCCGACCTCAGGACTTTTGTATTTTATTTTTTAAGGTACTGGGTATTTGTTATAAGATGCGTTGTTACATCGTCCAAGTACCAAATACCAAATACCCTATTTGACTATGAGAAAATGGCTGGCAAGTTGGATTTTTTTATGGCTAATTTTTGGGTCGGCACAAGCTCGGTTTGAATTTACGCCAGTGGCACGCAATGCGTACGAGCAAGTGTTAAGTCTGCGTTTTGAACAGGCGAAAGTGAGCTTGGCGCAAATGAAATTGCAAGACACAGATAATTTAATTGCTTATCATATTGAAAATTACGTAGATTTCTTGACGCTGTATTTGAATCAAAATGAAGCAGACTATGAGCGGTTGAAAAAAAATGAAGAACTACGGCTCGAAAAAATTCAGCACGGAGATGCCAAATCGCCATATTATCTTTACACACAGGCAAATGTACGGCTGCAATGGGCACTCGTGAAACTTCGTTTTGGAGATTATATCAGTGCTTTTAACGATATTAGCAAGGCGAATAAATTATTGGAAAAAAACCAAGAAAAATTTCCCGATTTTCTTCCAAATCTGAAAGATTTAGGCATTTTACACGCACTCGTAGGCACGATTCCTGACAATTACAAATGGAGCGTTCGGTTGCTTGGCGGCTTGAAAGGTACGGTGGCGCAAGGGCAGCGAGAATTGCACACGGTTTTACAAAAGGCGAAACAGCAAGATTTTATATTCAAAACCGAAACAGCCGTCATGTTAGCTACCATTATGCTGTATCTGGATAGCAATAGTGAAGGCGCTTGGCAATTATTGAATAATATTTCATTACAACCTCTGGAGAATCCATTACACTGTTTTGTAATGGCGAATGTAGCGATGCGCAGCGGCAGAAATGACAGAGCAATTGAATTATTACAACATTATCCGAAAGGAAAACAGTTTGCAACCGTATCACAGTTTGATTTTTTATTGGGATTAGCCAAATTACGCCGTTTAGATTCGGATGCAGGAAAATTTTTAGAACAGTTTGTGCAACAATATCGTGGACAAGATGGTGTGAAAGAAGCGTATCAAAAATTAGCTTGGTTTGAGTGGACCAAAGGCAACACGCAAGGTTATCAGAAATATGTAAAAGCCATTTTGGTACACGGAAAGGCAGCAAGTGGCGGCGATAAAGACGCATTGCAGGAAGCAAAAACAGCACGCGTACTGGATGTCAATTTAATTAGAGCACGGCTGCTCTTCGACGGCGGTTATTATCAAAAAGCATATCAACAATTACAAGATAAATCCAGCGCTGATTTCACACAAAAAGCAAGTCGCTTAGAATATTTGTACCGCATGGGACGTATTTTACATGGTTTACAAAAGTACGACGAAGCATTGGGTTTTTATTGGCGCACCATCGAGCAAGGCAAAGACGAGCTGTATTTTTATGCCTGTAACGCTGCCCTGCAAGCGGGTTTGATTTGCGAAAGCCGAAAAGAATTTGCGAAAGCAAAGGAATTTTATCAGCACTGCTTGACTATAAATCCGGTGGAATACAAAACGGAATTGCATCAGAAGGCGAAATCGGGATTGGAGAGGTTGAAGGGGTAATGGGGTGAAAGGGTGATGGGGTAACCGAGCGACCAACTGTCTGAACCATGATTCGCAGGGTTAAATGATTTTCTTGATTCCATTTCGGGCGATATTTTCGTGTGAAGAAGTGATGTCATCACTCCTAAAGTAATGACATCACTTCCTCTACCCAAAAACACTATAAAAGTCAAAGTGTAAAATGTACTAGTGGATAAACAAGGTTATACTTTAGGATAAAGGTTTTTAAGTTTAATCCGGGCATCTTTGGATGTAAAAAGCCAATCCACTTTAGCATGCTTGTCGTTTCGTACTTCATACCATTCTTGGGCT